>Ga0316605_10000152_pt1 | contig 63324 bp, 54 predicted proteins | sample OWC_soil_day20_n_FD_207666 | JGI IMG/M metagenome (GOLD analysis project Ga0316605, IMG submission 207666) | Wetland soil microbial communities from Old Woman Creek delta, Ohio, United States - OWC_soil_day20_noCT | ecosystem: Environmental > Terrestrial > Soil > Wetlands | place: USA: Ohio...
CCCAAGGCAGAGCCACCCAAGGCAGAGCCACCCAAGGCAGAGCCACCCAAGGCAGAGCCACCCAAGGCAGAGCCACCCAAGGCAGAGCCACCCAAGGCAGAGCCACCCAAGGCAGAGCCACCCAAGGCAGAGCCACCCAAGGAAGTGCCACCCAAGGAAGTGCCACCCAAGGAAGTGCCACCCAAGGAAGTGCCACCCAAGGAAGTGCCACCCAAGGAGGCGTTGCCCAAGGAGGCGTTGCCCAAGGAAACGCTGCCGAACCGCCAGGTCGTGAGGGTCATGGCGAAAAACGAGGATTCGTTGCCTCCGGCAACGGTGGCTGGCGCAGCGACCGAACAGGAAGAATCCGGCCCGGCGGTGGTGAACGATGTGGCGGAGTACAAGGTGATGGTCCCCTTTGCCATGGGCAAGACGCTCCTGGGAAAGGACGGCGAAAAGGCGATGGGGGAGATCGCCCAGATCGGGCCCATTGCCAAGGAAATCCGGATCCGGGCTCCGGTTGACCCCGGCGGCAATCTCCAGCGCGCCTACGGCCGGGCAGCCGAAATCCACAGAATGCTGATCAAGGCGGGGCTCGGCCGTCACCCCATCACCATCGAGGCCGTCGACGCGGTCCCCGATCGCAATGTCGTCCGTGCCGAGGTGGCACTCATCGTCGATCTCAAAGCGAAGCCGGGCCAGTAGGGAAGAGCCACGGGGCCACGGCGGCCCGCTCCGCCGATTCCGCCAGGCGGGCCTGAGTCGATGGGATCCACCCTTCCCATCTGCCGGCTTGCATCGCTGCGGCAGCCGGGGCCGGCTCTGCGCCAGCCCGTTATCCGTCCGGCCCGGTTCATGGTGGGGTAATATGATGGGCCCCTGGATAAACAGCCGTCTGTTGCGCGATCGCAGGCGGCTTCGCCGATGGATATCGTCTTAATCTTTTTCCTTATTCTCCTCAACGGCGTCTTCGCCATGTCGGAGATGGCCGTAGTCTCTTCCCGCAAGGCCAAGCTGCAGAACTTGGCGGATGACGACAGCCCGGGAGCCGGTTCGGCCCTGGCGCTGCACCAGGAGCCCTCCAGCTTCCTGTCCACCATCCAGGTCGGGATCACCAGCGTCGGCATCCTGAGCGGCGCCGTGGGGGAAGCCGCGGTGGCCGACCCCCTGGCCGCCTGGATGGGCCGCATTCCGGCCCTGGCGCCCTACGCCAAGGAAATCGCCCTCACCTCCACAGTCCTCGTCCTGACCTATTTCTCGGTGGTGATCGGGGAACTGGTGCCCAAGCAATTGGCGCTGCTGGCTCCCGAGGGAATCGCCTCCCTGGTTGCCAAGCCGATGACGGCATTTTCCCGTCTCGCCCATCCTCTGGTCCGCATCCTCTCCGGCTCCAGCGCCCTCATCCTGAAGGCGCTGGGCGCCCGGCGCAAGGAGGAGCCGCCGGTGACCGACGAGGAAATCAAGGTGTTGATGGAGCAGGGGGCCGAGGCCGGCGTTTTCCACGAGAGCGAACAGGAAATCGTCTCGAACGTGCTGCGCCTCGACGAGCAGCCCATCGTGGCCATCATGACGCCGCGCCGCGACATGGCGGTGATCGACCTGGAGGAGGGCGACGAGGCGGCCCGGCACCTCATCGCCAACACCGAGTATTCACGCCTGGTGGTCTGCCGTGACGGGCTGGACAATATCGTCGGCATCCTGCAAACCGGCGATCTCCTGAAGAGGACGGTCCAGGGCCAGGCCGTGGGCGTAGCCGAAATCAGGGCCGCGCTGCTCGCTCCCCTCTACGTCCCGGCGTCGGCAAGCGTCACCCAGCTCCTGGAAAACTTCCGGAATTCCCGCCTGCAGTTCGCGCTGATCGTGGACGAGTATGGCGATGTCCAGGGGCTGGTCACCCTGACCGACGTGCTGGCGGCCATCGTCGGCGAGCTATCCGTGCCCGAGGCCCCCGAGGATCGGGATATCGTGCAGCGGGAAGACGGCTCCTGGCTCGTGAATGGCGATATCGGCATCGATCGCCTGAAGTCGGAGCTGGATATCGACGAGGAGCTGCCGGGGGAGGAGGAGAAGTCCTTTCATACCCTCGGCGGGTTCATCATGGGCGTTTTCGGCCGTATCCCCGTTCCCGCCGACCACTTCGTCGCGGCAGGCTTCCGCTTCGAGGTAATGGACATGGACGGAAACCGGGTGGACAAGGTGCTGATCCTGAGAACCGCCCCCGCACAGGGATGAAGGCCGGTATGGCGGGGGCCGCTTCCCGCCGCTCCTTTAGCTGCAGCTGACGTTGACGTCGATGATGCCGACCTGCCCGGCCACCGGCGAGCGCTCGATCCAGCGCCCATGGGGGGCGACCGTATGGAAGCTGGTCCCGGCCGGGACGGGGCCGGTGGAGAAATCCATGCGGCAGCGGGTCGCCCGGTCGGATGTGTTGGTCAGGAGGACGAAGGCTACCGGTTCCCGGAAGCCGCGCACCTTGATCGCCGGATCCGTAGCGGGGGAAGTTCTCGCGTCGACCCGCGTCAGGTAATAGGTCTCGCCCTGGGCCGCGCCGGCCAGAAGCATGACCAAACCGGCCACGATGGCCTTTGATGGCATCGAGTTTGCGTGCATGGCTTTACTCCTCTCTACACGACTGAAGTAACTCCCTGCTACCGAATGACCACCAGGGCCACCGGTGGTTCCGGCCGCCGGGGAAGCCCCCGATCGGTTCCGGGAGGTCAAGCGGGCGGGGCAGCCCTTCCGGCCCCATGGTAGAATCCGCTGCTTTTTTCCAGTAACAGCGGAGAAGAGCTTGATGATCAGCGTCACCCAGGGCGATCGTGTGTTCCACCCAAACCTGAAGGAATGGGGGATCGGGAAAGTGTTAGGCGTCACCGCCGATAATATTGACGTTTTCTTTGTGGGCACAGGGGCCAAGCGCCTCTCGAAGTCATTTGTAAAGCTCGAGATAGCCGAGGGGGGCGATGCAAAACACCCCCTCCTGGACAATCTCATCGAAACGTCGCAAATCAGCAACGCCGACTATGTCCCGCTGCCCGAGGCGATCAAACGCTTCCTGGCGATCTACCCGGACGGGATGGAGGGAAAAGCCTTCCTCAAGGAAGAGCGGGAAGCCTGCCTCCGGGGCCACCAGTTCTGCACCCAGCTGCTTGGCCAGGCCGAACTGGCCGGGCTCATCGCCGAAGGCAGATACCAGGATGTCTGCGATCGGGCCCGTCACGTCGAGTCGGTCACGAACCTTCTGACGAAGACCGAAAAAGCGGCGCTCTACAAGGCCCTGGACATTGAAGAGGATCAAAAGCTGTTCTCCGTGGGCCTGGCCGACCTGCTCTATGGGACCGATACGGAAGAGGAGCGCTTCAAGCGCTTTGTCCGGGCCCTGGAGTTGATGGACATCGGCAAATGGCCCATCGCCACCCTCTTCGGATTCATCCGTTTCCCGCAGGAAAGAGCCTTCATCAAGGCTACCGCGATACAGAATTCGGCGAAGGCGTTCTGCTGGCGAATCAACTACAAGTCCGCACCCAACTGGAAAACCTATAGTTCGGTTCTCCGGTTCTACAATCACGTCCGCACTGGCCTGGTCGAAGAGGGGATGATGCCCCGCGATCTGATCGACGTGCAGTCCTTCATCGGGTCAGTCGGCCAGAAATAGGCGTCGCCGATGCAACAAGCCCCCGGCGGACCTTGCCGGGGGCTTCGTTTTTATCGGGCCGGGCCGGAGGGAATCTAGCGCCGGACAACCGTGTCGTTGGCGACCCTGACCAGCGTTCCAACGCCAAAGCCGGGGTCCTGGGCGAATTCGAACGCCCGCTCTTCGCCGCTATCGAGGCGGACCCGGACTTCCCAGGCTTTCGTCGCCCTGACCTTTTCTTCGATCATGTGGCCGGCAAAGGCACCACCGGCTGCGCCGGCGATGGTTGCCAGGTCCTTGCCGGTTCCCCGGCCCACCTGATTTCCCAGGAGCGCCCCGGCGACACCACCGCCGATCATGCCGATCGGGCCGCCTTCTCCCTTCTTATCCACCACATTCACCGCAACGACCCGGCCGCAGTCGGGGCAGCTTGCTGCCTTCTGGGAGGTCCTGCTGCTGGCGGATTGCGTGCTCTTGGCAGCGGCCAGGGCCCGGTCGTATTCCGCCTTTGCATCCCTGAGGCATTGCATGCGTGTGCCGGAATTGCTTTCTTCGGCACAGAGCTTCTTGTCCTCCGCATACCTGGCTGCAATCTCCCTGGTCGTCTGGAGATCGGCAGCGGAGACGGATAGGTGGGTGCCGCCCAGCGCCAGCAGGACCATCAGGCATATCCGCTTCATGACTGTTCCTCCCTTGAAAATGCGTTCCAGAATAGTTCAGAGGGGGGCGCCTGGAAATAGGGGGATTCTCTTACCCAGGGGGAAACCATTTCGTCATGGAAGATGTCCCAGACGGATGCCACCCCGGTGGAGGGAAATCTGCGGCCCAGGCCGTGACGTTGCCGCGAGGAACGGAAACATGGCAGATCGACCCACGATCCAGGAAAAGCTGGAGGCGAAGGTCCAATATCTCCGGGAGCGGCTGGAGGAGTCGGAGGACGCCCTGAACGCGATCCGCCGGGGCGAGGTGGACGCCTTGGTGATCGGGCCGGATGGCGAGCATATCTACACCCGGAAGGGTGCCGAGGAGCCCTACCGGGTCATGGTGGAAGCCATGACCGAGGGGGCGGTCACCTTCGCGCCGGACGGGATGATCCTCTATTGCAATACCCGCTTTGCCGAATTCCTGAAGCACCCCCGGGAGCAGGCCATCGGCTCGATGCTGCAAGGCTTTGTCGCTCGCTCCGAGCAGCCCGGCTTCGAGGCTTGGCTGCGGCGGAGCCGCGCGGCGCCTGCCCGCTGGGAAACCATCCTGCAGACGGCGGAGGGAGGCCGGGTGCCGGTGCAATTCTCCACCCGCCCCCTCAGGCTGGAGCTGGTGGAAGCGATTGTCGCGGTGGTGACCGATCTGTCCGCCGTTGTGGCCGTGGCTGAAGTCAGGTCGCGGCTGGCCCTGATCGTCCAGTCCTCCGAGGATGCCATTATCTCGACCACCCCGGAGGGGGGGGTGGATAGCTGGAATGCCGGTGCCGAGCGCCTTTTCGGCTACACCGCCGCGGAGGCCATCGGGCAACCGGTCCTGAGCCTTCTGATCCGGTCGAAGCAGCTGGCGGAAGCGGCCGGGGATCTGGAAATCCTGCGCGGCGGGCAGCCGCTGCACCATGAGGCGGTCGTGACGGACAAGGCCGGCAGGTCCATCCCCGTCTCCCTGACATCTTCCCCCATCCGGGACTTGAACGGCCGGATCATCGGCGCATCGCACATCCTGCGCGACATCAGCGAGCTCAAGCGGACCGAGGAGGCCCTGCGCCGGAGCGAGGCCTGGCTGCGGGAGGCCCAGCGGATCGGGCGGATGGGAAGCTGGGATTGGGTCTTCGCCACCGACATGGTGACCTGGTCCGACGAGTTGTTCCACATCTTCGGCCTTGAGCCGGCGCCGATCGCGCCGAACTTCTACAAGGAACAACCGGCGCTCTATACCGCCGAGAGTTTTGCGCGGCTCCAGCCCCTGGTGGCCGAGGCGTCCCGCAGCGGCACGCCTTACGCTGTCGACCTGGAAATCCTCCGGCCCGATGGCCGCACCACCTGGGCGACTGCGCGCGGCGAAGCGGTGCGGGACGAGGACGGCGCCATCGTCGGACTGCATGGCACCGTGCAGGACATCACCGAGCGCAAGCAGTCGGAGGACAAGATCCGGGAAAGCGCGCAGTTGTTCCGCATGGTCACGGACAATTTTCCGGGCTCCGTGGCCATCTACGATGGGGAGCGCCGCTTCAGGTACATCAATCCTTTCGGACGCCAGGTGACCGGCCTCACCCTGGAAGAGCATATCGGCAAGCGCGACGAAGACATCCGTTCTCCCGAAGCCGTTGATGCCTACCTGCCGCTGCTCCTCAAGGCCTACGAGACCCGCACGCCTCAACGCCAGGAGGCCCAGGTCTCCCTGCCCGGTGGCGGTTATGTCTTGTCGGTGATCTACATCCCGATCCTGAACAGCGAGGGGAAGGTCGATAGCGTCCTTGGCATTGCGGCGGATATCACCGAGCGCAAGCGGGCCGAGGACGAGGTCCGCCAGCTCAATGCCGAACTGGAGCAGCGGGTGGCGGACCGCACCGCCAGGCTGGAAGCCGCCAACAAGGAACTGGAAGCCTTCGCCTACTCGGTGTCCCACGACCTGCGGGCGCCGCTCCGGGCCATCGACGGCTTCTCCCACAAAGTGGTGGAAGGCTATGGCGACAGGCTCGACGACGAGGGGCGGCGCCTGCTCCAGGTGGTGTCCTACAACGCCGAGCGCATGGGCCGGCTGATCGACGACCTGCTGGCTTTTTCCCGCACCGGGCGCCTGGAAATGGCTCCGCAACGGGTGAATATGGAGGCCATGGCCCGGAGCGTCGCCGAGGAGCTGCGCCAGGCCGAGCCGGAACGGTCCATCGAGTTCGCCCTCTCGCCCCCGCCCGCTGCCTGGGGGGACCCCGCCCTGCTGCGCCAGGTGTGGGTGAATCTTCTCGACAATGCCCTCAAATTCACCCGCCGGCGCCCGGTGGCCCGGATCGAAGTCGGCGGGCAGGTCGAAGGCGGGGAAATCCATTACTGGGTGAAGGACAACGGCACCGGCTTCGACATGCGCTATGCCGACAAGCTCTTCGGGGTCTTCCAGCGCCTGCATCGCCAGGACGAATACGAGGGCACCGGGGTCGGCCTGGCCATTGTCCAGCGCATCCTCCACCGCCACAGCGGCCGCATCTGGGCCGAGGGCCAGCCCGATGCCGGCGCCACCTTCCACTTCGTCCTGCCCCTGTCCGAATCCGCTCCAGGAGCACCATAGGCAGTGGCGCAACTGATACCATGAGCACTTCGTACTGATGGCAATGGGAAGCTATGGGCGGAAATTCTTTGGATGACGGGTCAGGCACGCAATCTTCGGCGGAGATGCCGGAGCGGCGCGAGCATCCCCGTCGCGGAATCAAGCTCCGGATCCTGGTGGCAGTCGGCAAGGTCATCCTGCAAGGGCGTGCGGAAGACATCTCGGCTGGCGGTGCCAGCTTGCGCCTTGACGAGGTGCTGCCAGAAGGTACGCGTATTGCCGTGCGATTCCTGACGCCCCACCTCGAAAAGTTCAAGTGGATCGATGTCACCGCGACGGTTCAGTATGTGATTTTGACCTCGGGCAACCCGGCATACCGGACCGGCGTCAAGATCGTGGGTGCCGACGCCGAAGCCAGGAGCCGCCTTGAGACGCTGATCTGATCGCCGATCAAGCGGCCGTCAGTGAATCGTTTCCCCCTGCCAGAACCCGGCGTCGCGAAAGAGTTGGGTCACTTCCGCGAGGATAGGCTCGGCTTCGCTGTCCGAAACGAGCGCGGCACCCAGGGAACGGCACTCGATGTGGGTCGGATGCCGGCCATCCCAGACCACCAATACGGTAGATCTGGGCCCCTCGAGCCAGCGGAAGAAAAAGACCGCGCCGGCCTCGACGCCCTCGTACCAGTACGCGTCGAACTCGACGCCGGTGACCTGTCTCTCGCGGAACATGTCCGGCCACGACGTGATCGGTACGAGACGCCTGCTGCCTTTGATGGGCGGGGGCGGGAAGGTAGATTCCGCTTGGGTGTCGTTCGGCTGCGTCGTCATGGTTCGCGCTGGCGAAAGGGATTGTCCGTAGGTTATTACGGCACGTGGCGCTATTGCTTTAGTGATATCCAGGGCACCAAGGGAGGAGAGGGCAGGTGCGCGCTGGGTGCTCCCTACATCCTGCCGGTTAGCTCAACTGCAGTCGGGAGTGGGCGACATTTCTGGTTTTGCTGCATCGCAACAGGGGGCCGGTTTTGTTTCAATGAATGTATGACAACCAACTGCATTGATACCATGACCGACGAAATCAAAGCGATGCTCCTGGCGGCAATAGAACATCGGCGCCTGATTCACCTGCTATACGACGGCCGATCGAAGACTTTGGAGCCCTATGCACTGGGCGAGAACGAGAAGCGCGAGGAGATCGTCCTGTGCCGGCAGGTCAGGCCGTTGGGAAGCCCGGAGGCCTGGCAGGTTCTTCGACTGAGCAACATGTACGGCCTGCTGGTTCTCGAACGTGAATTCACGCCGGCTGAAGACTACATCGATCTCTCAGCCAAGCTGCCCCCGGGGATCCGCCTGGAGGTCTAGCCGCCAGGCGCGCGACTGCGCCGTCCGATGCGGTCTTGCCCGGTGCTAAGATGGCAAGCATGCAGTCTCCGTCGCTGAAACGCTATGCCTGGCTGTCCATCGCTGCGGCGCTCTCCACCATTGCCCTCAAGGGCATCGCCTGGTGGGTGACCGGCTCGGTCGGGCTGTTGTCCGATGCCATCGAATCCCTGGTCAATCTCGCGGGGGCGCTCATGGCCCTGGGGATGCTGACCCTGGCGGCGATTCCCGCGGACGACAGTCACGCCTATGGACACGGCAAGGCGGAATACTTCTCCAGTGCTTTCGAGGGTTTCCTGATCCTGTTGGCGGCAGTGGCCATCGGCTACACGGCCATCGGACGGCTGCTCCATCCCCAGCCCCTGGAAGCGGTGGGGATCGGCCTGCTGGTTTCCGCAGCGGCCTCGGCCGTTAATTTCATCACCGCCCGCACCTTGCTGGCGGCGGGTTACCGGCACGATTCCATCACCCTGGAAGCCGATGCCCGGCATCTGATGACCGATGTCTGGACTTCCGCCGGGGTCATCGTCGGTGTCGGCCTGGTCTGGCTGAGCGGCTGGCTCTGGATCGACCCGGTGATCGCCCTGCTCGTTGCCGTCAATATCCTCTGGACCGGCTGGTCGCTCATGGGGCGCTCCGCGGCCGGCCTGATGGACGCTTCCCTGCCCGCCGAGAAGCGCGAGCGGATGGAGGCGCTACTGGCCCCCTATTGCTCCCAGGGCCTGAAATTTCATGCCCTGCGCACCCGGCAGGCGGGCAGCCGCGTCTTCGTCACTCTGCATCTCCTGGTGCCGGGGTATTGGACCGTGCAGCGGGGCCACGAATGGTCGGAGCGTATCGAAGCGGATATCCGGCGAGCCTTTCCCCGCACCAACGTGACCATCCATCTGGAACCCATCGAGGACCCGCTCTCGATGGCGGACGAGGACCTCGACCGCTCGCCCTGAAGGACATCGGGGGCCCGGGGCGGGCGGGGCATTCGCTCTGCCGGGCTGCGGAACTCGCCCCCTGCGGGGGCTCAGACAGTCCTCGCCCGGCGACCCGATCGCCCCACCCGCCAGTTACTTATTGGAAGCCGTATCAGTGCGTCATCGCCACATGGCCCGCATCCGGGCCGCCAGATCCACCACCGCCGCCTGGCCGGCGGCAGGTTCCGCCGCGCCGGCGGCCGGCACCGGCCAGGCGGTGGATTCGAAATGGGGCAGGAGGGCGTTGGGGATGAACCGGGTGCGGCTGCCGTAGACATGGCGGTCCCCCAGCCCGGCCTGGCCGGAGACATAAAAGCGCTGGGGTATGAGCAGGTCCAGGTGGTCCTTGGCCCGGGTCATGGCGACGTAGAGGAGCCGGCGCTCCTCCTCGATCTCGTCCAGGCTGCCGGTGGCCAGGTCCGAGGGCAGGCAGCCGTCCACGGCGTTCAGGAGGGTCACCGAGGTCCATTCCCGGCCCTTGGCCGAGTGGATGGTGGAGAGGATCAGGTAATCCTCGTCCAGGAGCGGCGTTCCCGCCTGGTCGCTGGTGGCGTCCGGCGGATCGAGGGTGAGTTCGGTGAGGAAGCGCTCCTGGCTCGGGTACGTGGCGGCGATGCGGGCGAGCTGGTCGACGTCCCCCTGGCGGATATGGGCGTCTTCGTAGAGGCGCTCCATCGGGTCCTGGTACCACCGGCACACCGCCTCGAAGGCCGCCGGCCAGGGGGCGGTGCGCCCGGCCAGGTCCTCGATCAGAGCGGCCATTTCCAGCCAATCGGCCCGGGCGCTTTCCGGCACCGGCTGTTCGGCCAGGAGGGCGCAGCCGGGGGCGGCGGTGGCCAGGTTGTCGAGGACCCGCCCCGCTGTCTTGGGCCCGACCCCGGCCAGGAGCTGCATGGCCCGGAAGCCCGCCACCCGGTCCCGCAGGTTCTGCCCCCAGCGCAGCACCGCCAGCACGTCCTTGACGTGGGCCGCTTCCAGGAACTTGAGGCCGCCGAATTTCACGTAGGGGATGTTGCGCCGGGTCAATTCCACCTCCAGCCGGGCGCTGTGCTGGGAGGAGCGGAAGAGGACGGCCTGGGACTTGAGCTTCACTCCGGCTTCCCGCCGGGCCAGCACCTGCTCCACCACGAATTCCGCCTGGCCGGCGTCGTCCCGCACCGAGACGAGGCGGGGGCGCTGGCTCGAGGTTCGCTCGCTCCACAGGTCCTTGGTGAAGCGCTCCCGGGCCTGGGCGATGACGGCGTTGGCGGCAGTCAGGATGGGCTGGGTGGAGCGGTAGTTCCGGTCCAGGGTGATCTGGTGGGCGGGGGGCGTGAAATGGCCCGGGAAATCCAGGATGTTCCGAATGGTCGCGCCCCGGAAGGCGTAGATGGACTGGGCGTCGTCCCCCACCACGGTAAGCCCGCGGCCGTCGGGCTTCAGGGCGAGGAGGATGGCGGCCTGGAGGCGGTTGGTGTCCTGGTACTCGTCCACCAGGACATGGCTGAAGCGCTCCCCCAACTCCCGGGCGAGGTCCGGTTCGGCGGCCATCTGGGCCCAGTAGAGGAGGAGGTCGTCGTAGTCCAGGACCTGCTGGGCTTGCTTGGCTTCCACGTAGGCGAGGAAGAGGCGCTGCAGGTCGGCCTGCCATTCGGCGCACCAGGGGAAGGAAGTCTGCAGCACCGTCCCCAGGTCGGCCTGGGTATTCACCGCCGCCGAGTAGATGGCGAGGCAGGTGCCCTTCATGGGAAAGCGCTTGGCCTTGGCCGACAGTCCCAGCTCGTGGCGCACCAGGTTCATGAGGTCGCCGGAGTCTTCCCGGTCGTGGATGGTGAAGGCCGGGTCGAGGCCGATGCGTCCGGCGTACTCCCGCAGCAGCCGCGCCCCGACGCCGTGGAAGGTGCCGGACCAGGGCAGGACGGCATCGGCCAGCCCGGGGTGGCCGGCGGCGGCCTGGGCGACGATGCGGGCCACCCGCCGGGTCATCTCGTCGGCGGCCCGGCGGGAGAAGGTCAGCAGCAGGATGCGCTCCGGCGCCGCGCCCTGGGCGATGAGATGGGCCACCCGGTGGGCGAGGGTATTGGTCTTGCCGGAACCGGCGCCGGCGATGACCAGCAGGGGGCCGCTGCCGGCCTCCGGGGCTTCCGTGCTGCCGAATTGCACCGCCTCCCGCTGGGCGTCGTTGAGCTTGGCCAGGTAGTTCATGGGTGAGTCTCCATTTCCTGGGGTTATATACAGCTATCCGTCCTGTGGCAAGGCGGCGGCCCGGCAAAATTCCGGCATCTTCCCGCCGGCATGGCGTGGGGGGGCGGTGGAAAAGACGAGGCTTTATGCGGTTATGATCTGGGGCTGTTGCCAACCCAGGCCCCACCCATCGGGGCGCCAGCGCCAGTGAACCGTCTCGCCGAAAATTTCGAAACCGCAGCCGAATCCCGCCTTGGGGAAAAATTCCTCTGGATGGGCATTTTCGTGCCCTACGCCGTGGGCTACTTCCTTTCCTACCTGCTGCGCAACGTGAATGCTGTCATGGCCCCGGAGCTGTCCCGGAGCTTCGGTTTCTCGGCGGCGGACCTCGGCCTTCTCACCGGCGCCTATCTGGCGGCCTTCGCCCTGGCCCAACTGCCCCTCGGCATCCTCCTCGACCGCTACGGCCCGCGGCGGGTCCAGGTCGGCCTGCTGGCGGTGGCCGCCCTGGGCTGCGCCGCCTTCGCCCTGGGGCAGAGCCTGGAACACCTGATCCTCGCCCGGGGCATCATCGGCTTCGGGGTCTCCGGCTGCCTCATGGCGGCCTACAAGGCCTTTTCCCAGTGGTTCCCGGCCCACCGGCAGGCCTCCCTCAACGCCGCCATCATGATCGCCGGCGGCCTGGGCGCCCTGACCGCCAGCAGCCCCTTCAGCCTCCTGCTGCCCCTGGTGAGCTGGCGCTGGATTTTCGCCGGCCTCGTCCTGGTGGCCCTCGTTGCCGCCTGGATCGTCCATCGCATGCCGGAAAAGCCGGTGGCCGTCCGCCACCAGGGCATGGCCGAGCAACTGGCGGGAGTGAAGTCCATCCTGGTCAGCCGCAGCTTCTGGCGCTTCGCCCCCATGGCGGCCATGATGATCGGCGGCTTCATCGCCATCCAGGGGCTGTGGGCCATGCCCTGGCTGACCGGGGTCGGCGGCATGAGCCGGGACGAGGCCGCTTTCTGCCTGCTCCTCCTCAATGTCGCCCTCATGGTGGGCTATACGGCCATCGCCACCCTCCTGGGCCGGGTGCTGCGGCGGGGCTGGACCCTGTCCCGGCTCCTGGTGGCGGGGGGCGGGGCGTCCCTGGTGGTCTCCCTGGCCCTGGTCCTCGATCTCTGGCCGGGCTACGGCCTGTGGATCGTCCTGGGGCTCGTCTCCTCCACCGCCAACCTGGCCTATGCCCACCACGCCAGCCACTATCCGGCGGCCCTGTCGGGGCGGGCCAACACCTGCCTCAACCTGGGGGTGTTCATCGGCGGATTCGGGGTGCAGTGGAGCTTCGGCATCGTGCTGGATGCCGCCGAGGCCCGGGGGCTCGGCCACTCCCAGGCCCTGACCCTGGCCTGGGGCCTGCTGCTGGGCCTGCAGGTGGCGACCCTGCTGTGGTTCGCCCTGGCCGGGCGCTGGAGTGATGGGGAGTCCAGCCGGCAAACCGCAAGTCGCGGCTGATCCTGCGAGTCGCGGCATTGCGCGGGCTGGCGCCCTTCAGTTCTGCCGCACCGGTTCAGTCATCGTGTTTCTTGCCGCGCCGCCCCTCCCCGCCGGGCATGCGGATATCGTGCTCGTCGCCACTGCGATGGCACTCGACGCAGTTCGTGAAGTCGCGAATCCCTTCCTCGATGTGCTCGCGGCGGATTTTCTCCGGCGTATGCTCGTGGCAGCCGTAACAGGTGTACCGGCTGTAATCGTTGCGTACGTGGCAGGTCGCGCACTTGGCGTTATGGTCGCGGTCCAGCAGGAAATGCTTGTCGTGATCGAAAGTGGCCGGGGTCCATTTCTCCTGGCTGTGGCACTGATTGCAGTTGCCCGTGATCTGCTGGTGGAGCGAGTCGGCCGGCGAGCGGTGGCAGGTCTGGCACTGCTGGCGTGAATCGGCTTGCAGCAAGGCGTGGTTGAAGCGTCCCTCCTGGCGGAAGCGCTTCACGCCGGCGTGGTCGCTGTGGCAGGCCACGCAATCGTCCTTGATGAGCTTCTGGTGGAACGGTGTCGACGCGAGGGGCTTGGCGATGGGCTGCCCGGCTGTCGTCAGCCGGCCGACCTCTTCGGGCTTGTGGCAGGTCGTGCAACGCCCGGACGTGGCGCCGCCGAAGGGCGCATGGCAGGCGAAGCAGTCGGTTGCGAGCTTCTGGTGGCCGGGAATCAGCTTGCCGGGGCCGACCATCAGGTCGGGATAGACGAAGGCAAGGACGGCCAGCACGAGCAGGTTGGCGGCAAGGATGAGCTTCAGGATGCGGTTCATCGCCAGCCCCAGAACAGGAAGATGCCGAGGATGTGCCCCAGCGACAGCACGGCAAAGACGGCGAAGATGGGAATATGGACCTTCCGCCACTGGGTCATGGCATCCAGGGTCACCGCATCCCAGAAGACCGCCTGCTCGATTTCGGAACGGGACAGCCCGCGCAATTGATAGTGCTCCCGCTGCTCCTGGACATGCTGGCGGGAGCGGCCGAGGAGCATCTTGCCGACCATGCCGCTGATCACATTGATGCCCATCGCGACGGTGGCCAGCCAGGGCAGGATCGCATTGAAGTGGATGCCGGCATGGATCAGGACGAACAGCGAGCCGAGCCAGGCCGCCGCTTCATGCAGGCTCAACAGGTTTTTCGGGTTGCCGGCGGCGATGACCTTTCGCTTGCGCAGGGAATACACCAGGGAGCCGATGATCAGCAGGGTGCCTGGAATCCCCAGGTAGCGGCCGACCCATGCCAGATCGAGGCGATGCAGCAGGTAGTCCCCCGCCAGCGTGGCGGCGGCCAGCAGGCCGACGAGGAGGGTGAAGGGCAGGATGTGCTGGCGCCAGAGGGAAGCACTGATGCTTGTCGAACTCGCCATTCAGGCCTCCAGGGTTACGCTGGTCTTCGGCGTGCAGACGCAGAGCAGGCAGCTGCCCGGCTCCGGATCATAGTCGGGGGCCTGGCGATAGGCTACCTCGCCGGCATTGATCGTCGTCTGGCAACTGCCGCAGCCGCCTGCCCGGCACCCGGAATTGACCGGAATGCCGTTGGCCTCGGCCAATTCCAGCAGCGTCCCGGCACCGGATTGCCACGGCACCTGCTTGCCCGATTTGGCGAAGGTGACGACGACCCCGCCGGCGCTTGCCTCGGCCGCGGCGACAGCCGTCGGGGCGGCGGCATTCCGGCGCTTTATCGATGCCGGGCCGAAGGCTTCGAAGTGAAGGTGCGAATCCGGAACTCCCCAATCCTCCAGTGCCGGGACAAGGGTCTCCATCATCGGCGCAGGGCCGCAGATGTAGAAATGATACGGCTTGAGGGGCAGTTCCATGCGGAACAGGGATAGGTCGACGCGTCCCTCGTGCTGGTAATCCCGGCCAGGCCGATCCTCAGGGAGCGGGTTGCTGAAGCACAACCTGAGATGGACGTTCGGATGGGCTGCGGCCAGTTTGTCGAGGTGGGGCTTCATGACCACCTCGCGGCCGTTGCGCACGCCATAGAACAACCAGACCTCGCGTCCCGGTTGTTCAGCGGCGCACCAGTTGAGCATGCTCATCATGGGGGTGATGCCGATGCCGCCGCCCACCAGGACGACCGGGGTGTCGCTGCGGTCGATGTGGAAATGACCGGACGGGGCGCGAACCTGCAGGGTGCCGCCGACCTGGATGTCGTCGTGGAAGAAGTTCGAGGAGCGCCCGGGAGGGTGTTCAGTCCCGGTGGGGGCCGGCACGCGCTTGATCGAGACCCGATATGCCTTGCGGCTTGGGGCATCGGACAGGGAGTAGCAGCGGACGATCTGCTCCGTGGCGCCGCCCCCGGCAGGCATGTCCAGGCGGAAGGTCAGGAACTGCCCGGGGAGGAAGGCAGGCAGCGGCTTGCCGTCTTCCGGCTCGAGGTAGAACGAGCAGACGGACTGCGCCCCATCTTCAATCACCTTTTGGGCGACCTTGAATGGCCGGAATCCGGTCCACGATTCAACGCCGGATGGCCGGGCCGCGGGCGTCTGCGAGGCCGGCATGGGAGTGCCGTCGCTGGCGCGCTCCTTCAAGGCTGCGTAGTCCTGCCGATGCCGCCAGAACGTGATGGCCAGGAAGATCGCCAGTTGAAGGGCGATGCCGAAGGCGATCCATAGAAGGAGGTGTAGCGATGTCATGGGCGCAAGTATCCGCCGGCTACGTTAATCAACCCTTAACGCAGCGCTGCCGGCATCGATTTGCCGCCGCTGCCCGGCTAAATGCTACAGACTGTTGTCGCCAGCTTCACCCCGATGGTCCCTGGGGCGGGGGCTTTGTACAGGTCGGGGTTGGCCTTGTCGGCCGGCTCGGAGGAGGATTTCACCGAGCCGTCGGGGGCATAGGCTACGGCCATGATCTCCAGAATCTTCTCCTCCCCGCAATCGACGCTGTAGCGGATGCGGGCGCTGGGCCTGTTGCCCGCCAGGAGCTTCTGCATGACCGGGGTGCCGTTCCTGTCCACGATGGGAAGACGGCCACCGTCGGCCGTCGGGTGGGTCCAGGGTTCTTCCCGGTAAGGTTTCATGGCGACCCAGAATTCCCGGTATTTCCCGTTGTCCCGGATAGTGCTCAGGTTGAGCATCATGGCCACATCCCTGGCGGTGGCCACGGCCAATTCCGTGTCGGTCGCAGCCATGGCTCCCTGGCTGCACCAGGCCGCCTTCATCCGGTTGAACTGGGGGCTGTCGAACTGGGGCTGCTCGATCGGGGTGCTGGGCAGGTTGAGCTTGTTCCGGAGGGGCTGGCGGTCCCGGTTGTGGGCTTCCGGAGACCAGGAGAGCGCCCAGTAGGCGTCCTGCCTGCAGCTGGCGAAAACCCTCTCCAGGAGTTGAGCGGACATGCCGCCCGGCACCGAGGTCCAATGGATCAGGTCGAACACGACGCCGGTGGGGTAGCGCAGCACCGAGTTGGTGGCGACCAGGGTTTCCCGCCCGCCCTTGTCGGGCAGGAGGACCCAGTTGTCTCTGGCCGAGGCCGCGGTGGACAGCAGCATCCCGGCGCTGACCGCCGCGATTGCCGCCTTCATGCCCCGGCGTGAGGTCCGCCGATTCCGCGCCATAGCCCACCCGTCATTGGAAGAGACGAAATGGTACTACAGGCGCCGATCCAACCGGCCGGCCGTCCTCAGGCCTCCTGGGCCGGCACCGGCTCCGCCGCGCCATGGGCCACGGTCTCGTTGCGCTTGAGCCGGTACTGCAACTGGGGCCGGGTGAGGCCCAGGAGCCGGGCGGCGGAGGCCAGGTTGCCCTTCGCCCGGTTCACCGCCTCCTGGATGAGCTGGCCCTCCAGGGCGTCGAGGGAGAGGCCGGCGGCCAGGATGGCATCGCAGACCTGCTCGGCGCTGCTTTTGTCGCCGGGGCACTCCAGGCGGCCGGCGTCGGTGACCAGGGTCTCCCAGTCGGCGGCGTCCCCGACGTGGGTGAACAGGTGCTCAGTCTCGATCCATCCCCCCTGGGGGGCGAGGATGACGCCGCGCTCGATCATGTTTTCCAGCTCCCGCACGTTGCCCGGCCAGGGGTAGCGCTTCAGGGCCTGGATGGTCTTGTCGCTGATGCCCAGGAGCTTCTTGTCGTGGAGGGCGCAGAAACGCTCCAGCATGGCCTCGATCAGGGGCGGGATATCGGCGACCCGGTCCCGCAGGGCGGGAATGCGGATGGGGTACACGTTGAGGCGGTAGTAGAGGTCGGAGCGGAAGCGGCCCTCCTTGATGGCGGCCTCCAGGTTCACATGGGTGGCGGCCACCAGCCGGACGTTCACCTTGCGGGGGCGCTCGTCCCCCAGGCGCTCGATCTCCCCCTCCTGGATGACCCGCAGCAGCTTGGCCTGGGCAGCCGGGGAGAGTTCGCCGATCTCGTCCAGGAAGAGGGTGCCGCCGTCGGCGCGCTCGAACTTGCCCATGCGGGAAGCGTGGGCGCCGGTGTAGGCGCCCTTCTCGACGCCGAAGAGTTCCGATTCGATGAGATCCGCCGGCAGGGCGGCGCAGTTCACCGCCACGAAGGGGCCCAGCTTGCGGGTGCTCATCTGGTGCAGGGCCCGGGCGAAGCGCTCCTTGCCGACGCCGGTTTCCCCCAGAAGGAGGACGCTGACCTGGGTGCCGGCGGCCCGGGAGATGAGGTCGTAGGCATGGCGGAAGCCCTGGGAGACGCCCACCATCTGGGGGGTGTTGGTCTGCTGGGTGATGGTGGTGCGCAGGTAATCCACCTGGGTGCGCAGTTCCAGCAGATGGTTCATCAGGGGATCGGACTCGAAATAGGCCGCGTATTCGGCGCCGTCCTCCCATTCCTCCACCGGCTTGCCGACGATGCGGCAGCCGTTGTGGCCGCAGGCCAGGCACTCCACCTCCTTGAAGAGAATGAAGCGGCCCATGAAGGCGCTGCTGTAGCCGGAGGCGTAGCCGATCTGCATCCAGCACACCGGGTTCTCGTCCTGGCCGAACTCCTTCAGGTGCACTTCTTCTTCCCAGGAGTTCTTCCACAGGAATTCGCCGAAGAAGCGGCCGCTCTCGATGTCCATGTCGAGCTTGACCGGCTTGACGCACGCCACCCCCTCCAGCATGTGGAGCTGGGGGCCGCTGAGGAAGGCTTCGTAGGGTGTCATGCCGGCGCGGATGCGCCTAGCCAGCTCGGCGTCGCGGATGCCGGAGGCGTAGCCCATGCGGGTGAGGATGCGGCGGGCCTGCTCCTTGCCCACCGAGTCGATGAGCTCCTTGCGCATGGCCCCCAGGGCGGCCGTATGCATGAGAACCATGCGGTTTTCCGCCAGCCAGATGGAGCCGTCGGTTTCCGAAAACCGGATGAGCTTCCGGAGGTCGCCGGACCCTGGATATTTGCAGTTCGTCATGCCTTGTCTCCTCGTTATTGTCGGTCGAGTGGCGCCTGGGGCAGCCTCTTTTTTGCCGGATATTACTGTGTCGCCGGGGGTAAGGCGACTCCCCGGGAATGCGCGCAATATCGATCTAATCTCGAGATTATATCGGGACTTCATCAATTCGTTAGCGATCGATGAACGAATTCATCAAATCGTAAGTTTCCAGCGCCGTCGGTGACGATCGCGATGGCGGGTTATTCAATAAATCAATTGGTTATCGATATGGCACGGTTGTTGATTACGCATTGTGCACGGGTCGCCGCGGTGGCGGTCCGGTGTCACGAAAGGAGAGGGACAGTGATCAACGAGGGAACCCAGGTCCAGGCGCAGTTCGACACCGCCCGCAGGTATGTCCGGGTCTGCAAGCAGCGCCCGGACGGCTTCGTGGAATTCGAATTCGCCATCGGCGACCCGGACCTGTGCATCGAGCTGCTGCTGCCCGCCAATGCCTTTCACGAGTTCTGCCTGGCCAACGACGTCATCGTCCTGGAGCCGGCCGCCGAGCAGGAGGGCGGCGACTGGATGCAGCGCCGGAACGACGCGTCGCGGCGGGGTTTTGAAGACGCCGTCTGATTCATCCCGGCAACGGGACAACAAGAGGAGACATCAATGCAAATCGACCTGCGCACGGTATCCATCAAGCCGGTGCGGCAAACCTTCGACCACATCGCCCGCCGTTTCGGCGACAAGCCTGCCAGCCGCTACCAGGAAGGCACCTACGACCTGCAGCAGACCGACATCTTCCACTACCGCCCCCTGTGGGAGCCCGAGCACCGGCTCTTCGACCAGCAGCGGACCCAGGTGGTGATGAAGGACTGGTATGCCCTGAAGGATCCGCGCCAGTACTACTACGGCTCCTACACCATCGCCCGGGCCCGCCAGCAGGACGCCGCCGAGGCCAATTTCGACATGGTCGAGGAGCGGGGCCTGGCCGACACCATTCCGGCTACCTTCCGGCAGATCGCCCTGGCCCTGCTGGTGCCCCTGCGCCACGTCGAGTGGGGCGGCAACATGAACAACTCCTTCATCAGCGCCTACGGCTACGGCACCGCCATTACCCAGCCCTGCCTGTACCACGCCATGGACCACCTGGGCATCGCCCAGTACCTGACCCGCCTGGGCCTGGTCCTGGAAGGCCCGGCCGCCCTCGACACCGCCAAGGATGCCTGGATGGGCGATCCCCGCTGGCAGGAAATGCGCCGCCTGGTGGAGGACGTCCTGGTGACCCAGGACTGGTTCGAGCTCTTCGTCGCCCAGAACCTGGTCCTGGAAGGCCTCTCCTATCCGCTCTTCTTCGACCACCTGGACAACGAGTTCTCCACCAATGGCGCCACCGCCATCTCCATGATGACCCGCTTCATGGCCGAGTGGTACGCCGAAAGCAGCAAGTGGGTGGACGCCCAGATCAAGGTGGCCGCCGCCGAATCGGCGGAAAACCGGGGCCTCATCAGTAGCTGGGTGCAGCACTACCGGGAACGGGTCGGCAAGGCCCTGGCGCCGCTGGCCGAGGTCGCCTTCGGCGAGCGTGCCACTGCCGTCCTCGGCGATGTCACCGCCGATTTCAACAGCCGCTGCGCCAAGCTCGGCCTGGCCATCTAGGAGATTCCATGTCCACCGTATTCATTGCCTTCCAGGCCAACGAAGAGAGCCGTCCCATCGTCGAGGCGGTCCTGGCCGACAACCCCCATGCCGTCCTCCACGAGTCGCCGGCCATGGTCAAGATCGATGCCGAGGGCAAGCTCGTCATCAAGCGCGAATCCATCGAGGAACGCCTCGGCCGGGACTTCGACCTGCAGGAACTGCAGATCAACCTGATCACCATCTCCGGTCATCTCGACGAAGACGATGACGAATTCACCCTGGCCTGGAAAAACTGAGGAGACAACCCATGGATATGCAAGCCACCAAGAAGAAAGTGGGCCTCAAGGAAAAGTATGCCCACATGACCCGGGGCCTGGGTTGGGAGACCACCTACCAGCCCATGAACAAGGTCTTCCCCTATGCCGAATTTGAGGGCATCAAGATCCACGACTGGGACAAGTGGGAGGACCCCTTCCGCCTGACCATGGATGCCTACTGGAAGTACCAGGCCGAGAAGGAACGGAAGCTCTACGCCGTCCTGGACGCCTTCGCCCAGAACAACGGCCACCTGGGGGTCACCGACGCCCGCTACATCAATGCCCTCAAGCTCTTCCTGACCGGCATCTCCCCCCTGGAGTACGTGGCCCACCGGGGCTTCGCCGCCGCCGGCCGCAACTTCCCCGGGGTCGGTCCGCGGGTCGCCTGCCTGATGCAGTCCCTGGACGAGGTCCGCCACGCCCAGACCCAGATCCACGCCCTCTCCAACTACAACAAGCACTACAACGGCTTCCACGACTTCAAGCACATGATCGAGCGGGTCTGGTACCTGTCGGTGCCCAAGTCCTTCTTCGACGACGCCTTCAGCGCCGGCCCCTTCGAATGGATGATCGCCATCGGCTTCTCCTTCGAGTACGTGCTGACCAACTTGCTGTTCGTGCCCTTCATGTCCGGCGCCGCCTACAACGGCGACATGGGCACCGTCACCGTCGGCTTCTCCGCCCAGTCCGACGAGGCCCGCCACATGACCCTGGGCCTGGAGTGCATCAAGTTCATGCTGGAGCAGGACCCGGACAACCTGCCTATCGTCCAGAAGTGGATCGACAAGTGGGCCTGGCGCGGCACCCGCGTCCTCACCCTGGTGGGCATGATGATGGACTACATGCTGCCGAAGCGGGTGATGAGCTGGAAGGAAGCCTGGGAAATCTACTTCGAGCAGAACGGCGGCGCCCTCTTCAACGACCTGGCCCGCTACGGCATCAAGGTGCCGGAGTGCCTTAGCCAGACTGCCATCGACAAGGAGCACATCTCCCACCAGGCCTGGGCCACCTTCTACCAGTACGGCGGCGCCTCCGACTTCCATACCTGGATGCCCACCGACGAGGAGATGGACTGGCTCTCCGCCAAGTACCCGAACACCTTCGACAAGTACTACCGGGCCCGCTTCACCCACTGGCGCGACGAGGCCGAGAAGGGCAAGCGCTTCTACAACGGCACCCTGCCCATGCTCTGCCAGGTCTGCCAGATTCCCATGCTGTTCACCGAGCCCAGCGACCCGACCCAGATCTGCTACCGGGAATCCGAGTACCAGGGCGAGAAGTACCACACCTGTTCCGACGGCTGTAAGCACATCTTCGACGACGAGCCGGAGAAGTACATCCAGGCCTGGCTGCCGGTGCACCAGATCTACCAGGGCAATTGCTTCAACGAGGGCGTTGATCCGACCGCCCCGGGCTTCGATCCCCTGGCCGAGGTCCTGAAGTGGTACCACGTGGAGCACGGCCGGGACAACCTCGACTTCGAGGGGTCCGAGGACCAGAAGAACTTCGCCGCCTGGCGCGGCCTGGCCACCAAGAACGTGTAAATGACGGGCGCGCGGCGGGCCTGGCCCGCCGCGCAGTCCTCCAAAATCCAAGGAGACAAGAATGGCTGTTAAAGCACTCAAGGCATACAAATTCGACGCCGCCGACACCCAGGACAAGTTCCACGGCAACCAGTTGCTCTACGTCGGCTGGGACAAGCACCTGATGTTCTGCGCCCCCTTCGCCTTCGCCCTGCCGTCCACCACCCGCTTCGGCGACCTGTGCGACAAGATCCTGTCCAAGTCCTTCGGCTACCACCCGGACTGGGCCAAGGTCGACCTCGCCAAGGCCGTCTGGAAAAAATCCGGCCAGCCCTGGCAGCCGGACATGAACAAGACCCTGGCGGAACTCGGCTTGAAGCACAAGGACGCCCTGCGTTTCGAGACCCCGGGGCTGAACGGCATCCAGGGCTCCTGCTCCTGAGATCGGAGGGCGCAGCATGAGCTACCAACTCACCATCGAGCCCCTTGGCCACACCATCGAAGTCGAGGAAGGGCAGACCATTCTCGATGCCTCCCTGCGGGCCGGCATCTACCTTCCCCATGCCTGTTGCCATGGCCTGTGCGCCACCTGCAAGGTGCAAGTGGCCGATGGCGAGGTGGAGCATGGCGAGGCTTCCACCTTCGCGCTCATGGATTTTGAGCGCGAAGAGGGGAAATGCCTCGCCTGCTGCGCCACCCTCCAGTCCGATACGGTGATCGAAGCCGAGATCGAGGAGGATCCGGATGCGGAGGACCTGCCGGTGGAGGATTTCAGCGGCGAAGTCGTCCGCCTGGAAGACCTCACCCCCACCGTCAAGGGCATCTGGCTCAAGCTCGACCGGCCCCTGCGCTTCCAGGCCGGGCAGTACGTCAACCTGGAGGTGCCCCTGGCCGACGGGCGCGCCCGGGCCTTCTCCCTGGCCAATTCCCCGGATCAGCCCGACCTGGTGGAACTGAACGTGCGCATCGTCCCCGGCGGCCAGGTCACCACCTGGCTCCACGGCAACCTGCGGGTGGGGGATCGCCTGACCCTGTCCGGGCCCTACGGCCGCTTCTTCGTGCGCAAGTCGGCGGCGGTGCCCCTGGTGTTCATGGCCGGCGGCTCGGGGCTTTCCAGCCCCAAGGCCATGATCGACGACCTCCTGGCGGAGGGCTCCGACCTCCCCATCACCCTGGTCTACGGCCAGCGCACCCGGGGCGAGCTCTACTACCACGACTATTTCGAGGACCTGGCGGCCCGTCACCCCAACTTCAGCTACGTGCCGGTGCTCTCCCACGAGCCGGACGATTCCGCCTGGCGGGGGGCGAGGGGCTTCGTCCACGATGCCGCCAAGGCTCACTTCGACAATGACTTCCGGGGCCACAAGGCGTACCTGTGCGGCCCCCCGGCCATGATCGAAGCCTGCATCACCACACTCATGCAGGGCCGCCTCTTCGAGCGGGATATCTACATGGAGAAGTTCTTCTCGGCGGCGGACGCCTCCCAGCAACTCAAGAGCCCGCTGTTCAAGAGCATCTAGGAGACGACACCATGCTCTATCACACGGTGACCATCGAAGAAACGGGGGAGAGCTACCGCTGCTCTCCCGAAGAGACGGTCCTGGCTGGTATGGAGCGCCTCGGCCGCAGGGGCATCCCGGTAGGGTGCCGGGGCGGCGGCTGCGGCGTCTGCAAGGTGGAGGTGCTGAGCGGCACCTACCTCAAGCGGGTCATGAGCCGGGAGTACGTGAGCGAGGAGGATGAAAGGGAAGGGCGGGTGCTGGCCTGCCGCATCCGTCCCACCAGCGATCTGCGGTTGCGGGTCATCGGCAAGCTGCAGAAGAGCCTGTGCTCGCCGCGGCCCCTGGCCCAGGCGTCCGCTGCTGACACGGTTTTCAGGGCGTAACTGCCTGTGGGCGCCGGGCTGGGCATTCGTTCCACCGGGCTGCGGAACTCGCCGCTGCGCGGCTCAGACAGTCCTCGCCCGGTTCCACGAACGCCCAGCCCTCCGGAAAACGCCTGCGGCTCGTATCAGCCGCCGCTGGCGCCGTTGCTGGCGAAGAACTCCGCCGGCAGTTGCTCCATGGCTTTCAGGGTCAGGCCGATGTGGTCGGCCAGGATGGCGGCGGCCTGGTCGGCGTCCCGGGCGAGGGTGGCCTTCAGGAGGGCTTCGTGCTCCTCGTGGACATTGCGGGGAATGGGCTTCCGGTAGAGGGAAAGGCGGCGGTAGCGCTCCGCCTGGTGATAGAGGATGGACAGGAAATGCTTGATCCAGCGGGACGGGCAGGCGGCGATCAGGACCTCGTGGAAGATGCGGTTGCGCTCTTCCCACTCTTCCCGGGCTTCCCCGTCGGAGAGCTTTTCCTCGGCCCTGGAGAGGCGGTGGAAGGCCGCCATGAGATCCCCTTCCCAGGCGTCGTCGCCGAGGGCGATGGACTGGCGCAGGGCTTCGCACTCCAGCATGAGGCGGGTGCGGGTGATGTCCTGGAAATCTGCCAGGGACATGGGGGCGACCCGGAAGCCGCGCTGTCCCTGGCTCACCACCAGGGCATCGGCCACCAGGAGGGAAAGGGCTTCCCGGAGAGTGCCGGCGCCGACGCCGTAGTGGTCCTTCAGGTGCTCCACCCGGAGCTTCTCTCCGGGCTGCAGTCGCCCCTCGATGATGTCGCGGCGCAGGTTGCGGTAAGCCGATTCGACCAGGGTCTTGGGCTCGGGTGCCGGCGCGTCGGCACCGTATACGACCGTCAGTTTGGGTTTGGGCATGGTGTGGAAATGACTATCGAATGTCTTGTTCTTGAAAGCATTCTACCTCAGTGAATGGGGCTTTTCGCGATTGTGCAAAAATCTCGAGAAAAAGTATTGACACCGAGATTTGGCGATAATATCGTATCGATAAACGAATTACGAAAAATACGGCCGGTGGGATTGGCTGGTGGCAAAAAGCCGGTAGCAGAAGCCGGCAGCGGTTTTTTGAACGTCAATAAGAGAGGAGCAAACAATGGCAATGACAGGCGTACTGCGCCCGGGACACATCCAGCTGCGTGTCCTGGATCTGGAGGAGAGCGTCAAGTTCTACAAGGACGTGATCGGTCTCATCGAGACCGGCCGGGACAAGCAGGGCCGGGTCTATTTCAAGACCTGGGACGAGCGGGACCACAACAGCTTCATCATCCGCCAGGCTGACCGTGCCGGCTTCGACTTCGCCGGCTTCAAGGTCTCCGACGTGGAAACCCTCTACAAGCTGGAGGCCGATCTGGTGGCCTACGGCGTCAAGACCGAGCGCATCGCCGCCGGTGAAATGCTGGAGACCGGCGAGCGCGTGCGCTTCGAGCTCCCCACCGGCCACCTCCTCGAGCTCTACGCCGAGAAGACCGACGTGGGCAACGGCCAGTCCTACGAGAACCCGGAAGCCTGGGTTCCCGCCGCCGAGCACGGCATCGCCCCGATCCGCATGGACCACATGCTCCTCTACGGGCCGGACATCGAGAAGGCCCAGGCCATCCTGCAGGACGTGCTGGGTTTCTACCTGGTCGAGCACGTGGTCCTGGAAGACGGCAAGACCGACCTGGCCATCTGGCTCTCCACCTCCATCAAGGCCCACGACATCGCCTTCGTGCGCCATCCGGAACCGGGCAAGCTGCACCACGTCTCCTTCCTGCTGGACAGCTGGGAAAAGGTCCTGCGCGCCGCCGACATCATGTCCATGAACCGGGTGTCCATAGACATCGGCCCCACCCGCCACGGCGTCACCCGCGGCACCACCATCTACGCCTTCGATCCCTCCGGCAACCGCTTCGAGACCTTCTGCGGCGGCTACCAGTCCTACCCCGACTGGAAGGCGATCAAGTGGACCATGGACGACGTGGGCCGCGGCGTGTTCTACCACGACCGCAAGCTCAACGACACCTTCCTGACCGTGGTGACCTGATGCAAGTTTTGGCTGCCACTCCCGGCATCACCGCGGAAGCAGCGGCAGCCGCCGTCCAGGCGGCGGTTGCCCATGCCGAAGCCCGGGGCTGGAAGATCAATGTCGCCGTGGTGGACCGGGGCGGCAACCTGATGGCCTTCCTGCGCATGCCCGGCGCCTTCCTCCATTCCATCCAGATCGCCATCGACAAGGCCTACACGGCGGCCAGCTTCGGCTTCCCCACCAAGGCCTGGATGGGAGCGGTGGGGCACGACGAAGGCATGAAGCTGGGCTTCTCCAGCCAGCCCCGCCTGATCGTCTTCGGCGGCGGCCTGCCCATCGGCGGCAAGGACGAATGGATCGGCGGCATCGGGGTTTCCGGCGCCTCCGAGGCGGAGGACGAGGAATGCGCCCGGGCCGGTCTGGCAGCCATCGGTTTTGGCATCACTCAGTAATAGGAAAACGACATGAAACAGATCCTCAACTTCATCAACGGCGAGTTCGTCGCCACCGGCAAGCAGTTCGAGAAGCGGACTCCCCTGGACAACTCCCTGATCGGGCTGGTGCACGAGGCCGGCAAGGCCGAGGTGGACGCCGCCGTGGCCGCCGCCAAGGCCGCCCTCACCGGGCCCTGGGGCAAGATGGCTGTGGCCGACCGGGTGGAGATGCTCTATGCCGTCGCCAATGAGATCAACCGCCGCTTCGACGATTTCCTCCAGGCCGAAGTGGCCGACACCGGCAAGCCGGTGAGCCTCGCCAGCCACATCGACATCCCCCGGGGCGCCGCCAATTTCAAGATCTTCGCCGATGTGGTGAAGAACGTCCCCACCGAATTTTTCGAGATGGCCACCCCCGACGGCCGTGGCGCCCTGAACTACGCCGTGCGCCGGCCCGTGGGCGTGGTGGGCGTCATCTGCCCCTGGAACCTGCCCCTGCTGCTCATGACCTGGAAGGTCGGCCCGGCGCTGGCCTGCGGCAACACCGTGGTGGTGAAGCCCTCCGAGGAGACCCCGTCCACCGCCGCCCTCCTGGGCGAGGTGATGCAAAAGGTCGGCCTGCCCAAGGGCGTCTATAACGTGGTCCACGGCTTCGGCCCCGGCTCCGCCGGCGAATTCGTCACCACCCACAAGGACGTGAACGCCATCACCTTCACCGGCGAGACCCGCACCGGCGCCGCCATCATGAAGGCCGCCGCCGACGGCGCCCGCCCCGTCTCCCTGGAGATGGGCGGCAAGAACCCGGCCATCGTCTTCGCCGACTGCGACTTCGACGCCGCCATCGAGGGCACCCTGCGCTCCTGCTTCGCCAACTGCGGCCAGGTCTGCCTGGGCACCGAGCGGGTGTATGTGGAGCGTCCCCTGTTCGACAAGTTCGTCTCCGCCTTGAAGGTCGGTGCCGAGAAGCTGAAGCTCGGCCGCCCGGAAGATCCGGCCACCGGCATGGGCCCCCTGGTTTCCCAGGAGCACCGCAACAAGGTCCTCTCCTACTACAAGAAGGCGGTGGAAGAGGGCGCTACCGTGGTCACCGGCGGCGGCGTGCCCGACATGCCCGGCGAGCTGGCCAACGGTTCCTGGGTCCAGCCCACCATCTGGACCGGCCTCGGCGACGATGCCGCCATCGCCCGGGAAGAGGTCTTCGGCCCCTGCACCCTGGTCATGCCCTTCGACAGCGAAGAGGAAGTGGTGCGCCGCGCCAACGACACCCACTACGGCCTCGCCGCCTCGGTGTGGACCAAGGATGTGACCCGGGCCCACCGGGTCGCCGGCCAGCTGGAAACCGGCCTGGTCTGGGTGAACAGCTGGTTCCTGCGGGACCTGCGCACCCCCTTCGGCGGCGCCAAGCAATCCGGCATCGGCCGCGAGGGCGGTGTCCATTCCCTCGAGTTCTATACCGAACTCAAGAACGTCTGCATCAAGCTGTAAAAGAGAGCACTCCCATGGCACTGACCAATCCCGAAATCGCCGAAGGCCTCGTCGCCGGCGGCATCCGCACCAACTACCACGACCGGGGTGAAGGCTCGCCGGTGCTCCTCATCCACGGCTCCGGCCCGGGGGTGAGCGCCTGGGCCAACTGGCGGCTGGTGCTGCCGGAACTCTCCCAGCAGCACCGGGTCATCGCCCCGGACATGGTGGGCTTCGGCTTCACCGAGCGCCCGGAGAACTTCACCTACGGGCTGGATGCCTGGGTGAAGCATGCGGTCGGCGTCCTCGACGCCCTGAAGATCGACCAGGCCGACGTGGTGGGCAACTCCTTCGGCGGCGCCATCGCCCTGGCCCTGGCTGTCCGCCATCCGGAACGGGTCCGCCGCCTGGTGTTCATGGGGGCGGTGGGCGTGCCCTTCGAACTCACTCCGGGGCTGGATACGGCCTGGGGGTACGAGCCCTCCATCGCCGCCATGCGCGGTCTCCTGGATCTCTTCGCCTGGGACCGCAGCCTGGTCAACGACGAGCTCGCCCAGCTGCGCTACCAGGCCAGCATCCGGCCCGGCTTCCAGGAGTCCTTCGCCGCCATGTTCCCGGCCCCGCGCCAGCGCTGGGTCGATGCCCTGGCCAGCCGCGAGGCGGATGTCCGTGCCCTGAAGCACGAGGCCCTGATCATCCACGGCCGCGACGACAAGATCATTCCCCTCGAGACTTCCCTCACCCTGCACCAGTGGATCGACCGTTCCCAGCTCCACGTCTTCGGGCGCTGCGGGCACTGGGTGCAGATCGAGCACGCCCGGGACTTCAGCCGCCTGGTGGGCGACTTCCTGGCGGGCTGAGAACTTCAACGAACGAGAGAAACGACATGGACAAGCAGCAGATCACCCAGCTGGGCGACGAACTCTACGAAGCGCTGGCCGCCCGGCGCACGATCAGTCCCTTTACCTCCCGGGGCTTCGACATCTCCGTCGAGGATGCCTACCACATCCAGCAGCGGATGCTTTCCCGCCGCCTGGAGAAGGGCGAGAAGGTCATCGGCAAGAAGATCGGCGTCACCAGCAAGGTGGTGCAGCAGATGCTGAACGTGTACCAGCCCGACTTCGGCTACCTGCTGGACGGCATGGTGTACAACGAGGGCGAGTCCATCCCCATGGACACCCTCATCCAGCCCCGGGCCGAGGGCGAGATCGCCTTCATCCTCAAGAAGGACCTCATGGGCCCCGGCGTCACCAATGCCGATGTTCTGGCCGCCACCGAAGGGGTGATGGCCTGCTTCGAGATCGTCGATTCCCGCATCCAGGACTGGAAGATCAAGATCCAGGACACCGTCGCCGACAACGCCTCCTGCGGCGTCTTCGTCCTCGGCGACCGGGTGGTGGATCCGAAGAAGCTCGACCTCTCCCTCTGCGGCATGGTGGTGGAGAAGAACGGCGACATCATCGGCACCGGCGCCGGCGCCGCCGCCCTGGGCTCGCCGGTGAACGCCGTGGCCTGGCTGGCCAACACCCTCGGCCGCCTGGGCATTCCCCTGAAGGCCGGCGAGGTGATCCTCTCCGGTTCCCTGGCGCCCCTTTTCCCGGTCCAGGCCGGGGACAGCCTGCGGGTCTCCATCGGCGGCATCGGCGGCTGCTCGGTGCGCTTCGTCTAAGGACAGGCCATGGATCTGCAACTCTCCGGCAAGCGCGCCCTGGTCACCGGCTCCACCGCCGGCATCGGTTTCGCCATTGCCCTGGAACTGGCCCGGGAAGGCGCCCTGGTGACCGTCAATGGCCGCACCCCCGAGGGAGTGGCGGCGGCAGTGGCCCGCCTGCGCAAGGAAGTGCCCCAGGCGGAAGTGGGCGGCGTGGCGGCGGACCTGTCCACCGCCTACGGGGCCGAAGCCCTGCTGCGCCAGTGCCCGGCCACCGACATCCTGGTGAATAACCTGGGCATCTTCGATCCGGTGCCCTTCGAGCAGATTCCGGACAGCGAATGGCTGCGCTTCTTCGAGGTGAATGTCATGAGCGGCGTGCGCCTCGCCCGCCACTACCTGCCCGCCATGAAGGCGGCGGACTGGGGGCGCATCGTCTTCATCTCCAGCGAATCGGGCATCAACCCGCCGGCGGAGATGGTGCACTACGGCATGACCAAGGCGGCCCAGCTCTCCGTTTCCCGGGGACTGGCCCAGACCACCGCCGGCACCGGGGTGACGGTGAACGCCGTGCTGCCCGGGCCCACCCGCTCGGAAGGGGCGGCGGCGTTCTTCGGGAAGCTGGCCGCCGAGCAGGGGGTGAGCTTCGAGGAGGCGGAGCGCCGCTTCTTCGCCGAAGCCCGGCCCACCTCGCTCCTGAAGCGCTTCATCGAACCCGCTGAAGTGGCGGCCCTGGTCACCTACGTCTGCAGCCCCCGCTCGGCCGCCACCAACGGCGCCGCCCTGCGGGTGGATGGCGGCGTCGTTCCCACCATGTGCTGAGCACTCCCCAATCGCAACAGAGATAAATCACTAAAGGAAACCACAGCATGAAAAAGATCAAGTGCGCGCTGATCGGTCCCGGCAACATCGGCACCGACCTCCTGTACAAGCTCAAGCGCAGCCCGGTCCTGGAGCCGGTCTGGATGGTGGGGATCGACCCCGAATCCGAGGGCCTGGCCCGGGCCCGGGACATGGGCCTGAAGACTACCGCCGGCGGCGTCGATGGCCTGCTGCCCCACGTCCTCGAGGACGGCGTCCAGATCGCCTTCGACGCGACCAGCGCCTACGTCCATGCCGAGAACAGCCGCAAGCTGAACGCCCTCGGGGTGATGATGATCGACTTGACGCCAGCCGCCATCGGCCCCTACTGCGTGCCGCCGGTGAACCTGAAGCAGCACGTCGGGCATAAGGAAATGAACGTGAACATGGTCACCTGCGGCGGCCAGGCCACCATCCCCATGGTGGCGGCGGTCTCCCGGGTGCAGAAGGTGGCCTACGGCGAAATCGTCGCCACCGTCTCGTCCAAGTCCGCCGGCCCCGGCACGCGGAAAAACATCGACGAATTCACCCGCACCACCGCCGGCGCGGTGATGAAGGTGGGCGGGGCCGAGAAGGGCAAGGCCATCATCATCATCAACCCGGCCGAGCCGCCGCTCATCATGCGCGACACCGTGCATTGCCTGACCGAGACGGCCCCGGACCAGGCGGCCATCACCGAATCCATCCACGCCATGATCAAGGAAGTGCAGAAGTACGTGCCCGGCTACCGGCTGGTCAACGGCCCGGTCTTCGACGGCAACCGGGTCTCGGTCTTCCTGGAAGTGGAAGGGCTCGGGGACTACCTGCCCAAGTACGCCGGCAACCTCGACATCATGACCGCCGCGGCGGCCCGCACCGCCGAGATGTTCGCCGAGGAAATCATCAACGGCCGCCTCACCCTCGAACCCGTGGCGGCCTAAGGAGGAAAAGAAAATGGATCTGCGCGGCAAGAAAATCACCGTTCACGACATGACCCTGCGGGATGGCATGCACCCCAAGCGCCATCTCATGACCCTGGAGCAGATGGTCGCCATCGCCACCGGCCTCGACGCAGCGGGCATTCCCCTCATCGAAGTCACCCACGGCGACGGCCTGGGCGGCTCCTCGGTCAATTACGGCTTCCCGGCCCATACCGACGAGGAGTACCTCTCCGCCGTCATCCCGAAGATGAAGCAGGCCAAGGTCTCCGCCCTGCTGCTGCCCGGCATCGGCACCGTCGACCACCTGAAGATGGCCCGGGAACTCGGGGTCAATACCATCCGGGTCGCCACCCACTGCACCGAGGCCGACGTCTCCGAGCAGCACATCACCCTGGCGAGAAAGCTCGACATGGACACCGTCGGCTTCCTGATGATGAGCCACATGAACAGTCCCGAGGGGCTGGTGAAGCAGGCCAAGCTGATGGAATCCTACGGCGCCAACTGCATCTACATCACCGACTCCGCCGGCCACCTGCTGCCCGAGGGCGTCAAGGCGCGGCTTTCCGCCGTCCGGGCGGCCCTGAAGCCCGAGACCGAACTCGGCTTCCACGGCCACCACAACCTCGCCATGGGCGTCGCCAACTCCATCGCCGCCATCGAGGCCGGGGCCAACCGCATCGACGCCGCCGCCGCCGGCCTGGGCGCCGGGGCCGGCAACACCCCGATGGAAGTCTTCATCGCCGTCTCCAGCCTGATGGGCATCGAGACCGGTGTCGACCTGGCCAAGATCACCGACGTCGCCGAGGACCTGGTGGTGCCGATGATGGACTTCCCCGTCCGTATCGACCGCGATGCCCTCACCCTGGGCTACGCCGGCGTCTATGGCTCCTTCCTGCTCTTCGCCAAGCGCGCCTCCGCCAAGTACGGCGTCCCCGCCCGCGACATCCTCGTCGAGCTCGGCCGCCGGGGCATGGTCGGCGGCCAGGAGGACATGATCGAGGATACCGCTATCACCATGGCCCGGGCACGGGGGCTGCTGGCATGAAACTCGACAAGGCCACCATCGCCGCCCTGGCCGAGCACCTGGAGAGCGCCGAGCTCCAGGCCTTCGACGTGGTGAAGATCACCGATTCCCATCCGGAAATGGATTGGGACGATGCCTACGCCATCCAGGACGAGATCCGCCGCCGCAAGCTCGCCCGGGGCGCCCGCATCGTCGGCCTGAAGTGCGGCCTGACCTCCCGGGCCAAGATGAAGCAGATGGGGGTGGAAACGCCCTGCTTCGGCTTCCTGGCCGACTACTTCACCGTCGCCGACGGCGGCGAGGTGAAGATGTCCGAACTCGTCCATCCGAAGGTGGAGCCCGAGATCGCCTTCGTCCTGAAGCGCGCCCTCAAGGGGCCGGGCTGCCACGTCGGGGCGGTGCTCGCCGCCACCGATTTCGTCATGGCCGGCATCGAGATCATCGATTCCCGCTACCGGGACTTCAAGTTCGACCTGAAGAGCGTCATCGCCGACAACTGCTCCTCCTCCCGCTTCGTGCTGGGGGGCTGCGCGGTGCCGGTGGATGACCTCGACCTGCGCACCCTGGGGGTGGTCATGGAGAAGAACGGGGAAGCCGTCGCCATCGGCGCCGGGGCGGCCGTCCTCGGCCACCCGGCGGCGGCCATCGCCATGCTGGCCAACCACCTGGGTGCCCGGGGCGAGGAAATCCCGGCCGGGACCATGATCCTCTCCGGCGGCGTCACCGAGGCGGTGGCGGTCAAGGCCGGCGACCACGTCAGCCTGCGCATCCAGTCCCTGGGCAGCGCCAGCGTCAAGTTCATCGAGTAGGAGGGAAGAACCATGCCATTTGCGCAAGTTTTCCTCATCGAAGGCCGCACCGAGGAGCAGAAGCGGGCGGTCATCGAGAAGGTCAGTGCCGCCCTGAGCGAAGCCGTCGGAGCCCCCATCGAGAACGTCCGGGTGTTGATCCAGGACATCCCGAACACCCAGTGGGGCATCGCCGGCAAGACCGCCAAAGACCTGGGGCGCTAGCCGGTTCCGGCCGCTCGCCCCCGGCCCGTTGTTCTCCTTGCGGCGAGGATTCCGTCCTCGGCGGATCTTCGCCCTGCGCTTGCCGGGGGGCTCGCCCCCCGGTTTTTTTGTTGCAACTGCCTCTCTTTTGGGGGCTTCGCGCCCCCATTTTTTTCGACCCGTCCTGGCGACCGGAGGACTGGCGATTTCCAGTCATACCTGTTGGGTATCAGAAAGTGCCGCTAATGGTCTTGGACAGTAATTCAGGGGCTGCGTAAATTCGAATCCCGCCGTTCTCGGGGCCGGATTCCGAGATGGATGTTTTGACCGAACACTTTGATTCCCGGCGACGTGAAGGAAAGCGATGAAGGATTCCAGCGAACACTCCCCCTTCGACACCCTGAGGCGCCTCGCCCGGGAGGATGGCGCCGCCTATTGCCGGGAGCGCCGGCGCCTCATCGACGAGTACCTGCAGAGCCGCGCCTGTGACGCCCTCGGCCGCCTCCAGGACGAGGTCGACTGGCTGCGTGCCATGGAACGGCCCGCCGCCGAAGGCTGGCCGGAAATCTGGGAGCTGCTGCAGGAAAGGGTCGCCGCCCTGGCGGACAAGGTGAACCTGCTGGCCAGGGAGTTGAACGAAGCCGCGGATGCCGCAGACAAGGAAAGGAAGGAATCATGACCGCTACTCGCGCCATTGGAAGTCTCGAGAAGGCAGCCCTCATCCTGGCCGGGCTGGCCGCCGCAGCGGCCGTGCCCGATATCTGGCCCCTTTGGGCCGGCTGCCTGGGGGCGGCCTTCGCCGCCGAATTGTGGGATGGCATCCGGACGGGGCGGGAGCGCCGCGCCCAGGCGGACCGGCAGCAGCCCGACCCCATCGCCGGCGAAGCGGCCCGGCTGGGCAAGCAGGGCCGGGAGCTGACCCAGACCAATGCCACCCTGACGGCCCGCTTCACCGAGGTGGTGATGGCCGTGGACAAGCAGTCCCGCTCCATCCACGAGGCGACGGAATCCATCCAGGTCTTCGCCGCCAGCACCCAGCAGATCGCCGACGGGGCCGGCATCTGCCTGGACAACGCCGCCCGCTCCTACGAGCTCGCCCGCCTCGGCGAGGAGACCGTCGGGGAGGCCGCCCGTGAGATCCAGGAGGTGGCGACGGCGGTCCATGGCCTCGGGGCGCAGCTCGCCACCGTGGTCAAGAGCAGCAGCGAAATCGGCGCCATCGTGCGCATCATCCAGGACATCTCTGGCCAGACCAATCTCCTGGCCCTGAACGCCGCCATCGAGGCGGCCCGGGCCGGCGAGCACGGGCGCGGCTTCGCGGTGGTTTCCGACGAGGTCCGGAAGCTCGCCGAGCGCACCAACGGGGCCACCCTGGAAATCGCCGCCATGATCGAGCGCATCAATGCCGAGACCCAGCGCCTGGACGGCGAACTGGCCCGCACCGACCAGCGGGTGGACCAGGTGGCCCGGCACGCCGGGGAAGCGGCGGCCTCCCTCACCGAGATCACCCGCAATTCCTCGGAAACGGTGGAGCAGACCCGGGCCATCGCCGGGCTGGCCGGGGAGCAGGCGGCGGTGCGGGAAAAAATCGCCGACAGCATCGCCGCCATCGACGACCAGGCCGCCCGGACCAGCGCCGCGGTGAATGGCTGCGACAAGCTGGTGCGCAGCGTCCAGGTCCAGATCGGCGACATCCGCCAGGTTCTGTCCGGCCTCGGGCAGCAGTCGGCGGGCGACCTGGAGACCATGCTGGACGTGCTGGAGGAGGCCCGGGCCAACAATATCCTGGTGATGAATTCCCGCACCGCCGAGGACGCCCGGGGGCCGCTGCGCCAGCTCCGGGAACTGGAAGGCCAGCTGGACCGGTGCCAGGCGGCCCTCCAGAGCGAGCAGGAAGCCCGCCCCCATCCGGTGGTGCCGCGCCTGCTGGCCGCCCTGGGAGACTACCGGCGGGTCTGGGATGCCTTCCTCGCCACCGCCGAAAGGGGCGACCTGGAATCCCCCAAGGTCATCATCTCCAAGGACCTGCGGCCCCGTTACGAGGCCCTGAAGGGCGTCCTCACCGAGCTGCTCGACAGCCGGCCCCAGCCGGCGGCCTAGTCCTGGCCACGGTCCCGGAAGCGGCGGCGAACCTCGGGCTTTGGCCAGCCCTCTAACCGGCTTTGCGGGCGGAAGGAGAGAAGAAGATGGCGGCCATCGTGCGAATCGACGACAAGGACGTCGATACGGAGGAATTCCTCAGGACCCTGAAGCTCGCGGGTCAGTTCGAGGGGCTCCTGGAGCAGTTCGTCAGGGACCGGGTGACGGTGCTGGCCGCCAGGAAGCAGGGGGTCGCCGTGACGCCGGAGGAAATCCAGGAGCGGGCCGACCAGTTCCGCCGGGTCCGGGGCCTGCACCGGGCCGCCGACATGAACCATTACCTGGATGCCGTCGGCGTCAGCCTGGACGAATTCGAGGCCTTCATCGTCGATAGCCTGTACCAGGAGAAAGTGCTGGAACAGGTCTGCAACGGCCAAGCGGTGGAGGACTACTTCAAGCTCAATTCCCCTAGGTTCGATTGCATCGAGGTGAGCCACATCGTCCTCGATACGGAAGGGGCGGCCAAGGAGATGATGTCCATCCTCCAAGACGACCCGGACAGCTTCGCCGACATGGCCCGGGAGCATTCCATCGCCGACACCCGGGAGGATGGCGGCGCCATCGGCAAGGTCCTGCGGGGCTCCCTGCGCAGCGATATCGAGGCCAAGATCTTCAACGCCGAGCCGGGCGACCTGCTGGGGCCGTTTCCTTCGGCCGAGCCGGGCCTCTACGAAATCTTCGCGGTCAATGCCAAGCACCCGGCCCGGCTGGACGAGGAGACCGGGGCCGAGGTGCGGCGCCTCCTGCGGGAGGAATGGCTGATGGCCCGGGCCCGGGAACACATGATCGAGGCGGCCTAGATCCGGGGGCGGGGCAACCATGGACGCCCCCCGGGATCCGCAGGCCGTCGCGGATTTCCTGTCGTCCGTCGAGATTCTCTCCCCCTTCGCCCGGGATGAGATCGAGGCCCTGGCCGAACACGCCGAGTCCCGCTTCTATTCCTTCGGCGAAACGGTCTGCAATGCCGGGGAGCCGGCGGAAGGCCTGTACGTGGTGAAATCCGGGTCCGTCCGGGTGTTCACCGACGAGCAGGGCAAGGAAATCAGCATGGGGGTGAGGAAAGAGAAGGAGGTCTTCGCCGAAATCGCCATGCTCCGGGACTACCACCACGAATCCTCGGTGCGGGCTTCCCTGAAGACCGAGGTCCTGCTCATCCCGCGCCGGGACATCGAGCCTGTCATCGCCCGCAACCCGGCCGCCCTGGCCTTCGTCACCAACTACGTGGCCATCAGCTCGGCGGGGGGATTCGTCACCCGCCTCTTCGACCTGCGGGGCAAGCTCGACAAGGCCGAGCTGGAGGAATTCGTGCGCAGCGTCGGCGTCAAGCGGGTCGGCGCCGGCCGGGAAATCATCCAGCAGGATGCCCGGGGCGACCGCCGGCTCTACGTCGTCCGCCAGGGGGAAGTGCGCATCGTGCGCACCGAGGAAGGCACCGAGTATCCCCTGGCGACCCTGCGCCAGGGCGAGACCTTCGGCGAGAAGGCCTGCCTCCTGCGCCAGGAGCAGACGGCCTCGGTCATCGCCGCCACCGACACCACCCTCCTGGTCGTTCCCGAGAAGACGGTGCATCAGATCCTGGAAGCCAACCCGAAGCTCAGGGAAGTCCTGGAGGAGCGCATTCGCTTTGTCGAAAGGGAGCTGCAGCGCCAGAAGAAGCTGGCGGAAAGGCGCAAGCTCCCGGTCACCCTGGACCTCGGCACCAAGCCCGGCATCGGGGAAAAGGTCATCAAGCGCTTCGCCCTGGTGGAGCAGGCCGAGGAGATGGACTGCGGCGCCGCCTGCCTGGCCATGATCTGCCGCCACCACGGCGTCGCCATGACCCTGGGGAAGCTGCGGGAACTGGCCAACGTCACCACCCAGGGCGCCACCCTCGACAGCCTCGCCCGGGCCGGCGAATCCCTGGGCTTCACCACCCGGGGCGTGCAGTGCACCTTCGATTCCCTCCTGGGCTTCGAGCCGCCCTTCATCGTCCACTGGGAGGGCTACCACTACGTGGTGGTCTATGGGGTCTCGAAGGACAAGGTCTGGGTGGCGGACCCGGCCATCGGCTTCAAGGAGATGGGCATCGAGGAATTCGAGCGCGGCTGGAGCGGCACCTGCCTGCTGTTCACCCCCGGCGAGAACCTGGTGCAGCTGGCCGCCTCCCGTTCCCCCTGGGTCCGCTTCGTGGGGTACCTGAGACCCTACAAGAAGATCCTCGCCCACCTGTTCATGGCCACCTTCGTGATCCAGGTGCTCGGGCTGGTGCCGCCGGTGATTATCCAGAACGTCCTGGACGGGGTCATCGTGCATCAGAACGTCGGCCTCCTGCATCTCCTGGTCCTCGGCCTGGTGATTTCCAGCGTCTTCTCCCAGCTCATGGCCACCATCCGGGCCTTCCTGGCCAACTTCATGGTCCGCAACATGGATTTCGCCATGATGTCCCACTTCTTCAAGCACACCCTTTCCCTGCCGTTCTCCTTCTTCGCCAAGCGCAAGACCGGGGACATCCTGGCCCGCTTCGAGGAAAACCACACCATCCGGGCCTTCCTCACCGAGTCCACGGTCACCACCGTGCTTAACCTGCTGATGATCTTCATCTACTTCACGATCATGTTCATCTACAACGTGAAGCTGACCCTGCTCCTCATCGCCTTCGTCATCCCCATCCTGGCGCTGACCGTGCTGGTGACCCCCCGGGTGAAGAATTTCGCCCGGGAAGTGTTCACCGCCGGCACCGATGCCAGGGCCTTCCTGATGGAAGCCCTGGGCGGGGTCGAGACCATCAAGGGCATGGGCAGCGAGCGGCCGGTGCGCCTCAAGTGGGAGAAGAAATACGCCAAGGCCCTGGAGGTGCAGTACCGGGCCCAGAGCTTCCACATCCTGGTGGGGCTGGCCGGCCAGCTCCTCAACGCCGCCACCACCGTCGCCATCCTGTGGGCCGGGGCGAGCCTGGTGCTGGCCCACGAGCTCACCATCGGCCAGCTCATCGCCTTCAATGCCCTCATGGGCAGCGTCATGGCCCCCCTCATGGGCCTGGTGGGGCTGTGGAGCCTTTTGAACGACGCCGGGGTCGCCATGGAGCGCCTGGGAGACGTGCTGGACATGGAGCCGGAGCAGAAGCCCAGCGAACTGGCCTCCAGGGTCCTGCTCCCCGACCTGCAGGGGGAGATCCGCCTGGAAGGCGTCTATTTCCGCTACGGCGAAGCCGACACCCCCTACGTCCTGGAGAACATCAGCCTCGACATCAAGCCGGGGGAGCTGGTGGCCGTCGTCGGCCGCAGCGGCTCGGGCAAGACCACCCTGGCCAAGCTGCTGGTGGGCTTCTATCCGCCCTCGGAGGGCCGGATTGTCGTGGACGGCTACGACATGGGCCTCATCGACAAGGAGTATTACCGGGCCCAGGTGGGCTACGTGATGCAAAGCAACCTGCTCTTTTCGGGGACCGTGGCGGAGAACATCGCCAGCGGCGACGAGAGCCCGGACCGCCGGCGGATCGAGGAGGTGGCGAAGATGGCGGACGCCCACGCCTTCATCAGCAAGCTGCCCCTGCGCTACGAGCAGGTGGTGGGGGAGCGGGGCATGGGCCTCTCCGGCGGGCAGATCCAGCGCCTCTGCATCGCCCGGGCCCTGTACCACGATCCGCGCCTGCTGGTCTTCGACGAGGCCACCTCGGCCCTGGACACCCAGTCCGAGAGCAACATCATCGCCAACATGCAGGACATCCTGAAGGGGCGCACGGCCCTCATCATCGCCCACCGTCTCTCCACCATCATGCGGGCCGACAAGATCCTGGTCCTCTACGAGGGAGCCATCGTCGAGCAGGGAAAGCACGAGGAACTGGTGGACCGGAAGGGCATGTACTACCAGTTGGTCCAGAAGCAGCTGAGCGCCGGATGAGGATACTGGACCAGGACGTCTCGGGCGGTTCCGCCATCGCCTACGCCGGGCTCATCGAGAAGATCGAGATCCTGCGCTCCACCTTGCGCTGGTCGGCGCGGCTGGAGCGCCCCGATATCGAGAAGCTGCTGCGGCAATTCACGGCCCTGCGGGACGAGGTCATGCAGCTTTCCCACCGGGAGCGCTTCGTCAAGGCGGCCGCCGCCGAGCCCGCCCGCCCGCGCCAGGCGCCGGGGGAGCGGCGCCAGGCCCTGCTCGAACGCAGCTTCGTCTTCGAAGGCACCTTCGGGGACAACCCCAAGCTCCTGGAGGCCCTGGAAATCGCCGAGAAGGCCGCCCCCACCGACCTGCCGGTGCTCATCGACGGCGAGAGCGGCACCGGCAAGGAGCTGATGGCCAAAGTCATCCACGCCAACGGGGCCCGGGCCGACAAGCCCTTCATTTCGGTGAACTGCGGGGCAATTCCCGAAAATCTCCTGGAATCCGAGCTTTTCGGGCACCGGAAGGGCGCCTTCACCGGGGCCGCCAGCGACAGGAAGGGCAAGTTCGAAAGCGCCCACCGGGGCACCATCTTCCTGGACGAGATCGGCGAGCTGCCCCTCACCGGCCAGGTGAAGCTTCTGCGAGTGCTGGAAGCCCACGAGATCCAGCGAGTCGGTTCCGACGAGGCCATCGCCGTGGATGCGCGCATCGTCGCCGCCACCAACCGGAACCTGCGGCGCTTCTGCGAGGAGGGGCGCTTCCGGGAGGACCTTTTCTACCGGCTGAGCGTCATCCACCTGACCTTGCCGCCCCTGCGGGAGAGGAAGGACGAAATCCCCCTGCTGATCGCCTACTTCGGCGACGAGGCGGCGGAAGCCCTGAAACGGCGCCCGGTGGCGCTGTCGCCGCGGCTGCGGGATTTCCTGCTCGATTACGCCTATCCGGGCAATATCCGGGAGCTGCGCAACCTCATTTACCGCATCTCCTGCCTGGCCGGGGAGACGGCGGGGCTGGAACATTTGCCGGAGGCCCTCCGGCCCGTCTCGCCGGCCTTCCCGGCCCCCGCCGGCAGCGCCGACGCCGCCATCCCCAAGTCCCTGAGCGACGCCAAGCGGGCCGCCAGCGACGAGGCGGAAAAGGCGCTGCTGGAGCGGGGCCTGCAGGAAGTCGGGGGGACGGTGGCGGAGCTGGCGCGGCGCTGGGACATGAACCGCTCCCATCTCCAGACCCTGTTGAAGAAACACGGCATCCACTCCAAGGACTTCCGCCGGGCGGCGGCGCCGGACAAATCCCCTTGAGAACCATCGCAATCGAGCGACAGCTCGCGGCATGGCAATGCCATTGGACAGGGGCGGCATCATGGGCCGGCTTCCGGGGAAGCCGGCCTGTGGTTTCCGGTGCGGGCGCAAGCGCCTGCACAGGCATCGGGGCCCCGATGCCTGAAGCCGGGCAGGATCAGGCGTAGCGGATCACATAATCCACATAGACATTCATCGGCCGGGATTCGCTGTCGCCGCCGCTCAGGGTGTGGGTGTGGCTTCCATCCTGAGAGGTGGGGGTGGCGGTGGGGTTGTTTTCGGCCAGATCGACCCCCGCCACCACATCGATGGTGTGGGTGTCGGTCGGAATGTTGGGAATGCTGTGGAGGTGGTTGCCATCCGTGCTGGTGGTGATGGGGACGACCGGAGCACCGGTTGTCGAGTGTTGCAGCACGGTGCCGGTCTTCGACTGTCCGCCGGCGCCGGCGACGAAATAGCCCCGCAGGTCGGGTAGCATGAATTGCAGGGGAACGCTGCCGTAGGTATCGCCGATCACCGCATACAAGGCGGCATATTTGGGATCCGACTTGGACAGCTTACCGCCATTGCAGGGCAGCCATCCCATTTCCAGCAGGATGGCGAGGTTGCTGAAGTTGGTGGTGTCCGCGCCGATGGCCAGGATCGAGCCGATGGGGGGGGCGGAACCCAGATTGTCGTTGGCGATCAGCAGGTCGAGATAGACGTTGGCCGGACGGGTTTCCTTGTCGCCGCCGATAATCGAGTGGGTGTGGTCTCCATTGGCGGTCGAGGTCGTGGTGGCGTCGGTCCATTCCATGCAGTTATAGGCCGCCGGGCCGCTGGCTCCCCAGGCCGCATGGTGGTCGTCATGGGGCACCTTGGCGATGTTGTGGGTATGGGCGCCGGCGCTCCCGGCCTGCAGATTGGCTGGTTTGCCGGTGGCATAGCCTTGGGCGGAGCCGGTGGCATCGCCGATGGCGCCGCCGGTATTCGCCTCATGGCGCTTGCTTGCATCGGGGTCGCGGCCGGTGGAATGGTTGGTGCCTCTCAGGAAGTTGCCGCGCAAGTCCGGGACGTTGAAGACGCTGACGCCGTCGCCGCCGTAGTTGTAGGAGATCATGGCATTGAGGTTCGGAAAGCGGGTCGTGCCGTAGGACATGCCGTCGCAATTGAGCCAGAAGTCGGCCGGAACGGTCAGGGCGCCGGCAAAACCGGCCAGCACGCCGGCCGGGGTGGAGCCGTTGGCGGTCTGCGGTTCGCTGGCCTTGATCACGAAGTACAGGGCCGTATTGACCGGGATCGTGGCGCTGTCGTACCCGCTCAGGGTATGGCTGTGGGCGCCGTCGGTGTCCGTATCGGCGGGGGCGCTCCAGCGCGCCATGGAGTAGGTGCTGCCGCACCATGCTTCATGCATGTCCGAGGTCAGATGGGAAACCGTGTGGGTATGGGTGCCGCTGGTGGCCACGGTCAATACGTTGCTGGTCGGCAGCGCAGTAGCGGCGCTCTGCAGGGAACCGACATTGTTGCCGGTGGCGCCGCCCGGGGCGGCGGCGACGCGGCTGCCGGCATCCGGGTCGCCGTTGGGAGTCTGGCCGTTGCGGCCCCGGATGAAACGGTCACGCAGGTCCGGCACGTTGAAACTGGTTGCATTGCCGCCGTTGGCGGCGCCGATTGCCGCATACAGGCTCGGATATTCGCTTTGACTGTATGAAGTGCCGTCGCACACGAGCCAGCCGGCGGCAGCGAGGCTCTGACGGTTGGCCGGGACGGACAGGTCCCCGGCGTAGGAGATGACGGATCCGACGGGCAAACTGCCGTTGGCCTGGGTGCTGAATGTGTTCTGCATCTTGCTTCCCTATGATATGGAGATTGGAAAAAGACGGAGGCCGAAGAGAACCTCCCCGCCCTGCCACTCGCCTGGCTCTTGGCTATCGGCTGGACGCCGCAGCCCTGAGCCGGCTCGAGACGAATGGAGGGGGAAGGAATCCTCGGCCCCGGCTGCACCTCGAAATCGTCAACAGAGTTGACGAGGGCATAATGCCATAGTCATTAATTGCGGGAAAGGAATGCTCGTCAGGCTACGAAAGCGGCAAGGCGCTTGCGGACATGCAAGGGATACTGCGCCGGTATGGCCGGGACGGGCGGCCGGGAGCGGGGGCCTGACGCCTCAGGCCGCGGATGCCGGCTGGCCGGACGCCTCGTCCTGGGCGCCGGCCAGGAAGGACATGAGTTCGTTCCCGTCCATGGGCCGGGCGAAAAGGTAGCCCTGGAGGTCGTGGCAGCCCTGGCCGCAGAGGTGCTGGTGCTGTTCGTCGGTTTCGACGCCTTCGGCCACGACCCGCATCTTGAGGTTGCGCGCCATGGCGATGATGGTGGCGACGATGGCCTGGGAGTCGCCGTCCCCCGGCAGGTCGCGGACAAAGGCGCGGTCGATCTTCAGGGTGTCGATGGGGAGCTGCTTCAGGTACGCCAGGGACGAGTAGCCGGTGCCGAAATCGTCCAGGGCGATGGCGATGCCCAGGGTCTTCAGCTGGTTCAGCACGGCGATGCTGGCCTCGGGGTCGGCCATCAGCATGCTTTCGGTGATTTCCAGCTCCAGGCAGGCGGGATCGAGGCCGCTATCCCTCAGGGCGGCATGGACCTGGGACGTCAGCTGCCCCCCCCGCAGCTGCAGGGCGGAGACATTGACGGCCACCGCCAGCCCCGCGAAGCCGGCGGCTTGCCATTGTTTGGCCTGGTGGCAGGCTTCCCGCAGCACCCAGGCGCCGATCGGCACGATGAGGCCGGTTTCCTCGGCCAGGGGAATGAAGCGGGCCGGCGAAACCAGGCCCAGGGCCGGATGCTGCCAGCGGATGAGGGCCTCGACGCCGACGATGCGGCCCCTGGCCGCGCTCACCTGGGGCTGGTAATGCAGCAGCAGCTGGCCGTGGTTCACGGCGATGCGCAGGTCGGCTTCCAGAGCCAGCCAATCCCGCAGGTGCTCGTTCATTTCGGCGGTGAACAGGCGGATGCCGTTGCGGCCGCTTTCCTTGACGTGGTACATGGCCACGTCGGCATTCCGGAGGAGGGTGTCCACGTCGGCCCCGTCCCGGGGGTAGAGGCTGATCCCGATGCTGCAGGTGACATGGAGCACGCGGCCCTCCACCTCGTAGGGCATGGCCAGGGACTCGTGCATCCGGCGCAGGATGTTGTAGGCGTCGGTCTCGTCGCCGAAGTCGCTGAGCACCACCACGAACTCGTCGCCCCCCTGGCGCGCTACCGTATCCACGCCGCGGATATCGGCGCTGAGCCGCTCCGCCACCTGCCGCAGGAGCTGGTCGCCGACCGAGTGGCCGAGGGCGTCGTTGATGTACTTGAACTGGTCCAGGTCGATGAAGGCCACCCCCACCAGGCGCTTGTGCCGCGCCGCCGAGCGCAGGGCCCGCTCGATGCGGTCCATGAGCAGGCTGCGGTTGGCGACGCCGGTCAGGGCGTCGAACTTGGCCTGGTACTGGAGCTGGCGCTCGTATTCGAGGCGCTGGGTGATGTCGCTGATATTGACCATGATCAGGTCTTCGCCGCCGATGCGGCAGCGGCTCAGGTGGATTTCGGCCGAGAAGCCGGGGCCGCCGGGGCTGCGGACGGTGCCGATGGCGGTGCTCGGCTCGCCCTCGGCGGCCAGGTGCCAGGCCTCGGCGAAGCGCTCGGCGGAGTCCCCGGTGGCCAGGTCGGCGGGGAGCTTCAGACCCATGGCGGTCTCCCGGTCGAGGCCGAAGAGGTGCAGCATCTGGTCGTTCATGTCCACCACGCTGCCGTCCCGGCGATGCAGGATGGCGGCGTCGTGCATATTGTCGAAGACGGTGCGCAGGGAGCTTTCGGACTGGCGCAGCCGCTCCTGCAGACGCAGCATGGGCGCCAGGACGAAGCGGCCGATGCCCAGGTTGAGGGCCGCGATCAGGAGCAGGGAAACCACCAGGGTGGCGGCGGCCATGTACTTGATGCCCTGGTTGGCCACGTCCATGGCCTCATCCGGGTAGCCGGTGGCGAGGACGATCCAGCCCAGCTCGGGATATTCCCCGAAGGCGGCGATCTTCTCCCGCGGCTCGGTCTCGCCCAGCTCCGGGTTCATCCACTCGTAGCGGACAATGCCGTGGCGGCGGTCGAGGGCTTCCCGCAGCACCCGGGCGGCCTCCGAGGCGTCGTCGTCATTCACCAGCGGCTGGCCTTCCTTGGCGGGATGGAGCACGAAGCGGCGGTAGCCGGCGCCGGGCTCGGCATCGACGATGGAGGCATAGCCCGAGGCCCCGATCCGGAATTCGGCGATATGGCGTTTCAGGCTTTCCAGGTTGGAACGCAGGTCCATGCCGACGAACAGCACGCCGATCACCCGTCCATCGGCTGTGGCGATGGGCTGGTACTGGGTCATGTAGTGGTGGCCGAACAGGGGGGCATGGCCCTGGTAGGTGCGGCCGGCCATGAGTTCGCCGTAGGCCGGATGGGACTTGCCCAGCCGGGTGCCGATGGCCCGGGAGCCGTCCTCTTTCTTCAGCGAGGTGGCGATGCGGACGAAATCCTCGCCTTGGCGGGCGAAGATGGTGGCGGCATTGCCCCCGGTGCGGCGGGTGAACTCGTCCACTTCGTCCGGGGAGAAATTGAGGACCCGGCCGTTGAGGGTCAGGAGGGGGGTGGCGATCCCATTCCGGGGCACGAGGCGTTTCTCGTCCAGCCGGAACTCGCCGGCCAGGCGTGCGGAGAAGGCGTCCCCCAGCTTCCCGACCGCGATGCGCAGGCTGTCCTGGTTGCTGGCGATGAGGTCGAGGATCAGCCGGTTGGTGGCCACCAGCTGCTTGGCGAACTCGTCCTTGGCCCCCCGGGCCAGGATGGACGCGGCACCGTAGCCGAAACAGGCCATGATCAGGGCAATGGCGCCGACCACGATCAGCGACAGCTTGAGGCGCATGCCGACACTCCCGATGGGAGATGTGCTGGCGGCTGGCGATGGCAAAACGGGCGTCATGGCGCCAGGCATGATACCCCTACTTGGAGTAGGGGTCTATGCCGTAAGTCATACGCCTTCCGTCTAGGGGTATGGCATGGCCGGGCCACCCTCAAGTCCGGCCGCTAACCGGAATCAGCGCCCCGTTGACCGCCGATGCCGCATCCGAGATGAGGAACAGGATGACCTCGGCGATGGCCGCCGGCGGGACCCACCGGCTGAAGTCCGCGTCCGGCATCTCCCTCCGGTTCTGCGGCGTGTCGATCAGGGTCGGCAGCACGGCATTGACCGTAATGCCGTAGTCCTTCAACTCCTCGGCCAGGCTCTCGGTCAGGCGGGCCACTGCCGCCTTGGACGCGGCGTAGGCGCCCATGCCGGCAGCGGCCCGGGTGGCCGCGCTGGCGCCGACATTGACGATGCGGCCGGAGCCGCGGGCGATCAGGTGGGGCAGGGCGGCCTTGCAGGCGGCGACCGCGGTCCTCGCATTGATGTTGAAAAGGAATTCCCAGGTATCCAGGCTGCCGTCGGCCAGGGTTTCCCAGCGAAAGCCGCCGGCTGCATTGACCAAGGCATCGAGGCCGCCGTATTGCGCCGTGACCCGCTCCAGGGCGGCAGCCGCCGCGTCGGGGGTGGTGAGATCGATGTCTCCGAGCATGAGCGCACCGGGAAGGCTGCGCCGAAGCGTGGCCGGGGCCTGGGCCCGGTCGATCAGTGCCACCTTGGCGCCCCGGCCAGCGGCGGCCTGGGCGATGGCGGCCCCGAGGGTGCCGAAGGCGCCGGTGATGGCGACGACTTTTCCAGCGAGGTTCATGGCGAGTTCCTCCAGGCGGAAGGGCGATGGTATTCACCTTACATGATTCGCCGGGGCCCTGCTTTGATGCCAGACAAGTAGGCCTACGGGATGCCGATATTACATGCCGCACCTGATATGCCGGGAAACCACGATTCCAAATAATCGGAACATCGACGGCGCGGTAGCCCGACAGAGATGGAGCAACCATGACGAAAACCTGGCCCCCCTTGCACCAATGCCGGCAGCGGCGACCGTCCGGTTGGATCATTGACGGCTGGTGAGCCGTGGGCACCGGCGATCTCCCCCAAGCCCTCAAGCAGCTGCTTCGGGCTGCCATCCTCAGCCTGCTGGCCTTGCTGCCGGTGGTCGGGGGCATGGGCTTCACCCTCTTCCGGGCCATCGCCGGGGGCGGTTCGGATTGGGGCGCTCTGGGCATCACGGTGGTGGCGATGACCCTGATTCTCGTCGCCCTCTTCGGCACCATCCGCTGCGGCGCCACCCTGCTGCAGACCCGGCAAAGGCAGCTGGCGGAAATGGACGCCCTGGCCTTCATGGGGGAAATGGCTACCGCCGTCGCCCACGGCCTGCGCAATCCCCTGGCCAGCATCCGCTCCAGTGCCGAACTGGCGCTGGACGCCGATTACGAGCCGGTCAGGAAGAATGCCCGGGACATCGTCACCCAGGTGGATTTCCTCTCCCGCTGGGTGCGGGAGCTGTTGCTCTTCACCCAGCCGGTGGCCGGGGAACCGGAGCCGGTGGACCTGGCCGTGGTCCTCGGCCAGGTGGTGGAGTCCTTCGCCCCCGCCTGCGCCAAGGCCGGGGTCAGGATGCTATGGACCCGGAAGGACGCCGCCGGGATAAGGATCGAAGGCAATGTCTCCCTGGTCACCCAGGCCCTGCACAGCGTCCTCTCCAATGCCATCGAGGCCATGCCCGCGGGGGGCGAGCTGCGCATCGCCATGGCCTTCCAGGTGGACCGCCAGCGCTTCCTGCTGACCATCGCCGACACCGGCGTCGGCATGTCGGAAAAGCAGCTCGCCCTGGCCTTCAAGCCCTTCCACACCACCAAGCGCCACGGCCTCGGCGTGGGGCTGGCGATGGTCAAGCGGGTGATGGAACGTTTCGGCGGCAGCGTCGCCCTCTCCAGCCGGGAGCACGAGGGGACGGTGGTGCGGCTCGAATTCAGGATGGTCTAGGACCATGGGCAACACCATCCTGGTGGTCGAAGACGACGAAATCCTGGCGGGCAATGTCTGCACCTATCTCGAACGCAAGGGCTGGGAAGCGGAACGCTGCGGTTCGGCGGAAGAGGCCCTGGCCCGGGTGGAATCCCTGCGCCCGGCCGGGGTGGTGGCCGACCAGACCCTGCCGCGGATGACCGGCATCGACATGCTGCAGCGGGTGCTGGAGATCGATCCCGGGGTCAAGGTCATCATGCTCACCGGGGACGGCCGTGCCCAGACGGCGGTGCAGGCCATGAAGGCCGGCGCCTGGGATTACCTCACCAAGCCCTTCGCCATGGCGGAGCTCCATGCCCGGCTGGAACAGGCCCTCGGCCCGGGGGCCAGGGAGCCGGCGCCGCCGCCCCCTCGGGCCCGCCCGGCCGGGACCGGCGGTCTCGCGGCCCTCCTCGGCGATTCCCCCGCCATGGCGGAACTGGGTGCCACCATCCGCCAAGTGCTGGCGGCGGAACGGCGCATGGCCGACGGCCAGCTGCCGGCGGTGCTCGTCCAGGGCGAGACCGGCACCGGCAAGGAGTTGGTGGCCCGCGCCCTGCATTTCGACGGGGCGCGCCGGGACCGGCCCTTCGTCGAAGTCAATTGCGCCTCCATTCCCGCCCATCTCCTGGAAGCGGAACTCTTCGGTCACGAGAAGGGCGCCTTTACCGATGCCAAGGAGCGCAAGCCGGGCCTGGTGGAGGCGGCCGACGGAGGAACCCTGTTCCTGGACGAAATCGGCGAGATCGAGCCGGGCCTCCAGGCCAAGCTCCTCAAGCTCCTGGAGGAGAAAACCATCCGCCGCATCGGCGCGGTCAAGGAGCGCCGGGTCGATCTGCGCATCATCAGCGCCACCAACCGGGACCTGGAGCAGATGGTGCGGGACGGCAAATTCCGTAGCGACCTGTTTTTCCGCCTGCGCATCATCGCCATCAAGGTGCCGTCCCTGCGGGAGCGGGGCGGGGACATCCTGCTCCTGGCCCGGCACTTCCTGGAAGTCCATGGCCGCCGCTACGGCAAGCCGGGCCTTTCCTTCAGCCCCGAGGCGGAACAGGTGCTGATGGGCTACTACTGGCCGGGGAACGTGCGGGAACTGCGCAACATGCTGGAGCAGACGGTGCTGCTGGCCTCCCGGGACACCATCACCCCCGACCAGCTGGCCCTGTGCCCGGGGTTGGCGCCGGGCGGCGGCGAAGGGAATTTCGAGGATCAGGAGGGGGGCAGCCAGCCCCTGCCCAGGCAGCGGGCGAATCTGGCCGCGGCGGAAAAGGCGTTGGTGGTGAAGACCCTGGAGCGCACCGGCTGGAACGTCACCCGGTCGGCCAGGCTCCTGGGCATTTCCCGGGACATGCTGCGCTACCGCATCGAGAAGCTCGCCTTGGCGCGGCCAAGGCTCAGTCACTGACAACTCCCCCTCGGGGGGAGTGACAGCTTGCTGTCCGATGACAACGGCCTGGGGGCGCCGCCCCCGTTGTCCCCGGTATAGCCTTGATTGGCATATGCACGTTCGACCTGCTGCCTAACTTGAACCTGTGTCGCCGATTACAACTTCATCGCCCCATGCAATACGGCTCCTGCCGGAGTGATCGTATTTTTGTCTTTTCGTATAACCGTGCCCAATCCGCTGAGAAGTCCTGGGCGGATGGCTCAGTGATCAAGCGAAAGGCTGCTTGTATTCACCTTGAAAAGACGAATAAGGAGACTCTGTGATGGAATTGACGATTACCCCGAGGCGGCGGTTGCTGAGCGTTGCGATTGGCAGCCTGTTCGCGACAACTGCCTGGGCCCAGGTCCCGGCGGGACCGATCGACCCGGTTACGGCCAATGTGCCGAAGTATGTCATCCCCCTGGTCATACCGCCCGAGATGCCGAAAAGCGGCAATACGACGGAACCGTGCCCGAGCGGCGCCACCTGCCCGACAACGACTTACAACATCGCCCTGCGGCAGTTCAGGCAGCAGATCCTGCCGGGCGGGATCTGGAACGCCCTCAACGGACGCAGCGATGGCTTCGGCGCCACCCAGGTCTGGAGCTATGGATCCGCATCGGACCCGATCCCGATGGGGCTCACGGCGGCGAACGGCACGGTGCTGCAACCGCCCGGGGTGGCGCCGGTGCCCGCATCCCAGTCCTCCTTCAACTATCCGGCCTTCACGGTGGAGGCCAGGTCCCAGACGGCGGCTAGCGTGCGCTGGATCAACGAACTCGTGGCCCTGAACCCGATTACCGGCAAGCCTTACAGTTTCACCGACAAGCGCCGCACCGCACTGCCGCATCTGTTGGCCATCGACCGGACGCTGCATTTCGCCAATCCCGAGCGGCTGCCTTGCACCAATCCCGCCACCGGCGCCAAGATGCTGGGGGCGCCGGATTGTACCCCCTATGTCGATCCCGCCAACCCGGATCCGCGCCTCGGCCAACCCTATGACGGCCCCGTTCCGATGGTGGTGCATGTGCATGGCGCCGAGGTCGCCAGCAATAGTGACGGCTTCCCCCAGGCCTGGTGGCTGCCGTCGGGCTTCAGCCAGACCACCGGCAATGCGCTGACCCTCAACTATGCCGTCCGGGGCACCAACTACGATCAGGCGCCCAGCCTGCGCAGCAATCAGTATCCGGGTTCGGCCGCCTTTCTCTATGGGAATGCCCAGCCGGCGACAACCCTCTGGTTCCACGACCATGTCCTGGGCATGACGGCCAACAATGTCTATACCGGCCCCGCCGGCTTCTGGCTGATCCGCGGGGATTACACGGCCCCCAACGGCAGCCAGGTCAAGGAGGCGCCGGTCCTGGGCGTATTGCCCGGCAGTTCGTCGCCCTTCGGCCGGCCGACCAACCCGAAGCTCACCTACCAGGGCCAGCCCGGCTGCGATCCGAATTTCGATGCGGCCTGCCGCGCCCGGATCCGTGAAATCCCGATCGCCCTTCAGGACCGTTCCTTCAATGCCGATGGCTCGCTGTTCTATCCCCGGACCCGTGCCTTCTTCGACGGGGGAAATACGGTTCCCTACCTGCCCAGTCCCACCTCCGACATTTCGCCCATCCACAACCCGGAGGTCTTCGGCAACATGATCGTCGTCAATGGCGCCGTATGGCCCACCTTCGAGGTGGTGGGACAGCGCTATCGCCTGCGTCTGCTGGCCGGCGCCGATTCCCGCACCTTCAATCTGTCCCTGTGGGCCATCCCGCCGGGAGCGACGCCGCCCAACCAGAATTCGCCGACCTATATCCAGGATCTCAAGGCCATTCCCGGCGTGCAGGAGATTCCGTTCTATCAGATCGGCGCCGAGCAGGGCTTCCTGCCCAGGGTGGTGAAAGTGAAGACCGGCACCGCCGTGCCATTGCCCGGCAACGGCACCGAGCCCACTGCCACCTGCACCCCCGCCGACCCGTCGGATATCCGGTGTCAGATAGCCCTGCTCATGGGGCCGGCCGAACGGGCCGACGTGATCGTGGACTTCACCGGGCTGCCGCCGGGTACCAAGGTGCGCATGATCAACACCGGTCCGGACGTTCCGTTCAACAACACCCTCGCCCCAGCCGATCTTGCGAACCCCGCCGGGACCGGCCAGGTCATGGAGTTCAAGGTGGTCGCCGCCAATGCCAATACGCCGCCGGAGACCAGCACGGCGCCGGCGAATCTGCGGCTGAGCAGCGAGCCGGCCAACGCCGCGCCGGTCAAGGCGACGCGCCGCGCTTCCCTGATCGAGACCGACTCGAAAAAGCTCTGCGTCACCGTGGATGCGGCCGGCACCATCACCGTGGTGGGCCAGTTTGCCACCCCGCAAGCCGATATTGCCGCCGCCTGTGCGGCCATCGATCGCGCCGCCATTCCCTTCGGCCCGGCGCAAGCCTTCATCGGAACCCTGGTCGGCGGCGTCCCGCAGCCGCAGCCCTGGGATGCCCCGATTACCCAGGCCCCGACCGTGGGCGATACCGAGGTTTTCGAGATCTACAACTACACGGTGGACGCCCATCCGATCCACCTTCACGGCGCCCGGGTCCAGGTCGTCAACCGCGAAACCCTGGTGCTCGATCCGGCCACCGGCCTACCTGTCATTCCCGCCGCGACGACCGGCGCGGTGCAACCGCCGCGGCCGACTGAAACCGGTTACAAGGACTCGGTCTTTGCCCTGCCGGGCTCGGTGACGCGGATCAAGGCCAAGTTCGAGATCGCAAGCATCTATGTCTGGCACTGCCATATCGTCGAGCACGAAGACAACGAGATGATGGTGCCGTACTGCGTCAAGGGCTCCGCTGCCGAAACGGCGTGCACCACCTCCTTCGGCCGCAAACCCTGGCCGATCGTCAACGGCGGCGCCGGCCTGGCCTATTGAGAGCCTGAGCCGGACGGGTGGCTGCCGGCAAGGAGCGGCGGCCACCCGGATATCCAATATCGATTGCGGAAGGAAACATCATGAACATCAATTCGCGGCAAGCGCTCGCTTTCGCCACCGGCGCGTGTCTTGGCGCCGGTGCCTGGGCTGCCGGCAGTGGAGCGGACCTGGCATCCGAAACCGACCGGGTGAGTTACGCCCTTGGCTACCAGATCGGTGGCGATTTCAAACGCCAGCAGGTCGATCTCAATTCGGCCGCGGTGGTGCGCGGCATGGCCGATGCCCAGGCCGGCTCGGTGCCGCTCATGACCGAGGAGGCCATGCGCGGCACCTTGATGGAACTCAAGCGCAAGGTCGTGGCCCAGGAGCGGGCCGCGATGCCGCAGATCGACCGGCGTTCCGGTCCCGATGGCATCGCGGCGCCGCCGGCCGACGACGCCAAGCCCTCCGGCGCGGCCCCCTCCCAAGGGGGGCGCAAGGCGGTGAAGAGCCCCGAAGACGCCCGGGGATTTCTCGAGCGCAATGCTCGGCGGCAAGGGGTAGTGACGCTGCCGAACGGTGTTCAATACAAGGTGATCAAGGAGGGGAGCGGCAAGGGGCCCCAGCCGGCGGACAAGGTCGCCCTGCTTTACCGGGGTGCCCTGGCCGACGGGAAGGAATTCGGCAACACCGACCGGGAAGGCAAGCCCACGCCGAAAACCTTTCCCCTCGCCGCCTTGGTGCCCGGCATGCGAGAAGCCGTGTCGCGCATGAAGGAGGGCGCCCAATGGCAGATTTTCATCCCGCCCCAACTGGGCTTTGACGCCGGTACCCCGCTTTACCGCAAAGTCACGGTATTCGACGTCCAGCTGGTCGCTGTCAATCCTTAGCGCCACGGATGCCGGGAGAAGGCGCCGGATGTCGCTTCTTCTTGCAGCCGTTGCTGCGGCATGAAAAGGCAATACATCCAAATCAATGGGTTACGGCAATGACCGGTGCGTTGCTTCTGACACTATGTGAGCGCCATCCGGTGCTCCATCACAATGATTCAAGGAGAAATATCATGGCATTTCGCAATCTGGTTGCGGCGATGGCGTTGATTGGCATGACGGCTAGCGCCAGCGCAGCCGTGCTTTTCGACAACGGAACGGCCCTCGAGGACTCCGGTTTCTGCCACAGCAATACCCCATCGTGCGGCAGCGACGGGTGGGTGGTTTACGACGATTTTGCCCTCGCGCAGAAGAGCAAGCTGAGCGGCTTTTCCTACAACATCTTTTGGGACAATGGCAGTGACGCAAATTACGTCAGCACCAACTGGTCCATCTGGGGCGCCGACCCGAGTACCCACTTTGCCGGCGGCCCCCTTTTCTCGGGCACCCTTAGCGGTGCGCTGAGCGCAGGGGCGGCGGGTTCGACGCTGATAGACGTTTCCGGCCTGAACCTGAACCTGGGGGCCGGCACCTATTGGCTCGGGCTGCAGGAAAACGTCAATGCGGCAGGCATCATCTCCACCTATGCCGCCACCTCCCCGGGCTTCGGCACTCCGGCCATGCAGTCCGACAACTCGGGAACCGCCTTCAATACCTTCCTTCCGGAGGCCGCCTTCGCCATCCAGGGGAACACTGTTCCGGAGCCCGGCAGCCTGGCGCTCCTGGGTATCGGCCTTGCCGGTCTGACCTGCAACCGCCGGCGCCGGCAGTCCTGATCCTTCCGGCACGGGATTCGCCTGTCCCCAACGCCTCTTCCGTCGGCGGGAGAGGCGTTGCTGGAAAACCGCACCGCCTCGCTTGCGGTCCGAATCCGCTCTAACGATTCGGAGCGGTCAGTGGCTTCAGCTGCTGCTGCATTTCACGTTGCGATGGGGCCGGAGGGGTATCTGCCCTCTCCTGACGGCCTTCGGGTTGAGATGGGTTCCGGCTCCGCTCGCCGCTACTGGCGGCCAGCATCCGGTGCATCTGTCGGTGCGAGAGTTGCAGCGGTGCCGCTTCGGGCAAGGCGGCTGCAGCCGGGGCCGGGGTTTCTTCGGCAAAGGACAAGGCGCTGCTGCCGGCACCGAGAAAACCGGCTACCAGGAGGCCGAGGGCTGAAAATTTCCAAATCATGTCTAACTCCAACAAGTTGAGGAGTGTGCGTCCGCCGTGGGGCGATCACGGCGCCTTTATATCGGCAGTCCCTGGGGGTGGGGAATAGGGGAACCCTGCTATTGCGGATACCGGTTTTCCCCCGATTTCAGAAGCGATTCGATAGCATCGCTCCCCCTGGCGCGGGCAAGGCCCGGTCACTGGATGCTCCCCGCCAGCTCGAAGATCGGGATGTACATGAGGATCACCACGACGCCGATGACCGTCCCCACCACCACCATCAGCAGGGGTTCGAAGAGGCGGACGAACCACTCGATCCAGCGGCCCATTTCCTCGTCGTAGAAATCGGCGGTGCGTTCCATCATGGTCCCCAGGTTGCCGGCCTGCTCGCCGGCCCGCAGCATGCGCAGGGCGATGGGGGGCGCCAGGGCATGGTTCTCCAGGGCCTGGGACAGGGGCTGGCCTTCCCGGACTTGGCGGGCGGCCCGGTCCAGGCGGTCCCGCAGGTCGGCCCCCACCAGGCCGCGGGCCATGGCGATGGCGGCCAGGATGGGGATGCCCCCCTGAAGCAGGATGCCCACCGAGCGGTAGAGGCGGGCGATCTGGTAGAGGAAGATCCGCCGCCGCACCGCCGGCAGGGCCGTCGCCAGCCGGCCCAGGCGCTGGCGCACGGGAGGCAGGCAGGCCCCCAGCACCCCACCCGCCACGAGGGCCGCGGCCCCCGCCGCCAGGGGCCCGGCATGGTCGTGGATGGCCTGGCCCAGGGAGAGCAGCATCTCGGACAGCCAGGGCAGGTGGGTGCCCAGGTCGCCGAAGACGGTGCTGAAACGGGGCACCACATAGCCCAGCAGGAAGAGCAGCACCCCCGATCCCACCAGGATCAGCAGGGCCGGGTAGATGGAAGCCCCGACGATCTTCTGCCGCAACTGCTGGATGCGGGTGCTGTAGGCCACGTAGCGGCCCAGGGCCTCCCCCAGGGAGCCGGTCCGCTCGCTGGACTGGACGAGGGCGACGTAGAGTTCCGGGAAGAAGGCCGGCAGCTGGGCGAGGGCCTGGGAAAAGGACTTGCCCTCGTAGAGCAGGCGGGTCAGGTCGGCGAGCACCTGGCGCCGGGTCGGCTCCTCTTCCTTCTCGGCCAGGCTCTCGATGGCGTTGACCAGGGGCAGCCCGGCATTGAGGAGGGTGGCGAGTTCCTGGCTGAAGAGGATGAGGGGGAAGTCCGGGCGCCGGCCGAAACGGAACCTCAGTCCGGAGGCCAGGTCCATACCCACGCCGGGAAGCCGCCGCGCCGGGCGCAGGGACATCACCCGCAGCCCCTGGCCCTCGACCTGCTGCCTGGCCTCGATCTCGGTGGGGGCGTCGAGAAGCAGGGAAACGATGTCGTTGCCCGCGTCGACCGCCTTGACCTGGAAATGCATGCAATGCCCTCCCTGGGGGACTTGGGAAGAACCGCCATGACAATCGGAACGCAAGAACAATGCCCGGCGATTTTCCGCCTTTGCCTGGCGGCTGCGGCCGCCCTGGCCTTCACCCAGGGGGCCGAGGCGGACATCTATATGCGCGACGAGGGCGCCGGGGGCATTGTCCTCAGCGACCTGCCGGGAAAGGATGCCGCATGGATGGGGGCGGAGAATTCCCGGGCTGCCCTGCCGGATGCGGCCCGGCCCCAGCGCCCGGGCAGGAAAACCGCGTCACGGCAGCGGCTGGCCCCCCTGGTGGCCGCCGCCGCGGCCAGCCACGACCTGCCAGAGGATCTGCTGACCGCTGTCATCGAGGTGGAATCCAACTTCAACCCCGGCGCCGTATCCCCCAAGGGGGCCCAGGGGCTCATGCAGCTCATGCCCGGCACCGCCCGTTACCTGAAGGTGGAGGATGCCCGGGACCCGGCCGCCAACATCGACGCAGGGGCCCGCTACCTCAAGGAACTGCTGGGGCGTTACGACAACAACCTGTCCCTGGCCCTGGCCGCCTACAATGCCGGCCCGGCCTCGGTCCGGCGCAGTGGCGGCGCCATCCCCGCCTATCCCGAGACCCGGCGCTACGTGCCCCAGGTCATCCGGCGCTACCACAGTCTGCAGAGCTCTCCAGACCCCCGCTGACTTCCCCGGGAAAGGGGGCGGGGTGGGGAAATTCCCCGGCTTGCCCCGGTGGGTTGGGGAATTTTCCCCAACGTTTTTTCGGGTATCCGTAATCTGCGGCTGATTTTCCGCCCTGTGCCGCCTAGCGGTTGTGATCGTGGCCCCGGCCATGGCCGTTGCCGGCCACAACCGGCCCCTTGGCGCCTCAAAAAATCTCGGGGGCTAATGGCAGCTTACTTATGCAGAAGCTGCCATTGAAGATACACGACCATCAAGAGGCACCTCGGCCGGAGTAGACGATGACTTATCCATTTCACCGCTCTCTTCCGGCCTCATGCCAGGCCTTTTGCACCGGCGACAGCAGGTATTCCAGCACGGTGCGGTCGCCGAGCTTGATTTCCGCGTTAGCCTGCATCCCGGCGGAGAGCGGGAAGCGCTCCCCGTCCATTTGCAGCGCCATCGCCTGCAAGGCGACCAGGGCTTTGTAGACCAGAGGCTGGCTCTTCCTGCCAAGGTCCGGTGAGGAAGCATTGCCGTTGCCTGTCGCATTGTCGGCCGCATCGGCGCTCACATGCTCCACTGTCCCCTCGACCATGCCGTACTTCTGGAACGGGAAGGCGGCGAACTTGAGCTTCACCGGCTGGCCGGGGCGCACGAAGCCGATATCCTCGTTCGACACCCAGACCTCCGCCCGCAGCGTCTCCTCCTGGGGCACCAGAGTGAGGAGCACGGTGCCGGGCTGCACGACCGTCCCGGCCGTGTGGGTGGCGAGATCCTTCACCACGGCATCCTGGGGTGCCCGGAGTTCCAGGAGTTCCTGCTTGTGGGCCTGCTTGGCGATTTCCTGGTCGAGCTTGGTGGCTTGCCCCTGGATGTCGTTGCGCTCCGTGTGCAGTTGCCGGCGATAGTCGGATTCGAGCTGGGCGAGCTTCTTCTCCGACTGCTGGATGCTGGCCCGGGCCGATTCGATCAGGAATTCCTGGGTCTTGAGTTCCTGTTCCTTCTCAATGCGCTCCCGTTTCTTGTCGCTCGCCATCAGCGGGCCGGCAAAGCCGTCCTTGGCGAGCTTCTCGAAGGCTTCGTCCTGGCCCCGGTAGTGGGGGAGCGTCTCCGCGAGCTTCTTTCTCACCTGCTCGGCAGCGGCCAGCTCCTGGGTAGCCTTCACCAGGCGGCTGCGCTCCTCGGCCAGGGCCGCCGCCAGCGCGGCCCGGTTGGCCCGGTGCTGGGACTCGACCTCCCGGGCCAGGTCCGGCGGATCGCCTACTTCCACGCGAAAGGGCTGGCCGCCCAACTCGGCGTCGATGCGCCGCAGGGTCAGGCGCTTGCGTTGGGCGTCGGCAGCCAGCGACTTGGCGTCGGCTTCGGTGATGAGGGCGTCCATGCGCATGAGAATCTGCCCCGCCTTCACCGTCTCGCCTTCCTTCACCAGGATGTCCTTGACGATGCCGGCCTCGGCCGGCTGGACGATCTTGACGTAGCTCTGGGGAATGAGCTTGCCTTCGGCGACGGCGACGATGTCGAGGCGGCCCACCACCGCCCAGAGGAGCAGCGCCAACAGGAGGACTAGCAGCGTCCATAGCACTTTGCGACTGAGGGGATTGGGCGGCGACTCTTGCAGGCGTAGCAAGGGCGGTGAGAAGTCGAGTGGGGTGGCTTCCGGTCCTTGGAAGCGTTGAGCAAGGTTGTAAGCCTTCTGCATGAGAAGTCCAGCGAATTGGGGCCGGCGATGGTGTGCCGGCGCCATCGGTTATTACGTCAGTTTCACCGTCCCGGCCTGCAGGGTGGCCAGGGGCTGCAGGGCCTGGGGCTGGGTGCCAAAGCCGGCATTCCCCATCACCGACTGCGTTGCAGACACCGAGATGCTGGCCAGCATGCCATTCTTGCCATACTGATAGGCTAGATCCCCGCCAATGGCCGCCCCGTCGTCTCCGGCCAGGTAAAAATTTGTCAGCGCATTGGTCAAAGCCCAGGAGGTGAGGGTCGAGTCGGCGACGCGGGCCGCATCGAAGGCGCCAACGAGACCGTTGAAGTCGAACCGCTCCACCTTGTTGTCCCGCAGGGGGTCGGTACCCCCCGGGGCAAAGTCGGCCATGGCCTCGGCTACCACTTGCAAGTTCAGCGCGCTATGGTTGGTGGTGCTGGCATACCAGTTGGCGAAGGTGATCTGATCGGTGGCACCAACTTTCACGACAAGGTCGCTGGCGTTCTTCTGGAAAACCAGGTCACTGTAAGCAATCCCGCCCCCCAGGGACAGGGTATTGTCCGTGCCGGTGGTGGCAGCCACGATATCGGCGCCATCGCCCTTGTTGAAAAGGATGACGTCCGCCCCCGCGCCGGGGTTCAGGGTATCGTTGCCGGTACCGCCGATGCAAACCTCGTTGCTGGCGCCGCCAGTCATGGTGTCAGTCCCTGAGCCGCCGTCGAACAGGTTCGCTCCCAATGTATCAGTGAGGGAATCGTTGTCGGCGCCGCCCTGAAGGATATCGTTACCGTCGTTGCCGTTCAGGGAATCGCCACCTGCATCGCCCGAGAGATAGTCGTTGCCGGTCCCGCCACTCAGGGTATCGGTGCCATTCCCACCATAGAGATTGTCGTTACCGCCTTGACCGAGCAGCTGGTCGTTACCGTCCAAGCCCTGGAGAGTGTCGTTCACGCTGTCGCTGCCGTTGAGAACGTCGCTGCCGACCGTGCCTTTCATCGGCGCGTTCGTCAACACGGACGTGTCCCACACCGTACCATCGGCGAACTCGACCCGCTCGACTCGGTAAGACGGGTCGTAGAACCAGTTGCTGACCCGGATTGAGTCTGTCGTTCCTGCAAGAGACAGGAGCAAATCGTTGGTATTGTCCGCCGGCCGGCTCAGCACCACATCGGTGGGCAGAATCCCGGCCTTGAAGCGGATCGTATCTTCCCTGCCGACGGTCGCATCGTTATCCACGATCGTGTCCTGGCCGTCGCCCCGGCCAAAGACATAGACATCAGCGCCATACCCTTCGCCAGCATTGGGACCGATGCCGCCGTACAGCAGATCGTTCCCCGCCCCGCCTTCGAGCACGTCGTTGTTGGTGCCGCCATAGAGGGTGTCGCTGCCATTGCCGCCGTAGAGGGTGTCAGCCCCGCCCTGGCCGTACAGCACGTCATTGCCGTCCTGGCCATTGATGATGTCGAACAGGGTGTCGTTGCCGTAAATGGTGTTGGAACTGGCATCGCCCATGAGCGGCGCCTGGCTCAGCACCGTGGTGTCCCAAACCGTGCCGTCAGCGAATTCGATCCGTTCAATCTGGTTGGCGGTGCCGTTGAACCAGTCCTTGATCCGGATCGAGTCGGTCGTCCCGGCAATCGACAGCAGCAGGTCGTTGATAGCATTCAACGGCCGGGTCAGCACCACGTCGGCCGGCAGGATGCCGGCCTTGAAGCGGATAGTGTCGAGGATGCCGACCGTGGCATCCTGGTCCACGATCGTGTCCTGGCCATCGCCCCGGCCGAACACATAGACGTCGCTGCCGTACCCGTCGGACAGCAGGTCGTTCCCCGCCCCGCCTTCGAGCACGTCGTTGTTGGTGCCGCCGTAGAGGGTGTCGTCGCCGTTGCCGCCGTAAAGGGTGTCGGCTCCGCCATAACCGTACAGCACGTCATTGCCGTCCATGCCGTAGATGGTGTCGAATAGGGTGTCGCTGCCGTAAATGGTATTGGGACTGGCATCGCCCATGAGCGGCGCCTGGCTCAGCACCGTGATGTCCCAAACCGTGCCGTCGGCGAATTCGACCCGTTCGATCTGGTTGGCGGTGCCGTTGAACCAGTCCACCACCCGGATCGAGTCCGCCGTCCCGGCAATCGAGAGCACCAGGTCGTAGATGGCATTCAGCGGCCGGGTCAGCACCACGTCTGCGGGCAGGATGCCCGCCTTCAAGCGGATGGTATCGAGAATGCCAACCGTGGCATCCTGATCCACGATCGTGTCCTGGCCATCGCCCCGGCCAAAGACATAAACATCAGCGCCGTACCCATTATCGGCGCCGGGGCCGGTACCGCCGTACAGCAGATCGTTCCCCGCGCCGCCTTCGAGCACGTCGTTGTTGGTGCCGCCGTAGAGGGTGTCGTTGCCGTTGCCGCCGTAGAGGGAGTCGGCCCCGCCATAGCCATTCAGCACGTCGTTGCCATCCTGACCATAGATGGTGTCGAACAGGGTATCGTTGCCGTTGAGGATATCGTTACCGGCCGTGCCCTGGACGGGCGCTTGCGTCAGCGTATCGATGCTCCAGACCGTGCCATCGGCGAATTCGACCTGTTCCACCCGGTTCGCCGTGCCGCTGAACCAGTCCTTGACCCGGATGGAGTCCGTCGCCCCGGCAATCGAGAGGAGCAAATCGTTGTTATAGTCCGCCGGGCGGCTGAGCGTCACGTCGGCCGGTAGGATGCCGGTCTTGAAGCGGATCGTATCCACATTCCCGGCCGTCTCGTCCTGGTCGATCACCGTATCCTGGCCATCGCCCCGGCCGAAAACGTAAATGTCGTTGCCGTAACCCTCATTGGTACTGCCGGTACCACCGTCGAGCGTATCGTTGCCGGCTCCGCCATCGAGCACGTCGTTGCCCGTCCCGCCCCGGAGGACATCGTCCCCGTTACCCCCGTAGAGCGAGTCGTTCCCGCCGGTGCCGTAGAGCACGTCGTCGCCGCCTGCCCCGATGATGAGATCAGCGCCAGCATTTCCATAGAAGTAGTCGGTATTGGTGGTGCCGAGAACAATATTGACTGGCTCGCCTGCGCTGTACGGGAAGAACGTGGCGAGTTCGGTCCGCAGGGTTTCCCATCGCCCTCCCTGCTCCGCGCTGCACACCCAGGCATCAAGCTGGGTGCCGCTCTCCCAGCCTAGGCTGGTCAGAGAATCGCCGACGTAACGGGAAATCTCAAGCAGATCGATAAAGGCATTCTTCTCGTCCGCAGTGCGCAGGGTCTCCAACCGGGTCTGCATGGCACCGAAATCGATGTGGATGCCCGTCTCGTCCAGCACAAGGCTCACATCATCCAGGTAGGGCTTGAGCCGGGTCTGGAGAGCGAGTCCGGCGTACACCGACTGCCGAAGGGCCTGGTAGCTCTTTTCCAGGAGGTCGATCTGGGTGGCACTGAGGCGCGGAACACTAAAACTGTAGCTGTAGCTGGAACCCGATGAATCGCCATCCATGCCAGGGACTTCGACGGTCCCGGTGTTAACAGCCACGGCGACCCCATTGCCGAAGCTTATGGCATACGGTCCAAAGTTCAGGAAGGTTGCGCCGTTGAAGCGCTCCAGGATGCCCATCTTACGGTTCAGTTCTGCCGCCTGGGCTTTCATGGCAGCGTAGTGGACGGCATCGACGGGATAGAGCTCGTCCAGTGGGGTTTGGCTCATCCCCAGCGGGCAGAACGTTTCGAGAGACAGCCGGGCGGCTTCGTTGTCGGTCATGTCCGGCAGGACATAGGACAGGGCGAAGCCCCGGCTGGCGGCGGCCTGGGCCGAGGTCTGCAGGGTGGAGGTCCCCGACCAGGCATCGAGCAGGGGATCGATCTCGGCCAGCAGGGCGTCCCGGGTCCGGTAGCCTTCGTCCAGGAGCCCCTGGACCTGGGTGGCGAGCGCCGGCGAGAGGCTGGCGGCTTCCCGCAGGTCCCGCACCGCCCCGGACCCCTGCATGTCCGGCAGGGCCAGGGCCTCTGAGGTCAGCGGCACGCCGCCCGAGACGGGCTGGTTGAAGGGGTTGGGGAGTTCCTCGATGCTGCCGTCCTCGAATTGCCGGTAGAAGGGGTTTTCCACCAGGTTGAGGGCGTAGGCACCGCCGGTGGTGCCGTCGGTGCGGGTGTGGCCCGAGGTGAGGGAAATCGAGTTGCCGGTGGAGAGGATCTGGCCGCTCGTGGCGGCGGTGAGATCGATGCTGGCGATACCGGCTTCGGCGAGGGTCTTCAATTCCCTGGACTGGCTGATGCCGTCCTGGTTGAGGTCCTGCCAGACGCGTACCTCCCCATAGGCGGCGTCCTGGCTGTCGAAGACGCCGTCGTGGTTGGCGTCGAGGTCCGCGAGGGCGGCAAAGCCGTTGGCGGCGGTCTGGCCGTTGGCGAGGACGGTATCGACGCCGAAGAGTTCGCTGCCGTTGTCGATGGTGCCGTTGCCGTTGCGGTCCATCACGAGGAAGGCGTCGTCGGCCTTGACCCAGCCGGTGCCGGTGCGAACCCCGTCGCCGTCGTGATCGAAGAGGACGATACTGTCGCCGCTGGCGCTGACGGTTTCAATGCCGTCGCCGTCGCCGTCGCCGTCGAGGTCCAGGGTCAGGGGGTCGCGTTGGAACCAAGAGCGGGCTCGAATCCAAAGGTCATTAATCTCAGGGTTTAGTGCAACAATCTCTTTCCAAAAACTGGTTTTGGCAAGGTCAATAGTAAAAGCTACTCTATCTCCCAGGCCACTTATCTCATTCTGAAAATTTGTCCAAGCTGCTGTGGCGGCGTCCGATAGGGCATCCTCATTTGCAATACACTCCTTAAGTGCAGCCCCCCCTAGGTTAACAGCAATAGCTACCGCCTTAATGTTTGGTGGCAAGAATGGAATGCCCGCAACTATCCCTGCAAAGGCGGAGACTGCTCCAGCCATTGCGGCGTTATATGCCCTTCGATCACCTGTCGCCAGGGCCTCCGCCATTTGGGCTTTCGCAACTTCATATGCTGCCAAGTTAACGGTCATTCCTGCGATACCCGAGTAATAAGCAAGGTTGGTCGCTTTTATGGCTTCAAAAGCTTTATTCATTACAGTAACAGCCGCACCGAATATATTAAGATGTGAATCAAAATTTTGAATCGGGGTGCCATTGCCATCAGAAATGGACTTCATTCCGCCTGCAGCCAAAAATATGGATCCTACAACTTCACCAAGGCCAGCTATAGTCGGCACAATCATCTCCCAAAGTAAATGGCCATCGATTGGCCGACAAGAATTCCAAACAAAAGAGTTGCCTTGGCGAAGGCAATAACGGCAATTTGGACTCGCATCTTGGATTTTTTATCTAAATTGCTCCGTTTTATTTCATTCGTGACACTCGGGATGCCCCAGCCTTTCTCATATGCAATCGGGAAGGTTTTTTTCACAATGGCCCCGGCAACGTATATGTCTAACAAACCGAGCAACACCAGGGCGCCAATCCAAAGCCAATAATTAATACCAAGCCAGTGGCCTGCCGGAATAAACCAGCCAACAACAGATCCCGCAAATAGATATAGTCTTTCGTCTTGCATCGCCATGCCTTCCAAGGCAAACACATGAGCCATTAAATTGCCGCAAGTTGTGAGTTATTGGTTTTCATGGAAACATATCTACTTATATTCCTAGTTCTTAGCAGCCTGTTCCATAATTTCCATTCGCGTCGCGTGCTGAGAATCTCCCAAATGATATACATCGTTCACCTGCAAGCCACTTGGAATTTGGTGGGTGATGAAGATCATGGTGGCCTTGCCCTTCAGCCGGTTGATGGTCTTGGCGAAATGCTCGGCCGTGGGCTGGTCGAGGTTGGAGACCGCCTCGTCGAAGATGAGTATCTTCGGCCGCTTCAATAGCATACGATTCCACACAACTCATCGAACATAAACTGACGTGCTGACGTCCAATCCTCAACTTTCTGTTGCGCGGGCTTTCCAGGCGCCCGGCTTGCTGGCGAATCGCCGTTTTGGCGAGGAGACGG
>Ga0316605_10000153_pt1 | contig 62919 bp, 46 predicted proteins | sample OWC_soil_day20_n_FD_207666 | JGI IMG/M metagenome (GOLD analysis project Ga0316605, IMG submission 207666) | Wetland soil microbial communities from Old Woman Creek delta, Ohio, United States - OWC_soil_day20_noCT | ecosystem: Environmental > Terrestrial > Soil > Wetlands | place: USA: Ohio...
CTTGCTCCACTGCTCAGATAATCCTCGATTATCTCTATACGAATTGCATCCGTAATCTTGCCTCTTTTCTCCATTTTTGTTACACTTTTTTTGTATAAAAAGTGTCAACTTTTTTCAGTACAAGACAGTTAAAAAGTTCAAAGTCCTATTTTAAGAGAAGAAAACTAGACCTAAGCTTTAATTTCTTTTAATCAAAAGCAATATTTGTAGTCTTTGGATAGCGTATTGTGTATTTAATTGTAAATGCTTTAGACTCTGATGCATTTAAATTTAAATCCCAATATAGAAGCCCAGTCTTTTCATCAATAAATGCTCCTGATATTTCATTTTTCTCAATTGAAATTTCTTCAATATTTGAAACTGGAACCTGATCATCAATTCTTAAGTTTACAGCTTGGTCTTTATTGTTCTTTGCAGTAATATCAATTGTTACTGTTGTTTCTAAAATAGAGCCTCTTCTATTAAACTTCTTTGGCTGAGTAAAACTTACTTTCCTGTCAATAACAACTCTCTTTTCTTTACCAATTGGGATGGAAAGCGTATCTGAGGTTTGATTAATGGATATATATGAATCGTTTACATAGCTTTCATCAATATAAATTTTAGCTTTTGCATTAATTAAATCCATATCTTCCCATGAAGGAACAAGAGATGACAGATAAACTATCTTTTCTTTCTTTGGAACTGCAAAATACTTAAAGAATGAATTAGCCTTCTTTTCTTCCAAAGGAATAATCTTTGCCTTTTCTCCGCTCTTTATTGTATAATTCATTTCAACCTCATATTCCTTGGCAAGTGAAACAGTAAGAGCATTCTGAGAAACAGGTTCTTCATTAGAGTTTATAACTATAGTATCTTCTACAATATCAAAATCTGATATTTCCATATCTAATTCATAGTCTTCATCTTCTTCTTGACTTTCCAATATAGGAACTTGATATGTAGAAATTACTACTTCATCTAACTGTTTTGAAGAAGGTTCAAGAGAGATATTCCCTCCAGTTGAATAACCTGATGAACTGACTCTGACTCGTTTTTTCTTCGTTTTTTGATAACCAACAATTCTTGCTTCAACATCATAATAACCTGCTGCTAATGGTTTGATTTGATAATTACCATCCATATCTGTTTGCGCTCCTCCTTTTTGTTCTCCATTTTGCATTGCAACAACATAAACAAAAGGCATTGGTTCATTTGTTTTTGCATCAACAATCTTTCCTACTAAAATTCCATTTGATTTTGGAATATAATTAGAACTGTAAAGAGAATAAACCATAGTTTGTAAATCATAAGGCTCTCCCTGTTCTTCTGAATTTTGGGTTGAAAACACTAATTTAACATCTTCCCAATCTTCAGAAGTATTTTGTTGAAACTCTGTTTTCAAAATAAATTGAGATTCATTACTTGATTTATCAAATTTCAAATCATAAAAAGGATTCCATTTTATTCCACCTACGCTATACATGTATTGAAGCGATGTTTGAATATCATTTTGAGCATATAAAGTAAGTTTAATATAGTATTCATTAATATTATTTTCCTTAGTTTCTTCATCGCCTTGAAGTATCAGTTGAATATTTGTCTCTATTTCTTTTCTCTTTTTATAAAGTTTTAGAGATTCTTTTTCATATTTTGCTATCAAAGATTTCAATTCAATAGACTTATTTCTATAAAAAGGTAATACATTTTTCATCTTTTTTACTTCCAAAAGAGAATCTGTTTGATAAACATTTTGTAATTCTTGTAACACTTCTAATTCTTTGTAATAAACATTATAAACGATATCAATATCATAATGCTCTTTATCTAATTTTTTCAAAGAATCTTTTAAATTGCTTAGCAACTGTTTATTCTTGGCATCCAATTTCTCTTCTGCAGTTATATCTTTTCTAACTGTTTGAATGTATGGAGTGAACTCAGTAATAATAAAGTCGGATGAATTGTTAAACTGAATGCTTTGCCTTCTTAAATAAGGAGAGTTTCCACATAAAATTATTTCATTAAATCCTTGTTTAAGTGTAAGAGGAATGCTTTTCTCAACTTGAGCTGAAGATGAAAATACTGTTACCTTATTAATTTTAGGGTATAATTTAGTTTCCTCTTGAGAGAAAGTAAGATTACTTATTAAAAGTATTGCTATTATTATAATTATATTCTTTTCCATTTCCTATTCTTATTTTTTGTTTACATTATTATTTAGACAACATTCAATTAATCCAAAGGTAGAATTACATCTTTAGGATATTTGCATGTATATGAGAAAGTAACTGTTTTTGATTCTAACGGCTTAAGACTTGTTTCCCAGAATAAGAGTCCAGTCTTTTCATTATAATTTGCTCCAGATAGTTCTCCTTTTGTTATAGTTATCTTTTCGGAATTGGAAATTGGTATTTGATCATCAATCTTAATATCAACTTGAGTATTATTATTGTTCTTTACAATTACCTTTACATTAATTACCTGTTCCAGCTCAGTTCCTTTTCTATTTACCTCAATTGGTTTCCCCTTAATTACTTTTCTATCAATTGCAATTTTCTTTTCTCTTCCAACAAATAGTTTTAAAGTATCTGCTGTTTGATTGGTGTTTATATTAGCTGAATTAACATACTTATCATCAATATATAAGTTAGCACGAGCATTTGCCAATCCTAACTCTTCCCAAGAAGGAAATAATGCAGAAAGATAAACCACCTTTTCTTTCTTTGGGATAGAGAAATATTTATAATTTACGTTAGTATTCTTTTGTTCCAAAGGAATAATCTTTGATTTATCTCCACTCTTTATGGAGTATTTCATCTTAACAATATATTCTTGAGTTAATAAATTATTATTTGAAGTAATTCCTGATGAAGCATTTTCAGTTATAATTTCATATTTTGGTTTCTCTACTTCTCTAATACTTGGTCTATCATCATTTGATGAAATACCTCCTACAGTAGCAATAATTCCATCAACTTGATTTGCTGTCATTTTATCAATATCATCAGCAGTTATTCTTCTTGATTCTTCTGCCTGACTTGCTCTTGTCCCTCCAAGTTCAACTTGAACTTCTGCTATTGCCTGTTTTGGAATATTTACAGAACCCTTTTTAGCAACTCCATTAACATAAGTTACCATACCTCCTTCACCTCTGGTTGTTCCACCATCATTATCCGAAACTCCTCCAACAGTTGCAATAATATCATCAACTGTACTTACTGTTGCAACAGTTTTTGGTCTTTCTCCTGGCATTATCTTTTTATATACCATAGGTTTAAGATCAATTGGCATTACATTAGAGCTTTGTTCTTCGGTTGAAAATATAATTGAAACATCGTTCCAATCTTCTCCTGTTTCTTGTTGAAATTCTGCTTTTAAAAGAAATACTGCAGGTTTATTTAAAGAAGAAAACTTCACATCATAAATTGGTGTCCATTCAATTCCGATAACATTATATTTATAGTTAACAGTGGTTTTAACATCATTCTTTGCATAAAGATTTAACTTGATATAATATTCTTCCTTGCTTAATTTATCTCCCTGTTCATCTTCTTGAAGAATAATTTTAAGATCATCATTCAGTTTGCGTATTTGATTCTTTAATTCAATATCAGTCAAGCTTAAATCATAAAGAAGTTTGCTTATTTCAACTGTTTTTACTTCGAAGTATTCCAGTGCTTCTTTTAAATCGATTATACTATCAGCTTGTTGAGGAGAATCAATTTCTTTAATATTGGTTAAAGTAGTCCTTTCTTTATCCAATATTTGTTTCTTATCTTTAATAGCTTTTCTTCTATCTTTTAATAATTCAATTGAATCTTTAATAATCTTCACTCTGGCCTTTTCTTGGTCTGTAAGTTTATCTTCCTGCTTTTGATTTGATTTAACTAATTGAATATAGGGAGAGAAATCTGTAATTACAAAGTCTTTAGAAGAATTAAACTGAATACTTTGAGTGTTTAATTTTGAAGAATTCCCCGAAAGTATTATTTCATTATATCCCTTAACTAAAGAAACCTCTAAGGATTTTTCAATTTGAGCTGTACTACTGAAAATGGTTACTTTATTAATTTGAGGATAGAATTTTTGTTGTGCTTTTAATCCAGATAAACATAAGCACAAAACAAATAGAGATAACAATATTTTTTTCATATTATTAAAAAAGTTTTGATTATAATTAGGGCAAAGGTACATTTTTTTCTTTTCAAAATTGAAGAAAGAAATAAAAACCCTATTTAATTTTAATATTAAAATATATTTCCTATTTTTGCATCAAAATAAATTTTAACAAAAATCAAAAACAAAAAATCATGAGAAAAATTATTGTTAGCTTTTTAGCTATGTTTTTATTGACTATTACTTCAAGTCAAATTGTTTTTTCACAAACAACAGTTATCTTTAAACCTAACGGGACTATTGGAAAAGATGCCGTTGTTTTAACTAAAGAATATTCTAATTTTGCAGATTTAAACTTCGGAACTCAAACAGCACTTAAAATGTCAACTTGGACTTGGGATGGAGCTTTGTTTACAGAACGTTCTTTAATTCAATTTAATGAGTTAGAATCAATTCCAACAGAAGCAATAATTACTGATGTTAAGTTGAAACTATATGGTAACTTTGATCAAGAAGGAAATAATGTTTATCCTGGTAGTGAATTTAATCAGTATTCTAATTCTGTATTTCTTCAAAGAGTTGTTGCAGCTTGGGATGAAGATTCAGTTACTTGGAACACTCAACCTACAACATCAACATCAACAACCCAAATAATAATCCCTAACTCAGAGGGTCAATATAATTGGAATTATACAATTGAAAATTCAGATGAATTGAAAGCAATGGTTCAAGATATGGTTTCTAATCCAAGTACAAATCATGGATTTATGTTAAAACTATTAAGTGAATCTACATATAGACGAATGGTTTTTGCTTCAAGTGATAATTTAGACCCTACTCGTTGGCCTGAACTTCAAGTTACATATTCTTATAATGATACTTGCAATTCAAATTTCTCTTATACCATGGACAATGCTCTTGACCCTACTACTCTTACTTTTAATGCTAAAGTTGACGCTGGACAACATATTTGGAGATATGGCAACCAAAGTCTTTCAACTGCTTCTTCTTTCACTCATACCTTCACTCCAACAAATCAATGTCAAGAACTTACTCATGAAGTAATTGGAACTAATGGAAATTGTTCAACTTCTATCAATCTTTACATTTGTGATAATAATCAAGATACAACTTCAATTGATGAAGTTAATTCAATGGATAATGCAGAGGTTATGATTTCTCCTAATCCAAGCAAAGACTTTTGGAATGTTAGCATTAATTCAAAAGAAAAGATTAGAGCAGAGATAATTATTAGAGATGCTTTAGGTAAAGTTGTTTTAAGAGATGAAAAGAATATTTATATTGGAGAAAATAATATTCCTATAAATGGCAAAGACTTAAATAAAGGAATGTATATTATTGAGATAAAAGGAAAAGGGATTAGCTATTCTCAAAAACTTATAAAACAATAAAGAGAGAAAAGAATTTTTACCCATAAAAAAAGAGAAGTCAAACGGCTTCTCTTTTTTGTTTATGCTGATTTTATAAATATTACCAAACTATTCTTGTTCCACATTTTGAGTTACCTAATTGTCCAGCTTCTGTTATTATACATTCTTTTCCTCCATTCTTAACAAAATGGAGTGCTGCTCTAACCTTTGGTGCCATTGAGCCTTCTGCAAAATGTCCTTGTGCAAGATATTCTTCTGCTTCTTTAATGGTTATAACATCAAGTGCTAATTCACCAGGCTTACGGAAATTAATATATATTTTTGGAACATCTGTAAGAATATAAAACTCGTCTGCTCCAATTTCAACTGCTGTTAATGCTGAAGCAAGGTCTTTGTCTATAACTGCTTCAACTCCCATAATTCCATTTTCTTCAATTACTGGAATTCCTCCTCCTCCAACAGTAACAACAACATTTCCTTCAAGAGCCAATTCCTTAACTAATTGAATATTGTTTATCTTTAATGGTTTTGGAGATGCAACAACCTTTCTATATTTGTCGCTTTTTGAATCTTTAGCATAAGTTGCTCCAGTTTCTTTAGCAAAGGCTTCTGCTTCTTCTTTTGAATAATAAGGTCCTACTGGCTTAACTGGATTTTGAAAAGCTGGATCATTTTTATCTACAACAACCTGAGTTAATAGTGTAAGAACATTTCTTTTTATATTTTCTCTTGCAAATACATTTCTAAATCCTAATTCAATAAGGTATCCAATTGAACCTTGAGTTTCTGCAACACAAAAATCCATTGGCATAGCTTCAATATCAAATTTTTTCTTTCCTGCTTCATGTTGAAGCATTACATTTCCTACTTGCGGTCCGTTACCATGTCCAATTACAATATTATAGTCTTGTTTTAGAAGATTGGTTAAACTATCGCAGGTTTCGGTTACATTCTTAATTTGTTCTTTGTATGTGCCTTTTTGTCCACTTCTCAATAGTGCATTACCTCCAAAGGCTATTACCGCTAACTTTTTCATAAGTATTTTATTAGTTTGTAGTTATTTTGGAATTTTTAAAGGTGCAAAGATATAAAATTTGGTTTATATTTATAAGTTTATGAAATATATTCTATTAAAAATCGTTTTTCCATATACCTAAAAGTAATGAAAAGAATTTGATGAAAAGAAACCTTACTTACTATTTTGACATACTTACCATATTGATTTGCGTTGCTGGAATTAGCCTTTCTATATTTTTAATCAATTTGGGAATTGTGATGCTTTTGGTTAGAATCTTTTTTATTGGCTCTTGGAAAGAAAAATTGGAAAACATCAAATCGCAAAAGAAAATCCTTATAGTTTTACTTAGTTTCTTCTTCCTTCATATAATTGGACTTATTTGGACAGAAAATATCAGCTTTGGATTTAACGAACTTATTAGAAAGATTGCTTTTTTAGTTGTCCCTGTTAGTATTTTGGCTATGACGGATATAAAAAAAGAAATCATTAAAATTGGTTTTGGAGGATATATTATATCTCTTTTCATTGGTACTATATGGGGAATAGTAAATCTTCTTTCAACTGATTATCCAAACTTAAGAACTCTTATTCCCTCAACCTCTCATATTCGTTTCTCCCTAAACCTTGTGTTTGCCATCTTAGTTATTGCTAAACTCTTTTTACATAACTACAAAACTCTCTCCCCTGCAATCAAAATTCTTTCTTTAAGCATAATAATCTGGTTTACCACTTATCTTATCTTAACTCAAGCATTAACTGGAATATTAATTCTATCTCTATTTTTGATTATCTATATCCCTTTCCTTTTAATCCAAAAGCACAAGAATAAAATAAGCTACATTGTTTTGAGTATTTACATAATAACAATATCCCTTTCTTGCTTTTGGTTAGTGAGAGAGGATAAACTATTCTTTACTCCCAATAAGGTTTACTCACAACCTCTCTTAACTAAAACTCCTCTTGGCAACGATTACCATAATTTGAAAGATGTAAAGCTAATTGAAAATGGTAATTATATCTATTTAATGTGCAATTTTGAGGAATTGGAAGATTCATGGAAGGCAAGAACTGGAGTAGAAATTGGAGGAAACTTTAATATATTGCTAAGGTATATGAATTCAATTTCTCCATATAAGGATGCTAAAAGATTTGATGAGCTAACAGATAAAGATATTGAAAACATTAAAAATGGTATTGCGAATAAAGTATATACAGAGAAGTTCTCTCTTCGTGGAAGACTCTATAAGATGTTTTACCATATAAACTCGCTTAAAGAAACTGGTCAAATTGTAGGTTCATCGGAATTGCAAAGAGTGGAACTATGGCGTAATTCTATTGGAATAATTAAAGAAAACTTTCTTTTTGGAGTGGGTACTGGCGATTTTGAAAAAGAGTTTGCTGACAACCTTTGCAAAAGCAATTCACAATTATGCAACTCTGGGTATAAATCTCACAACCAATTCCTCAACATTTTCGTTACCTTTGGTCTTTTGGGTTTGATTTTATTTCTTTTTTGGATTATCTATCCACCTTTTAAAGCTCAATTATCAACAAACTATTTCTATTTAGCTTTTGCTTTTATAGTTTTAATTTCAATGCTAACCGAAGACACCTTAGACAATATAGCAGGAAGAATGTTTTATATTTTCTTTGCATCAGTTATGCTCTTTAACTCCAAAACAATCAAAGAGATTACTTCTTCCAAAGTTTAATAGTTTAAAACAGGTTAAGCGTTAGAGATTTTAGATTGATTAATCAATAAGAAAGTCCTACAATCCCTTTTCAATTTCTTTGGCAACAAATAAATTATTTGTATTAATAAGTTTTTCAAAGACTTATATATGGAATTTTAATCCTGTTATTTTTTATTTTTATAAGATATAAATCTACTGAAATCAAGAAAAAATTTATTTATATAAGGAATAATTTTTGCAAGGTGGCAGGTTACTACATGTAAGGTGGCAGGTTACTATGTGTAAGGTGGCAGGATACACACAGTAACCTGCCACCTTGCAAGATTTATTCTTGATATTAACAAATTAAAATAAGGTTTTGGCAAACTTATATCAAACAAAATCAAATCTATATCCCAAGTTCACATTCATAAATCAATATTAATAAATCCAAAAACCAAAAAAGCTACTACTAATTATTGTTTATTCAATTATTATTGTATTTTTGCTTTTGGAAACAATTATCAATATTGCTTATGAAGAAGTTTTTTTTCATTATTGTCTGCTTAGTTATAACATTAAGCCTCAATGCCCAAAACGATTCAATATATAGAGACATTTCCCTTTTTAAAAAAAATATAATTAAGATAAAACCCACAAGTTTTGTTTTTGGCTACACTCAAATAACCTACGAAAGAAGCCTTTCTCAAAGAAGAAGTCTTGAAGTAAATGTTAGTTTGATTGGATTAGGATTTGATATTTATGATAGAGATCCAATGGGATTTGCTTTAAGAGGAGGATATAAATTCTATTTTGGTAGCAGAAAAATCAAACGTTCCTTTATGAAAGGATTATATCTAATGCCTGAAATTGCTTTTTGCATGTATGATAAAAACGTTCCTATTGAAAATGACTTGGATTGGGATATCTTTAGAGGGATAATTAAAAAATCTACTCCTGTAATTCTTGATGAAAAAGGAAAAGAGGATTACGAGAGACTGAGAAAATATTATATTGCTATTATTGGCAATGTTGGCTATCAATGGAATATTAATAGATTTGTAATAGAATATAATATTGGAATAGGATTAGGTTACTATAATAAAACAAGAAATGTTGAAGGTTTTTTAGACTCAAGCATAGACGACGAACATCATTTTGGTTTTAATGGAGGAAATGATGGCAGATATTATGGTGTGATAAACGCAAATCTAAAAATAGGTTATATGTTTTAATTTGTTTTTGCTTACTTTTGCAAAATGAATTATGAGTATTTTCTTGCTAAAAGATTAATTAAGCGTAAGGGTAAAAATCTTTCTCGACCTATTATAATTATTGCAACTCTAAGCATAACACTTGGAGTAGCGGTTATGATTCTTTCTATTTCAATTCTTCAAGGTTTTAAATCGGAAATTAAAGAAAAGATTGTTGGATTTGCTTCTCATGTTCAAGTATTGCCTTATAATTTAAAGCTTTCAGAAAGTATAGATGGAATTTCTCTTTCTCAAAAAGAGAAGGGAAATCTTTTAAGTATTGATAATGTTAAATCCATAAGTCCTTTTGCAACCAAGGGAGGAGTTATAAAAACAAAAACAGACTTCCAAGGTGTTATGCTAAAGGGTGTGGATAAAGATTATGACACTACTTTTTTTCATCACTATTTGACAAAAGGCAGGTTTTTGAATATAAAAACAAATGGAGGTTCTGAGGCTTTGGTTTCAAAAGTGGTTGCAGAAAAACTCAATTTGTCTATTGGAGATAAGTTAAGAGTGTTTTTCTATATTGATAATAATTATAGAGCAAGAGCTTTTAGCATAGTGGGCATTTATGAAACAGGACTAAGCGACTATGATGAAAGATTTGTTATTTGTGATATTGCTCAAGTGCAGGGTTTAAATTTTTGGGGAAAGGATACAGTGGAAGGGTATGAAATTTTGCTTAAAGATTTCTCTCTTTTAAATCAGACCTCTGAAAAAATTTACTATTCTTTAGGAGAGAATATGACAATTCTGACAATTGAGGAAATTGAGCCTAATTTGTTTTCTTGGCTTGACCTTTTGGATAGTAATGTGGTTCTTATTCTAATTATTATGATGCTTGTTTCAATAGTTACCATTACCTCAACTCTTCTAATTATTATTTTTGAACAGACAACAACTATTGGTGTTTTGAAGAGTATGGGTTCAACAAGTAAAAGTATTATTAAGATTTTCCTTTACAATGCAACTTATATTATTCTTCGAGGACTTTTGTTTGGAAATGCTTTGGCATTAGGAATTGCTTTTATTCAGGATAGATTTAACATTTTCAAACTCCCACAAGAAAGCTATTTCTTAACTTCTGTTCCAATAGAGATTTCAGCCATACAAATTATCATGGTTAATCTCGTAACAATAATAATTTGCGTGGCTGCTCTATTAATTCCTGCTCGAAGCATTAGTAAAATTGACCCTATTAAGAGTATTCGTTTCGATTAAAGAATATCCTTTCCTATTGTTCCAATAAGACTTTCGTAATATTCTTTTGTTTCATAATAGGAAATTTTTCTTTCAATCTCTCTTTGCTTTTCTTCCAAAAGCTGTTTTTTATCTTTGCTTAGGTTTTGTGCTTTAGATAAAAAGTTGTTTAAATATTCTTTATGTCGACGCCATAAAATTATGTCATATTCTTGTTTAGCTTTCAATCTTTCCTTATACCATTGACTATTTAAAACATATTCCCTGCTAAACATATCCCTTATTTCTTTGGATTCAATTCCCTTGCCTTCAAACTCGCCATTAACCATTATATGAAGAAGCGCTTTTAAAGGAGGTATTGCCTTTTCAACAGAGCCATCTTCAAAATAGTTCTTTGCAACAATACTATAGTTCTCAACAATATTATTTATTCCATCAACAAATTCATCCATACTTTGAAGCTCTGGCTGAAGCATATCATCTTCAAAAACAACATTTGGATTTTCAAATACTCTTCCAAAATAATGGTTAACGAAATGTTTTGTTATTCTATATCCCAAAACAGATGCCTTTACAACTTTGCCATTATATACAAAATCATTAAGTTTTTCAAGTCCTTTATCTTCAATCATAAACTCTGGATTAGTTTCTCTTGGTGTTAATCTTGACCAAAGTTCAGGAATAAGAAGACTTATATCGTGAGAGATTTTATATTTTCTTCCTATATGTCCTGCTGGAGTTGTAAAACCATTATAGCCTGTTAGAATATAAGAAAGAAGTGCATTATTAAGATCTGTTACTGCACAAAGAGCATTGAAAGCTGCCTTTGTTAAAGCCCCTTCACTTCCTGCTCCAGTTGTAGACGGAGACTTACCTGTAAGACTACAAATAAAATCCATAAATAATTCTGGCAATTCTTGATAATGAATAGGATTATATACTGCAAGAGGTCTAATACCATCAGCCTTTGGATTATTTCTTCTTCCAGGTAAAACAGCATTTACAGTAAAATGTAAGTTATCATCTGCCTTAAGGTTTCTTGCAAGTCGCATTCCAATTTCTGCAACATATTTATTGAAAGGATTAACAATATCATCCCTTGTTTGAAGATAGCGGACATTTGCAGAAGGCTTTCCATTAACAATGCGAGGATGAGCTGAAGAAACAAAATAAGCTGAGTCTTGACTTTCAACAACATCTTTAATTAGATTTTGCATAGGTAGAGTGAAATTGTCGAAATTAATAACATCTTCAATCATTTCTTTTGCATCCTCAATACTTAATGGCTCAAAATTAGAAATGAAAGTGTTTGGACTTGCAATGTCTTCCTCAGCCTTTTTATCATATCCACGAACAATTGCATCATCAGGACGTTGGAAAAATCTAAACTCACAGTTCTCAGTTATCTTAACACTTGGATTATCTTTTGCCTTACCTACATTACCTAAAAGATTGGTTGGAACAACAATTGATGCTGTTATATCATCTTCCATTTGCAACTTATCGGCTTGAGCATAATCTTGTCTAAGTTTGAAAGTTCTCCACTTTCCATTCTCTTGAAAACCTACTCTTAAATAACGAGCAAATATCTTTTTATCATCAAACTTAAGCTCATTTCCATTAATTCCATTTAAAATATCAACACTAAAATGTTTCTTCCAATCATTTTCCCATTCTTCTTTATAGAATCGTTTAACAATAAATGCTAATCCTTTAATATATTGCGGAATGCTTTGGAGCCAAGTGTTATATTCATCAGTGTACTTGCTTGAAACATTCAGAAGTTTAATTACTGAACCCATTGAACGCTTACTGTCTAAGAAAGTTCTGCTCATTGGGATTGCATCATCTATTCCCTTAAATCTTCTTGAATAGTCATAATTAAAAATCTCTTCTATTTTCTTAAAGTCAATATCAAAATCATTAATAAAGAATGGACTTGAAATTATTGCATCAAGAATAGATTTAGAAATTTCACTCTTACCTCCTCCTGAAACTGTGCAAGGTTTGTGACAAAAAGTTCCATCTCCATATACTTCAATTAAACGATAATTGGCTGCTCCAATATATTTCTCCATTCTAAACTTAGAACCATTAGGCAAAATATAAATATTGTTAGGAAGGAGTTTGAGTTTTTGAGCTTTTTGATCTTTCTCCCAAGTTATTGATTGAGTTCTAACATTAAATTCAACGTTTTCTGGAAGGTAATATATGTTTTTATATTCTTTGTCTATTCCATATCCTGAAGGGAAAACTTCAATTTTGTCTAAAAGACTATCTATTGTGTTTTGGAAGGAATATTTAATTTTTGAAGGTTTAGCTAAATAGTAATCTCCTTGATTGTAAGCGGGAAAAACTAATGCTCCTCCTGCATGTTCTTCTTCCGTATTTCCATATAGATTGGAAGAATAACTAATCATAGTTTTGACTTCCTTCTTTGAGTATCCAAAATAATTATCCGCAATAACTGTAACTATTATTCCCTCTTCTGTTCTAATTGTTAGTTTAAATGATTGTCCATCATTATAAAGTTCATCTTCTTTTTCCCAACACATTCCATCTCTTTTTTGTCGTAATGTCGCATTTGAAACATGTGGAAGACCAACTTCTTTTTTGGTTAACTTTGTTAATTGAGGAGCTAAAACAACACAACCAGTATGTCCAGTCCAATGAAGAATATCTAAAGCAGCATCATTCTTTATATGATATGGACTTCCTCCATTTCCAAATATACTTTCAACAAAATCAAGATTACTAACTAAGCTTCCAGGAACAAAGAATCTTACTTCCATTGTCTTTCTTTCTGTTACTCCTTTTACCTCTGGACATACAATTGGACGGAGCAATAGGGACACAAAGCTTTTTGCAGGTTTTGGATTATTGGCTGTATAGGGAATATTTAATATATCTGTATTCTCAGAAAAAGCTTTTGAAAAAATATATTTAGCTGCATTAATAGGAACTGCTTTAGTATTATTTGGAATTGGGAGGCCTCCTTCAGCTACGTGAAAAACTCCTTTTGTAGTTCTTCTGTCTTTTATAGGATTATGCAAAACCCCTTGCTTAATTCTATATGATGAAACATAATCTGAAATATATCTATCTTCTCTCTTTGGAATTGATAATTCCCTTGCTACACCATAATTATCAAGAGTGAATGTTTTAATAGGTAATTTAACATCATCAACTCCCTCAATATCCTTAAAATATTTTGTCAAAAAATTTTGTATTCTTTCATCACTTGGACAAAGCCCATTTGCTGATAAATCTTCTTTTTCTTTGTAGTTATCTATTAACCCCTTAATTATATCGATTAAGTTTGAATCTTTTTGATTTGTATTATCACTCTCATCAATTGGTAAATCCAAAGCAATAAGCCTTAAATTGATGTAGTGATGGATAAGTTCTGAGGAAAGAATATCATTTCCTTCTTTCTTAATTCCTAATTTTTGAAGTATATCTTCCATATTATTTTCTGCTTTATTTTCTCATAAAAAGAGTCCCACATTTTGAGTGCGGGACTAATTTTACATTTATATTTGTTTTGTAGACAACCCTTTATTTGTCCTTTTTATGTTTGTCTATCTGAGCCTTTAGTGCATCTACACAGTCTTGAGTACATTTTTCGAAACTATCTCCTTGCTTTGATGCAAAAAGATTATATCCTCTTACTAAAAGTTTGAGATCTACAATTTTATTATTTTCTGACTCTGGTTTGTCAACCTTAAGGGTTACTTCTGCTCCTAAATTATCTGGAACCAATTTGTCTAATTTTGAAACTTTGTCAATTATGAAGTCTTCTAGCTTATCAGCCATACGAAACTTCACTGCGTTAATGTTAATGTTCATATTAAACCTCCTTTATTTATTTGTTTAAGTAAAAAACTTTTTACTTTTATTCACTTCTTGGGTGTGTTTGTTTATAAACGCTTTTTAGCTTCTCAATAGTATTGTGAGTGTAAATTTGTGTTGCTTCTAAAGACTGATGTCCCAACAACTCCTTCACATTCATTATATCTGCTCCTTCATTCATTAAATGTGTTGCAAAAGTATGTCTTAGAATATGTGCAGACTTTCTTTCAACATTTGCAATTGATAGATATTTTTTCACAATCTTATCCAACTGAGCTATTGAAAGAGCCTCATTTTTATCATTGACAAATAGTTTTTCCTCCCCAATTTCTAAATTCTTCTTTTGCTTCAAATATTCTTTGAATAAACTAATTATTTTATCTCCAATTGGAATGATTCTTTCTTTCCTTCTCTTTCCAAATACTTTTAACTCCTGTTTTGAAAGGTCGAAATCCTTTTCCTCCAAACCTAGTAGTTCTGACTTTCTCATTCCAGTTGCATAAAGTAAGTGGATTATTAGTTTATCTCTTTCTCCATAAAAGCCATCTTCATATTCAATATTATGAATAATCTTATCCATATCATCTTCCATAATGAAAATAGGATTTCTTTTGGAAGATTTAATTGGAGGTATTTTCAAAAGAGGATTTTTCTCTACTTCTTGAGCTTTGATTAAAAAATGAAAATAAGTTCTTAATGAAGCTATCTTGCGATTTATAGAACGATTGGATATTTTGTCTTCACTTAATTGCATAATCCAATCTCTAATCATATCTGAATTTACATCCTTAGCCTCTGTTTTATCAAAAAACTTTTTGATGTATTGTTCAAATTGTTTTAAATCGGTTGTATAAGCAGTTACTGTATGGGTGGAGTAATGCTTTTCAGTAATTAAATAGTTGATAAATTCGTCCAATTTCACGTAGCGAATATACAACAAAAAAGGTCTGGAAACAAATTTCCAGACCTTTTTATTTATGATTAAAGCGTAAACTATTTATCTAATGCTTGTTGTCTAAGCTTTTGAATATAAATAGCTTTTCTCTTACGCTCTCTTGCTATTACAGAAGGTTTATCAAATTGTTTTCTTGAACGTAGTTCTCTAACAACGCCTGTTTTTTCAAATTTTCTCTTTAATTTCTTAAGAGCTCTTTCAATGTTTTCGCCTTCTTTAATAGGGATTATAATCATAATTAATACCTCTTTCTTTTAAATTATTAAATATTTTTTTGAGTGTGCAAAGATACAACTAATTTTCTATTTTCCTAATTTTTCAGTTAATATTTTAGTCATCCATTCAGGGGGACGCATTGGTCGATTGGTTTTCATATCAACAAATGCAAGAGAATTATATCCCTGTGCAATTAGAGTTGTTTTGTTATTTTCTTCCTTTCTAAAAACATCATATCTAAAATTAAACTTAGAACAAGGCATTTCATCAATAAAGGTTCTTATTGTTAAGACATCGTCGTAGTAAGAAGGCGATATATATTTGCAGTATTGATCAACTAAAGGCATAATTACTCCTCTTTGTTCAATTTCGTTGTAAGGAAAGCCTAAATGACGCATGGTTTCAGTTCTTCCTTTTTCAAAATACAAAAAATAAACACTATTATGAACAACTCCCATTTTGTCAGTTTCATAATATTCTACTCTAAACTCTCTGTCAAATGAATATAACATAACTTCTAAATTTTAGTAAATAAAAAACTGTCTTCAAAATAATTGAAGACAGTATTATTAACCAATAAAAATATATATTATTATAATTTTATTATACCTTTTTCAATTGAGTGTTCTAAGCAAGCCATGATACCTTTTTTATTAATAGTACGCATACCTGCAGCAGAAACTTTCAATGTAACCCAAATATTTTCTTCAGGAATAAAGAATTTCTTTGTTTGAAGATTTGGATAAAACTTTCTCTTTGTTTTGATATTTGAGTGAGAAACTTTATGTCCTGACATTACCTTCTTTCCTGTTATTTCACAAATCTTAGACATGATTATATATGTTTAAACTGTTATTATTCTTTTCAAAATGGATTGCAAAATTCCGAAAATTTATTTTAACTACCAAATATTTCAAGAAAAATATTAATTTTGTCCTGTTAATTCGATCAAAAACGCATAAAATAAAATGAAGAAAAAATCAATATACTTAACACTATTATCAATAGTTTTCTTTTTTTCATGTACAGAGGAAGATAATATTATTAACTCCACTGGGACATTTTCAACAAAAGATAGCTTTATTGTTGAACAAGGTGTTGCCTCTGCAGAAATGGCAATTTCAAATATTGCACACTTAATTCAATTAGCTATTGATGAAGAAGTAATTTTAAATAGTAGTTATTCTTCCTACCCTATTATAACTAAAGAAAAGCAAAACCCACTTCAAACATCTGAGTATCCAATGACTCTTACTATTGATTTTGGTAATGATACAATTGATTGTTTTGACCATAGACTTAGAAAAGGAAAAATTATTGCAAATATTTCTGCTTATTGGAAGGATTCTCTTTCTGTTATTGATGCTCGAACCGAAAATTATTATATGTCAACAATAGTTTTGGCTGATCCTAACTTCTCAAATCTTAATTTCAAAACCGAATGTAACTCAAATATGAAACTTAAGATTAAATATGAAGGATTAACAAATCGCTATGATAATACATATTATCCAACTCAAAGTATAACTATTGATTCAGCTCAAGTAGGCACAACTTTAGGAAATGTTCTTCTTTCAACTCAAAGATATGTTTTCTATAAAGAAGGCTTTAGCACAAATACATTTGAAGATGATAAAACACTCAATCTTCTTTTTAGCAGTGGAGAGGCACGTGACAAGAAAGGGAAAAATTGGATTTTCTCATCACGCAATTCTGAATCAATTAATGATGGATTACCTTATTTTGCCTTTAATAGAGCATGTGATTGGCTAATATCAGGAGATATAAAACTTTACACTAAAGATTTAGATACACAATTTGAACACACTAACATAATTAATTTTGGTAATTCTGACCAAACTTCTTGCGATAATTTAGCATCATACTCATATAATGGAATAAGCATTGTTATTAGTCTTCCATAAAAATAAATAAAGGAAAATTATTTCAGAATCTCAAAACTCTCCTCTCCAATATTACCAACTCTATCAGTAACAACTACTCTTAGAGTATTTATTGTGCTATTAAGTTCTTTTGAATCTACAGTATAGATTAATGTTGATTTTTTCCCGTCATATTCCATCAGAACCCATTTATTATTCAAATAAGCCTTATAAGTTGAAATTCCAGATAAATCGTCCTTAATTCTAATATTTAGCGTTTCCTGCTTTTTACTTAATTTCTTATTAGACTTAAAGTTAACAGCATTAATAGTTGGAAAAATAGTATCGAAGGAAATTCCATACTCTCCAAAAGAATTTACTTTTGCAAAAATTTCATTTTCCACTTGTTTACCTCCTTTTGAAAAAATGTATTTCCCTTTCTTTTCTACAACTAAGAACTTATTTTTAAGTTTAGGATTCTCTAATAATTTTTCTGGAATTTGTATTTTTAACTCCATATAAGTATGTAATGCTTCATTGGAAAGAATCTTGTAGATTGGCTCTTTACTTAATGAATCAACAACTTTCTCATATGTAACATAACAATCATCATATAGTGCATTTTTAGGGACAATAACTTTAATGCCTTCATCAATTATTTTATTTTCTTTTTCCCAATAAAATATATGAGTTGGTTTTTCATCATTTATGTGATAATTGCTTGGAAATGTAGGTTGACTTTGCAAAAAGAAGGTTAACGTTTTTGTGTTTAATTGAAAATCTTTAATGATAAATTCTATTTTCTTAGTCTCATTTACTTCAAACTCCAATATTCCATCATTACTATATGTTATAAAATTGGGGAATTCATTATTTGGAAGTTTTTTAGTTATAAGAAATCTTTGTCCAGTTGTTGAGTATTGTTCATAATCAATACATGCATTAATATATTTTGAATTAGAAAAAGAAAATTCATCAATCTGAAAATCCCAAAAAGCTTTATCATTGACCTTAACGCTATATATGTATGCACCATTTTTAGAATTTGAGTCATTCTCCTGATCAAAAGCTCTTATCCCTAATGATACATTATTAGTAATTCTAATTGTGTCGAAATCTTTAATGCTGTCAAAAATCTGTTTCTCTCTCATACCCTCTATTCTTGAATATTCTCCTTCTGGAGAAATCAAAATTGAGGATATATAAGGAGGAATTGTATCAGCTACATCTAATCCAAAATACAATGGATTAATTATATTTTCAGTTTTGGAGTCTCTTATTTCATAATGTAAGTGAGGTCCTGAACTTGAACCTGAATTTCCAGCATAAGCAATCAACTCTCCTTTTTCAATCTTCAGTTTTTCTTTAGGAATATTAACATCAAATTCGTAGGTTTGCTTTTCGTATTGATAATTCCTTACATACTTCTCTATCTTATTAGAAAATTTTTGAAGATGCATATAAACCGTTGTATATCCATTTGTATGCTGAATATAGAGATTCTTCCCTCCTCCATAAGCTTGAATCTTTATTCTGGATACTTCACCTTCAAAAGGAGAATAGACTTTTTCTCCTTCTTTCTCTCCAATTTTTATATCAACACCCGAATGGAAATGATTTGGTCTTAACTCAGCAAAACTCCCAGAAAGAGTTATAGGAATCTTAATAGGAGAAGAAAAGTTATTATTAGTGTAAGATTTATTTTGAGAAAATGCTACTTGGCTTATAAATAGTATAAAAGTTAATATTATTTGAGATTGTTTTATGTTCATTTTGTGGATTTCCTCCTTTTAGATATAACATAAATGAACGAAAGACAATAATCTTTGCTTAACTTTGTTAAATTCTTCAACATGTGCCATATGAGCAACATCATCCAACATCATAACTTCTGAATGATACGGCATCATTGCTTGTGCAAAAATATTTTCCATTACAATTCTTGGATCTTTTTTCCCTGAAATAAAAAGTATAGGAAATTTAGCTTCAGCCAACACATCAAGTCTCGAAGGTCTTTGTAGCATTCCCATTTGAGATAAAATTATACTTTCTACTTTCATCTGCATTGCCATATCTTGAATATCCTTTATTTCAGGATATAGTCTTTCTCTATTTTCTGAATAGAAAAGTTCTGGAATAAAGCTTACAATAAATGCAGCACGACTATTTTTAATAAATTCACATGTCTTCATTCTATTTTCTTTAGCTTTATCAGTATCCATTAAAGCATGTGAATTAAGCAAACAAAGTCCCTTTACATAGCTTGGATAAAGTTCGCAGAAAGCCAAAGCAACATATCCTCCCATTGAATGCCCTGCAAAAACACAATTAGTTACTCCAACATGATCTAAAACTGCCTTAACCATATTTGCTTGAAGTTCCATTGTATGAATTTCGGTACTATCTCCCGTTTCTCCATGCCCCAAAAGATCAATAGCAATTACTCTAATCTCTTTCATATATCTAAAAGCATAATTAGCCCAAACATCCAAATTATTCATAAAACCATGTAAAAGCACTAATGTTTCAGAGCCTTGTCCTTCATCTTGGTAATTAACTATTATGCTATCATTATAAAGAAGTGATTTGTGTTTCATAGCAGTATTTTGTTTGATTTGATTCTACAAAAATAAAAATTATTATTAACAATTCAGCAGTCCTTCTCCATTTTTTTGTAAGTTTGTACATTATTTTTTCAATCATTTATGATACATTCCAATTACAATATAAAGCATCTAAATAGTTTTGGACTTAGCTGCACTGTAAATAAATTAATAGAAATCAACAATGAAGATGATCTCTATTTAATTAATTCCAACCCAGATTTCCTTTCTACGAAAAATATTATTTTAGGCTTGGGAAGCAATTCAGTTTTTGTGAATGACTATTTTAATGGAACAGTTTTACTTATCAAAAACAAAGGAATTAAAATAATTGAAGAAGATAAGGATAGTATTATTATTGAAGCTTATTCGGGAGAAGACTGGAACGATTTAGTTAACTTTGCTTGTGGTAACTCTTGGGGGGGAATTGAAAATTTGGCAGCAGTACCTTCAAGTGTTGGAGCAGCGATTGTTCAAAATATTGGAGCCTATGGACAGGAAATTAAAGATAGTTTTCTTTGTTGCACAACCTACAACCCACAAACAAACCAGTGGAAGGAATATAATAATGAAGAGTGCAAATTTGACTATCGATACTCCATATTTAAATACCAAACGCAATTGGAAATAATCTGGAAAATTAGATTAAAGTTATTTAAAAAGCCTAAATTAAACATCTCATATTCTGCTATTAAAGAGAAAATTGAGAGCGAAGCAATTGAAATAACTAATCCAAAACAAATGAGTCAATTAGTTACGCAAATTCGCAACTCCAAACTTCCAAATCCTAAGGAATTACCAAATGCAGGCTCTTTTTTCAAAAATCCTGTAATTAATCAAGAACATTTTAATTCTCTTAAAGAAACCTACCCACAAATACCTTCCTACCCTTCCTTAAAAGGAGTAAAAATTGCTGCTGGATGGCTAATTGAACAAGCAGGATGGAAAGGGAAAAGAGTAGGAAATGTTGGCATGCATGAAAAACAAGCCTTGGTTATGGTAAACTATGGAAATGCAAAAGGTGAAGAAATTGTTAATTTAGCACAAGAAATTGAAAAATCAATAAAAAACATATTCAACATTAATTTAGAAAAAGAAGTACATATAATATTATGAAAAAAATTACAGTAAATCAGTTTTGGGATTGGTTTCAAACTAAGAGCGAATACTTAATGGATATAGATAATCTTCCTCAAAAAGAGAAGGATGAGTTATTGGAAGAATTTGACAGTGTTTTGGCAACCTATTCCGAAGGGATAATCTACGAATTGGGAGAGCTAACAACGAATGGTAGAAAAATTATATTTTCTGCAGAAGGCGATGAAGAGTATTTTGAAGATGTAATTGAACTTTGCACAAATATTCCAATATTAGATTTCTGGGATATTATTGCATTTAAACAACCTCAAGGAGAAAAAGTAAGAATTAAATTTGAGGATTACACTCTAAACAGCAAAGACCTTTGGTTTATGCCATTAGAAAATCAGGATAATGAATTCAATGAAAAATTTGGATTAAAGATAGCTCTAAAAGACTGCAAAGAAGAAGACGAAGATCAATTGATTGCAGTTTATACTCTAATTGAAGCAATGATTGGCGAATACGATTGTACTACATTATTAGAATATTTCGAATTATGTCCTTTGCCACAAAAACCAGAAGACGAAGGATTTATATCTCTAACCCAATTACCAGAATTTATTGAATGGTTTTTGAATAACATTGAAGACTCTGAAGAAGAGTAAACAATAAGAAATATAACAGAGAATTTCTCTATCCTTTTTTATCTAAATCATAAGTAATAGATACCTTTTCTTAAGAAGGTATCTATTTTTATTTTATAACCATAATCAAGAGAAAAAATTATTAAACAAAGTAAAACTTATCTTAGTTCTTATTATTATTGAGATAAATCAAGTATAAATTTTATAAGGTGGCACCTTACTATATGTATGGTGGCATGTTACCATAAGTAAGGTGGCACGTTACTTGAGTAAGGTGCCACCTTATAAAATTTATACTTGATGTTTAAAAACTAAAGTCAAATAAAAATAAGCCAAAACGAAGATTAACGAAATAAAAAAAGGAGAATATTAAAATATTCTCCTTTTCAATAGAATGATTATTATAAAATACTATTTTGCTTTTGAATCTTTAACAACTTCAACAAGTTCAATTTCAAAACACAAAACACTTCCTCCTGGTAATTCAGGTGAATCCATATCACCATAACCATATTCAGGACTTATCCAAAGCATGTATTTTCCACCTTCTTGCATAAGTTGTAAACCTTCAATCATACCTGGAATAATGTTATTAAGACCCATAATTACTGGTTCTTGTCCTCTTTCATAAGTGCTTTCAATAACTTTTCCATCAATTAAGCTTAAACGATATTGAATTCTAACTCTATCCATTGAAGTTGGTTTTGCTCCTTTTCCTTCTCTTAACACTTTATATTGAAGGCCTGAAGCAGTAGTTACAACTCCTTCTTTACTTTTATTTGCTGCAAGGAATTTTTTACCCTTTTCACGATTAGGTTTTGCTTTTTCAGATGCTGCAGCTCTTTGTTTATCTTCAACACCTTTTTGATATTTCATCATCACTTCTTGCATATCAGCTTCCTTAATTAATAAATTTGTATCTCCTCCGTAAGCTTGATAGAAAGCTTTCATTAGAACTTCTGGATTTACATCCATTTTTTCCAATTTCATTTGTCTACCCATATTAGCTCCTAAACAATAGGAAGCAGAGTCGACTATTGTTTTTAAGTCCTTACTTGAGACTTCCTTTTTTTGAGAACAAGCTGTAAATAATGTTGAAACCAACAAAATAAGAACAGCAGATTTTAAAACTAATTGTTTCATTTGTTTTTTATTATTTGTTTTTGTTTTAATTTAGATTTTCGCAGTTAAACTGTTTAATTAGGATGCAAAAATAAACATTATTTCATTGTCTTTGATACATTTTAATTAAAAAATATTATCTTTTTCTTTCAACTTATTTAGATTTATCGGATATTTGCAACCTAATTAAGCTAAATGAGTATAAAATTAGTAATGTAACTAAAGCAGATTAATAAAATGAAAAACAAGTACATTGATTTAATAGAACAAACTTTTGAATTTCCTCAAGAAGAATTTGAAGTTGAAGATTATAAACTAAACTTTCACGACATACCATTAATGGATGTAATTAAGCAATATGGAACTCCTCTAAGAATTACATATTTACCTAAAATTACTTCTCAAATTCAAAGAGCCAAGCGTCTTTTTAATGTTGCAATTGCAAAAGTTGACTACAAAGGGACTTATAATTATTGCTACTGCACCAAGAGTTCTCATTTTTCATTCATTATGGAAACTGTACTAAGCAACGACGTTAATATTGAAACCTCTTCAGCATTTGACATTAATTTAATTAATGAATTATATGAACAAGGTAAAATTAACAAAGAGCAATATATTATATGTAATGGATTTAAAAGGCCTCAATATGTAGAAAACATAGGTGAATTAGTTAGAAATGGCTTCAATAATGTTATACCTATAATAGATAACATTGAAGAGATTCAACTATTAGATGAGCATATTGAAACTGAATGCCAAGTAGGCATTAGAATTGCAGCAGAAGAAGAACCAATGTTCGATTTTTACACTTCAAGACTTGGAATAAGATACAATGATATTATCAATTTTTATAAAAATCAAATAGCTACAAATCCAAAGTTTAAGCTAAAAATGCTTCACTTTTTCATCAACACAGGAATAAAAGATTCTGCTTACTATTGGAATGAATTACAAAAATGCGTGAATATTTATTGCGAATTAAAGAAAGTTTGTCCTGATTTAGACTCATTAAACATTGGTGGAGGATTCCCAATTAAAAACTCTTTAGCCTTTTCTTATGATTATGAATACATGGCAGAAGAGATACTTGCTCAAATTAAGGAAATTTGTAACAAACAAGAGGTAGAAGAGCCTAATATATTTACTGAATTTGGTTCATTTACAGTTGGTGAAAGTGGTTGCATTCTATATTCAATTATTGACCAAAAAAGACAAAACGATAGAGAAGTATGGTATATGATTGACTCTTCTTTCATAACAACACTTCCTGATACTTGGGGTATTGGTCAAAGATTTATCCTATTACCGATAAATCGCTGGGACAATGAATACCAAAGAGTATTTTTAGGAGGATTAACTTGCGACAGCCAAGACTATTATAGTACAGAAGCTCATTCCAATGCAGTTTTCTTACCTAAATATAATAATGAAGACGAAGAACCTTTATACATAGGATTCTTCCACACAGGAGCATATCAAGAATCATTGGCTGGATATGGAGGCATTCAACATTGCTTAATCCCTCAACCAAAACACATTATTTTGGATAAAGATGAAAATGGAGAATGGTATACTAAATTATTTGCCAAAGAACAAAGTCATAAGGCTATGTTAAAAATTCTTGGATATTAGCCCCTTTGTTAATTTATTTTTAACTTTTTTCTTTTGCCTCATTCTTAATTTATAAAGAATAAATTTCTTATCTTTGCAAACTATTGCCTAAAAAATTTTGGGCTGTAAAATATTTATCAAATCAAAGTATTATTAAAAAATGAAAAACATTAAATATTCAGGAAAAACAAGAACAGAAACTGACCTTTTAGGTTCAAAAGAAATCCCAGTTGAAGCACTTTATGGCATTCAATCACAAAGAGGATTTGAAAACTTTGTGATCTCAAACGAACGCCAATGCGAATATCCAAACTTCATTAAAGGATTTGCGTTAACTAAAAAAGGAGCTGCAATTGCTAATCATAAACAAGGATTGCTTTCTGATGAACAATTTAAAGCAATTTGTCAAGCTTGTGACGAAATTTACGAAGGACAATGGCACGAACATTTCCTTTCAGATATGATTCAAGGGGGAGCTGGAACAACAATGAACATGAATGCTAACGAAGTTATTGCAAATCGTGGCTTACAAATCATTGGCAAAGAGCCAGGACAATATGAATACCTATCACCAAACGACCACGTTAACTGTTCTCAATCTACAAATGATGCTTACCCTACAGCATTTCATTTTGGATTATATATGGAAAGCAAAAAACTAATTGAATCTCTTGAAAAATTAGTTAATGCATTAAACAAAAAAGCTGAAGAATTTGCTCATGTTATTAAAATGGGACGTACTCAGCTTCAAGATGCTGTACCAATGACATTAGGACAATCATTTAAGGCTTTTGCAGACTCTTTGGATATTGAAAGAAAAAGATTGATTGAGGAAGAAAAACATTTCTTAATAGTTAATATGGGTGCTACTGCAATTGGAACTGGTATTTGTTCTCAACCAGGATATAGCAAATTATGCGTTGAATCTCTTAGAGAAATAACTGGCTGGGATGTTAAGCTTACTAAGAATTTGGTTGAATCAACTCACGATACATCTGTTTTAGTTGGTTTATCTTCTCAATTAAGAAGAATTGCTCTAAAAACAATAAAAATTTGTAATGACTTAAGACTTATGGGCTCTGGACCAAGAGCTGGTCTTCATGAAATATTCCTTCCAGAAATGCAACCAGGAAGTTCAATTATGCCAGGAAAGGTTAATCCCGTAATTTCTGAAGTAATGAATCAAATTTGCTATAGAGTAATTGGAAACGACACAACAGTTATGCTTGGTAGTGAAAATGCTCAATTAGAATTAAACGTTATGGAACCAGTTATGGTTTATTCATTATTTAATTCAATTGACCTTCTAACTAATGGATTCAACACACTTAGAACAAAATGTATTGATAACATTAAAGCTGATGTTGAAAATTGCAGAAAACAAGTAAGACATTCAATTGGAATTGTTACTGCATTAAACCCAATAATTGGTTATAAAAACTCTACAAAAATTGCTAAAGAAGCAATGGAAACAGGAAAGGGAGTTTACGAATTAGTTCTTGAACACGACATTCTTTCAAAAGAAGATCTTGACACAATTCTTCTTCCTGATAATATGATTGAACCAGTTAAATTAGATATTAAACCAAAGAAACTACTTTAAGAGTTTATTAAATATTTAACATATAATAAGGCGAAGAAAGGTTAATCCTTCTTCGCCTTTATTTTTTATCCATTGACCAAGCTTTAATTTTTAAAGCAAAATGTAAATTAGAATTAGTAATAAGATAAAAGAATAAAACTCTTATATAAAGAGCTAAGAATAAGATAAACATCTACATAATCAAGGATTAAAAAAATCTAAATAAGACTTTGATGTCAAAACAATGCGGTTGTTTTGAGTTCTAAAGGAAGTTTAGTCAGATTGAAAGCTTATAAATAGGTTTGTAATCAAATCTATCTACTTTATAACCTTGAATAAATAGCATTTACACTTATTATAATTCTTATTCGACAAAATTTTGAGATAATATTCTTTTTTTAACGAACAATGATGTAAAAGAATAGAAGAAATTCTTTTTTGATTATAAAAGTATCAATTGATTTTAGAAAATTACTATCTTTGCAATCTATGGAAATTGAAGAAAAACATATTATTGATATAAGGAATAAAAGAGCTACATTTGAATACTTTCTTTTGCAGTCTTTTGTTGCTGGAATGCAATTGTATGGAACAGAAATAAAGTCAATTCGTCAAGGCAAAGCCAATTTGTCTGATGCATATTGTACATTTGTGGGAGATGAATTGTGGGTTAACAATCTCCATATCGCAGAATATAAGTTTGGTTCATACTATAATCACCAGGAAAAAAGAGCCAGGAAACTGCTTTTAAACAAAAATGAGCTTAAAAAACTACAAACCAAAACCAAAGAAAAAGGATTAACCATTATTCCTGTTTTGTTGTTTGTTGACAGTAGAGGCTATGCAAAATTGGAGATTGCTCTCGCTAAGGGTAAAAAATCTTACGATAAGAGAGAAAGCATTAAAGCTAACGACTCTAAAAGAGAGATGGACAGAATGATGAAAAAAGAACATTAAATTATACACTAAAAATTATGATAAAGAGACTTATTAGTTTTGTTTTTGCAATAGCTTTTGCGTCAGTTGCATTTTGTCAAACCGTTCCTTTTGGACAAGGTTATGTTATTAATGGTGAGATTAAAGGAGATAAAGAAGGGTTTGTTACATTACGTTCATATTTTAGAGATGGAAATGAAAGGGTTGATACAGCATATGTTGAAAATGGTAAATTTACTTTCCGCTCTCCAATAAAAGAGGTTATTCCTGCTCTTTTAACAATTAATGGAGTTAGAGATTTTAGAATATATCTTGAACCTACAACATATACAGTAAAAATTGATGCAAAAAATGCAAGCAAAACAATCTTTAAAGGTTCAAAGTGGACTGATGAGTGGGTTAGTGTTACTTCGGCACTTAAAGGTGAGGATTTCGATGTACATTTAAGAAGATTGGAAAATTGGGTATTAAATAATCCTGAACATATTTTCTGTGCTGATATTATTTCTTCTTTTTTAGCTTACAAATGGGATTATGATGAACTATATCGCACTCTTAACACTCTAATTAAACCTGCAACTCAAACTTATCATTATTTAAAACTAAGAGAAAGAGAAAAGACTCTGAATTATGTTGCTGTTGGACAAAAAGCTCCTAACTTTACATTAAATAATATTAATGGGAAACAAGTCAATTTATACAATTACTTAAGAGGTAAGAAATTCTTATTGATTGATTTTTGGGCATCATGGAATGAAACTTGCAGAGAAGGAAATAATGAAATTGTAAATGCACGAGAAAAGTATATTTCCAAAGGATTTGATGTTTTAGGAGTTTCTTTAGATAAGAATATGGAAGATTGGAAAAATGCTATTAAGGAAGATAATATTAAATGGGAACAAGTTTCTGATTTAAAGATGTGGCAAAGTGATGTGGTAAAACAATATCTTGTAAACTCAATCCCTTTTAATGTTTTAATAAATGACAAAGGAATTATTATTGCTAAAAACATAAAACATTCTGAATTATCAAACAAATTGGAAGAATTAACCAGCACAAATGGATATACAATTGCAGCAGACATAAAAGGAGTTTCTGATGGAGTTGTTAAGCTTAACTTACTTTTGGAAAACGGAGAAAAAAGAAATTACACTTCTCAAATTATAGATGGAAAATTTGAATTTAAAGGAGTTGTAGATTTTGTATGTGTTGCACAAGTTATTCTTCCTACTAAAAATGGAGACTTCTCATTCTTTATTGAAAATGATAATATAAAAATAACTGGTTCAAAAGAAAATTTAGAAAGCATTTCTATTAAAGGTTCTCCAAAGAATGATATCTATGCTAGTGTTATCAATAGATGTAATAATTCAAAGAATCCAATGCAATACATGATGGATGATATTGTAAAAAATCCTTCATCTTTTTATGCACCTCTATTAATAAGTAGTTATTTAGCACCTTATTTATCTGACATACAACTTAAAGAAATAATAAATTCATTGAAGGGTGATGCAAAAAGGATGTATCAATATTACTTATTAAAGGATTACATTAAAGATATTCAGAAAAAAGAACAAATTGGAGAAAAGTTAATTGACTTCACTCTTCCAAATGCTAACGGTGTTGATGTTAAGGTTTCTGATTATATTAAAGGGAAGCGTTATGTTTTAATAGACTTTTGGGCATCATGGTGCGTTCCTTGCAGAAATGAAAGTAAATTTTTAGTTCAAGCATATAATAAATTTAACTCTCAAGGTTTTGATATATTAGGAGTATCTCTTGATAAAGATAGAAATAGTTGGCTAAAAGGAATTATTGATGATGGTTTAGTTTGGGGAAATGTTTCTGATCTTTTACAATGGAATAGTATTGTTGTAAAACTATACAAATTAGAGTCTATACCACAAAATATATTGGTTGATGAAAATGGAAATATTATTGCTAAAAATCTTAGAGGAGACAATTTAATTCAAACACTTAATGAAATTTTGGCACGATAAACTTAAAAAATTAAATGCAAAAAATTAATCCTATCAATACAATACGCAAAACCTCAATTGGCAAAATCATCTGGCAGTACTTCATGATTATTCTTGGAGTTATGATGTATACTTTTGCATGGTCAGTATTTCTTATTCCTCAACATATTGTCGGTGGTGGAGTTGCAGGTATTTCATCCATTATCTTTCTTGGTACAGGAATCCCTGTAGGTATTTCCAATTTTGCAATAAATATTGTTTTATTACTTGTTGGAATTAAGACTCTTGGTTCAAAGTTTGGAATAAATACCATTTTCGGAGTTGTTGTAGCATCGCTAAGTTTTATACTTTGGCAACAGATTATACATATAGAACAAATTATTGATGCAACTCAGTTTGAACCTTTTATGTGTGCAATAATTGGGGCAGGAATTTCTGGAGTGGGAATTGGAACTACATTTAATAATGGAGGAAACTCAGGAGGTACAGATATAATTGCTCTAATTATTACAAAATACAAAAATATAAGCGCAGGGACTGTAATTCTTTATATAGATATTTTCATTATTGCCTCTGCCTTCATCCTACCAGCAATGTCAATCACGAATGTCGTTTATGGCTATATTGTTATGTTTGTGTTTACCTATGTTTTAGATCTAACAATTGAAGGGAATAAACAATCATATCAAATTATGGTATTCTCTTCTAAAGCAGATGAGATTGCAGATGCAATTGGTAGTGGAGTTAAAAGAGGAGTTACAATTATAGATGCTCATGGCTGGTACACAAAAAATGAACAAAAAATTGTTATGGTTATAGCACGTAAGCAAGATAAGGTTGAAATTATGAGAATTATTAAGCTCTTAGACCCTAACGCATTTATATCAATTGATAAAGTACAAGGAGTATTTGGGAAAAACTTTGATACTCTTAGATTGTAATTTTATATTATTCACCAAAACAATTATAAGTTCTGAAAACATCTTTAACCTAAAAAAACAGAATTAAGATAAATAAAACCCATGGTGAAAAATTCAATACAAAATATTCGTAAAACTTCAATTGGAAGATTAATTTGGAAATACTCAATGATAGCTCTTGGCATATTTCTTTATGCCTTTGCATGGTCAGTATTCCTTATTCCTAAAAGCATTGTTGGTGGTGGAGTTGTTGGTATAGCTTCAATTATTTATATTATTACAGGATTTCCTGTTGGTATATCTAATTTTGCAATCAATTTAATGCTTCTTCTTCTTGGATTTAAAATATTAGGAGGAAAATTTGGAGTTAATACAATTATAGGTAGCCTTATTGCATCTTTTTCCTTCCTCCTACTTCAACAAGGTATAAATATTCAACAATATTTTGACCTTAATAAATTTGACCCCTTTATGAGTTCTATTATTGGTGGAGCTATTTCAGGACTTGGAATTGGATTATGCTTTGCTAATGGAGGAAACTCAGGTGGAAGTGATGTTATTGCATTAATTTATACTAAATACCGTAATGTAAGTCCAGGTTCAGTTATATTTGTTGTAGATGCAATTGTTATTATATCTTCAATAATTATTCCAGCAAACTCAATTGAAAGCATAATTTATGGTTTTATTGTAATGGCAGTATTTACTTATTCCATTGACCTTGTTATTGAAGGAAATAAACAATCATACCAAATTATGGTATTCTCACAAAAAAATGAAGCAATAGCAGATGCAATTGGTAAAGATATTAAAAGAGGTGTTACATTATTAAATGGAGAAGGCTGGTATTCAAAACAAGACCAAAAGGTATTAATGGTAATTGCCCGAAAAGCTGAAAAGGTTGATATAATGAGAATAATTAAAGAAAAAGACCCAACAGCATTTATTTCAGTTGCAAAAACACAAGGAGTGTTTGGTAAAAACTTTGATGACATTAAACTTTAAATGATGATTAATGGTAAATGGTTAATGGTTAATAGACTTTGGGCTAAAATCAAAAGTCCATTTTGTCTATTAGGTCCATTAAGTCTATTAATTTTATTAATCTTAATAACTTCTTGTTCTAAAGAAGATACCATAAAAGGAAAGAAAGTATTCCGTTATAACGAAAGCGCAAACATATCTTCCTTAGACCCTGCTTTTGCTAAAGACCAAGCAATGATTTGGGCAAACCTTCAACTTTTTAATGGTTTAGTTCAATTAGATTCCTCTCTAAATGTTCAATCTTGCATTGCTAAGGCTTGGGAAATTTCACCAGATGGATTGATTTATACTTTCCATCTAAGAAATGATGTGTTTTTCCATAATCATTCTCTTTTTAATGGAAAGAAAAGAAAAGTGATTGCTGATGACTTTGTTTATAGCTTCAATAGAATTGTTGACCCAAAAGTTGCCTCTCCTGGTGCTTGGATATTTAACTTAGTAAGACAAGATAGTTTAAATAAAGAATATTCCTTCAAAGCAGTTAATGATTCCACATTACAAATTGAATTAGATGAAGCATTTTCTCCTTTTTTAGGATTACTGACTATGCCTTACGCTTCAGTTGTGCCTAAAGAAATTGTAGAATACTATGGAGAAGACTTTCGCAAGAACCCTGTTGGAACAGGTCCTTTTTATTTTAAACTATGGAAAGAAGGCGTTAAACTTGTGCTTTTGAAAAATAATAATTATTTTGAAAAGGATTCTAAAGGAAACGCTCTCCCCTATCTTGATGCTATTAATATTACTTTCATAGTTGATAAGCAATCTGTTTTTTTGGAGTTTGTTAAAGGAAATATTGATTTTATATCAGGAATAGATCCTAACTACAAAGATGAAGTCTTAACAAGACATGGAACTCTTCAAGATAAGTATAAAGATAAAATAAATCTCACAACACAACCCTATTTGAATACTGAATACTTAGGGTTTATGGTCGACAAAAATAAAAGTCCAAAAGAAAATCCTCTTTTAAATAAGAAAATAAGGCAAGCTATCAACTATGGATTTGATAGAGAAAAGATGATAAAATATCTTAGAAACAACATTGGATTGGCTGGCACTAATGGAATTATTCCAAAAGGATTAGCTGGTTTTGATACATCTAACTCAATTGGATACAATTTTAATCCAGAAAAAGCTAAACTATTATTAAAGGAAGCTGGATATCCAAATGGGAAAGGATTACCTCCAATCTCTATTGCTACAACCTCAACCTATCTCGACCTTTGTAAATATATTCAAGGACAACTTAACCTTATAGGATTTAATATAAAAATTGATGTTAATCCTCCTGGAGCATTAAGAGAAAACATTGCTCAATCTAAAATTATGTGGTTTAGAGGAAGCTGGATAGCTGATTATCCCGATGCTGAGAACTACCTTTCTCTTTTCTACTCTCCAAACTTCTGTCCCAAAGGTCCTAACTACACGCATTTCTCAAACCCTAATTTTGATAAATTATATAGGCAAGCTCAAAGTGAAACATCTTTAGAAAAGCGAACTAAATTATATAAGGAAATGGATAAACTAATAATGGAAGAAGCTCCAATTTTAATTTTATACTATGACCAAGTTCTTCGCTTCAGTCAAAAAAATATTGAAGGTCTTTCCTCAAATCCTATGAACCTTCTAATTCTAAAAAATGTAAGGAAGAAATAAATCTTCCTTATCACTTTATTTTATACTATCTATTTCTTTTTTAATTCTATCCCAAGTCAAACTATCCATCTTTGCACCATAAACTTCAATTACTTCTGAAGCCAATATACTTCCCATTTGACCACAAACCTCTAAATCTCTTCCCAAACATAATCCAGCTAAAAATCCAGCTGCATACATATCTCCAGCTCCAGTTGTATCAATACAAGTCCTTTCTCTTTTACCTATAACAATCTTATTGTCTCCTTGTTTAATTAAAGAACCTTTTTTACCAATTTTCACAACAGAAATTTCACATATTTGTGAAATTTCTTCAAGAGCTTCTTCAGCTTCCTTATTTGTAAAAGCTTTTGCTTCTTGTTCATTTGCAAAAATAATATCTACACTTTTACAAATCTCTTTAAGAAAATCCAAATTATCTTCAACAACATTATAACTTGCAAAATCGATAGACACTTTCAATCCTTCTTGCTTAGCTAATTCAATAGCTTTTCTAATTAAATCATTATTTACAATTAAATAACCTTCAATATGAAAATAATCATAACCTTGAAATAATTCTCTACTTAAAAGTTGAGCACTAAGTTCAATTGCTGCACCCAAATATGTTGCAAAAGTTCTCTCACCATCTTTTGAAACCAAAGCAACAGCACATCCAGTTGAAGTAGTTTTACTCTTAAAAAAGCGAGGTTCAATTGAATTCTCAACCATATCATTTATGTAGAACTCACCCAACTTATCCTCTCCTACCATTCCAATAAAAGCTGAACCAACTCCCAAATTGGCAATACCATTAGCAGTATTTGCAGCCGAACCTCCAGTTTGAAGAGAAGATTTTAATGCTGAAGTAGCATTTTGAACCATTTTTGAAACATCATTATCCACCAATTGCATACTGCCCTTAGGTAAATTAAGAGTTTCTAAAATAGAATCTGATTCCAATTGAGTAATAATATCCACTAAGGCATTTCCCAAACAAAGTACTTTCTTTGACATATATTATTTGTATTTAAATTTTATTAAGCAACAAAATTACAAATACTTTTCTAATCTTTTGTTTGAAAAATCTATTATTAATTTGAAAAACAAAAGCTTTAACATTACATTTTAAGCAAAAATTAAATACTTTTAATTGACAATCAATTTTCTACTAATTGAAATTTTATCATTTTCAATTCTTACATTATATATACCTTTTGATAATTTACTAATATCAATTTCCAAAACTTTTTGATTGGCTCTAAAAAAGTTATTCATTAATTTTCTTCCATTGATATCATATAAATTAACTTCGGCATCTTCATTTAATCCTTCAATTTCAAGTTTTATCTTACTACTCGATGGATTTGGATATAATACTGCGGATATATTATTAGTTTGAATGTCTTCTAAATTAAGGAAAGTTATACATTCTTCATTAGAAAATTCGCTTTCGCATAAACTATTAATTGCTTTTATTTTATAACAATAATTAGTTTGTTCAACAACATTACTATCTTTAAAAGTATTCAAAGAAGTTGTAATAAGTGAATCATTATCCTTATAAATAACATATTCATCACCATTACCTACCCAATTCAACTCAATATAATTTGCAATATTATTTAAAGTTAAGTTGCTTGGAGTATTTATTTCATAAATAGTTAAAGTTAGGTTTACTATACTATCACAACCCTTTATTGTTTGAAGATTTAAAGTATGCAATCCTGCTGTATTTACATTAAAGCCATTTAATGAATAGGTTTCGCCTTGACATATTTCTCCTGAAATATTAGTTGTTGCTGGTTGATTGACTATCAATGTTAAATTTACTATACTATCACAGCCTTTAGTTGTTTGTAGGTTTTTAGTGTGTAGCCCTGCTGTACTTACATTAAAACCATTTAGGGTGTAGGTTTCGCCTTGACAGATTTCTGCTGTTAGGTTGCTGGTTTGTGGTTGGTTGATGGTTAAGGTAAGGTTCACTGTACTGTCACAGCCTTTGGTGGTTTGTAGGTTTAATGTATGTAAGCCTGCGGTGTTTACATTAAAGCCATTTTGGGTGTAGGTTTCGCCTTGACAGATTTCTGCTGTTAGGTTGCTGGTTTTTGGTTGGTTAATTGTTAAGGTTAGGTTTACTGTACTATCACATCCTTTTATAGTTTGTAAGTTTTGTGTATGTAAGCCTGCGGTGTTTATATTAAAGCCATTTAATGTGTATGTTTCTCCTTGACAGATTTCTGCTGTTAAGTTTGTTGTTGTTGATTGATTAATTGTTAAGGTTAGGTTGACTGTACTGTCACAGCCCTTTGTTGTCTGTAATGTTTGTGTATGTAATCCAGCTGTATTTACATTAAAGCCATTTAATGTGTATGTTTCCCCTTGACAGATATCTGCTGTTAAGTTGGTTGTTTGTAGTTGATTAATTATAAGATTAAGAATAAAAACACTATCTTGATATTGACTTATATTTTTTGTATAAGAATATATATTAGGAGTAGAAAGTGTTTGTCCAAAGAAATTATAAGAGTTTCCTTGGCAGATTTCTTTATTTAAGTAAATAGTATCAATTTTCTTGAAATATGCAGTAAAACTTGAATCTTGAGTTACAATTATATTTTTAATTCTATTAGTATCATTATCGTTCCAATGTAAAAACACAGAATTTGAATTAGGTATTGCAGTAAGTGTTGCAGTGGATAAATGATTATAAACACCTCCTCCCGTTACGCTTCCAAATAAGTTATTATTTGATTGAGTTGAAATAGTGAAAGTAGGTATTAATACATTAAAATAATATGTAGGATTAGTTCCTGTAAATTTATTAACACCTGAACTGTTGCTTAATACAATTGATTTTGCTTTAATATTATAATTTCCTTGTCTTGTTGTTGTTTTTGGATGTAAAGTAATTTTTAATATTTCTCCAGAATTAAAATTAATATTTTGGTTTTGCATCGAAAAAATCAATACTCTAAAAACAGAATCATTTAATGTTGTTGCAGAAATTGAATGATTTGGACATCTAGCTGAAGAAAGAATAAAGTCAGAAGAAGAAACATTATAATAATTATGAGGATAATAAAAATCTAACTGAACAGCTGTGATTGAAGAGTAATTGTTCATTATTACTGACTCATGAGAATTTTGCAAATAATTAGCTGTATCTGCTGAAAATAATAATTTATTTGGCTCATACCTATTACCACTAATATTGACATCTTTCAGTCTTTGATTTGGATCATTAGAATAAATCTTCATTAAAGCAGAAAAATTTCCTTCCATTGTTCCATTATATACTATGTCAATGTTTCTATTATTATATTCATTAATAATAATTGGCAAGGTGTCTTGAATTGAAAAACCATTTTGTGTAAAAACAATATTATCAATAGCTAATGGAGCACTTCCATAATTATTAATAGAAAAACTATAAATTGAATTCTCAGTAACTGAACTTGTACCCATATTTATGTTATTATCACAATACATATAAGGACTGCGAATTGAAACAGAACCTGAATATACATCAGAAAGTACATTAACTCCGTTTCTATTAGAAAGTAGAGTATTTAATGGTTGCAAATAATAATAACCACTTCCATTTAACTTTAATCCAAAACTTGCAATTATTCCACTATTATTATTAACCGGAGAATTATTTGGTGAATAAATTAAAAGGGTGAGAGTATCTCCGCTTATTCCACTTAAACAAACATGATTATTACTTCTACTACTTAATGAGAAACTCCCATTAACATATTCCAAAGCCTGAGGAAGTATGAATTTTGTTTGAAATCCAACAATAGTGTCCATATTATTAATTGAAAGATTAATAATTACAGTACTGTCTGAATAACCTTCAACACTTGAAACATGAAGCTCGTTTACTGAATATGGATTTGCAATAAGGGAGACATTTTGATTACCACTAATTGAATTAGAATAAATAGTAGCAGTTGCAGAAACATTCCCTGCAATAGTTGGAGAAAAACTTATTGGAATAGATGAGCTATTACCTGCACCTAAAGTAATTGCAGAAAATCCATATGAAGAGAAAACTGGATTGGAAAAGCTGACATTATTTACAACCAATGGTTCATTTCCTATATTAGTAATACTTATACTATTACTGTATGTTGAATGTATCGGATAATGTCCAAAGTCAATTTGAGGATTGTCAATTCTTATTTTTGGAGAAAGTAGAGTAATAACTCCATTGTTAGTTGTATGTGTTATGGCTTGTCCAGATGAATTTGAAAGTCGAGTATTATTTAAAACTAAACTAATATCTCCAGGTTCATTACCAAGACGAAGACTAAATATTGCCAACACTCCACTATTACCACTATATGCTGAAAGAGAAAGTGAATAAGAAAAGATTTTCAAAACTCCATTAACAACACTTGCTGTAATTGTATGACCATTGCTTCGAGAACTCAACACGCAGGAATTTTGTATATAGCTTAAAGAATTTCCTAATGGAATCTCAACTTGGAATGCAACAACATTATCAGTATTTGATAAAGATAATTGTATTTGCACCGTATCATTAGGGTGAACTGAGGCAGAGGAGAATGAAAGAATATTATCTGCCCTTGTCTGCACTATTATCCCTAATAATAATATTAAAGACAAAAAAATCCGTTTCATAATATTTTTTATCTATTAAGTACAATTTTAGTAGTTTGAGCCATTATTCCATCTATCATTAAGGATACAAAATATACTCCTGACTTGATTGATGTGTTTGGTTTCCATGTGTAGTCATATTTGCCTATTCCATTATTGTTTAGGTGTATCTTTTCTACTTGTCTTCCGGTTATATCTCTAAACACTAATTCAATATTCTTTGCTTTTTCATTTCCTATCGCATACTTTATTGTTATATCATTCTTAAATGGATTTGGATATGCTCCTATAAATTGTGCTTTCACTGTTATTACATCTCCAAGTCCAATTGAGCTTACTCCCTTTATTGGAAGAATATTATTACCTTGTACGTCTGATAATACTATTTCTGCAATTTCTGCATCTCCCATTCTTAGCAAGGCTGTTTTTCCTACTGGTATTTTCTTGCCACTCATACTGTATGCCATAAACAAATATTCTGTTGGACTTAACCATGTGCTTACTTTTTCAAATTGTGAGAGAGCTTCCAATGGTACTATCTCATTATTTTGAGTAGTCTTAAACTTAAATTGGACTCCTCCCATATCTACTGGGGAATCTACATAAACTATTCCATCTTCTATTGTATAAACTGCTAAATGTGTTTCATTGCTCTTTGCACTATTGCCTGGATTGGTTATTATATTTATAATTCCTACTATGTCCAATATATCTATTATACCATCTCCATTGACATCAGCTGCATCAAATATAAATGGTTGTGGGTTCTGGTTTGTTACAAAGGCTATTGTTGATACTATATCGGCAACATCTACACTAAAGCTTCCATTGGCATCGCCTCTTGTGGCTGTTAGTGGTACTGTTGATACTACTTTTGAAGGGCTATTTTCTGTTAAGCTTGTTCGAAGTATCTTATAGAAATAATAATATCTTTCCCCTGGTATCACATTATAGTCGGTAAATACTGTGTCTTGAATAAGAGCTGTATTTAGTCGAATGCTGTCATATATATGTCCTGCTGTATCCATTTTATAGCGATACATGTTAAATCCTAAAAAGTCATCAACATTCATTTCCTGATTATTCCATTCCAAGTCAACCTTTCCAATTCCTGGGGTTGCTTGAAAGCCTAAACTCATTGAACCTGCTGCCTGTACCATTACATTAAAGCGTCTGTTTTCATATGGTATCTCAAAATGTTCATCATCCTTTGCATTTGCAACATAAATTCTGTTTAGTCCATCTGTTGCACTTGTTCCTGTCAAGTTAATATATGCAGTATAAATTGTACTGTCTGCACTCCAAAAGCCATCTTCTCCTATTGCATTTTGAGTATATGGTGGTCTTACTCCCATTGCCAACATTGGTGTAACTGATGTATCCATGGCTCTGTTAAAATAAACCTTAAACTCATGTTGTCCTACTCCTAATGGTGGAATTGAATCAAATTCATCTTGGGCATCATAGCCATTAACCTCTACTTTCCAGACAATGCCTGGTGCTTCAGAACTTGGTCTTATTAATCTATTACTAATATCAAACCAACCAAAATATCCAGAACCTGGAGTTTCAAAATCAAATAAATATTGTCTTATTATACTTTCTTTATTTGAACCATGATATATACTATCTAAATTAATGATTGTAGGAGTATTTATAATATTATAAAAATTATTTTCTGCAATTATATTATTAGAATAATCTATCTGATAATTTGAAAAAATATTATTATTTGATATAAAATCAGCATAATAGTCATTATATAATTGAATAAATCCTATAAAATAATTACTATTATCATAAGAAACCATATTTTTATTACCAATAATATTACTATTAATAAAATGAGCATTTTGTATACTATAGCGACTTCTATTGTTTAAAAAATTAGTTTTATAATTATTAATATCATATATTAAATATCCTATTGTAGAAATATTATTTTGAATTATTGATTTGCAAAGAAATGGCATACCTCCTCTTCCTATTATAAATGTATTGTTTAGTTCTTCATTACACCCATATTCAATAACACAATAAGTTATTGTATCATTACCATTAAGTACTAATCCTCCCCATCCAATTCCTAAATCAGTTTTAGTAAATGTAATAATACTATCAGGTGTTCCTACTGCATATATTCTTCCTGCATTAGATAATTTTACTCCATCTTTAAACTTAAGTGTTGTGCCTGGTTTAATTGTAAGTAATACATTCGGTGCAATCGCTAAATTATCCGTTACAATATAATGAACATTTGGATAGAGAGTAGTATTTTGAGTTATCATTCCTCTTAATTCTACTCCATTTTCTACTTGAATTGAAAAAGGATGTCGCATCGTATCCTGTGCATTTGGACTTATTGCATTTAATACTAATTTTATATTTCTACCATCTACAACATTTGAGTCTATCCTTATTTGGATTGGATTAAGGGATTTTGCTTTTGAATAAGAAGATAACGAATATCCAAAATCTATATTATTATTAAGAATGTTAATAGTATTTGTGTCTTCAAACTCTCCAAAACTTAACCAAACTTTTATACTATCAGTTGCTCCCCATGTTGTTCTAATTGTAGGATAAATATTAATTCTTTCTCCTGCATCTGCTCTATAATCTGAATCTCCATAAGTTGTATCATTTATTTCTATTGCAACTGTTGATAATTGGGCTGGTGCTGGTCCTGCATTATATACTGCTAATAAATTTACTGGATGAAATTCATTTGAATAATTAATTAAATCTCCCCATAACATTTCTTGTGTTTGATATGGCTTTTTGTCTAAAAGCAAAGAAATCCCTCCTGCTACTAATGGGCATGCCATTGAGGTTCCATTATATTGTCGATATTGCCCTCCTGGTATTGTACTAATAATTCCTACTCCTGGTGCTGATACTTCGTAATTATACAATTGTTCTTCACTATACTGTGAAAAAGAAGATCCATCACAATCAAAATTACTAAAAACTGCTAATCCATTATCTAAAGTTGCCTGAACACCTAACACAAAGGTATAAGAAGCGGGGAACATTGGTGCTGCAGATAAAGCACATCTAGGGTCAATCCCTATTCCATCATTTCCTGCAGCAGCAACTAAGATTGTTGTTTGATATGCTTGTGCTAAGGCTTGTTCAAGGGCTATTGAGTTTGCATATGTTCCTATACTCATGCTTATTATATCTGCTCCATTTTCTGCTGCATAATTTATTCCTTGTATTATAGTTGATATGCTTCCTTGTCCATTGCTTTGCATTACCGATACTGGCATTATCAGTGCATTTGGGTTGGCTCCCGTTATTCCTATTCCATTGGTTCCACTTGCTGCTGCTATTCCTGCGCAATGGGTACCATGACTGTTAAAGTCATTGATGTTTGCTGTCTGATTTACAAAATCCCATCCATGTATGTCATCTATAAATCCATTATTATCATCATCATATTCTGTAGCTTGATTGTTCTCTCCTTGGTTTGTCCAAATGTTTGGTGCTAAATCTGGATGTAGGATATCTACTCCTGTATCAAGGATTGCTATTATCTTTTTTGCTGCTGTGGTATCTGCATTTGGCTTTTTCCAAAGTGAGTCTATCTTCACTGCTGGTATTCCCCATTGCATACTGTACATCGGTTCTTGGGTATATAATACTGACGTGTCATTTCCTGCCTTGTTTTGTATTCTCTTTAAGTCTTTATCTATATCCATTTCTGTTGGATTACCCAAAGAATAAACAATAAAGTTAGGTTCTGCAAATTCTACTTCATCTATTTGCTTTAAGTCTTCGATTAAGCTATATGCATTCTTTTGCTCGTTTTCTGTAATCTTAATCAGGAATATCTTTGATAAGTCCTTTTCAACAACATCTTCTCCATTATATGCCTTTGTTCTTCTTGCTTGTTTTGGCATTTTGAAATTTGGTAGTAATTGTTCTACTTCACTTATTGTATATTTACTCAATACTGAATTTAGAGAATTTAAACTAGATGATTTAAATGCCTTCTTTGAACTTGTGTTAATCTTTACTGCGGTTTCATCTTTGAATTTTGCCAATACTTCTCCTGGCATTGAGGAATAGCGACTAAACTCACCTAATTTAACAACTTCATCTTCGTTGTTTCGGTCTTGTGCTTGAATTGGATTGATAGAATAACCCAAGAATAAAATTGCACAAATAAAAAGATAATAAACTTTTTTCATATAGGTATTATTTATAATTGACGATTACGATTTAAGCTAATCATATCTTTTTATGATAGTTAAATCCATTGCCGCAAAGTTACCTTCTTTAAATAAAGAAAACAAATATTTAGCAAAATATTTTAAATTAATCTAAAATAAAATTATGAATTTGCCAACATATATTATGAATCTGTCAATAAAGTTGAAATATAAAAAAATAGTGATAAACAATGTAGTTTCAAAATATAAAGCACATAATTTATTTTCTAATCAGATATATTATTTTAAAAGGCATAAAAAAAGTATCTCAATAATTCATATTTCAGAAATATATTTGTATAATTCTTATCTATTTCAATATGCAAACTTTCAACTTCTAAAAAACTCAATCATAATGAAAAATAAGTCCATCAAAAATAAAAATATGATGGACATAATTGGAAATATGATGGACTTATTTTTCATTATGATTGACATATTTTCAAATAAACTAAAGAGAAATTTAAATAAACTTGATGTATTTTTTTAATTAAGATTGATAAGTTCAATTTATTCTTTTTTGTGGAAATATATAATCGGGATTAAAAATTACACATAAAAACAAAACAACCTCAAGAGCTTTTTAGGGCTAATAAGGTCGTTTTGAAACATTGAAAATTATTAAAATTATATTATCGATAATCAATAATATACAACTTCTATCTTGCTCCTGCTCTTTGTAATTTCATTTTAGCTGAACTTGAAAGTGGAGAAGATTTCTTATTTTTGGTAACAGGTGGGGTAACTCCTATAATTGTAAATTACTTTTTTGGCATTATTTATTCTGTTGCCATCAGATTTTGTTATTGTTTGTGCAAATTTATATTTTTATATACTAATAAGTACTCTTATTTCGTAAATTGTTTCTCTTATTTCATAAATTATTTCCAAATTTATTAACTAATAATATTAATATTTTGGCTTTTAAAAGTCTGAAAAACCACTTTTTATCTTGTTCTTCAATAATATACCAACTCCAAGTTTCTTATATTAATTTACTAGCTCCTTAATTTAATTTACTAACTCCTTATTCTATTTTACTGAATCCTTATCTTAATTTACTAACTCCTTATTCTATTTTTAGTGCATGGAATTTTAAGGAAATCTTATTAAAATCAATAGGAAAATTATCACGATTAATTTATAGGAATAAAAAAGTCGCTTCATTATTATGAAGCGACATAAAAATCATTTATTATTTTTGTTTTGTAGTAAGTTCTATTTTTATCCTAAATAGGATTGGAGAATATGACTTCTTGAAGTGTGTTTTAGTCGTCTAATTGCTTTCTCTTTAATCTGACGTACTCTTTCACGAGTAAGATCAAATTGTTCTCCAATTTCATCTAAAGTCATCGGAGGATAGCCTTCTAATCCAAAAAACATCTTCAAGATATCTGCTTCTTTTGGTGTCAAAGTAGATATTGCTCTATTTATTTCCATTCTTAAGCTTTCATACATCAATTCTGCTTCTGGAGTTGTGGTTTCTTCACTACGCATAAAGTCATACATAGTGTTGTCTTCATCGCTAACAAGGGGTGCATCCATTGAAAGATGCTTTCCGCTATGGCGAATACTTTCTCTTACTTCAGCATCAGTGATGTCAAGCTCCGATGCAACTTCTTCTGGATTTGGTGTACGTTCAAATTCCTGTTCCAAACGAGCATATGCTTTGTTGATTTTATTCAAAGAGCCAATTTTATTTAAAGGCAAACGAACAATTCTACTTTGTTCAGCCAATGCTTGAAGAATACTTTGACGTATCCACCAAACAGCATAGGAAATAAACTTAAATCCTCTTGTTTCGTCAAAACGCTGAGCTGCTTTAATTAAACCAAGATTTCCTTCATTAATTAAATCAGGAAGACTCATACCTTGATTTTGATATTGTTTTGAAACTGAAACAACAAAACGGAGGTTCGCTTTGGTTAGTCTATCCAAAGCAGCTTGATCTCCTTGTTTAATTTTTTGAGCTAAAAGCACTTCCTCCTCTGGAGAAATCATCTCCAAACGTCCAATTTCTTGCAAATACTTATCTAAGGAAGTAATTTCACGATTTGTTAGCTGCTTAGTAATTTTTAATTGTCTCATTTATATATATTTTATTATTATCTATTAAACTATGCACTCTTACGAAACTTTACTCTAAGAGTTACAATAATATTTATTTTTTTCAATTTCTTTTCTAACACTTTCAGGTAAAAGATATTGTATGGATTTATTTTCCCTAATTAATTCTCTAATCAAAGTTGAGGATATTTCAATTTGCGGAGCATTAATTCTTTGAATTGTATTGATTTGAGAAAATTTATTTGTATTTATATCTGGTCGAGGATAAACTAATATCCTATTATTATTTATGATTCCTTGATAATCTTTCCATTTTTCAAAACAATCTAAATTATCTTCTCCAATAATTAATGTAAAATCTTTGTCTTTGTGTTTTTGTTTCAGATAATTTAGAGTGTTTACTGTGAAAGAAGGTTTGCTTAAATAGAATTCAAAATCAGATGCTACAAATTTTCTATTTCCCTTTATTGCAAGTTTAACTAAAGCTAATCTATCATCATCATTAAGAAGTTCATTGGAGTTTTTCAGTGGATTATGAGGAGAAACAACAAACCAAATTTTATCAACAAAAAGATTTTCTACTATATAATTAGCAATTATTAAATGTCCAAAATGGATAGGGTTAAAACTTCCAAAGAAAAGTCCTATTTGCTGTTTTTTTTTGATTAATGCCATACAAATAATTGATACGAAAGAAATTGAGATTTGTTCAGAAAAAGAAGAAGTTACCCATTTGTTTAGATAACTTCTTCATATAAAAAAAGGAGCTAATTATTATTCAGCCTTATAAGCAATAGCTTCAATCTCAACCAATACTCCCAAAGGAAGTTTTTCAACTGCATATGTTGCTCTTGCAGGTTGATTTTCTGTAAAATATTGTGCGTAGATTTCATTCATTGCTGCGAAATCATCCATAGTGTTAAGTAAGCAAGTGGTTTTTACAATGTCTTTCATTGTGTATCCAGCTTCCTCAACAATTGCTTTAATATTATTTAATGCTTGTTTTGTTTGTTCAACAATTTGTCCTTCTATAACTTTTCCTGTTTGTGGAACAATTGGAGTTTGTCCAGAAATAAATAATAATCCATTATCTAATTTTATTGCTTGGCTATATGGACCAATAGCCTTAGGTGCATTTTCTGTGCTTATTACTTTTTTCATTTTTGTATTTATTATTTATTAATTATTATGGTCTTAGTAGTTTGTTTTCCTTGATTTATTATACTTAAAAGATAAGTTCCATTTTCCAAATTGGTTAAATCTAATTCTTTATCTTGAATTGTGGTTATTTCAGATTTAACAACTTGTCCTAAATTATTAATTATTCTTAGTTGAACAGGCAAATTGTATGAAGAATTTATTTTAATTATTCCTTTACTTGGATTTGGATAAACTTCCATTTGTAAATTAAAATCGATATCAGTTAGTGATAATGCATCTTTAACATAAATTTCTCTTCCAGTAGAATATGCTGCTGGACAATTATCTTTTTGAACTTTTACTCTATAAGTATAGATTCCATTTGAATCAATTGTTTGAGATAATTGTGTTGCGGTATGGTTTATTGTTGTCCAATCTTCATTATCTTTCTTTCTTTCCCAATTAAGAATTGTTCCCACTTTAGATGTTAATATAATTGTTCCAGTTGTTTCTGCTTCTTTTATTGTGTCATATGGAGAATCCAAAACTCCTCCCCATGAATTTTTTATGTTAATAAGAATAACATTTGAAGTGTCTTTAATATTACTTGAAAATGTAATTCTACGATAGAAAGTACTATCTGTAATTAATTCTGGTTGATAATTAGGTTGATTATTAGTTTGAGTTGCATCTGACCAAGAACCATTTCTTACTTTTTGTTGCCATTTATATATAAAGTTTCCATACCCTCCAGTTGGAACTTGTCCAATAAGTACATTAGGTGTTCCTTGACTACAAAACTCTTGATTATCAGAAATAGTATTATTAACAATTGCAGGGAATGTTGTTGTAAAATTCTTTCTGGAACCATATTTTGTCCCTACTGAAGTTGTAACATAAGATCTGTAATAATAAGTTGTTTGTTCTGCTAATCCTCCAAGAACATAATAATATGCTCCTAATGTTGGATCAGTTAATGTAATAACATTATCATTTTCTAACGTTGGGGAAACAGCTGAATTTGTAGAATAAACAAAACCTTTTGCTATCATAGGTGCATCTCCAACACTAATTAGTGATGCATTTAAAGTAGCCCCATTATTATTAATACTTGTCGAATTAGATGTTATTAATGTTCCTAAACCATCTGTTGTTGTGAAATTTAAAACTTCACTTGCTTGATATAAAACAGAAGAGTTTGATGCATATGCTCTATAATATATATTAGTACTATAAGGGAGCGATGTTAAACTGGCTGTGAATGTTGTGTCAGTAGATGAAGAAATAACTTTTGTTCCAATAATTGAATTTGCACTATCAGGATTTGTATGCCAATAAAATCCTCTTTCAGTTATTGCTCCTATTCCAAAATATATAATTGAGCCATTAACAGTTGCGGAAGTCCCAATAATTGTTTGAGCGTCTACTCCCATAGTCCTTACTTGAGGCATATTTGACATAAAGTTAAATGTAATAATGGAGTCGTTTTAGTGACAAATATGAGTTATTGGTTTATCTACAAGAGTTCCATTTTTAAGTTTAGTTGCAGGAGTGGATAAGTTAGTAAAATAGCTTTGTCCACTTGCTCCTCCAAAAGGTGCTAACGCTGTTGAATTATGTGAAAGATTCCCTGTTGAAACTTCAACATAAAACCCTCTATCTGAAGGAGAAACATTAATATCATTATAATAAAAAGGGTCTGTACCTTCTAATCTATTTCTATCTCCATGGTATATTAGCATTCCATTACCAGGAATGTAAGCATCCCAACCTTTTTGTTTTCTATGTTCTAAAAGTAAATATTCTGTTGAACTAATATTTATTCTATATGATTTTAAAGAATCTGCAACACAAGGCAAAATTCCAGTTGTTGTAGATGTCAAATTAATTGGATTACCCCATCCAAGAATTTCTCTTTCCCAACCATTCAAATAAGGAGGTGTATTACTATTATTATTATAACTCCCTCCTGCCATCAAACACCATGTATCTGGAGTTGCTGCAGTTCCGCCAGTTGAAGTATAGTCTGTATCATATAAATCCATAAGGCCTAAAGCATGTCCCATTTCATGACTCATTGTTCCAATTCCATCCATTTGAGTTGAGTTTTTCTTTTCAGCAGAACAAGAATAACTTGAAAATTGGACTCCATCTTTAACAATACTTTGTGAAATATAAGATTTATGTGGCCATATTTCACTTGTATTTCCGGTTGAAGATTGAGGTTGTCCAGCAAAAACAAAATGAATATTAGACACTCTATTTTGACCATTTAAATATTGAGAAAAATCTACCATTGGATCTGCAAGGGTCAAAGCTCCATTAACAAAAGCTCCCATTCCTCCACTTGCAGCATAATAAGCAGAAATATTTGGAAGTGTTACAGGTCCAACAACATCTATAATCATTTCTAAAGCATGACCTGAATTATCATAATAATAATCTCTCACACTTCCAGTTGCTCCATTAGTATTATAACCAACTTGGTTGCACATAGTATTGAAATCATTTTGGGTGTATGTGAATGGCTTATCACTAAAGCCAACCAATATAAGAAGTAAATGAACTTGTCCTGTTGTTATAGCTTTGTGAGTATTTTCTGTTTGGTATAATGTTTTTCTTTCTTGAATCTGTCTATCACTAAAATGCAAATTAAAAGGTAAAGTACTTAAAAATAATCTTTCTTCAGCTGATCTTTCATCAGGATTAGAAGCAATAAAATTTGAAGGAACTAAATCTCCTCTTTCATTTAGTTGTGCATAAACAAAAACATTTTCAATATTTCTAACTAATGAATATTGATCTATAGTTGTTGCCCAATTTACTTTTTCATCTCCTTTTAGGGCTAATGTTAGAGTTTTTCCATTAGGCTGTTTTATTGTAAAAGGGTTTTGATTTGCTGGTATTGCAAATAGATTTATGCTAAAAAAAGTTATTAGCATCATAATTGTGAATTGTCTAAAAATCCTTGTCTCCATTAATTTTTGATTCGTATTAATATAATAATTTTATTTATTTCAAGTTGGCAAAAATACAAATAAATAACGTAAAAAAAAGTTATTATAATATTTTATCGTGTTTATTATGACAAAGAATATTTATTTTCCTTACAAAAAAAAGGAGCTTACAAAACTGTAAGCTCCTTCCCATTATTAATAAATTATTAATTATTTATTGATAACAAGTTTTTTGGTTTCTTTTACTCCGTTTACATTGATTGTGTAGAAGTAAGTACCATTATTTAAGTTTTTAGTATCTAAAGAAACTCTATTTACAGTGTTAGCTGCTTTATTTCCTTCGTTTAATCTAACAACTTCTCTTCCCATAATGTCAGTTACAGTTATATAAACATTAGCATTTGAAGTTAATGCGTATTCAATTGTAGTTGCATTTTGAGCAGGGTTAGGATAAGCGTTTAAGTTAAATGATGGAGTTGCAGGAGTAACGCCATTGATTGATAATGGGTTTTTAGAAACCATTAAACGAATCATTGGAGCATTATATTCTGAGTACCAATCACCGAAAGGATATCCCCAAGCATAACCTTCAGATTCTTGACCAGGAGTCATAACTATTTTTCCCCACCAATCATAAGTTTTAAATGTAGGTAAATAGTCTTTATCATCTCTTGCAACATAGAATCTACCATCTTCTAATAATTTGTAACAAGCATAGTAGAATTGACCAGGATATAATTTAACGTTTTCTTCAACAAATGGTAAGTAAACTGAATTATAATTAGTTGACCATTCTCTTGCATCTGGGTTTGTAAATACTCCATTGTTCAATCCTTCGTTAACAACTGTAACAGCTGATTGAGCATTTGCAGGAACGATTAAAGCATCAGCAGCTGTTCCTGGAGTGAAGTCATAATATTTTAAAGAAACTTGAATTCTTAATCCTGCATCGCATGAATCAGCTGCTGGAACGATTTCAACTCCCTTTGCATAAATTGCATTATTAGCAGTATCTAAGTCGCTAGGGGTCATGAAACGATTACATACTTCATAACCTGCAACTCTAGCTCCTGGTGCATTTTCTGCGATAAAACCTTGATTAAAACCATAAGCCCAAGCAGATCCTTCAATTAAAACATCAACGTCAGAAGCCCAACGAGCTTTTCCAACTGGATCAGTTGAAACTGGCATTTGTGATACTCTGTAATATAAAGAATCTTGCATTGGAAGAACTTGATAGTTTGTGCTATCTACTGATTGAAGATATTTAACTCCTTGAGAAAGACCATAAAGACCTGCTTGTCCATTATACAATCTTGCACCACCTGTTTCCATATTAAGATGTCTTCTAATGTCAATACCTGTTATTGAACCTGAACTATTTCTTGTAGTATCAACTCTTGTTGCTGTAGTGATATTTTGAGGAGTTATAGAATGATTTACAACTGAAGAAATTACAGAACCAAAAACATTTGGAAATTCATAATTTGTAGCATTATGAGTTAATTCTTCTGCTACAGCATTAAATAATGTTTTTCCTCCTGTATTTTGAATTGTTGTCCAAAAATAAACTGAGTCTAAAGCCATTTCTGAAGGAACTACTCCATAAGCAGAATAATAGTGATTTGTTGAAAGAACATCAACTCTATATTCTGGTCCATTATAAACATTTATTTCATCAACAAACCAAAAATAACCAGATGGTTGTGCAAGAGATGAACCTGTCATCTGAGGGCACATATAACGTAAACGTATATATAATACATCTTTATTTACAGAACTAGCAACTGGAAGAGTTACTCTTTTTTCATATGGAGCATATTCATTAGATCCCATCTCAACTCCTCTAACATTAAACTCAATTGAGTCATAAGTGTTAAAATTAGGATCAATTGAATAATCAATAAAATAACGATCTGAATTAAATCTTTGTGTGATTTCTTTAAATACAACATCAACAGTATTAAAACCATTAGTAGCAAAGCCATCAGTACATTTTATAGCTGTGTTATATACTAAAGTATTAGGATTATTTTCACCTCCATCTGCTATCCATTTTTCATAAGGAGCAACCATAGCATATCCATCACCCATTTTTGTTCCAAGTCTATTAGTGAACCATATATAACTTCCAAAACGATTATATAGCCAATGAATCCAATCAGAGTAGTTAGCGGCAAGTATAGATGTTGAAGAAGCAGTAGTATCAAAACGTTGGAATTGACCTTGTGAACTACCTGCAGAATGTCCAAGTAAATTATCAAAAGTGTAATTTACATCAGTAGTTGTAAAATCAACTGTCATAACAGGATCTCCATAAACAAAATCTTTTCTGTGATTTTGTGATTCTTTTTTGACATTTAAATCAGATCTACTCTCTTTAGCTGCAACCATTTTATTAACAGCTTTAGGAGCATCATTTGAAATAAACCTTTGTGCATTTGCACTTGTAGCTCCAATAACAAGAGCCGCAATTAGTAAAATTGTTTTTTTCATGATTAATTTTTGTTTTTGTTAAAACTTATTTGATTAATTTTATTCATTATTTACAACTTGCAAATATACTACTGAATTTGTAAAAAACAAACTTTTTCCTTTTTTTTTTACTTTTGAGAGTGAAATAATATTAATTTTGTCGATAAATAAGAAAATATATGAAAGTACACTTTATTGCCATTGGAGGAAGTGCTATGCATAATCTTGCAATTGCGTTACATAAGAAAGGATATAAAGTCAGTGGTTCTGATGATGAAATTTTTGATCCAGCTAAATCTAAATTGGAAAAATATGGTCTTTTACCAAAAGAAATTGGATGGAATAAAGATAATATCACAAAAGATTTAGATGCGATTATTTTAGGAATGCATGCTAAAAATGATAACCCTGAACTAATTAAAGCTCAGGAAATGAATTTAAAGATTTTTTCCTACCCTGAGTTTCTATATGAAATGTCTAAAGATAAGGAGAGAATTGTTATTGGAGGAAGTCATGGAAAGACAACCATAACTGCAATGATTCTTCATGTTATGAATAAGATGAATATTGACACTGACTATATGGTTGGAGCCCAACTTGAAGGATTTGAGGTTATGGTTAAAATTAGTGAAAAGGCAAAATATATAGTTTTGGAAGGAGATGAATACTTAACCTCCCCTATTGACCTTCGACCTAAATTTCATCTCTATAAACCCAATATTGCTTTGATTAGTGGCATTGCCTGGGATCATATTAACGTATTTCCAACATTTGAAATCTATGTTAACCAGTTTAAAATCTTCTGTCAAAAAATTGAAGAAGGAGGTTCTTTAATATATTGTATGGAAGATCAAAACGTAAAGGAAGTTGCTCAAAATGCAAGACAATATATCAAAAAACTACCATATAATATAATACCTCATAGAATTGAAAATGGAATTACAACAATAATTTGGAAAGGAAAAGAATATCCTATCTCGATTTTTGGCAATCATAATTTGATGAATCTTTATGGTGCAATGTTGGTTTGTCAAGAAATTGGAATAAGCAATGATGATTTCTTAAATTCTATTGGAAGTTTTACTGGAGCATCAAAACGATTGGAGCTTGTAAAGAAGAATGGAAATGTTGCCATTTATAAAGATTTTGCACATTCTCCATCCAAACTTAAAGCAACCATTTCTGCTCTTAAAGACCAGTACCCTCAAAGAAAACTTGTTGCAGCAATGGAGCTTCACACTTTTAGCAGTTTAACAAAAGAATTTCTTTTGCAATATAAGGGAGCAATGGATAAGGCCGATTATGCAATTGTATATTTTAATCCTCATACAATAGCTCACAAGAGATTACCTGCAATAACTCCTGATGAAGTATATACTTCTTTTGGAAGAAAAGACATAAAGGTTTGCACTGATTCAAATGAAGTTATTAAAGCCATCAAAGAAAATAAATGGGAGAATAGTAATTTACTAATGATGAGTTCTGGTAACTTTGATGGAATTAGCTTTGAAAAATTAGCTGATGAATTAATTTAAACGTAGGCTAATTGAAAAAAGTCGGCATCTTTTTTGAAAAAGTCGGTGATTTTACAAAAAAAGTCGGTGATTAATTTTTATTAAGTAATTACATTGTAGAATAAGAGATTATATAATCTATTCTTGAGTATCTCTTTTCTTTTGCTTTTGGCGAGTAATAACTCTCTTTGTCCAAATTGGGAGAACTATTAATCCTAACACTATGTAAGGATAGTAAGTGAATATTCTCCAAAGGACAGATAGAGTTGAACCAAGTCCAAGAGGAATAAATTCTCTAAAGAATACAGGGAATGCAAATTCAGCAATTCCAGTACTTCCAGGGGTTGGACTTATGCAAAGAATAATCCACATAACCAGCTGTCTTGCAAAAACCCAAATATGGTCAGCAATTGGAGTGAAAGCTAAAATCAAGAAGTTTACAACTAAAAATCTTGACATCCAAGATCCAACAGTTATAAAATAGGCTTTAATCCAAAACCAGAAACTTTTACCTTTAAATTCTTTTGAAGAAACAATTACATCATCACCAATCTTTTGCAATTTTGATTTACTCTTTCGGAATAGTTTTTTGCGAGACAAGGAGTAAAGAACCCATTTAAAACCTCTTGGATAAATAAAGATTGCCAAAAGAATAATTATTGTTAGCAAACACATAAATCCGAATCCGATAAAGAAAACTGTTATCACTCCAAACTTTTGCCCAAATACATTAAAATCAAAATCATGAATAAAAGCAAGGTCAGCTCCTACCAAAAGAATGGCAATTGGTGCAATTATAATGTAGAATAGTTCATCTAAAAGAGCAGTAATCATAACAATGGCAGTTGAACGTGCCACGCCAATACCTTCAAGAGAAACAATAAAAAAAGCTACTGCAGAACCTCCAACAACAGTAGGGGTTATAGCGGAACTAAACTCCCAAAGCATAATAAGCTGAAAGGATTGTTTCCACGATAGTTGCTTATCGGAGAGAAAACGTAATCTATACATATACATTAAATCTCTCATCATTGCAAAGAACATGGCAATAAGCAAACAGAAAGTTGAACCCCAAGTCCAAGTTTTAAGAATATTCTTTAAAATATTCTTTTGATAATCAACCTTTATATTTCCTTTATTGTTAATATCGGCATAATGAAGTTCACTCAATTCTTTTGCATCATCATTATTTGCATCTACCCAATAGTAAGCACCTTCTCCCATAGGGACTTCGGATATTATTGGCTCAGAGAAATCCTTTGCAATAAGGAAAACAGCAACTCCAATCCCCAAAATTAGAGGAACAATTACTTTATTAAATGAAAATAATTTAAGAGGATTGGATTTGCTCATTTTTTATTTTTATTGTTATGAATTACATTTTAACAATTGGAACATCAATTTTATTATCAAATAGATATTGATAAATATTCTTACTTAATATTGTATGTAAATCCCAATAGTCTTCTGTTTTTACCCAAACTCTTGAACTAAGAGTTAAGGAAGATTCTGTTATTTGTGTTAAAACAACAGGTTCAGGTTCTCTCAAAACTCTTTGGTCTTGATTTATAATATTAAGTATATCATTTGCAATTAAACTTGCATTAACTCCATGGGCTAACTTAATATTTATATCCAAACGTCTTGTTTCCAATAAAGAAAAATTAGTTATTGTTCCTGAAGAAAGAGGACCATTTGGAATTGAAATTGTTTTATTGTCAGGAGTTATAAGCACAGTTGTAAATATTTGAACTGACTTTACAGTTCCTTCAGTTCCTTGAGCTGAAATATAGTCTCCAGATTTGAAAGGCCTTAAAACCAAAAGTACAACTCCTCCTGCAATGTTGGAAAGAGTTCCAGAGAAAGCCATACCAATTGCTAAACCCATGGCTCCCAAAAGAGCAATAAAAGAAGTCATTGGAATTCCAATAACGCTTATTACACTCAGAATAATTAGTATTTTCAGAACAATTGAAATTACTTGAATAATGAAAGGTACCAAAGAAGAATCTACTTCCCTCCTAACCATAATTTTCTTTATTCTTTTACATAAGAAGTTGGTTAACTTGAATCCTAACCATAGCAAAAGTATTGCAACAATAATTTTTGGACCATAATCAAGCAAAAGATTAATTCCTTTTTGCTGTAATTGTTGAATCATGTCAATACTTTGCTTAACTGTTTCAACTGTTGATTGAGTTGCAGCAGTAGTTACACTTTCTACATTTGTTGCAACCTTATCAGCATGCTCCGCAAGTTTTTCTGCAGCAGCAGAAGGTGTTTCTGTTTGTAACATATTTATAACTATTTATTTTGCGTTTTAATATAAGAAATTATTATATGGATATCTCAAAGCATGAAGGCGTTTAATGGAGTCATACATAGCTTGTTTAAACTCATCAATATTCTCTTTCTCTTTTGCAGAAATAAAAAATGAAGGCATTGAACTGTTACCCATCCATGAAGCTTTCAAATCTTCCAAAGACCAATTTTCTTTTTCTATTGGAGTTAAATCATCTTCATCTTTTTTGATGTAATGATAAGCATCAATCTTATTAAATACCATTATTATTGGCTTATCATTTACTTTAATTTCTTCTAAAGTTTGATTAACCACTTCAATTTGTTCTTCAAATCCAGAATGTGAAATATCAACAACATGAACCAAAACATCAGCCTCCCTAACCTCATCTAAGGTTGATTTAAAACTTTCAATCAATCCATGAGGCAATTTCCTAATAAAACCAACTGTGTCAGTTAAAAGAAAAGGAAGATTATCAATAACAACCTTTCTAACAGTTGTGTCAAGTGTTGCAAACAATTTATTTTCAGCAAACACTTCACTCTTTGCAAGAAGATTCATTAGAGTTGATTTTCCAACATTTGTATATCCAACCAAAGCAACCCTTATTAAACTCCCTCTACTTTTTCTTTGAACTATCTTTTGTTTGTCTATTTCCTTTAACTTCTCTTTAAGAAGGGAAATTTTTGAAAGGATTATTCTTCTATCTGTTTCAAGCTGAGTTTCTCCTGTTCCTCTCATATTCAGACCTCCTTTTTGACGGTCAAGGTGAGTCCACATACGAGTTAAGCGAGGTAGCAAATATTGGTATTGAGCCAATTCTACTTGAGTTTTAGCATGTGAAGTTCTTGCTCTTTGAGCAAAAATATTCAAAATTAAACCAGTGCGATCAAGCACTTGACAATTTAATTGGTTTTCAATATTTCGCATCTGAGAAGGAGAAAGTTCATCATCAAAAACCACAAATTGAATTTCTTCTGCAGTTATATATTCTTTAATTTCTTCTAACTTTCCACTACCAACAAAGGTTCTTGGATCATTGTAAGGAAGTCTTTGAATAAAACTCTTAACTGCAACCCCTCCTGCTGTATCAATTAGGAAGGAAAGTTCCTCTAAATATTCTTGTGTTTTCTCAAAAGGACTAATTGGAGTTGCAACTCCAACCATTACAGCCCTATCAGGTGTTTGTTGGGTATCAATCATTTTTCTTTTCTCCAAGATATTGTTCCAATAGTCTTTGAACATACTTGCCAAAAACATCAAACTCAATATTTACAATTGTTCCTACCTTGAAATTATGAAAATTTGTAACTTTTTGAGTAAATGGAATTATTGAAACTGAAAACATTCCCTTTTCTGAATCAACAACTGTTAAGCTAACTCCATTTACTGAAATTGAACCCTTAGGAACAGTGAAGCTACTTTTATCACTATCATATTCAAAGAAATATCTCCATGAACCATTTTCATCAATTACTTTAACGCAAGTAGCTATTTGGTCAACATGTCCTTGAACAATATGTCCGTCAAAACGTCCATCCATTTTCATTGAACGTTCAACGTTAACTTCTGTTCCAACCTGCCAAGTAGAAAGATTGGTTTTATCCATAGTTTCCTTCATTGCAGTTACAACATATTGATTTTTGTCATAGTCCAATTTAACAACAGTCAAGCAACAACCATCATGAGCCATTGACTGGTCAATTTTTAGTTCTTTAGCAAAATCTACTTCTAAAGTAAAATGATAGTTTGTATTTTCTTGTTCAATAGCAACAACTTTTGCCATTTTTTCTATAATCCCTGTAAACATATATTTTTCTGTATTATTCTTTAAATATCCTTAGTTTATTTCTAATTATATAAGGGTTATTTTTGCATTAGCAAATTATCCTTATGGAATTGGAAAATCTTTTTGTAAAGATGAATTCTATCTTTCCCTCTAACATTATGCTCGTGATCAGGATAAAGGAAGAAATCAACTTGTTTATCCTTCTTAACAGCATTTCGCAAAAATTCAATACAATGTTGAGGAACAACAGTATTATCTTGGTATCCTTGAATAATTAGTAGTTTTCCTTTTAAACTGTCAATATGATTAATTAAACTTGCATTTTCATAACCTTTTGGATTATTTTGTGGAGTTCCCATATATCTTTCTCCATACATAACTTCATACCATTTCCAATCAATAACTGGTCCTCCAGCTGAAGCAGCTTTGAAAACATTTGGTTGTTTTAACATAAGAGAAATTGTCATAAAACCTCCATAGCTCCAACCATCAACTCCTATTCTTTCACTGTCAACATAAGGAAGAGTCTTTAAATAATTAACACCTACCATTTGATCTTTCACTTCAATATCTCCACAATTATGCCAAATTGCACTTTCAAATTCATATCCTCTATTAGCAGAACCCCTATTGTCCAAAGTCCAAACTATGAAACCTTGTTGAGCTAAGAACATAAAGAAATTATTTGCTCCTCCAAGCCATGAATTAGTTACTAATTGTGCATGAGGTCCTCCATAAACATAAACCAAAACAGGATATTTTTTATTTGGATCAAAGTTTTTAGGTTTAATCATTCTATAGTATAAATCAGTTCCATCATTAGCCTTAAGGGTAGAAATTTCAATAATTGGTTTATCTAAATCCTTCCAAGCATCTTCGCTCTCATTCAAAACTCTAATTACTTTTCCTTTTTTATCTAATAATTGACTTTTAGATGGAGTATCGTTGTAATTTGTATAGGTGTCAATAAATAGAGTACCTTTTGAATTGAACGCAACATTATGTGTTCCACTACCAAGAGAATATCTTGTAATCTTCCCACTCTTTAGACTTACTCCATAGAAGTTATTTTCAATTGGAGAATCTTTTGTTGCATAGAAAAATACCTCATCAGCCTTATCATTAAATCCTTCAATTGATGTTACCATCCAATCACCTTTAGTTAGTTGCTTAATTAGATTACCATAATTATCATATAAATATATATGATTGAAGCCATCTCTTTCACTCAACCAAAGAAATTGATTTGAATTTGGAATAAATACCATTGGAGATTCTGGTTCAACATATTTTATGGCTGTTTCTTCAAAAAGTGTTATAAGTTTATTTCCAGTATTTGCATCATAGCTTTCAAACCAAAGATGATTTTGCAAACGGTTTAATTTAGCAACATAAACTATTTTCCCATCTGGAGAAAAAGAAATATTTGTCAAATACATTTCTCTTTCTGGAGTTGACTCATTTTCTCTTGTTTTTAAATAAATTGTTTTTTCCGTATTTACATCATAAACTCCAACTAAAACTTCATGTGATTTCTCTCCAGCCATAGGATATTTTATAGGAGTGTACTTTGCAATTCTTTCTTGAGTATTAACTAAAGGATAGTCTGCAACCATTGATTGATCCATTCTGTAAAATGCAAGCTTTTGTCCATCTTTACTCCAAAACAAACCCTTTTCAATTCCAAATTCATTTCTATGAACAGCTTCTCCATAAACAATATCCCTTGAGCCATCATTAGTAATTTGTTTTATCCTTGAATCTATATTAACATATAGGTTATCGTCTCGTTTAAAAGCAATATTATTATTTTCACTTACTTCAACAAAATTCCACTCCTTTTCAATTGAATATAGTTTTTTAGTTGATTTGGTTTTAAGATTATAAATATACTTATCATTATTCTCTGTTGAATAAATAAACTCATTGTCTGATATATATTTTAACCCCATAAAGATTGATGGTTTTGGACTAATATCTTCCAGGCGCAATGATTCTTTAGGTTCTTGCTTAAGGTTTCCAATCCAAAGAGTTTTTCCATCCTTAGTATAGGAATAAGAATCACTCTTGCCCATAAACTGAACATCGTAAATCTCTTTTATGTAGTATTTTCTATTTTGAACATCCTCAATCTTTATCATTTTGCCTTGAGCAAAAGAAAAACCTGAGAGACTAATTAATAGTAGTAATAAACAAAATCTTCTTTTCATCTTTCTAATTATTCTTTATCAAAAATATTCTAATTTTTATTGTACTTCTTCCAATTTCTAAATTTTAAATTCCAAACTCCAAAGAAAGCCTCCTTAAATATTTTCATACTCATTTTTGATTGTCCCAAAACTCTGTCAGTGAAAATAATTGGAACTTCTTCAAGTTTAAAACCAAGTTTATATGCAGTAAATTTCATTTCAATTTGAAAAGCATATCCAACAAACTTTACTTTATTAAAATTCATCTTACTTAGCAATTCCCTCCTGTAACAAACAAAACCAGCAGTTGCATCAGAAATTTTCATTCCCAAAACAAAACGGACATAATAGGAAGCATAATAAGACATAATAACTCTTCCTATAGGCCAGTTTACAACAGATATTTTTCCTCCAACATAACGTGAACCAATTGCAAGGTCTGCGCCATTACTACAAGCTTTGTGAAGTCGAATTAAATCTTGTGGATTATGTGAGAAATCAGCATCCATTTCAAAGATATAGCTATAATCTTTATTTAATGCCCATTTAAATCCATGTAAATAAGCAGTGCCTAAACCCAACTTACCTTTTCTTTGTTCAATAAAAAGTCTTTGAGGGAATTCTTCAGTTAACTCTAAGACAATTTGAGCTGTTCCGTCGGGAGAACCATCATCAATAATTAATATATCAAAGTCTTTTTCTAACGAAAACACTGTACGAATAATATTCTCTATATTCTCTTTTTCGTTGTAGGTTGGGATTATTACTATACTATCAGACATCTGCGTTTGATTTTATTTTTTTAAAAGGCAAATTTACATACTTTATTATAAAACTCCAAAATTAGCTTTATTTTGGATCAAGGAAAAATTTCTCTTTAACAACTTCTTTTCTTGGCACAAAAGGCATTAAACTTCCTTCAGAAGGTTTTCGCATTGGATTTTGAATAATTGTGCCCTTTGAGTCAATTAAGATAAAGGTTGGGAAAACAGCAACATTATAAGCTTTTAACAAATCCCAATTACCTCCAAAATGAGCAAAATCCCATTTATATCTTACTCCAACATTAGAATTCACCAAGAAATTAAACAAAGCATCCAAGCTATTATCACAAGCAATGGTTAGAAAATTAAAATTATCTTTTAATGTATCCACAAAACTATACATCATGTTTAACTCTCTAAGGTTTGAAGGCTCGTGAAGCTTAACAAAACTCAAAATAAGAGGTTTACCCTTATATTTATCTAAGGTTATATAGTTATTATGAATATCTTGTAATGAAAACTCTTTAGCATTAGATCCATAATATGATTTTTGAGCAAAAAGCTCTAATAGATTCTTTGCAATTTTAACATGCTCCTTGAATTTGGTTTGATAAATAAAGTTTTCGAGCATGCTTACAATATTAAGGCTATTATATTGAGTTGAGAAATAAGCTTCTTTCATTCCCCTAAGGAAAACTAATTCTCTAAAAACTTCATTCTTCAATAATGTATCAACCCCTAAAGAATCTATTAAAGAAAAGTAATTATTATTCTCAAACCAGCGAATAAGGTTTTGCTTAGTAATTACCTTATTTCCTTCAGTAAAATAGTGTCCATAAACAACTTCAAAACAATCCATATAACCTATATTATCATAAAGTATTGGTTTATCATAGAAAAGTTGAGCTTTAAGCTTTTTGTCGTTTATTGTCTTTGATGAAAATTCTATCTTACCAAGAGAATATTTTGCATAATCTTTAATATAATTACTTTGAGAAGAATCAATTAATGAATTAACCATTAGTTTTAAAGAATCAACCTTCTTTTTATCTCTATAAAATAGAATTTCCTTTTTGTTATCAATTAAATAGTTTTCAATTGTGGTGTCAATAGAATAAATAGTTCTATTAAGGTTGTTATCAGTTGTATTTTCAATAATTATTGGCAGTTCAAATTTATAGAAAAGAGTATTGATTGAATCTTTAATATTGAAATCAAAAGGTAATAATCTCATATTGTAGGATGCTCCCTTTTGAGCAATAAAACCATAATCGAAGGTTTCAATTCTAATTTTCATAAAGGAAGTGTTTTCAATCAAAACAGAAAAATTGACCAAAGTATCCGTTTGACTAAGTTGTTTACTTGCAATTTCAGTCTCCAAATTGGAAAGATTATCCATTATGGAAATTAACTTAACAGTTTTCCCTCCAATATTTTCTCCCTTAAGCTCAATTCTTAAATTTTGAGCATTACTCACTAATGCAATAAAAAGAAAAAACAAGAAAGAAAAAACTTTTAAACCCCAATCCTTATTATTCATTTGACAATTATTTATTGATTATTCTTAAAGGTTATTTATTTAAAATGTAGTCCTTTAATTTATCTTCCCCCCAAATATTCTTCATAATCTCAACACTTTCCTCTACCTTTAAAGAACCTCTTTTTTCAAGATTACGTTGCATAAAAACGCAATCAGTCATATTAGCTCTGTCGAAAGCTACATCCTCAGCCAAAGCATGACAAGAAGGTGCTCCACAAACATTACAATCGGTGTGTGGAAGTTTTGATTCAATTTCCTTTATCCTTGTAAGCTTTTGGAAAGCAACACTCCTATCCTCATCCAAAACCATCATACTTCTTGGTTTTATTTTTCCAACATGAGAGTTTTGAGTTAAGTACTCCCTTTCGTTCATAATAGCTTTCCTTCTTGAAGTTTCTCCGTTGCGTTCTCTTTCAGCCAATTTCTTAGCTCTTTGCATCATTCTATCATTAATTAAAAACCTGTTCCCACAAGTTAATATTCCTCCAGCACAGCTCTCATCACATGCCCTAAGTTCCAAAAAGTCTAAATCTTCAATATCATCATCCTCCACCCTTTCTAAGAACTCTATTACATTATGTATTTCATCAATTGCAAAGCTCTTCTTAAAATTATTCAAGCGTCTTTCACCATTGGTTAAAGAAAATATAACGCAATCGGAAGTTACATCATTATTTGCAGTAATTTTTTTATTAAACTCTTTCTTTTGTTTGATTTCTTTTAAAACAATATTATACATGGTGTCCATATTCAAAACACCATCAACAGTTGAAACATCCTCTCCCACTGGAGATTTAGTTGCAGCAATCTTTGCAGCACATGGAGTAATGTAGAATATTCCTATATCTTCTGGATTAGCTCCTTCTTCAATTAGTTTCTTCCTAATATAAATTGCAGTGAAGTCGACTGGAGCTTTAATAGGTATAAGATTATCAACCAAAGCCGGAAACTTAACTTGAATCAAACGAACAATGGCTGGGCAAAAGGTTGATATAAGAGGTTTTTTGGTTTCATGCTCACGAATATACTTATTTGAAAGTATAGTATGCAAAAAAGCAGAAGCCTCAACTTCAAAAACATGATTAAAACCAATTTCAGTTATTACAGAATAGACTTGTGAAGCCTTAATATCTTCAGGAAACTGACCCAAAAAGACTGAAGGCATCAAAACAACCCTATGTTTAAAATTGTAAATACTTTGGAAATCGTCCTCAGCAACATAAACTGCCCCAGAAGGACAAACCTTGTAGCATTCTCCACAGTCCACACATTTATTTTCATAAATTGTAGCTTTACCATTGCGAACCCTAATTGCCTCAGTTGGGCAATTGCGCATACAAAGAGTGCAACCAAAGCAAATCTTATGGTTAATCCTTAAAGCATGATAGAAATAGTTTTCATTCATTGTTCAATAATCTTAAAAAATTAAGAGTTAAAATTAACAATCATCTTAATCTCTGTTCCAACTCCTACCTCTGTTTGAATATCTAACTCATCAACATTATTTTTAATATTTGGCAATCCCATTCCTGCTCCAAAACCCATTTCCCTAACCTTAGCTGAAGCAGTAGAAAAACCTTTTTCCATAGCTCGAGCAATATCAGGGATGCCTGGTCCTTTATCCTTAATCAAAACACATATCTTTTCCTCATCCAAATCAACAAAAATTGTACCTCCATAAGCATGAGCAATAGCATTAACCTCAGCTTCGTAAACAGCAACAACAATTTTCTTTATCTTTTGATTATCTATATTTAGTTGCTTTAGAGTTTTCTTTATCTCACTCGAGGCCTTACCAGCATTTGCAAAATCGCCCTCAACAACAGTAAATTCCGTATGCATCATATTTCTCCTAAACAAAAATTAATAAACAGGCTCAAGCCCATTTTCATATAATAATCCAACTGTCTTAAACATTGAATACTTACATGAAAGAATCATAATGTCATTTTCTAAAGCAAGTTCAATCATATCTTCCGAAACCTGTTTATTTCTAACGAACAAAATAACAGAAATATTAGCCATTTCTGCAGTACGAATAGTTTGATTATTACATAATCCAGTTATAAGAATTAAATGTTCCTCTTCCAAAGTCAAAACATCCGACATCAAATCGGAAGCAAAACCATGATTAATGCTATAATTCATATCCTCACCCCCAACAATAACTTGGGCATCCAAAATCTTTACAATATCAGTAATTTTCATACAAACAGATAAATATTATATATTATTTAAGCCACAAAGATAGTAAAAAACTTTTAAGAATAAAGTTTGAGTCTTAAATATTGCTTTGCAGGATAAGAGAGAGTAAAGATATTAAAAAAAAGAAAAGAGAAAAAAGTAAAAAATCCTTATTCCAATCTAATTAAAACTTACTTGAAACTATTTTGATAAGGAGTTGATCTCATTTCATGGCATGATGTTTTTAGAATCATGGCATGAATTACTCAATTTAATGGCATGAATTGACCTGAATTATGCCATGAAATCAAAAGAATCATGGCATTGACCCGTCCTGAATAAGGTTGACAAATTATTAATTTGTACTAAATGATATTTACACTTTTGATTTATCGTCCTATTTTTAGTTTACACCTTATATAAAATAGTTGATAAAGCATCAAAG
>Ga0316605_10000154_pt1 | contig 62825 bp, 49 predicted proteins | sample OWC_soil_day20_n_FD_207666 | JGI IMG/M metagenome (GOLD analysis project Ga0316605, IMG submission 207666) | Wetland soil microbial communities from Old Woman Creek delta, Ohio, United States - OWC_soil_day20_noCT | ecosystem: Environmental > Terrestrial > Soil > Wetlands | place: USA: Ohio...
CTTTATTGACCTTCTGACAGACTCCGGAACCGGGGCAATGAGCGACAAACAATGGGCTGCAATGATGGAAGGCGACGAGAGCTATGCCGGAGCACGCTCTTTTTTCAATTTAAAGGAGAGTATCAGCAATATTACGGGCTTCCCCTATTTCCTGCCTACCCATCAGGGAAGAGCTGCCGAGAACGTCCTGTTTTCTGCCTTAATCAAGGCCGGCGACATTCTTCCGGGAAACTCCCATTTTGATACAACAAAGGGACACATTGAATTCCGCAAAGCCCATGCAATTGACTGCACAATTGACGAGGCAAAGGATACAACAATAGAGCTTCCGTTTAAAGGCAATATGGACCTTGGTAAACTGGAGGATGTACTTAAAAAATATCCTAAGGAAAAAATCCCCTGCATAGTTCTTACTGTTACGAATAATACCGCCGGAGGACAACCCGTTTCAATGGAAAACATTAAAGGCGTATCTCTTCTTGCAAAAAAATACGGAGTTAAACTACTTATCGACTCTGCCCGGTTTGCCGAAAATGCATACTTTATAAAAACCCGCGAAAAGGGTTACGACAAAAAATCCATTCGCGGAATATGTCTTGAGATGTTTGGTTATGCCGACTTTATGACAATGTCTGCCAAAAAGGATGCTATTGTTAATATGGGCGGGTTCATTGCTTTCCGTCACGAGGAAGACTGGCGCAATTGTCAGATGTACACTATTATGTACGAGGGGTTCATTACATATGGGGGGATGTCCGGCCGCGACATGAACGCTCTTGCGCAAGGTCTTCGCGAGGGAACAGATTTTGAGTATCTTGAAACCAGAATTGGCCAGATTGCATATCTTGGCAAAAAGCTGGATGAATATGGAATTCCATACCAACGCCCCGCAGGCGGGCATGCAATCTTTTTAGATGCAAAGAAAATTCTTGTAAATGTGCCTAAGGAAGAGCTCATTGCTCAGACCCTTGGAATCGAACTCTATCTTGAGGGAGGAATAAGGGGCGTTGAAATAGGCACGCTGCTTGCCGACCGCGATCCGGAAACCCGCGAAAACCGCTATCCGGCACTGGAACTCCTTCGCCTTGCAATACCAAGAAGAGTATATACAAATAACCATATGGATTTTATTGCAGCAGCCGTAAAGAATGTTTATGACCGCCGGGATTCAATAACCAGAGGGTATATTATCAAAAAGGAGCTGCCTATCATGAGGCACTTTACGGTTGAGCTTGAACCGGCAAAGTAATTCGCCCCAAAGCAAAGGCTTGAAAATCTAATTAATAAGTTATATGTGTGGTATAGTGGGTTATATCGGACCGCGCGAGGCGTATCCGATTCTGATTAAAGGGCTCCATAGACTTGAATACAGAGGTTACGACAGTGCAGGTGTTGCACTCATAAATAATTCCGGTACTCTAAGCATTTATAAGGCAAAAGGGAAAGTTCAGCAACTTGAGGAATTTTCTCAGCAAAAGGATATCTCCGGAACTATTGGCATAGCCCATACCAGATGGGCCACACATGGAGAGCCAAACTATCAGAACGCCCACCCTCATTTCTCAATGTCGGAGAGTATAGCACTCATTCACAACGGCATTATCGAAAATTACGCAGTACTGAAGGAGGCTCTGATTAAAAAGGGATTTGAGTTTCGAAGTAATACCGATACGGAAGTCCTGGTTCATCTCATAGACTTTATAAAGAGAGAGGAAAATACAGACCTCTGCAGGGCAATTCAACTCGCTCTTCAGCAGGTAATAGGAGCCTTTGCCATTGCCGTAATTGAGAAGGAGAACCCGAACATAATGATTGCTGCCAGAAAGAGCAGCCCTCTTGTAATTGGTATCGGGGAGGGAGAATTTTTCCTTGCTTCTGATGCAACTCCAATTGTTGAGTACACAAAAGAGGTTGTTTATCTTAACGATAACGAGGTGGCAATAATTGAGAGGGGCAAAGAGCTCAGGGTTGTCGATTTTATGAACAGCGAAAAAAGCCATAAAATACAACACCTCGAACTTACCATAAGCCAGCTGGAGAGAGGAGAGTATGAACATTTTATGTTAAAGGAAATTTTTGAACAGCCGCGCACTATCCGTGATTGCATGAGGGGAAGGATTAATATAGAGGGGAATAATGTAGTTCTGTCCGGAGTCCTTGACAACACCGAAAAATTCAAAAATGCCAGAAGGATAATTATTGTGGCTTGCGGTACTTCCTGGCATGCCGCACTCATAGGAGAGCACCTGATTGAAAGCCTCTGCCGTATTCCAGTTGAGGTTGAATATGCATCAGAATTCCGGTACCGCAATCCGGTTATTTACGAAGATGATATTGTAATTGCTATTTCCCAATCAGGTGAAACAGCAGATACTCTTGCCGCGGTTGAGCTCTCGCGATCTAAAGGGGCCTTCATTTACGGAATATGCAATGCCGTTGGCTCCTCTATTCCAAGGAACACAAATTCCGGTTCATACATACACGTGGGGCCGGAAATTGGAGTTGCATCCACAAAGGCATTTACCGGCCAGGTTACCGTTCTTGCAATGCTTGCTTTAACTATTGCAAAGGTAAAGGAGACTATTTCCCAAAAAGAGCTTGAAGGATTTGTTGCAGAACTTTCTCAAATACCCGATAAGATTGAGAAAATACTCGAAAAGAGCGATAAGATTAAAAAGTTTTCGAGAATCTTCACATACGCCAAAAACTTCATCTATCTGGGCAGAGGATTCAGCTATCCGGCAGCACTTGAAGGTGCTCTTAAACTTAAGGAAATATCATATATACACGCTGAGGGTTATCCAGCTGCAGAAATGAAGCACGGACCTATTGCCCTAATCGATTCCGACATGCCGGTGGTTGTGATTGCAACCAAAAACAATCTTTACGAAAAGGTTGTGAGCAACATTCAGGAAATTAAAGCCAGAAACGGAAGGGTAATCGCCATTGTCACAGAAGGCGATACTCAGGTGAGTAAACTGGCAGATTTCTGCATTGAAGTCCCGGACACGCATGAATACCTCGACCCTTTACTCTCCGTCATTCCTCTCCAGCTTTTAGCCTATCATATAGCCGTGACAAAAGGCCGTGATGTAGACCAGCCGCGCAACCTGGCGAAATCGGTGACAGTGGAGTAACTAAAAAATATTCCAGCTTATTAAATTGAATTACAGTTCGTTAACGAGTTTGTCGTGAATTTTGTAAAAAAACGGTGAAACAATTTGCGTTTCGGTGCATCTATAGTGGGTACATTTGCCACCCATTTACCGGAACCATATGAGAAAATCCTTACTGTTTATTATATTTTTGCTCTTCACGCACCTTTCTTTTTCACAACAAAATACATTCAACACAACCATAGAGGCGAAAGGACTGTCCGGAAGCGGAAATACCCTTCCATTCTGGTTTACCCACAATCAACTGGGGAAATACACCACCTCTTCTAATCTAAAACTGGTGACAGAGGGTAATCTCTCCGGCTCTTTTTTATTATACAAGAAGAAGATAAAACTGTCCTATGGTTCCGAGCTATTGTTCTGCGGCTCGGAAAACAGGGACAATGTTAAAATTATTCAAACCTATGCCGGACTGTCATGGAGAAACATATCGCTTAAAGCCGGAGCCTTTGCAGATGAAGAAGTTCTTGGCGGCTTGTCGGCAAGTAACGGGAACATTCTGCGGTCGCGGAATTACCGGCCATATCCTAAGGTCAGTCTCTCTACAAATGGATATATTCAAATACCCTTTGTAGAAAAGATGTTTCGTTTTAAAGCTGAATATGACGAGGGAATTTTGGAAGATAACCGGATAATAAGACACCCACACATAAACCACGGCATGTTTGGTGTTCAGGTTTTGGCAAACAATACTTTAAGGTTCTCTTTTGAGGTAAATCGATATATATTCTGGGGAGGATTCTCACAACAATACGGACAGATGCCCGGAGGTCTTAAAAACTATATCCGGTATGTTCTGGGACTCAAAGGAGGTTCTGATTTTCTCGAAACGGACAAGTTGAATGTGGCCGGAAATCAGCTGGGTTCATATCTGTTTACAGTTGAAAAAGAGGTTGGAGATTATCACATGGAACTAAGAATAAGCCATCCCTTTGAAGACGGTTCCGGAATGATGCTTTACAACTTTAAGGACAATATGTATTCTTTTTACGTAAAGAAAACTCCCGGATCTTTCATTGATGAATTCCTGCTTGAATATCTCTATTCCAAAAATCAAAGCGGAAACCCCTGCAGTATTTCTGATAAATGGAAACTACCGTATGGCGGCGACAACTATTTCAACCATGGGGTTTATGGTAGTGGCTTTACCCATCTCGGATACAGCATGGGCACGCCCCTGTTTACTCCGGTCGAGAAGAACGCCCAGGGTATAACAGCAGGATTCAAAAACAATCGTGTTTCTGCCTTTCATACAGGTGCAAAAGGATATCTGTCCAAACAAATTTCATGGAAAGCGATGCTCACATACTCAAGGAATTTTGGAACTTATTCCAATCATCCCAACAATCCTGTTCGCAGACAAATATATTCTCTTCTTCAGATGAGCTGGAAAAGCAAATCACTACCACTTACAATTTCAACTATAGCTGCAGCCGATTTTGGCTCTATGACCGAAAAACAGCTTGGGCTTGGACTCTCATTTAAATGGGAGCTTTAGTCTTTCTTAATCTTCAATTTTAGCAAGTTTCTCCCGCTTTACGATATAACTAAGGGTAAAACTTGCAGTAATAAAGTAAAATGCTGCCTGTGCCCAGAGCCAGACGTATTCAAATCTCACTTGTGCAAGATTTGCGCCGGTGGAGTTAATCTTTATATAACCCTGTATTCCATGCGTCGAAGGAAAGAGGTAGGATAAATATCTCCAGAAAACAGGCATGTTTGACTGAGGCCACGAGAATCCGGATAAAAACAGAAGAATAAGTGTGAAGAAAAGGAATGCGATGAGTCCGGTCTCCCGGTTTTTAATGAACACCGAAACACTCATTGAAAAGAATATCGTAGCAATCAGAAAAGGAACTATAAAATGGAAAAGAGTCCAAATGTTCCCTATGTGCGGAAGGTTGAATAATTTGGGTATAAATCCAAGTATATATGCGCTTATTGCAATGTAAAGAACAAAGTATGCGATTGCTTTTCCAAGCACAACCCGGTAAATGCCCTTACCATGAAGTCGTTCTGGAATTTGCGAGTGGCTTTTATTCTCTTCCCGCGCTGTGCCAGCAAGCATTCCTATTCCAAAAAACAGAGTCTGGTGAATAATGAGGATAAGCAGTGCCGGAAGAAGAAAACTTGCAAAGCCGCTTCCCGGGTTAAAGAGTGCAGTATTATTGCTGGGAATTGCCTCCACAATCATCTTTGCCTGCTCTCCGGTAATACCTGCGGCATTATATCTCTCAATCTGGATTTTATTCATTTCGTCCAGCATTGTATAGCTTGTTGCCATCGTCATCCCTTTATAATAGAGAAAACTGCTCATATCGTTGTAAATTGATATGGTTGCCTGCTCCATATTGCGCAGCCTGATGTGATAGTCCGAAGGGATATAAACAATTCCGTGAACCTTTTGAGCCCGGAAGAGTTTCTGAGCTTCTTCCATATTCAAACATCGGTTGGATATTTTAACTTCCTGTGCAGCATTGAATTTTTTCAGAAACTCCCGGCTTTCAAGCGAATGGGAATCATCTACTACGGCAACCGGAATTTCATAAACAGCCTCGTTTTTGTAAATGCCGTTGTAAAGAAGGGGATATGCAAGTCCTGCGACAAAAAAGATGAGCATAACACCTCTGTCGGCAAAGATATGCCTGAATTCGTTTATTGAAACCCAATACAAATCCCGGATTCCCTCGTGTATATATTTTAAAAACTGTGAACTCTTTTTCATTTTTTGCTATTTGAGAGGATAGTTCTGGTGAATAAGCGCCCTCTTAAGCTTGTAGTAAACAATAAAGGGAAGGAGAAGAAAGGCCGCCAGAGCAGCAAAGTATATTGCCGAGTGTGCAAAAGAGGAGCCTAACAGGGCCTCGTTTACATAAATTTTAAAGTAGTGCCGGATGGGGAACAAAACACTTGCTCCCTGTGCCAGGCGAGGCATTGCCTCTATTGGGAAGGTAAATCCTGCATAGGTGAAAGAGAGTATTCCATAAAGCGCTCCGAAACTGATTGCATCACGGAGAACAGGGAACAGCCCTATCATAAATATCCCTATTGCCTGATGTGCCAAAACAAAAAGTATTGTTGCGATGGAGTATCGCAGGAAAGAGCCGTTCATGGGGAATCCTGCAAATTTGTAAAGAAAAACATTCCCCGCAAGCCCCAATATTACAAACAGAATAGTGTAGGGCAGCAATTTCCCGCAAAGAGCTGTTACCAGAGAACCATCTGCACTGTGAAGCCAATCCCGGGACGTTTTGTTTTTAAGCTCTATCCCAATGGAAAAGACTGTCATTAAAATTATCATCAACTGAAGAACACCGGGCAAAATCACATTAATTAGATAAATGCCATAATTTGCCCATGGGTTCCCTATCTGATGCGAGTCAATCATAATTGGCTGGATACGACCCATTATAGCCTCCTCTCCTGCGCCACGGGCACGGAGAATTTCCCTCTGATAGGCCCCGGATGCAAGCGTAGACATTGTGAGCATATCTCTGTAGCTCAATGTGCCTGCAATCAGGTAAGAATTATTCACATAGAAGGAGATATCCGGCCTCCTGCTGGAGAGCATATCCTTATAGAAATTATCAGGAACCACGATAAACCCGTATATCTTACCCCGCTGCATCAAATCTCTTGCTTCGGGATAGCTGGAGCATTGCACCACAACCTGAGTCATGGGTGTAGCATTAAGCTCCCGTGAGAATCTTCTGGAAATAGCCGAGTTGTCCAAATCGACAATAGCAATGGGCAGGCGCTCGGGAAGACCCTCTCTGAATAGAGTGAAGAAAAAGACGCAGCAGAATCCCATTACAATTACTGTTGAAAAAAGGTAAATGGGGCGGCTGAACATTACCCTAAGCTCTCTCTTCCATACATTTTTAAATGCGCCGTATGTCATTACGATCTATTTTAAAACAGTTTCTATTATTGCAGACATGCCCGGACGAAGACCCGAAATTGCCTCTGCCGGTTTTGCCTTAACTTCAAAGGTTTTGGCATCAAATTGCCCGCCCACCTTTGTTGAACGCCATGTTGCATATGAGGCCATAGCTTTCATAAATGTAATTTTTGCTTCGTAGGTTTTGTCTCCAAGAGCAGGAATCTTTATTTTGACTATAGTTCCGGTATTCATTTCCTTAAGCAGGTCTTCTCTTACGCTGAATGTGAACCACATGTCGCTCATATCTGTAATGCCCATAAGCGGAGCCCCGGTACCTACAAGGTCGCCCCGGTTTGGAAATATTTCTGTTACCTCTCCCGAAGACGGCGAAATAATATATGTTTCCCCAAGGTAAGATTCAACCTCGTTTACTGCTCCGTTGGCTCTGCTCACGAGAGCAAGCGCAGCCTCCTTATCTTCTTTTTCTGCTCCGTTAAAAGCCATGTCATATTGCGACTTTGCAGCTTTTGCTGTTGCAACGGCAGCCCTGTACTGAGCCTCTGCCTCATCTCTTTTTTGTGCCGGAATCACCTCTTTGTCAAATAATTTCTGAACGCGGTCATATGATTTTTTTGTAATTTCCACGCCAACTTCGGCCTTCTGCCACATTTCGTAGGCACCCATTATCTGCTCCTGTCTTGCCCCTTTAATTGCTTTTCTGTTTTGTGCCTCGGCAGCAGAGCGGGCAGCCACGGCCTGATCAAGTTTTGCCAGAAGTTCCGGACTGTCAATAATGGCCAGAGTGTCTCCGCGCTTAACAAGCATACCCTCCTCAACTAAAATTTCCTTTACCCTTCCCGGGATTTTTCCGGAAACCCTATATTCATTTGCCTCGACTTCTCCCTGGAGAATGAGCGGTTCCGGCTTAGCTGCGTAAAACCCGATTACAGATACTAAAACTATTACTCCTAACAGCCCGAGAAGCCCTCCGAGCATGCTGTTTTTGTTGTTTATTGTTTTCATGTTTTATATTTTTTCTTTATTTATTTTACCAACGATTCGCCAATAGCCTTTTTTAAATAGAGTTCACACATTTTTACCTCAATTTTGGAATCGATTTTCTCCGAATTTGCCATGAGCCAGGCTGTCTGTGCTTCCATTAAGTCTGTACTGCCAATGAGACCGGCATCGAAAGCTTCATTTGCAAACCGAACATTTTCATCGGCCTTTTCGACGCTTTTTTCTGCCATTGAAAGCCTTCTTCTTGCCTCATCTGTGCGGAAACCGAACTGGTTTACCTGCAGCTCAATTTTCTCTTTTGCCTCGTCAATCTGATACTGAACAATCTTCACCTGACTCTTTGCAGCATGAAGAGTGTGAATGCGTTCCCCGAAATGAAAGATTGGAATATTAATGCCAACCCCAACAGAGAACATTCCTGCAAAAGAGTTGCTCACTCCGTTATAAACATTTGGGTTTGATACGATATAATTTCCCGACAGCAGAAGGTTGGGCATAAACCTCGATTCCATTATCTTAAGATTTGAGCCGGCAATTTTCTTCGCCTCGTTAAGGGCGCGTATTTCCGCACGGTTTTCTATGAGAGAATCTGTGGGCTTAACCGGATTGATATCGTTATATCCTGTAAGATTGCTTTCGGACAGAGTGTAATTGGAGTTTATCTCAAGGCCGCAAATCTGGAAAAGTGCCATCTTTGAAAGCCGGAGCCCGTTGTCGGCTTTTGCCAGCATCATCTGTGCCTCATTTAGTTTTACGCTAACCTTGAGTACATCGCCTTTTGTTGCAACGCCCTCTTCTACCATTATGCCTACATTTTTCACCAGCTTTTCCATCAGAAGACAATACTCCTGTGCCAGTTTCCTTTTATTCTCAAGCGAAACAACTCTCCAGTATGCTTCATCGACATCTATTATAAGCTCATCTGCAGCTCTCTCCTGCTCAATATTGGCAAGCCGCTCTCCGCTTTTTGCCATTTTGTACAGCTCACGAACTTTGCCGCCCATGAAAACAGGCTGAACAAAACCAACGGCTCCCGCGAAAATATTTTTGACATCCATTTCAAGGGCCTCTTTTGGCAATACAGCATAATCTTTCCAGATAATCTTACCCGGCTCGGCCTTTGGATCGAATGGTTTTCCGCTTGCATCGAGCGGAGCATAAACTCCGGGACTAACCTGCACCCATTGGTTTTTTACCTGATCCTGCCTGAAACCAAAAGAGCCATCGGCCATTTTCGTTCCAATAGGAAGCAGAGCATCTTCGCTCATGAGCGAGATGTTTTTTTGATTAAAAAGGTACGTTCCGTTTGCGGAAAAATTTGGAAGAAACTGTGTAAAGGCAGCCTTTCTCAATTCGGTTGCTACATCGGCCTTTTCTTTGGCAATCATAATAGAGCGGTTATGCTCCATTGCCAGTTTCCGGCACTCTTCAATTGAAAGAGTATTTTGTGCATAAAGAGTGACAATGCTTGATGTCAGTAAAATTAAAAGAGCAAATCGTTTCATTTGCAAAGGGTTATTTAATTATTGTTAGTTTGCTTGGTTGAATGTGCAATAGTTGAATATGCAACTATTATAAGGTGAAAAAATATGTCTGTTTTTAACAGTTAAATAATATTGTTTAAAAGTTTAATGATTATTTCTCTTGAAAAAAGAAGTTCCTGAGGTGTGATACCGGTAATGGCCTGTTCGAAAGATTCCTTGACAATAGCCATAGCCTGTTCTTCAAGCTTTTTCCCCTTTTCCGTAAGGTGTATAAGGTTTATTCTCCTGTCCGAGGGTTCTGAATGTCTTTCGATGAGATCATGCCGGGACAAAGTATCCAGAAGCCTTGTAATGCTCGCTTTGTCCTTGAATGTTTGTTCGCTTATTGCCTGTTGTGTGAGCTTGTCCTTGTTCCACAGGCAAACGAGGACAAGCCACTGCTCGGTAGTAATCTCAAGTCCTGCTGCCTTGAATTTCCTGTTCAGGTGCCGGTTTAGTGTAGCCGACAACCTTCCGCTAAGGATAGAGAGCAGCTCATTAATTTTTACAAGTTCGATTAGTTGCATATACAATAGTTGTTTAATCAACGGTGCAAAAGTATATACTTTTATCGATACGCAAAATATTTTTTAAGATTTTTTTCTTCTGGAGAGGGGTTTGGTCTCGTCACGTCCTTCCTGTCTTCTGTTATGTCTTTGCTTTTCAGGCCTATCGGGCGTAACACCGCTCTCTTCCCATATTAGTGAGTAGTCAAGTTGTTTTTGTTCAAGGTTGGCTTTTTCTACTTTTACCTTAACAGCGTCTCCAAGAATAAACCTTTTTCCGCTTCTTTTGGCATAAAGAGACATAGACTCCTCGTTAAACTGAAGATAATCCTCTTTAATATCTCTCAGGGCAACAAGACCTTCGACTTTTGTTTCGGTTAGTTCAACGAACATTCCCCATTCGGTAATCCCGGATACATTTCCGTCGAAAATCATACCCACCTTATCCTGCATAAACTCAACCATTTTGTATTTGATGCTGGCGCGTTCGGCTTCGGTTGCGAGTTGTTCCCTTTCGCTGGAGTATTTACAGCGGTCTTCATAGTATCCTTTGTCCTGTGATTTTGCGTTGTCCAGGTATAGGGCAAGAAGGCGGTGAACCATCATGTCCGGATACCTGCGGATAGGAGACGTGAAGTGGGTGTAGTAGTCAAATGCCAGGCCGTAGTGACCTGCATTATCTGTTGAGTATCTTGCTCTTGCCATTGACCGGAGAGCCATAATCTCAATTGCACTCTCTTCCGGCCGTCCTTTTACGGTGGTGAGCAACTTGTTAATTTCTGTGGAAAGCTCCCTTGCGTTCTTTGTAGGACTCATATCATACCCGAAGTGCTTGACGAATGTCCGGAGAATAGTAACCTTGTCCATGTTTGGCTCTTCGTGGATACGGTAGACAAATGTTTTTGAATCCTTTCCCTTTCCGCCTACAAAAAATGCAACCTCTTTGTTTGCGAGGAGCATGAATTCTTCAATGAGCCAGTTTGAATCCTTGCTCTCTTTCTGATATACCCGTATCGGTTTACCTGCCTCATCGACTTCAACCTTCATTTCCGGTCTTTCGAAGCTTATTGCGCCTTTTGAGAATCTTTCATTCCTGAGAGATGAAGCAAGCTGATGCAGTTTGAGTATCTCATTTTTAAGCGGACCCTCTTTTGTCTCAATTGTCTTTTGTGCTCCTTCGTAATCAAACCTGTAATCGGATTCAATGATTGTCCTGCCGAACCATCTTGAAATTATTTTCGCCTTTTCATTTAGCTCGAATACTGCCGAAAAACACAACTTTTCTTCGTTTGGACGGAGCGAACAGAGTTTGTTAGACAGTTTTTCCGGCAACATTGGAACAGTTCTGTCTACAAGATATACAGATGTTGCCCTTTCCTGCGCCTCCTGTTCTACAAGTGAACCCGGGCGTACATAGTGGGTTACGTCGGCAATGTGAACACCAACCTCCCAGTTCCCGTTATCCAGTTTTTTAAGTGAAAGCGCATCGTCGAAGTCTTTTGCATCAGTTGGGTCAATGGTAAATGTTGTTACCCCCCTGAAATCGCGACGTCTTTTTATCTCTTCCGGATCAATTTTTTCAGAAATTTTCTCAGCCTCTTTTTCAACCTTAGCGTCAAAACGGAACGGAAGCCCGAATTCTGTGAGAATGGCGTGCATTTCCGTATTATTTTCTCCCGGTTTGCCAAGGACTTCAATTATGTGACCAATTGGCTCGTCGGAACTTCTTGGCCATTCATCCACAATTGCAGCAACTTTGAGCCCGTTGTAAATATCCTCAACGGCTTCAATCGGTATTTTTATGTCGTGAGGCATATTCTTGTTCTCACATATAACCCATGCCTGATTTCCGGTAATCTGGAGAATTCCTATGAAAGGTCTTTTTGTTCTTTCGACAATTTCTATTACCTCTCCCTCATATCTTTTGGTAAGACTTTTCTTTGCAACAATTGAGACTTTAACGATGTCCCCGTGGAGAGCCCCCCTGAGTTTTGATGCCGGTACAAACACATCATCTTCAATGCCCTCTCTTATGATGAAGGCATATCCTTCCCTTGTCATGCTCACTTTCCCGGTTGACTCTTCTCTTTTTCCTCCCGACTGACCTTTCCTGTGTCCTCCGTCTCTTTTTGAACTTCCGCCTCTTTCAGACGAACTTTTTCCTTTACCGCTGAACTTAGCGCCTCCGGATGTGTTTCTCTTGTTATACATATTTTGTATTTTTGCCACGATTTTTGCAGTGATATCTGCTCTATTGAATTGAAATACAAATTTAATTAAATAATATGGATAAAAAGGTACTTTTAATGATTCTCGACGGCTGGGGAGTAGGGAAGAGGGATAAGTCAAATGTCATTTATACACAGGGTGAGCCTCACATAGATGCCTTAAAAGCAAAATATCCCAATTCTACTCTTTCTGCAAGCGGAGAGGATGTAGGTCTGCCCGATGGTCAGATGGGAAATTCGGAGGTTGGTCACCTGAACATTGGTGCAGGAAGAGTGGTTTATCAGGATCTTGTTAAGATAAACAAAGCCTGCCGCGAAAAAAGACTTCTTGAAAACAGCGAAATAAAGGCAGTTTACGATTATGCCAAAAGCTCAGGAAAGGCACTTCATTTTATGGGGCTTATGAGTGATGGCGGTGTTCACAGTGCAATGGAGCATTTGTTTGCTTTTTTGGATCTCGCAAAGGAATACGGGTTGAGCAAAGTTTATGTGCATGCCTTTATGGACGGCAGAGATACCGACCCCAAAAGCGGAAAAGGTTATATAGAACAACTGGAAAAACATCTTGCCAAATCGGCGGGATCTCTTGCAACAATCATTGGCCGCTATTATGCAATGGACAGAGATAAGAGATGGGAGAGAGTGAAACTGGCATACGACCTTCTGGTACATGGAAAGGGAGAGGCCTTCACCAGCGGAGCGGATGCGATGCAGCTGAGGTATGATAACAACATCACCGATGAGTTTATTACGCCCCTGGTTGCTGTCGGCAAAGATGGAAAACCAATTGCAACACTGTCGGATGGCGATGCCGTGATATTTTTTAATTTCCGGAATGACAGGGCGAGGGAAATAACTCAGGTCCTTACTCAGGCTGATATGCCGGAGTATGATATGAAAACGGTTCCTCTTTACTATTGCAACCTGACTCCTTATGATGACAATTTCAAGGGGATGCATATTCTTTATGATAAGGATAATGTTCAGAATACACTTGGAGAAGTAGTTGCGCGGGCAGGTAAGAAGCAGCTAAGAATAGCCGAAACAGAAAAATATGCACATGTCACTTTCTTCTTTTCGGGAGGCAGAGAGTCATTGTTTGAAAACGAGAAACGAATCCTTATAAACTCGCCAAAAGTTGCTACTTATGACTTGCAGCCGGAGATGAGTGCACCTGAAATTAAAGAGGCACTTATTAACGAGATTAACAAGAACACACATGACCTCATCATTCTCAATTTTGCGAATGGCGATATGGTGGGCCATACGGGAGTCTACGACTCAATCCGGAAAGCCGTTGACACTGTTGACAAATGTGCCGGGGAGGTTGCCGAGGCTGCTGTAAAAATGGGATATTCGGTTATTGTCACAGCGGATCACGGTAATGCCGACTTCGCCGTAAATAGTGACGGATCGCCAAATACTGCACATTCGCTCAATCCTGTTCCTTTCATTGTTGTCGATAAGGATGTAAAAAAGGCAGAGAATGGCATTCTGGCAGATATCGCCCCTACAATTCTTAAACTTATGGGAGTTCCTGCTCCCAAAGACATGACAGGTAAGTCGTTAGTTTAGCAATTAACTAATTGTTTATAACTTTTACAAAGGGCCGGTGAGTTTCATCGGCCCAAATTTTCTATCTTTATAGCCCAGCAAAATATACCAAAAATGCCATTCGTACACCTCCATGTTCATACACAGTATTCTGTTTTAGATGGTGCAGCAGCCATAAACAAGCTCTTCCAAAGTGCCGCAGCCGACAAACAAATCGCTCTTGCAATAACTGACCACGGGAACATGTATGGGGTTAAGGAATTTCTTGATAATGCGTCAAAACATCCTACAGTAAAACCAATCGTGGGTTGTGAATTTTATGTTTCGAAAGGGAGCCGTTTCCAGAAGAAGGGAAAAGAGGATTTAAGCGGGTACCACCTTATTTTGCTTGCAAAAAACTACGATGGGTATAAGAATCTTATAAAACTCTCTTCTTATGCTTTCATTGAGGGGTTCTACTCAAAGCCAAGAATAGACAGGGAACTGATTGAAAAATACCATAAAAACCTGATTTGTTCCTCTGCTTGTCTCGGAGGTGAGGTTGCAAGGGCAATTGCCACAGAGAATATTTCTGAAGCAGAAAAAGTCATTACCTGGTATAAGAATCTTTTTGGAGAAGATTATTACCTGGAACTTCAAAGACACGAAACAGATGTTCCCGGAGCCGACACTTCAACATTTGAAGTGCAGGAGAGGGTAAATAAAGTCATTCTTAAACTCGCTGCCAAGCACGATGTTAAGGTCGTTTGTACAAACGACGTGCACTTTGTCTCTTCGGATGACCGCGAAGCACACGACAGGCTCATTTGCCTGACTACGAATTCGGATTATGATGATCCGGACAGGCTTAGGTATACAAAACAGGAATATCTGAAAAGCCAGGAGGAGATGGAGGCGATATTTGCCGATGTTCCGCAGGCTTTAGAGAGCACAATTGAAATTGCCAGCAAGGTTGAGGCCTATAGCATAGAGTCTGACCCTGTTATGCCATATTTTCCTATACCGGACAACTTTGAAAATACAGGAGATTACCTGAGGGACCTCACCTATAAAGGTGCAGTATCCCGTTACGGAGAGCTTAATGAAAGCCAGAGGGAGAGGATAGATTTTGAACTGGAAGTGGTTTTGAGAATGGGTTTTTCCGACTATTTTCTCATTGTTCAGGATTTTATTGCTGCTGCAAGAAGAATGGGCGTATGGGTAGGCCCCGGGAGGGGATCCGCCGCAGGCTCTGTTGTGGCTTATTGCCTGAGGATAACAGATATAGACCCTCTTAAGTATGACCTTCTCTTTGAGCGTTTCCTTAATCCGGACAGGGTAAACTTCCCTGATATTGATATCGATTTCGACGATGACGGACGTTCAAAGGTTCTTAAATATGTGGAAGATAAATATGGGAAGGACCATGTTTCTCATGTTATCACTTTTGGAACAATGGCAGCCAAAAGCGCAATAAGAGATATTGCCCGTATTCAGAAACTTTCGCTTAGCGAATCGGACCGCCTGGCTAAACTCATTCCAAATAAGTTCCCGTCCGATTCCGAAGGCAGGACCATTGATGTAAATCTTGACAACTGCCGTATTTATGTGCCGGAAATTAAAGAGGCATTTGAATCGCCGGAGCCTCTTATCCGTGAAACAATGGAGTTCGCCAGAAGACTGGAAGGCAATGTAAGGAACGTTGGAGTTCACGCATGTGCCATAATCATTGGACGAGACGACCTGAGAGAGCATATTCCAATTTGCATATCCAAAGATAAGGACACGGGGGAAGATATGTGGGTTTCGCAATACGAAGGGTCGCAAATTGAGAAGGTGGGTATGCTCAAGATGGACTTTTTGGGTCTGAAAACACTCTCAATTCTTAAAGATGCTGTTTCCAACATAAAGAAATCACGCGGGATAGATATAGACATAGACACCATTCCTATTGACGACAAGGCGACATTTGAGCTTTTCAGCAGAGGAGACAGCGTTGCTACGTTCCAGTTTGAAAGTGACGGTATGAGAAAGTGGCTCAGAGAACTCAAGCCGTCGAGGTTTGAGGACCTCATTGCAATGAATGCCCTTTACAGGCCGGGTCCTATGGATTACATACCCGATTTTGTTGAAAGAAAGAGGGGCCTTAAGCAAATTGAGTACGACCTTCCGGAAATGCAGGAGATACTTTCGGATACCTACGGAATTACAGTTTATCAGGAGCAGGTGATGCTTCTTTCTCAGAAGCTGGCAGGATTTAACAAGGGATCTGCCGATAAACTGCGTAAGGCGATGGGTAAGAAGATCAAACAGGTGATGGATGGTCTTAAGCAGCAGTTTATTAACGGAGGTACTGCAAACGGACACACTATCGAGGTGCTTGAGAAGATATGGAAAGACTGGGAGTCATTTGCCCAGTATGCTTTCAATAAATCTCACTCAACATGTTATGCATGGATAGGATATCAGACGGCATACCTTAAGGCAAATTACCCGGCGGAATTCATGGCCGCTACCCTAAGCAGGAATCTCGACAATATTGAAGAGATAACCAAATACATGGATGAGTGCAAGAGAATGGGAATGTCTGTTCTGGGCCCCGATGTGAATGAGAGTGTAGATACTTTTACCGTTAACAAAAAGGGTAATATTCGTTTTGGAATGGCCGGTATAAAGGGAGTAGGTTCCGGTGCCGTTGAGAATATTGTGGCAGCAAGGGAAGCGGCAGGAGGTCAGTTTACCTCTATTTTTGATTTTATTGAGCGGGTAAACATGTCGGTTGTTGGCAAAAAAACAATTGAATCACTTGTATACTCAGGAGCTTTTGATTGTTTTGAACCGGTAAAAAGGGAACAATATCTGGCTCTGAATTCCAAAGATGAGCCATTTTTGGAAACGCTGGTGAAATATGGATCAAAATTTCAAAATGACTCTTTGTCTCAGGGAATGTCGCTGTTCGGTGGTAACGAGAGCATTAAGCCTGTACCTCCGGAAATTCCTGTTGCACCCGAAATTGATAAACTGGAACTCTTAAAACGGGAAAAAGAACTTGTAGGGATGTTCCTCTCTGCACACCCGCTGGATCAGTTTAAATTCGAGGTGAGCCATTTTACAAGCAACACCCTCACAGAGGCTGCCGAACTGGTTCTTGCCTCTGCCAATGACCCCACAATAAAGGGGAAGGAGCTAATAATTGCAGGAATAGTGACAACTGCCAAGACATCAATGTCCAAAAACGGAAGGCCTTTCATTAATTTTACAATAGAGGACTTTAACGGATCGCTTCAGTTCACTCTTTTTGGAAAGGACTATGAAAATTTTATGAAATACACGCAGCCCAATCTTCCTCTTTTGCTAAAAGTTGCAATTTTGCCAAAATATGGCTTTTTCAATGCAAAAAAGGAGGAGAACAGCAAACCGGCAGACTGTGAATTAAAAGTGAAAAGCATTCGTCTTCTCTCAAACACAAAAGAGGACTTCATTAAAACAATAACAATAAACATTCCCGTACTTCAGCTTGACAAGCACTTCAGAAAAGACTTACTGAGAGTTTTCAGGGAAAACGAGGGTACGACCAGGGTTATTGTAAAGGCCATTGAATACGAAAACCAACTTGCTGTTGAATTTTTCTCAACAAAATTCATGGTTTCGCTAAATGACAATCTATTTAACTATTTTGATTCTCTGGGACTGGAATACTCATTCACTCCAACCCTGAGCTTTTAACTCAATCTGGGCGCCATCGGGAGTGATAAGATTTACTCCCGAGCCGGCACCTGACAGGTGCCCGATTATATCCATGTTGGGAATCTCCTTTTTTACCGAATCATATGACGCAAGAGGTATTGTAAAGAGTATCTGCATATCTTCGCCTCCGTTGAGAACCGCCGTAGTCGCATCCATATTGAGTTCTTCGGCCATTTCAAATGTTTGAGCGGCAATTGGAATTTTATCCAGAAAAATCTTCGCACCTGTTCCCCACCTGCGGCAAACTCTTTTTACCGCATCGGCCAATCCTCTCGAAATAAATTCGCCGTCGGAAGGAATTATTGAGTTACTGCTCATAATTTCGTTGACAGAAGTATTAAGCTCCGGATTCAGATAGGATTTTAGTATAAACTTATAACCGTCTAGTTTTGGCTGAATCTGAGGATTTGAGGTGAAAAGCAGTTTTTCCCTCTCCAGAAGCTGAAGCCCCATATAGGCAGCCCCTAAACTACCAGTGATGCAGATAAGATCTCCCGCTACGGCTGCCGGTGTTTGAACAAAGACCTCTTTTTTTTGTTTCCCTTGTGAGGAAAGACTAATTGTGAGGCCGGTGAGAGAAGGCATGAGGTCGAGGCCGGGGGATGAAATTTTGTGATCTCCAAGGGCGGCTGAAATACCAAACCAAAGTTCTTCAACATCTTCAACGCAAAACCTCTTTGAGAGGCCAATGCGTATTGAAATAGTTTCGGGAGTGTGGTTTTTTGCATAGATAGGTCCCAATACCGAAAGTACAGCCTTATAGCCCAAATGCTTAAGAGGTGTATAGACAAGATCGAAGTCAATGCCTTCCAGCAGAAGAGAGTGAGAATCAATCCAGTGGCACTCCTGCTCGCTGGTATATGGTGTAACATCCGATACGGTTGAAATGGAATCTCCAAGCAATCTCTCTATCAGGTTTATTTTGCCAATATCCTCTATGGGAGTCCTTTTTGGCTGAACATTCTGTCTGTCTGTCATGTTGAAATATTTGTATGCAAAAATAGATTAAATTGATTTAACTTTGCGCCACGATGAGTGAAAATGATATAATTCAGAAGGTAACAGAAGCCGAATATGAACACGGCTTTGTAACCGCAGTAGATCAGGAGTTTTTCCCAAAAGGGCTGAACGAAGATATTATCAGGATGATCTCCGCAAAAAAGGAGGAACCTGAGTGGATGCTTGAATTCCGCCTCAAGGCCTATAACAAGTGGCTCACAATGAAGATGCCGCAATGGGCGCATCTTACCATACCCAATATAGATTATCAGGAAATTATATTTTTTTCTGCCCCTAAAAAGTTGAAAGAGGGTAGTGCAATTGATCCGGAACTGCAGGCTACTTTTGATAAACTGGGCATCCCGCTAGACGAAAGAAATATTCTTGCGGGTGTTGCAGTTGATGCAGTTTTTGACTCTGTTTCGGTTAAAACAACATTCCGGGAGTCGCTTGCCGAAAAGGGTGTTATTTTTTGCTCTTTCTCCGAAGCCGTAAAAGATTATCCGGACCTTGTAAAGCAATATCTGGCATCGGTTGTTCCATACGGAGACAACTACTTTGCCGCTCTTAACTCAGCAGTTTTTTCCGACGGGTCATTCTGTTATATTCCAAAAGGGGTGAGATGCCCAATGGAACTGTCAAGCTATTTCAGGATTAATTCAAAGGGAACCGGCCAGTTTGAAAGAACACTAATTGTTGCCGAAGAGGGCTCTTATGTTAGTTACCTTGAGGGATGTACTGCGCCGCAGCGGGACGAAAACCAGCTTCATGCGGCTGTAGTTGAAATTGTTGTAATGAAAGATGCAGAGGTTAAATACTCGACGGTTCAGAACTGGTATCCCGGTGATGCAAGCGGAAAGGGAGGAATTTTCAATTTCGTAACCAAGCGCGGTATATGCAAGGGAGAAAACAGTAAACTCTTCTGGGCTCAGGTGGAAACCGGCTCTGCAATAACATGGAAATATCCCAGTACAATACTAAGAGGCGATAATTCGGTATCCGAGTTTTACTCTGTGGCTGTTACAAACCACCATCAGCAGGCAGATACCGGAACAAAGATGATTCATATAGGGAAAAATACCCGAAGCCGCATCGTAAGCAAGGGCATATCTGCCGGAGTAAGCCAGAACAGCTATCGCGGTCTGGTTAAAATACTCCCGAATGCCGAGAACTCAAGAAACCATACTCAGTGTGATTCACTCCTTTTAGGTGACAGATGCGGTGCTCATACTTTTCCATATATTGAAAACGAAAACGAAACAGCAATCCTTGAACACGAGGCTACAACCTCAAAAATATCCGAAGATCAGCTCTTTTACTGTCAGCAAAGAGGCATCGGAATGGAAGATGCCGTTGGCCTTATTGTAAACGGATATGCAAAAGAAGTTTTAAATCAGCTTCCGATGGAGTTTGCAGTTGAGGCGCAAAAGCTCCTTCAGGTCACATTGGAAGGAAGTGTAGGTTAATCCCTGTCTATATATGATTGATAATATTTTTAGTATAAACAACATAATCTTTTCAATAGGAGGCCAGGGCGTAAGTCTTCTGGAGATAATTTCGGTAATCAGCGGCCTCACTTGTGTGTATCTGGCAACGAAAGCAAAAGTTGCAAATTTTTGGGTGGGATACCTCTACAATATTTTGCTCTTTTTCCTTTTCTATCAGAAGGGTCTTTATTCCAGCATGCTTGTACAGCCGGTCTCTTTTGCAATTAATTTTTTCGGCCACTACAGGTGGACACACCCCAGGAGGGAGGAGGAAAACAACAGGCATCAGCTTAAAATATCCCTTCTGTCCACAGGAAAGAGAGTTTATTTTGTTTTGCAGATAATTGTGCTTGCCGCACTATGGGCAGTTGTTCTTGTTAATCTTGACAACATTTTCCCTTCGGTTTTTGGCGAAGCAAAACGGCCTTTGCTTGACGCATTTGTCACAATGACAATTTTAACTGCACAGTATCTGTCGGCTCAGAAAAAACTTGAATGCTGGGCAGCATGGTTAACGGTTAATGTAACTAACGTTACTTTGTATATTTTAGCAGGGATGGTATTTTTGCCAATGGTGAGTGCCGGATACCTGATCCTTGCGTTTTTTGGTTACGCAATGTGGCGAAAGCAATGGAAAAACAACAACTAACAGAAAACATTTAATTATATGTTAATTATAAAAGGTTTACACGCATCTATAGATGGCAAGGAAATTTTGAAAGGGATTGATATGTCTGTCAAAGCTGGTGAAGTGCATGCAATTATGGGCCCCAACGGATCCGGAAAGAGCACCCTCTCTTCGGTACTTGCCGGACGCGAAACTTTTGAAGTTACGGCGGGAGAGGTAAATTACAAAGGAATGAATCTACTGGAAATGGCACCCGAAGATCGTGCCAGAAACGGTATATTCCTTGGTTTTCAGTATCCTGTGGAAATACCGGGAGTGAGCAATGTGAATTTTATGAAAACCGCCATAAACGAACAGCGCAAATATAAGAACCTGCCGCCACTAACTGCTGCCGAGTTCCTTAAACTGATGAGAGAGAAAATGGCTGTTGTGGAGATGGATAATTCATTCTCCAGCCGTGGAGTAAATGTTGGATTTTCCGGAGGGGAGAAAAAACGCAATGAGATTTTCCAGATGGCAATGCTGGAACCAAGTCTCGCAATACTGGACGAGACAGACAGCGGGCTTGATGTTGATGCGCTGAGAATTGTTGCCGCAGGAGTGAACAAACTTAAAAAACCCGACAACGCATTTATTGTAATTACACACTACCAAAGATTGCTCGACTATATAATTCCGGATGTCGTACATGTTCTTTACAATGGCAAAATTATAAAAACAGCAGGCAAGGAACTTGCTCTGGAAGTGGAAAACAAAGGATATGACTGGCTCATTAATCCGTAAGTTATGGTAAAAAAATACACATATACGCCGGATATCCCGGAAGTGTTCAGATGCAGGGTGCCTCTGCCGGAAACGCATCAGGCTTTTGTAATGAACGGCATACTGAGGGAAGATGTGGAAAATGAGGAGGGGCTTACCATTGTTTCAAACGGAGACTCGGGATTTGTTCTTTCCGTTGCTCCTGGAGCACACATACCGAAAAACACGCAGATAATAGGAGTTAGAGACGCTTCAAATACAGAACCGGTGTCGTTTGTAAATGAACTGAATTTCGGACAAAACTCAGAATCGTCAATTCTGCTTTGTACGCATACTCTTTCAATGGATGAATTCAACACCGAATCCGGAATCAATATTGAGTTGGAAAGCAATGCAAGTGTGAATATAGTAGTAATGCAAAATGAGCATAACAAATCTTCCCATAAGGTCAATTTCAATATTACACAAAAGAGCGGATCCTATTTGCGGATGAATATTGTAACTCTTCACGGAGGAGCAATTGAAAACACCATAAACGCGAAACTTACTGAAGAAAACGCAAGGTGCGAGCTTAACGGAATCTATCTGGTAGACGGAAAGCAGGAGATAAGAACTTCTATAAACATGCAGCATTTAGTTCCCCGCTGTCACTCAAGTCAGCTCTTCAAGGGAATTCTCGATAACGAGTCAAAAGCTTTCTTTTCAGGAAAAATAATCGTTTCGAAAGATGCTCAGAAAACAGAGGCATATCAGGCAAACCATAATCTGCTTTTATCCCGTCAGGCAAAAGTATACGCACAGCCTCAGCTGGAAATATATGCCGACGATGTAAAGTGCTCCCATGGTGCTACCAGCGGAAGGCTTGACGATAATGCATTATTCTATATGAGATCCAGAGGCATTGGTGCAAAAGAGGCAAAACTGCTGCAGCAAATTGCTTTCGTGTACGATGTTCTTGAAAAAATAAACAATGAACAGCTCCAGAAAAGGCTCCAGGATCTGGTTGAGAGCCGCCTGAGAGGAGAGTTCAGCCACTGCTCGAATTGCAGTTTAAACTGTTGTTAAACATTAATAACTATTAAAATGAAAAAAACAGTATTTTTAATTTTTTCTCTTTTTATGCTTTTAAGCATATCATCTTTTGCCCAGATTGGCAAGATTACAGGAAAATGGTATACAATAGACGAGGACGGCAACAAGAAATCACTTGTAAATATTTACAAAACTCCGGCCGGAACTTATGAGGGTGTAATAGAAAAATTACTCACAGGCGATACAAACCGCAAATGTGTTAACTGTACAGGTGAGAAAAAGGACAAGAGAATAGCAGGAATGATTGTCGTAACAGACATGAAAGAGAATGAGTTAAAGCTAAGCGGCGGAAAAATACTCGACCCTGCAAACGGCAAAGTGTATAACTGCACTATGAGTTTTGATTCTAAAACAGGGAAGTTAAAGGTTCGCGGATCCCTGGATAAATCGGGACTAATCGGGAGAAATCAGGCCTGGGTAAGGGCTGAAAACTAAAAACCTATAGCACGGGCTCCTATCGAGGGTGTTGATAATTCTGTTTATAAATAAGTAAGATTTTATCGGCCTTATCCCCCTATTTAATTTATTTTTGTCAAAGTCGACGGAGGAATCCTTCGGCTTTTTCTTTCGGATTTTAACAACAACAGACTTATGAAGACTTATACCTACGAAGAGGCAATGGCCGCCAGCCTTGATTATTTTGAGGGAGATGATTTAGCTGCATCCGTATGGATCAACAAGTACGCAATGAAAGACTCATTCGGCAACTTGTTCGAGCGCTCTCCTGAGGATATGCACCGAAGGCTTGCAGGTGAATTTGCCAGAATTGAAGAGAGGTATCCCAATCCAATGTCTGCTGATGAGATATATGAGTTGCTCAAAGGGTTCAATTATATTGTTCCTCAGGGCGGGCCAATGACAGGAATAGGCAATAATTATCAGATTGCCTCTTTGTCAAATTGCTTTGTAATAGGCCATAAAAAACCGGCAGATTCCTACGGAGGAATTATGCGCCTGGACGAAGAACAGGTTCAGCTTATGAAACGCAGAGGTGGTGTAGGACACGATCTTTCGCACATAAGACCTGCAGGGAGCCCTGTTTTAAACAGCGCTCTTACTTCTACAGGAGTTGTCCCATTCATGGAGCGCTACTCAAACTCTACAAGAGAGGTTGCGCAGGACGGGCGACGCGGAGCACTGATGTTATCTATCTCAATCAAGCACCCGGATTCGGAGAACTTTATCGATGCCAAACTTGAACAGGGCAAGGTTACCGGAGCCAATGTCTCGGTAAAAATTGATGATGAATTTATGCGTGCCGCATTGCATGGAAAAACATACAGGCAGCAGTATCCTGTAGACGCAGAAAACCCTAAAGTGGTTAAGGAAATAGACGCCAATAAATTATGGAAGAAAATTATCTATAACGCATGGCGCTCGGCAGAACCAGGGGTACTATTCTGGGACACAATTATCCGTGAGTCAATACCTGACTGTTATGCCGACCTCGGTTACAAAACAGTGAGTACTAACCCTTGCGGCGAAATACCTTTATGCCCGTATGACTCTTGCCGCCTTATGGCTGTGAACCTTTATTCATACGTAGACAACCCGTTTACCGTTAATGCGAAGTTCAACATGGAGCTGTTTAAGGATCATGCAAGAAAGGCAATGCGCCTTATGGATGACCTTATTGATCTTGAAATGGAGAAAATAGAGTCTATTATTGCAAAAATTGCAGCGGACCCCGAAGATGAAGAGGTAAAACTTGCAGAACTCAATCTTTGGAACAAGATTAAAAGCAAAACACTTGGAGGAAGAAGAACCGGTCTTGGCATTACTGCCGAGGGAGACATGCTTGCTGCTTTGGGACTCATTTACGGGACAGATAAGGCACTGGAATTTGCGGTTGAAGTGCAAAAAACCCTTGCGTTGGAAGCATACAGGTCTTCGGCAATTATGGCAGAAGAGAGAGGAGCGTTCCCTATTTTTGATGCAGCAAGGGAAGCTAACAATCCGATGATTAACAGAATACGCAAGGCAGACGAGGATTTGTTCGAGAAGATGCAGCGCTTTGGACGGAGAAACATTTCACTTCTTACAATAGCACCTACCGGAACGACAAGTCTCATGACCCAAACCACATCCGGAATTGAACCTGTGTTCCTTCCTGTATACAAAAGAAGGAAAAAGGTAAATCCAAACGATAAAAATGTCACCATAAACTATAAGGACGATGTGGGAGATGTGTGGGAAGAGTATTATGTGTTCCACCATAAATTCATGACATGGTGCATTGTGAATGGTCACAAGAAAGAAGAGGTAATGAAGCTTAATCCCGAGCAGATAGACGATCTTGTAAGACAATCGCCCTACTATAAAGCTACATCAAATGATATAGACTGGCTGGCAAAGGTTAAGATGCAGGGTAAAATGCAAAAATGGGTGGACCATTCTATAAGCGTGACTGTAAACCTTCCTAATGATGCAACCGAAGACCTTGTTGCCGATGTGTATAAAACTGCATGGGAGAGCGGATGCAAAGGCGTGACTGTGTACCGTGACGGTTCAAGGTCGGGTGTCCTGGTTTCTGCAAAAGACGGAGACTCAAAGACACCTGCTCTCAAGAAAAGAGTTCGCCCGGATTCGCTTGAGGCCGAAGTTATACGTTTCAAAAACGGTGCAGAACAATGGATTGCATTGGTTGGCCTTTTAAATAACCAGCCATACGAGATATTCACGGGTCTCATTGACGAGGATACCCGCAGTATTCCAAAATCGGTAACAATGGGTTTCATTGTAAAAGAGAAGAATGAGGCCGGTAATAGCAGATACGATTTTCAGTTTGTTGACAGATATGGTTACAAAAATACAATTGGCGGGATTTCGCATATGTTCAACAAGGAGTACTGGAACTATGCCAAGCTTATTTCCGGGGTGCTCAGGAACGGAATGCCAATAACAGATGTTGTAAACCTTATTGCAGGTCTTCAACTGGACAATGAAGCAATCAACAACTGGAAAAATGGAGTAGAGAGGGCTCTCAAGAGATACATCCCGGATGGAACAATAGACGACTCAGGCAGGAAATGCGAAAAATGTAATTCTCACGAGCTCGTATATCAGGAGGGATGCCTCACTTGCAAGGCCTGCGGATATTCTAAATGCGGATAAATGATTGTTTACCCTAAAGCAAAGATCAACATTGGTCTCCGGATTATTGAAAAACGTCCTGACGGTTTTCATGATCTGGAGACTTTTTTCTTTCCGGCGGAACTATCGGACATTCTTGAAGTGAGGGAATCCGATAAACTTGCGATGTTTCAATATGGAACAGCTATCGATTCGCTCCCGGAGGATAATATTTGCATTAAGGCATATAACGCAATCAAGGGGGATTTTAATCTCCCGCCGGTGGAGATTCATCTCTACAAGAGAATTCCTGTTGGAGCCGGTTTGGGCGGAGGCTCTTCCGATGCGGCAAATACGCTCATTGCGCTCAAAAAATTATTTTCTCTTGCAATAGACGAGCAGGGTCTTGCAGAATATGCAGCAAAAGTTGGTTCCGATTGCCCGTTCTTCGTTTATTCTTCTTCTCTTGAAACAGCTAAAGGGGAAGGCATGCTGGCACGCGGAAGGGGAGAACTCCTTACTAAAATTTCCGTGCCTCAGCTTGAGGGAATGAAAATAAAAATTGAAAAACCACCGGTGTTTGTCTCAACTGCCGAAGCGTATAAAGGCGTAGTACCAAAGAAATCAAATATTGGACTTCAGGAGCTTTTGTCAATGCCGGTAGAGAGCTGGAAAAACAATATCGTAAACGATTTTGAAGAGAGCATATTCAAAAAATACCCCGTTATTGAAGAGTACAAAAACAAAATGTATGACCAGGGGGCAATTTATGCTGCGATGAGCGGAAGCGGATCGGCGGTATTTGGAATATTTCGCTAATACTCTTCAAAAATCCTCTGAATCTCGCCGCTTCTGTTTGTTTTGGTAAGTGCCAGCATCAACAGTATTCTTGCCTTCTGAGGGCTCTTCAGGAATGATACCGGATATTTGCTGTTGAACTCTTCAGCTGCCATATCCACACCCCCGGTTACAATACGGGTAGAACGGACAAACCTCACCCCCCTTGCATAACCCCATTCGAGTTCGCCGGCAATATCTCTGTTATAATTTCCGTGTCCCACTCCGGCAATAACCACGCCCTTCACTCCTGCGTCTATAAGGGCTTTGAGGGCAACGTTTGAAGCAAAGGCATAACTGAGTATTATTTCTACTTCCGGAAGCGAAGTGAGGCCCTTTATGTCAAATTCGCTGTTAAAAGTATGCTTCGAAAAAGACTCCCTGTAGAAAGCTGGTATGCCGCCTCTCATGTATCCCAGCGGACCCAGATTCGGAGAGGCGAAGGCCATCGTGTTTACCGTATTTAGTTTTGTTACATCATCGGCAGAGAAAATATAGTCGTTCATAGTAACCATTACCCCTCTTCCTGCAGCTGCAGGAGAAGCTGCCAGAGAAACAGCATTAAAAAGATTAAACGGCCCGTCTGCACTAAGCGATGTGGATGGACGCATCGATCCGGTTAATACTACTGGGCGACGATGTTTTACAGTGAGATTGAGAAAATAGGCTGTCTCTTCCATTGTATCTGTGCCGTGTGTTATAACAACCCCCTCACACAGATTGTTGCTGAAAAGGCTGTCTATAACATTGAAAAGCCGCAACCATATTGCGGGTTCCATATTCTGGCTCGAAATATTGCATATCTGGATTCCCTTGAGGTCGGCAACGGATTTTAAATCGGGAACTGTTGATATAATGTTATCTATACTTATTACTCCGGGTGTATATGATGCCTGGGTTGATCCTGAGGCAGATCCGGCGATGGTTCCTCCGGTTGCAAGTATTATGACTCTGGGTTTGGTTTGCTGGGCAGTCAGGGAAAGAGCGGTCAGCATAAACAGGGACAGGAAAATACTCCTTTTCATTTGTAAAATATATTAGATGCTTTACAAATATAGGATAAAATCCGGCAGGTAGGAAAATCAAAAAGGCCTGCCCCTCTGCTACAAGTGACCGGCCTTCTCTTGTGTACTAAAACCTAAACCTACATCTATAAGATGCACAAGCATCATAAAATGTTGCAGAGGTTTATGAAATTTTATTGTTTTTTTTCATTATTATGAGCGGAAGCTTTGCTGCAAGGTATCCGATAACGCCCACTCCTCCAATGGTAGCGAGAATGTCCCATGCGCTTATAACAACAGGATATGAGTCAATTACGAAGTTCCCGGGCATTTTTACAATTCCAAATTGCTGCTGAGCAAGACATATCAGTATTCCAATAATAAGTCCGATAAAAAGTCCCGTCAGAGAAATCATCCATCCTTCAAAAAGGAAAATTCTCCGTATTAAGATATCTTTTGCCCCAAGGCTTCGAAGCGTTTCTGCGTCATCTTCCTTTTCAATGATGAGCATGGACAGGCTGCCAAAAAGATTACATGAAATTATAATCAGCACAAAAAGAAGAATGAGGTAAATAGAGAGCTTTTCCGATTTCATCATCTTATACAGCGTCTCATTCTGCTCGTAACGGTCTTTTATTATAAACCGGTTTCCAATATCTTTTGAAAATTCTTTTTTAAGCCGCCCTATATCACTGCCCTCTTTTACAAAAATCTCAACAGAGGTAGCCTCTTTGTCAAGTTCAAGGAGCTCTCTTGCACAGGCAATAGGGATAAAAATATACTTTTTGTCGAAATTCTGTTCAATAGCAAAGATTCCGGCAGGGAAAACTTTAATTAGATTAAGCGAGGATGCGGGATTAAGCAACGATATTGAACCATATCGCGACGGGAAGTATAAATATAGCGGGTCAACAAAATGGGTTCTCAAACCAAGATTCAAAGCAATGTTTTTACCCACAATCGCCTGCGGAAGCTCTCCGTCAAACAGGGAAAACTTACCCTCAATAATATAATCGCCAATATTTGTACCTGAAACATAAGAGGAGTCTACCCCCTTTATTGTTGCTACTGCTTCCTTATCGCCATACTTTACAAATACATTCTCTTCAACGATTTCGCAAAACCTTGCTGTACCGGGGTTCTCCCGTATTTTGCCGAAATCGGCAGTACGCGGGTTGAAACTTTTTCCCTCTGCCGGAAGTACAAGCAAATCGGACTCATTGTTGCTGTAAAGCGACTTGATGAGCCCTTCAAAACCATTGTATACGCTTAGAATAATGATAAGGGACATGGTCCCCAATGCTATACCTCCCGCACTAATGAGTGATATGATATTGATTACATTATGCGACTTTTTTGCAAAGAGGTATCGTTTTGCTATGAAGAGTGGCAGATGCACACAGTCTCTCCTCTATTTCTTTAGTAATTCGTCAATTCTTTCTACATAGTCGAGCGAATCGTCTATGAAAAAAACGAGTTCCGGAACAATCCTCAACTGTTTTGAAACCCTTTTGCCAAGTTCCCCCCTGAGGTACTTTGCCGAAGTCTCGACCAGTTTAAGAACCTCTTTTCCTTTATTGGAAGGAAAAATGCTGAGGTGAACCCTGGCCAGTGAGAGGTCGGGGCTGACGTTAACGGTTGTTACGGTGACCATCGCTCCCCCGTAGGCACTCATTCCTTTGAGTTGTATTATCTCTGCCAGATCTCTCTGCAGTTGTTTGCCTACCTTGTTTTGTCTTGTTGTTTCTCCCTCCATACCTACTCAATTTTTAAAATGTAATAATTTTTCTTCCCTTTTTGGACAAGAATGTACTTCCCGTTCAGCAGGTCTTCCTCTGTAATAAGGCTTTCCGGAGTATCGCATTTTTCTTTGTTGATGAACACGCCACCACCGAGTATCATTTTGCGGCACTCTCCCTTGGAAGGGAAAACGGCACAATGAACAGCCAGCATATCAACTATATTTGTTCCTAGAAATTCACTTTTAATCGCGAATTGCGGAACTCCCTCAAATACAGACAAAAACGTATCTTCGTCAATAGTCTTAAGAGCACCGGATGTAGATTGTCCAAACAGAATCTGTGATGCACCTAGAGCTTTTTCATATTCCTCACTTCCATGAACCATAACGGTGACCTCTTTTGCAAGAAGTTTCTGAAGCCCTCTAAGATGTGGCTCCTCTTTATGTAGTGCGATAGCCTCTTCAATAGTCTCTTTTGATAGCATGGTAAATATGCGTATGTATTTTTCGGCATCCTCATCGCTCACATTGAGCCAGAACTGGTAGAATTTATATGGACTTGTATATTTTGCATCAAGCCAAATGTTCCCCTGTTCGGTTTTGCCAAACTTACCTCCGTCCGACTTTGTAATTAAAGGACAAGTGAGAGCATAGGCCTCTCCGCCAAGCTTCCTTCGGATAAGTTCTGTTCCGGTGGTAATATTTCCCCACTGGTCGCTGCCGCCCATCTGAAGCTTGCAGCCATGGTTTTCATACAGAAACAGGTAGTCGTAACCCTGAACAAGCTGGTAGGTAAATTCAGTAAAAGACATCCCTTCGCGCTCGTCTCCGGATATTCTTTTCTTTACAGAATCTTTACTCATCATGTAGTTTACGGTAATGTGCTTCCCGATATCCCTTATGAAATGGAGAAAGGTATAATCCTTCATCCAGTCGTAGTTATTCACAAGTATTGCTGCATTTGAAGCAGCCGAATCAAAATCAAGAAATCTTGAAAGTTGTGTTTTAATTGCATTCTGATTGTGACGCAAAGTCTTTTCGTCCAACAGGTTCCTTTCTGAAGACTTCATCGAAGGGTCTCCAATCATTCCTGTTGCTCCGCCAACAAGTGCTATGGGCCTGTGTCCGCAGGACTGCAAATGTTTTAACATCATTATGCTCACCAGGTGCCCGATGTGGAGAGAATCTGCAGTAGGGTCTATTCCCACGTATGCCGATGTCTGCTCTTTTTGAAGCAGCTCCTCGGTTCCGGGCATGATATTATGGACCATTCCCCTCCAGGTGAGTTCTTTAACAAAGTTGCTCATTTTCGGTTGATTTTGGGCAAAAGTACGGTTTTTTCTTTAATTTTGCAGGATTACTTAATATCTATGAAAAGAACCACCAACTTCAAACTCTCCCTCATTTTTCTTGCAGCTCTTTTATTTGGCGCACTAAATGGCGGGACTCCGGCTTTTGCCCTGGAGAATCAGTTTTCAAAGGAAATAAGCAGCGACTCTCTTAAGCGGAGAATCGAGCAGCTTCCCAACATTAAGGATGTACAAAGATTAGAAAGCGGTCAGTTTAAAGACAAGTATGTGCTTTATATTGAGCAGCCGCTCAGCCATGAGGATCCGTCTCTGGGCACATTCCGCCAAAGGGTTTTTGTAATGCATGCCGGACTCGACAGGCCAACAGTGCTGGTAACTGAAGGCTACGGAGCATCATATGCGGCAAATCCCAAATACAGAGAGGAGTTGTCAAAACTTTTCAATACAAATATAATTTTTGTTGAACACCGTTACTTTCTTGAATCAACGCCAAAACCGCTCGACTGGAAATATCTGACAGCCGAAAACTCGGCTTATGACCTCCATAATGTGACCATGATTTTTAAGGAGATATATAAAAAGAAGTGGATTGCAACCGGGATAAGCAAAGGCGGGCAAACAGCCCTCATCTACAGAGCCTTTTTTCCTGCTGATGTTGAAATAACAGTTCCCTATGTTGCACCCTTATGCAAGGGCGTGGAGGATGGAAGGCACGAGCCTTTCATTGCAAACTTTGCCGGTACTCCCGAACAAAGGGCAAAAATTCTGGATTTTCAAAAGGAGATACTAAAAAGAAGGTCATCATTGCAGCCTAAGTTCGATTCACTTTGCACCGCCAAAGGGTATCAGTTTAATTTGCCAAACGAAGAGATATATGATTACACCGTACTTGAATTTTCGTTCTCGTTCTGGCAGTGGGGCAGCAATCCCGATGCAATACCTTCCGTTAAGGCTTCGGATAATGAACTGTTCACCTATTTTATTAAAATGTGCTCTCCGGATTATTTTATAAAAGAGAGTTCAACAAGTGCATTTTTTGTTCAGGCAGGAAGGGAACTGGGTTATTACGGATATGATATAAAGCCTTTTGAAGGGTTACTAAAAATAAAAAGCGCAAAGGGATATCTCACTAAATTATTTCTTACCGAAGAGTCCGGATTCAAATTTGACAGCAAATTATATAAAAAGCTATCAAAATTTGTAGCGACTACCGATTCTAAAATGATATTCATTTATGGAGAGTTTGACCCGTGGTCGGCAGTTAAGGTAAATGAACCAAAATCGAACAATATTGTTGTAGTGATTGATCCAAAAGGAAGTCACAGGTCCCGGATTTCAACATTGCCCGAAGAAAACCGCAAAATGGTACTCTCTCTTATAGAAAGATGGCTTCTGGAATAAATAATATATGATAGATTTTAAGAAAATAGAGATTTCCGACAAAGGTTGGATTGAAGAGTTACTAAAATATTCCGATTTCAGGGGTGCTGAATATTGTTTTACGAACCTTTTTATATGGGACGAAGTATATCACTCTAAGATTGCAAGATTTAAGGATTTTATTCTTTTCACATCCGGAAGCGGAGATACTGCAAGGTATCTTTTTCCGGCAGGGAAGGGAGATCTTAAAGAGGTAATTGAATTGCTCGAAAACGATGCGAAAGAGAGAAACGTAAACTTTGTTCTTATCGGACTTTCGCCGGAAACAAAAGAAAGACTCGAAGAGGTTTTCCCCGGTAAATACAATTTCAAGGCAGAAAGAAACAGTTTCGACTATATTTACGAAAGCGAAAAACTTGTTTCTCTGGCTGGGAAAAAACTTCAGTCTAAAAGAAATCACCTTGCAAGATTTAAGGAGTTGCCCGGATGGCAATATGAGGATATTACAGAGCAAAATATTCAGGAATGTGTAACTTACTCAAACGAGTGGTGCAAAATTAACGGTTGCGGGGAAAATATTTCCTTAATGCTGGAGTGTTGTGCGGTAAACAAGGCTCTGGCAAATTATTTCCAGCTTGGATTAAGGGGCGGGCTGCTCAGGCTTGACGGAAAACTAGTTGCCTATACTGTAGGAGAGCAACTAAATTCCGACACTGTAATTGTTCATATTGAAAAAGCCGAGGCTGAGATTCGGGGCTCTTATCCAATGATTAACAGAGAGTTTGCAGAAAGATTATCTGAGGGGTTCACATATATCAACAGAGAAGACGATGCAGGCGACGAAGGGCTGAGGAAAGCAAAAAACTCCTACTACCCGGTTTTTATGCAGGAAAAATACTCTGCTGTTAAAAAATAATTATATTTGCAACTATAACCATTTGAATTAAGAGTTGGAACCTCCCAGTAGAACATTAGATGATTATTACTCCCAGGGGATAGCACTTATCTTCATTCTGTTGCTTTATGCTCTTGTCAAGGGCAGTGAGTATTCCTATAAATCGATATCAAATCAGGAGTTGGAGAGTCTGCGGAATAAAAATAATTCCGGAGCAAGAAGGGTTGTATTCATGCTATCCGACCCGGAATCTCTTTTTGGTTCACTATATCAAATCGCCGCTTTTCTCGAAATATCATTAATAGTATTGATTGCATCTCTGTTCAGAGAGAGCAGCCTTGGGCTTGTTCTGTTAATTGCCCTCACTTCGGTAATCCTTATTGGATATAAACTTCCTTATTCAATTTTTGGAAAAATAAAGATTGGAACAGCAATAACTATGTCACATGCCATTTCGCTGTTTAAACCGCTTACGGAGCCCATAAACAGAATTAACTCCGGGTTCATAAAGAAATTAAGCGAAAGCAGGGAAGAGAGAGAGACCCAGTCTATAGAAGAGTTTGCAGACGAGGTGGATGTAAGCGATTCGGATGACGTGGAAGAAAAAAGGCTTCTTAAAGGAATAATTCAGTTGTCAAATACCAGTGTTTATGATATAATGAGGCACAGAACCGAAGTCTTTGCCTTAGAAACGGACATGACTTCCGAGGAGGTAATGTCATTTGCTATTGAATGCGGTTTTTCAAGGATGCCCGTATACGAAAAGAGTCTGGACAATGTCAGGGGATTCCTTTATGTAAAAGATCTTGTGAGGTACCTAAAGTCGAACACGAAAAGTTTCGACTGGCACAAACATATCCGGAAGGCCTACTTTGTGCCGGGCAATAAGAAAATAAACGATTTGCTGGAAGAGTTCCGGCAAAAAAAGATTCATCTGGCAGTTGTTGCAGATGAATATGGCGGAACAGAAGGGATCGTTACCCTCGAAGATATTCTTGAGGAGATAATAGGTGAAATATCAGATGAAACAGATAAAAACGAGATATAATATTTTTTAAAAATGGGACTTTTGTATAGCAGGGAATTAGATAACGGTGCCACTATTTCAATGTGGGAAATCGTTGAAAGCGAAGAGGAACTTTTGAATCTGTGCTCTATTCCCAACGATGAAATTGAAGAACTCCAACTTACAAAAAGCGTTGCGAGAAGAAGAGAAAAGCTTGCAGTAAGAGCATTGTTAAACGAGTTGTTTGATGGGAAGGTCTATCTTGGACACCACGACAACGGCCGGCCGTTTCTTCAGAACAGCCTGATAGAAATAAGCATTTCGCATACCAGCAGATATGTATGCGTGCTTACTCATCCGGAAGAAAGTGTTGGGGTGGATATCGAATCTCTTAACAGAGACTTCTCGGCGGTTGAAAAAAAGGCTCTCTCCGTAGAGGAGATAGAAAACCTCAGCGAAAAATCAAGAAATCTCCATCTTGCTATTCACTGGAGCGCGAAGGAGGCTATTTATAAGAGGATGTCCTTGTCCGATGTGGATTTCTCAAGGCAAATTGAAATTAAACGCTTCACTCCGCGCGAAAGCGGGGAAATAGATGCCGTGTTCATAACCCGTGACGGTCAGGAAATGGAGTTCGAGGTTAACTATGAAACATTTGACAACCACATTCTGGCCTGGCTGGTTGGCTAACTGATTAACCGAGAATTTGCTTAGAGTGGGCCTTTGTGTCCACTTTTTCTATTATGTCCAGTATGATTGAGTTTTCGTCAATTATATAAGTCTTGCGCAGGATTCCGTCGTATTCTTTACCCATGAATTTTTTTCGGCCCCAGGCATCGTATGCTTTAAGAATCGTAGCTTCTGTGTCAGAAATGAGAGGAAAGGGGAGACTGAATTTTTCTATGAATCCCTTATGGGATTTTTCGTTGTCTTTGCTTATTCCCAATATTTTATATCCCATTGATTCGAACCTGTGATAGTTGTCCCTCAGGTCACATGCTTCCGCTGTGCATCCGGGGGTATTGTCTTTCGGATAAAAATACAATACGAGTTTATTCCCTTTGAAGTCCGACAATTTAATCTCTTTTCCGTCCTGATTTTTGCCTGCAAAGTCAGGGGCATTATCTCCTTTTTTCAACATGGTTTTTTGTTTTATTTAACAATCGTGGGGCATATTTGTTTCAACTCGCCGCCGGAGATTAACAATAAAGGGGCTGCCTAGTTATTAGACAGCCCCTTCACAAATAACTATTTAAAGTGGTTTACATCATTCCACCCATTCCGCCCATTCCCGGGTTGCCCATAGGTGCAGGGTTTTCCTCTTTTCTCTCGGCAAGTACACATTCTGTTGTCAGGAACATTCCGGCAACAGAAGCTGCGTTTTCAAGTGCGATACGGGTCACCTTGGTAGGGTCAATAACGCCTGCAGCATAAAGGTTTTCGTATTTGTCTGTGCGGGCATTGTAACCGAAGTCGTCTTTACCCTCTTTTACTCTCTGGATAACGATGCTTCCTTCAACTCCTGAGTTCTCTACAATCATTCGAAGTGGCTCTTCAATTGCACGGGCAATTATTGCAATACCGGTATTTTCATCTTCATTGGCTCCTTTAAGCTTTTTCAAAGATTCAATAGCACGGATATATGCAACACCACCACCGGGTACTATGCCTTCTTCAACAGCAGCACGGGTTGCACTGAGAGCATCGTCTACGCGGTCTTTTTTCTCTTTCATCTCCATTTCGGAAGCTGCACCAACATAAAGTACTGCTACTCCTCCTGCCAGTTTGGCAAGACGCTCCTGAAGCTTTTCGCGATCGTAATCGCTTGTGGTAGCCTCCATTTGCATGCGAATCTGAGCAACTCTCTTGTCAATTAATCCTTTTTCGCCGGCTCCGTTTACAACGGTTGTATTTTCCTTATCGATTGTAATCTTTTCTGCCTTACCAAGCATTTCAAGAGTGGCAGCATCCAGGCGAAGACCTTTCTCTTCGGATATTACTGTACCTCCTGTGAGAATTGCTATATCTTCCAGCATCTCTTTTCTTCTGTCGCCAAAGCCGGGAGCCTTAACAGCAGCAATCTTGAGAGTTCCGCGAAGGCGGTTTACAACAAGTGTTGCAAGAGCTTCTCCGTCTACATCTTCTGCAATGATAACGAGTGATCTTCCGCTTTGAGCAACAGGCTCAAGAACAGGAAGAAGGTCTTTCATTGTAGATATTTTTTTATCTGTTATGAGAATATATGGGTTTTCAAGAACTGCTTCCATTTTCTCAGGATTAGTCATGAAGTAAGGAGAGATGTATCCGCGGTCGAACTGCATACCCTCTACTACTTTTACTTCTGTGTCTGTACCCTTTGCTTCTTCAACTGTGATAACGCCCTCTTTTTTAACCTTGCTCATTGCTTCTGCAATAAGTTTCCCGATTGTAATGTCGTTGTTTGCAGAAATTGTTGCAACCTGCTCAATCTTTGTGATATCGTCGCCAACAGCCTGACTTTGCTTTTTAAGAGAAGCAACTACTGTTTCAACTGCTTTATCAATGCCTCTTTTCAGATCCATAGGGTTAGCTCCGGCTGTTACGTTCTTCAGGCCAACTGTGATTATTGACTGAGCAAGAACGGTTGCGGTTGTAGTTCCGTCACCTGCCTGATCGGCTGTTTTTGAAGCAACCTCTTTAACCATTTGCGCACCAAGGTTTGCAAAACGGTCTTCAAGTTCAATCTCTTTTGCAACAGTTACTCCGTCTTTTGTAATTTGAGGAGCACCGTATTTTTTGTCGATAACTACATTTCTTCCTTTTGGTCCGAGTGTTACTTTAACTGCATTGGCCAATGCATCAACGCCCTCTTTCATGAGATTGCGCGCTTCCAGATTGAATTTTATATCTTTTGCCATACGAATGTTATATTATAAATTGATATTAATGATTGTATTTATTTAACTACTGCAAGAATGTCCGACTGACGCATCATGAGATAAATTTTGGTATCTACATTGATTTCGGTACCTGAATATTTTCCGTAAAGCACTTCGTCGCCTACTTTTAATTCCATTGGTTCATCTTTCTTTCCGTTTCCAACAGCTATAACTTTCCCTGCCTGAGGTTTTTCTTTTGCTGTATCGGGAATGTAAATGCCGCTTGCTGTTTTTGTTTCTGCCTCCTTGGGCTCAACCAAAACTCTGTCTGCTAAAGGTTTAATGTTCATGATTAAAAGTTTTTTAAATTTCTATTTATTGTTAGTTATTTTTATGTTCGTAAACGCCATAAACACAAAAGAGGTGCCAAATGTTTCAACTGACAAATTGTCGCTAAAAAATATTATATATTTGCCCGTTCATTCGTGATTTTTCACATAAATACTTTTATTATGATTTTTACCCTGATGCCTCTATTCTTTTTATTGGGGATAATTGCAATAGCTTTCGAGGATATAATCCGCATAAACAAAGCAGCAATTGCCATTGGAATGAGTATTGTCTTATGGCTTCTTGTCCTTGTCGACGGAATCCAGATTTTCAATGAACATGGTTCTGAAGCTCTTGAGGCAATGATAAAATCTTTTCCCGGTTTTTCGGATATGTCTGTTACCCAACAGGTATATTCATTTTTGGAATACTCAATAACAGAGTCTCTTGGAGATGTTTCGGCAACACTTTTCTTTGTTTTGGGTTCAATGGCGATTATTGAACTGATTGACTCCCATGGAGGATTTGATGTAATCATTTCCGCGATCAAAACAAGAAATGAGAGAAAACTTCTCTGGATTATATCTTTTCTAACGTTTTTTCTTTCGGCGGTACTGGGTAATCTTGCAACAGTAATCGTTATCGTAGCGATATTGAGAAAACTTATAGCAAACAACGAGGACCGCCTGGTATTCGCCTCAATGATAATTATAGCGGCAAATGCCGGAGGAGCATGGTCGCCAATTGGAGATGTTACAACCTTGCTTTTATGGACAGGAGGTAACATTACCGCTTTGCATCAAATGTCTCAGATAATCCTTCCTAGTCTGGTAATGATGATAGTTCCGCTTCTGTTCATTACTTTTTCTCTGCCTAAAAATTCAAAAGTTAAAATATCAAGAGGGTTGAAAGTGGATCCCTATATTGCAAAAATAGACCCCAGGTTTAAAAGAATGCTTCTTTGGACCGGGATTGCCTCTTTAGCTTCGGTACCTTTGCTTCAGAGTTTTTTTGGCCTTCCTCCTTTTATGGGGGTACTGCTTGGATTGGCCATCATGTGGGTCATGACAGACAGGATGTGGTTTGAAAGAAGGAATCCTGCAATACAGGAATTGAGGGTGCAGAGGGTGTTTTCAAGAATAGATGTTCCAACTGTATTATTCTTTTTAGGAATTCTAATGTCTGTTTCTGCACTTAAAACAGCCGGCCAGCTGGATGTTATGTCGAAATTCCTGGACAAGACTGTTCCTACTCCCGAAACAATCAGTATTATATTAGGACTCACCTCTTCATTCCTGGATAATGTTGCACTTGTTGCCGGCACGATGGGGATGTATCCGATTGCGCAAGCTGGTGCTTTTGTTGCGGATGGATCTTTCTGGACCTTCCTTGCATACTGCGCCGTAACCGGGGGCAGCATATTAATAATCGGATCCGCTTCAGGTGTGACCGTAATGGGACTGGAAAAAATATCTTTTGGCTATTATCTCAAAAAATTTACTCCCATTGCTCTTTTAGGGTATTTTGCGGGAGCAGGCGTATACTTACTTTTGTTTTAATATAACATGACAAATCCGGACGAAAAATTCATGAGAGAGGCCTTAAAAGAGGCTCAAAGGGCACTCGACAGAGATGAGGTTCCCGTAGGTGCTGTTATTGTTTGTGAAGGAAAGATTATAGCCCGGGCACACAATCTCACAGAGACACTTAATGACCCCACTGCCCATGCAGAAATGCAGGCTATAACAATGGCGACCAACTCCTTTGGTGGTAAATACCTGGAAAATTGTACTCTGTATGTCACAATGGAGCCATGCTCAATGTGTGCATCGGCTCTTAACTGGGCTCAGATAGCTAAAATCATTTATGGGGCCGGCGACCCTAAAAGAGGTTTCTCTCTTTACTCCCCATCTCTCATTCATCCAAAAACAGAGGTTGTTTCCGGCATACTTGAAAAAGATTGCTCTGTGATTGTTAAAGATTTTTTCAAAAGTAAAAGGTAGTTATGATGGAGTTATTGCAGGATTATGGATTTATAGGACTTTTTATCGGTTCTTTTCTTGCAGCTACTGTAATCCCATTCAGTTCTGATGTGCTTCTTGTAGGGATGCTTCTGGCCGGAGTGGACCCTATTCTTTCTTTTTTCTCGGCGACAATAGGCAACTGGCTTGGAGGACTCACTTCCTACTATATAGGTCACATAGGAAAATGGGACTGGATTGAAAAGTGGTTTAAGATAAAGGAAGAGAGCATGTTGAAGCAAAAGCACTGGATTGACAAATATGGAAGTCTCATTGCATTTTTCAGCTGGATGCCTTTTGTTGGAGATTTTTTGGCAGTAGGGCTTGGGTTTTACCGCGTGAACTTTACAAAGTGTGCAATTTATATGCTGGTAGGTAAAGCGGTGAGGTTTGCTTTCTGGGTTATCTTGTACCATTACTATGGAGAAATGGTTCTTCAATTCAAGTTTCTTTAAAAATTTTGGACTTTTTAAAAAAAGCGATATATTTGCACCCTCAAAAGTAAACCTATTGACCTATGGTGTAATGGTAGCACTACTGATTTTGGTTCAGTCAGTCTAGGTTCGAATCCTGGTAGGTCAACGTAAATTGCTGAGAGGCTGTCTGGAAGGGCAGCCTCTTTTTGTTTTTATGCAATCCGTTATGCCGGATTAGAAAAGTGAACTCAAAATCCTTTATCTTTATTGCAGCAAAATTATGACAGAAAAAGATTTCAGTATATCAGTTATAATGCCGGTATATAAAGTTTCCGGCTATATCGGGAGGTCGATCGAATCTCTGGTGGCGCAAACGTATAAAAACTTTGAAATCATACTTGTAGATGACTGCGGGGGAGATGATAGTGTTGAAAAAGCGATTTCTGTACTCAATACGCACGGATACACAAACAATAACAATATTGTTACTAAATGCGCAGAAAGTTACAAGATAGTTACTAATGCGCATAATCAAGGCGTTTCGCTTTCGAGGCAAAATGGTATGCTGGCATCAGGCGGTGAGTTTATTATTCATCTTGATTCTGATGATTACTTCGAACCGGATTTGCTGGAAAGACTTATTTCCATAGCTAAAGCGTCTTCTTCCGATATGGTTATCTGTAATTTTTTCAAAGAGAGACCTTCCGTAAGTTCAAAAATTGAAACATCATCAGCAGATCATCCATTGATTTCGGATAAAGATAAAACAGACTATGTAAAGGAAATGCTACGGGGTGAAAGGCCATCTGCCCTTTGGAATAAGCTTGTTAAAAGGGAGCTTTTTGACAGGGCAGGGATTCCGTTCGACAGCAACCTGAGAGACGATCTTTCGGCTTCTCCTCTGCTTGTATTGAATGCAAAAAGGGTAGATTTTGTAAGTAATGCCCTTGTTCACTATGTTTTGTATAATTCAAATTCCGAATCGGTAAGTTTTGGCCACCTGAAACTTATCGCAAATACGCTGAAAATGCTTGAGAGCCGTTTTGAAGAGATGGGAATTTCAATGGAAGATGAATTTCTTTCATACAAGGCTGTTACAAAAAGAAAAATGATTATTCATCCGGGCATGTCCGGCAAAGACCTTGATGTTGCATTGAGCCTTTTTCCGGAAATTAATTCTTCGATAAAAGATGGTAAGAATCCCGAGAAAAAGATTCAGTACAGAATACTCTTAAAACTTTCAGCAAGCGGTAACACCTTTCTGTTCAGACTATACAGATTGCTCTTAAAGTTTTTGCTATCCCTTTAAAAGGATATTTAAAAGCTCTTTCTCTCTGAGTTTAGCCGTAAATTTTTCTTCAACTCTTTCCCTGAATACACACGATATATCCGATTCGATTGCCTCTTTTATTGCAGATTCCGTCTCGGCAGCATCATCCCCGGAAACCGTTTTTCCAAGCCCTCCGGTAACCTCCGGCATGCCTCCTGTATTTGAAATGACAGGAATGCAGTTATGATACATTGCTTCGGCTAATGCAAGGGAAAAGCTCTCTTTTCGGGAAAGCTGGCAGTAAACAGATGCCTTTTGATAATATGCTGCAAGTTCGCGATGTTCAACTTTTGGTATTATTTTTAGATTTGCCGGTACCTCGCCAATAAGATGGCTTAATTTTTCTCTGTTTATGCCAATAATTGTGAATGGAATATCCGGAAGGGACTTTGCGGCATTAATGAAACGGTCCACTCCCTTTATAAAAAAGCTTTGAGGTGTTGAAGAGAGGGCAACACAGAGAACCAGCCTCTCTTTTGAATCACGGGAATTTTCAGTGCAGTTTCCGGAATCGCTTGAAAATACGATACCGTTGTAAATAATTTTCCTTTTCGAAAACGGAGAAATAGCCCGGGTAACCCGCTCAATATATTGAGAGACACAGAGATTGAGAGATGCATTGGTAATTGAATAACGAGTCATAAAGCCTCGGACAGGATTTGAAAAACTTCCGTAACCCCATTTTTTTACACGGCACACATCATATCCTCCAATAACCAGATATACTTTTTTCCGAAATAGTTTTGAAAACAGCACAGGAAAGAATGAGTGATAGTCTGCAAACCATATATAGACTATATCGTATCTTAAAATGTTGAATAACAAATAAAAAAACTCGTTTGTTATGGAAATCGCCTGTTTGATTTTTGATGAATTGTCAACTACGAGAGTGGTTACCGGGAATTTTTTTCCCAGAATATCCAAATCGCCTTTTATAAAAGTGGAGATTCGGGTATAAATAAAAAGCACCCTCTCTTTTTCCATTTATTTTTTTTGACGGAACAGTAATATGGCATTTGCCACCTTTCTTTCCCCCTTATTGTCGAATAATTTGTTGTCGGTTGGATGATTGACAACTCCGTTGCCGGAATAGCCTTCGATGTACATTGTAGTGGAACCGCCCCCGTCAAGATTGATTATATCGGATGCTCCCATCCATCTTAAAATACTCTGGAGTTCTTTGATTGATACTCCGTTTGATTTTTCGTTTCTTCCGTCAATGGTAACCAGCATTACTGTTCCGTCACCTTTTTTTGCAATTGCCGTTCTTGGGTGCCTGGTAGTGTAAAAAGAGGAACCGGAAAGTTTTTCGTCAACTCCTCCCACACGAAGAATGGGACCGGTAGTGAGAACGTCCTGCGCCTGAATATATTTCTCCCACTCCTTTATTTCGTCGGCTTTTATTATATACAGTTCTTTGTTGTAGAAAGCAAGGGCACCAAGCTGATGCATAGATCTTTGCTTGTTTACGATTGTATTGGGAGCAAGATTTTTCCCGTTCTTTCGGATATAATCTACAGAGTTATAGTCTTCGGTATTGTAATTATAGTTGAATTTAAAGAAAGATCCGTTTATTGCTGCCAGGGCACCGTTTTCGGCTGCAATTTTACTGGTCTCCTTAAGAACAGGGCTTGGAAACAATTCAAGAGTTGCACCGGATGATTTCCCGATTTCAATGATGGAAATATACTGGTTTGATTCAAACAACTCTTTGTTTTCAAAATGAATAAACTTGTAAATAACACCGTTTGCAATTGCGTTCTCTGTCCACTTTCCATTTACGAGTGTAATAGAGTCATTTTGGGAGTATCCGGCAAAAGAGGATAGCAGAAACAGGATAATAAAAAATTTCTTCATTTTATTGAATCTCAATGATTGCTTCTGAAACATTAATGATGTAGTCACCAGCCATTTCACATTCGGCAACGACATCCATATAATAGACACCTGTCTGATAGTTGTATTTGTTATGTTCAAGGTTGAGAAGGTGTTCTTCTTTAAGAATGTTCCGGTACTCGTTTATTTCTTCTTCTGAGTCTACTGCTTTTGAGATACCTTCAATCTTAGTATATCCTTTATCCAGATTTTCAATCATATTGTCAAATGCCTTTTCAAGAATTACAAACATATGATCGAGTTTGTTAACCATGTCCGGAGTAAAGCTCTTTCCGTGTATCTTTTTTCGATTGAGAATTCTGGCAATATTGTAACCGGAATCTCCGATGCTCTCAATTTCACTGATTATAGTATACATCGCCTGAAGTCTTCTTGCACTCTCTTCGCTCAGCTGTCCTTCGGCAACATTGTTGAGGTAATTTGCAATCTCCAGCTCTACCTTATCTGTTATCTGCTCATAATGCTCCAGCTTATTGTAAAGTTCTTCAAACTTATCCGTTTCACAGACTTTCAGGGATTCCCGGGCATAGACAAACTGCTGCTTGCTAAGTTTTGCAAAATCTACGATTTCGTACTTTGCCTGACTAAGAGATAGTTCGGCAGTACTTAAAACACCGCCTTGAATATACTTAAGCCGAAACACCTCTTCGGTATCTTTAGACTTGATAACCTTAGTTACTAATTTCACTATTTGTGGCGTAAACCATACTAAAATGAGTGTGTTGGTTGTGTTGAAAAGTGTATGCAGGAATGATATTCCGTATAATATAGCCTCGGAGTTTGTATATGGGTCAATTGAGAAAACGGCTATAGTTATTTTGGCAACGACAAACATAACCGGTTTATAAAGAGTGAGAACCCAGATTACTCCGAAAACATTGAAAACAGTATGAGCCAGAGCCGCTCGTCGGGCCGAAACATTGGCTACGGCGGCGGCAATATTTGCAGTTATTGTTGTTCCGATATTTTCCCCAAGGACCATTGCTGCAGCCAGTTCAAAAGGAATCCATCCATAGCTTGCCATTACCAGAGTGAGAGCCATGGTTGCACTTGAAGACTGCATAATCATTGTGAGGATAGTACCAATAAGCACAAATATCAATACTGAGCCGAAACCATAATTTGTCCATTGTTGTAAAAAGGCGAATATTTCGGGATTTGCCTTAAGGTCTGGAACAGAATCTTTTAGAAAGGTAAGGCCAAGGAAAAGCAGAGCAAATCCAATCACGAATTCTCCCATCGACTTTTTCTTCTTGGATTTGAACATCATTAAAACAAATCCAACTCCCACTAATGGGATTGAAAACATGGAGATGTCAAATTTAAACCCTAGCAAAGAGATAATCCATGCTGTGACCGTTGTCCCGATGTTTGCTCCCATAATAACCCCGACAGATTGTGTGAGAGTAAGCAAGCCGGCGTTTACAAAACTCACAACCATAACAGTAGTTGCACTGGAAGACTGAATAATTGATGTAATGAAAAGTCCTGTTAAAACTCGTTTAAAAGAGTTTGAAGTCATCGCAGCAAGAACATTGCGCATTTTCTCGCCGGCGACCTTTTGCAGTCCTTCGCTCATAAGAGTCATCCCATAGAGAAAGAGGCCGATAGATCCTAGGAGTTTTAAAACCTGAAATACAATATCCATGTTGATAATTATATATGATATCCGGCAACAAATATAATTCATAAATTGTTACCTTCGCGACATAAATAGGAAATAGATGAACCGTAAATTAACGATTCTTGTTTCATTTTTGCTGATTTTACTCTCTGTCAATACATCTTTTGCTCAATATTATTCATCCGGAAGTGATCCGGCGCGGGCAGAATGGCGGTATATTAAAACAGAATGGTACGATATTATTTATCCGCGCGAAGTGGATTCTCTTGCGAGGAGATATGCATTAATTCTCGAGTCTTCCAGAGATGCCGTTAACCTCCCGCTGAGGGCCAAACCCAGGCGGATTCCAGTAGTGCTTCACCCATACAGCGTTATGAGTAATGGTCTGGTTTCCTGGGCACCAAAAAGAGCAGAATTCATTACCCGTCCACCTTCAATCGGCGGCTATTCTCAAAACTGGGAAAAACAACTTGTAATACACGAAAGCAGGCACATTGCTCAAATGACAAAATTTGAAAGGGGCGTTTTCAAACCGTTGTCGTGGCTAATTGGTGAGCAGGCACAAGGTATCGGGGCCGGAATTTTTATAAACAAATGGGCCCTTGAAGGCGATGCTGTTGTATCAGAAACAGAATTGTCCTTCTCCGGCAGGGGAAGAGATCCTCTGCATCTGGTATATTACAAAGCGGCTTTTTTGGAAGGAGATTACAGAAATTATCCACAATGGGCATTCGGCTCATACAAAAAATACACTCCGGACGAATACAGTCTTGGTTATCTGATGAATTCCTCTATCCGGTTCCGGACATCCAAATATGATTTCATGGGGGAGCTGACAGAAAGCCTCGTTAATAATTTTTACAATCCAAGAAACGCTTCAATATCATACAGGAAGGCAACCGGGGAAAAAATTGTAGGAAACTTAGAGGAAACAACCAGGTTGATGGTTCGTCACTGGAGAACTGAAGATTCTTTAAGAGCCCCGTTCACCGGTTTAAAAGAGATTACCGGCAAAAAAAGCGAATATATATCTTACCGCTCGGCGATAATTCTTTCCAGAGATACAATTTTTGCAGTCAAAAGTGACTTGAATGAAACTAACCGCCTTGTAATAATAAGCAGTTCTGGAGAAGAGGAGACAATCTCATTTTTAGGCATTTTGAGCAGTGAATTGTCTTATTGTAACGGCAAGATTTACTGGACAGAACAAATTCCTGCTCTGAGGTGGGAACAGGAGAGCTTTTCCGATTTAATAGAATATGATGTAAAAAAAGGGAAAATAAGACGACTTACAAATGGACTGTCTGTTTTCAACCCGGTCGTATCAGCCTCCGGTCAGACGATAATTGCCGCGGAATATCCTGTAACGGGTTCTTCCAACCTTGTTCTCATTGACATAGAAAATGGCAACATTATCAAAAGATTCCGGGCACCTCATAACGGGCAGATTAAAGAATCGGTTCCGATTGGGCAGGTAATCTACTCGACTGTAATTACAGAAAACGGATTGGGAATATTTAAAATTGAACCGGATAAAGGGGTGTGGGAGCGTGAAGTTGACGAACAACACCAGAACATTACAAGACTTAGCCGCTTTAAAGAGAGCCTGCTTTTCGAAAGCGATATGGAAGGGGTAAACGAACTTTTCGAGTACGACCCTCAGATAAAAATCCTTCGGCGTCTAACAAATTCGCCTCTTGCGGCTATATCTCCATTCTACTTTGCAACAGAAGATGCTCTCTATTATTCCAATTTTTCCAAAACCGGATTTGGCCTGGTATCTGTACCCGCCGACTCGCTGGAGTGGAAATTTGCATACTTTTCAAAACCGCACAGATATTCTCTTGCAGATGAAATATCAAATCAGGCTAATTTTAATATAGATACAATCTCTTTCGCCGGAGTGGATAAATTTGCTTCAAGGCCATATCAGAAAGGCGACCATCTTTTCCGCATTCATTCGTGGATGCCTGTATATTTCAACATTGATAACCTTAAAAATGTATCCTACGATAATTTTTATGAGCTTGTCTCCCCCGGAGCAACGGTCTATTCACAGAACTCTCTTGGTACGGCTACTTCTATGCTTGGATATTCATACCATAACGGTTTTCATACCGGACACGCAAAGTTTACATACAGCGGGCTCTATCCGGTTTTTGAGATAGAGGCAGATTATAACGACAGGTTCAGGCAAAAAATAAGACTTATATCCGAAGATCCGTTTCACCCGATAATGGTGGCTGATACAATAGTGGGTTCTCCTGTTTTTAACGCTTCGGTATTGGTTTATCTTCCATTTAATTTAAACAGGGGCGGATGGGTGCGCGGGATAATTCCAAGACTTGCCTGGCGTTATTCGACAGACTCCTATTATTCTCTTGAAAAAAGGAAATATCTCGATTATCAGCATTATGTGCTGGGAATACAGTATTATCAGATGCTCAGGATGACCAAAAGAAATATTTTTCCGAAATGGGGTTATGGGGTTAATGTTCAGTATAATTCCATGCCTTTTTCCGGTGAGAATTTCGGTTCAACTTTTTATGCAAACATATATTCTTATGTTCCTGGCCTTCTCAAGAATCAGGGGTTAAAAATTTCAGCTGCCTTTCAGAGGCAGATATACAATGGCAAGAAATATCTTATGAAAAACATAGCTCCTTCTCCAAGAGGCTATGATACTCATTTCAGCATAACTTATGCTTCGGTATTTACAGATTATGCAATTCCGGTGAACCTTGGAAACGCTACTCTTTCCTGGCTCCTTTACCTTAAACGGGTACAGATTATTCCTTTTTTTGACTGGGCATACAGTCATGGAATGGACAGAAACAGGCACATGATTTCGGGAGGAAGCGATATTCTGGTCGATTTCAATATTTTTAATATCTCACTGCCTCTTACGGCTGGGGTGAGGTATATCAGAACAGGGGAAAACAGGAATATCTTCCAGTTTTTATTCCAGACACCATTGTTATGATTCACTTTAAAAAAATAAACACCCTTAAGCCTTTTGACTGGTTTCTGATCCTGGGGATAGTTACTACAAATATTATCTACTCTGTTTTGGCCGGTGAGTTTGATATTATAGGATCTGTTGCCGGTGTCACAGGTGTTGTTTGTGTTGTCCTTGCTGCCAAGGGAAACATTCTTAATTATATTTTCGGGCTGATAAATGTTGCGCTGTTTGCCTGGATATCATATAAGGCGGACCTGCTGGGGGGTGCAGCTTTGAATGCGCTGTATTATTTACCTATGCAATTTATCGGATGGTACACCTGGATTAAAAAGAGAGACTCGGAAGAGTCCGTTACGGTCGTAGCCAAACGGCTCAACCTCAGTCAGAGACTTTTGCTGGCCGGGGTGAGCGCTGTTTTTGTAATAGCAGTGGCATATATTCTTTTTCTCTTTAAGGACCCTCAGCCGCTAAAGGACTCTGCAACTACCGTGCTGTCTGTTATTGCAATGTTTCTTATGGTAAGGGCATTTATGGAGCAATGGACACTGTGGGTGGCGGTAAATTTTATCAGCGTGGTAATATGGGTGATCGCATTCGCAAATGGCGAGGCGCATTCGATGCTTATGGTGATAATGTGGATGTTCTATCTGGTTAATTCGGTAAGCGGATGGATCAGCTGGCTTAGGCTTTCAAAAAAGGATCATTTACCGGATTTGAAGTAATTCCTGATAATGTTGGCGGTTTTTTGTCCCACAACCTCTTTCAGGTCATCGAATGAGGCCGATTTTACCCCTTTAACGCTATGAAATTTTGAAAGGAGTTTTTGTTCGCTCTTCTCACCCAGTCCGGAAATGCTGCGCAGTTCCGATTCGATTTGTCCCTTGCTTCTCTTGTTCCTGTGGTGAGTAATTCCAAACCGGTGTGCTTCGTCCCTTAAATTCATAATAACTCTCAGTGTGGCAGAATTCTTGTCGAGAAAAAGGGGATGAGGGTCCCCGGGAATTATAAGCTCTTCGAGCCTCTTTGCGATACCCAGCAATTGAATATCCTTTTCCAGTCCCAATTCGGAAAGAGCCTCGTATGCCGCGTTAACCTGACCCCGGCCGCCATCTATCACAACCAGCTGAGGCAGTGTGCTACCCTCCGACAGGAGTCTTGAATAACGCCTGTTTACAACCTCTTTCATTGTTGCAAAGTCATTTGCACCAACTACCTTTTTTACATTAAAGTGCCGGTAATCCTGTTTGCTCGGGACCCCGTCCCGGAAAACCACGCAGGCAGATACTGCAAAGCTTCCCTGAATATTTGAGTTGTCAAAACATTCAATATGTACAGGAAGTTCTTTAAGGTCAAGATCTTTCCGGATAGAGTTGAGTATTCTCTCTTTATGTTCTTCCGGACGGAGTATCTCTTCCTGTTTAATTTTTTCAAGCTTGAAAAGTCTGGCGTTTTTAAGACTTAATTCAAGAAGGTTAAGTTTTTCGCCTCTCTGAGGTATGTTTACCCGGCTGTTTTCAAATACCTCGTCCGGAGCAAATGATGTGATAAGCTCCTTTGAAAGAGGGCCGAATTTATTTCTCATCTCTACAATAAAACGGGTGAGAACGGCAGATTGCTCTTCTTCTAAAGGGAGCTTAAACTCAACATTAAGCGACTGTACCACCGACCCGTTAACAACCCTCATATAATTTCCGAATGCCAGATTGTTTTCAAAAACGATGGAGAAGACATCTACATTTGTTATGTTCTGGCTCACTACCATTGATTTGCTGTAATGCCTGCCAAGGATTTCTATTTTTTCCTTAAGTGCATGGGCATCCTCAAACCGAAGTTCTTTTGCAGCCAGACTCATCTCCTTTTTCATCTCCTTTACCAGACTCGCGGTATCTCCTTTAAGAATGAGCTTTATTTTATCAATCTGTAAATTATAGTTATCCGGTGATTGTGCTCCAATACAGGGAGCCTTGCATTTTCCAAGATGGTAGCTCAGGCATGGCCGGTAATTTTTAGTTTTAATATTTTCCGGAGAGAGAACAAGTTTGCAGTTACGTATGGCAAAAAGAGTTCCTATTAACTCAATGAGTGAATATGCATATGATACATTGCTGTATGGACCATAATAAAAAGAGCCGTCCCGGATAAACCTCCTTGTAAGCATTATCCGAGGAAAGTGTTCGTTTTTAATGCAGATCCACGGGTAGGTCTTACCGTCCTTCAGAAGAATATTATAGCGGGGCTGATGTTCTTTTATGAGATTGTTTTCCAGAAGCAGCGCTTCGGATTCGTTTTCAACAATTGTGTGCTCAAAATGATCGATTTTTGAGACCATCACGCGAGTCTTGGCAGAGAGCCCCTCTTCAGATAAAAAATATTGAGAAACCCTGTTTTTAAGGCTTTTGGCCTTGCCGACATATATGATTGTCCCCTCCTTGTTGTAAAAGCGATAGACACCGGGAAGAGAAGGAAGTAACTTTACTCTATCCCTTATGTTATCTTTAATCTCCTTACTTTTCATTTGACGGTGCAATCGAAGTATATTTTTTGTAAAAGTAACAAATAAACTATATTTGCATAGTAATATGAATTCGAAACTTATATCAAAATCGGACCTAAAGAGAGCTATCAAAGTTCATGGCCTTCCGGGAAACATTCTGGCCTCCTTCCTGCTTTGTATCCTTGGGCTTGACAGGATAAATAAAAAATATGCCCGCTTCTCTGAGTTCAATGGACGAGACTTTACATCTGCCCTGCTTGTCGAATTCAATGTTAAATACGATATAATTGAGAAGGAGCTTGAATATATACCTCAGGAAGGACCATTCATTATTGTTTCAAATCATCCTTATGGTGCTATTGACGGAGTTATCCTTATAAATATTTTCAGTGCTGCCCGGCCGGATATAAAATTTCTGACAAACTTCATCCTTTCGCTTATTCCTAATCTTAAGGATTTCTTTTCTCCGGTAAATCCATTTTCGGACAGGCCCGAACTTTCACCGAGCTTTGGAGGAATCCGGATGGCTTCGGAAACACTTAAAAGCGGTGGGTGTCTTGGGCTGTTTCCTGCAGGGGAGGTTGCAACTACATACGGAACTTCAATAATTCAGGATAAAGAGTGGCAGCAGTCTATAATAAAGCTTATTAAAAACTCGGGAGTTCCGGTTTTACCTGTATACGTGCACGGAACCAATTCAAATTTCTTCCACTGGCTGGGAAAAATTCATCCAATGCTGCGAACTGCCAGGCTGCCAGGGGAGCTTTTAAACAAAAGCGGCAAAACTGTACCGGTAAGAATCGGCAAGCTCATCTCGGTGAATGAAATATCGGAGTATAAAGACTTACAGTCTCTAGGAAGGTTTTTACGGAGCAGGACATATGCACTTGAAGCAAATGTTAAATCCGAAATAATCCGTCCGGAGGAGGTATACTCCAACCCGATTGCTCTTCCAAAAAACAGGCGCTCACTTGTTAAAGAGATAAATCTGCTTTCAAAGGAAAAGCACCTTTTCACAACAGGACACTTCAGTTGCTATCTATCCGATTCAAAATCGATTCCAATATTAATGCACGAACTTGGCCGGAAAAGAGAAGAGGCGTTCAGAGCCGTGGGCGAAGGAACAAAAAAACCTCTCGATACCGACGAGTATGACGAATACTACAAACACCTCATACTTTGGGATAAGCATAAATCCAGAGTGGTTGGTGCATATCGTCTCGGTTATGGAAAGGAGATTCTTGCAAAAAAAGGGATTAAAGGCTTTTATACAAAAACCCTTTTCGATTACGAACCGGAATTCGTTGATTATCTAAAGCATTCTATTGAACTGGGAAGGTCTTTTGTTTCTGTTGAGTATCAAAAAGAGGCATTGCCCCTTATGCTGCTTATAAAAGGATTGCTTTACTCGGTTTTGAATGACAGCAATATAAAATATCTTATAGGGCCGGTGAGTATAAGTTCATGGTACCCTAAATTTTACAGAAGCCTTATAATTCAGTATCTGAAAGACTACCATTCTCTTGAGGGAATGGATAAACAGCTGAGACCAAAGAACCCGTTCTTTCCGGACTTTCTCAGGAGTAATCCGGATGACCTGATGAAAGGAAAATCAGAAAGTATCGAGAAATTTGACAGATACCTGCTGAAGTTAAGCGATAACGAGTACAGGCTGCCGACACTTCTCAAGAAATATCTTAAAATTAACGCCAAGATCATTAATTACAATGTGGACCCTGACTTTAACTATTGTGTGGACGGGCTGGTATTTATGGATATTATGAAAGTTCCCAAGCAGGAGATTATTAATCTGGCAAGGGATGAGAAAAATCTTAATGCTATTCTCAGGAGATTCGGAATTAACGAAGATTAAGGAACCGGGTCGTACCCGCTGCCTCCCCAGGGATGGCATCTCAGGATTCTTTTTACAGCAAGATACAGCCCCATAAAGGGGCCATGTTTTTTTACAGCCTCAAGCGCGTATGACGAACAAGTTGGAGTAAACCTGCATGATGGCGGTTTTAAGGGAGATATGCAGTACTGATAGCATTTAATCAGCAGAATTAGTGGTGCCGATGCTATCTGTATCAGAATATTTTTTAAGTTTTGAGAGTGCATTTTTTAATGCTGTATTAATCTGATTGTAATCAAGAATCTCGGAACTGATATAAACAACTGCAAAATCCAGGCCCGGAACAGATTCAAGAATTTCACGATTAAGGCGGTAGCTTTCACGTATTCGCCTTCTTATTAAATTTCTGTTTACAGCTTTTTTGTGCTGCCTCTTTGGTACGGAAATCAAAATCCGGTTAATACCCTCAGGGTTGGTATTATAGTAGATTTTAAAGGGGTAGCTGAATAGTGCTTTTCCATCTTCAAAAAGAGAATTTATAAGTTTTATGGAACTTAATCTCTCTTTTTTGCGGAATGTGTATCGTGTTTCTGTCATTATATATTGCAGAATTACTTTTGTTCCAAGTAATTAAGCAGAGCTTTGGCAATAGATGGAACCTCTGGTGTTGGAGCAACTACGTCGGCTGTAAGTTTTGCCGCCTTGAGAGCCTTTAAGGTTGTTGTCCCGAATGTGGCAAACTTAACCCCGTTCTGTTTAAATTCGGGGAAGTTTTCCAGCAGGGATTTGATATCGCTTGGGCTGTAAAATACAATAATATCGTAAGTATCAATATTTACGCTGCTGAGGTTGCTGTTTACTGTCTTTACAAATACAGCACTTGAATGCTTGATTTTTGCCTTTACAAAGATTTTGTGCAGGTCGGTCTTGCAACTGTCTGCTGCAGCAATAAGGAAATTTTCGTTTTTGTGCTTAACTCCGATTAGTTCAACAATGGAAGCATTGGTCCCATTGCCAAAGAAAATTTTTCTTTTCCGGTATACAATATGCTTTTGCAGATAGAGAGCAACAGCCTCTGATATACAAAAATATTTCATTGTTTCCGGAATAGCGATTCTTATCTCCTCACTGATTTTGAAAAAAGCATCAATGGAGTTCCTGGAGGTAAATACAACGGCTGTATAGTCGAGAATAGAAACTTTCTGAAGACGAAACTCTCTGGCTGTAAGTGGTTCTACTTTGAAAAACGGAATAAAATTGATGTTTACTTTATATTTGGAAATCAATTCTGTATAAGGAGAGCCGTTAGTTGGTTCGGGTTGGGAAATTAATATGTTTTTTATTTTCATATTACTATAGAGAAAGTATAAAATTCGCGATTAAGACCAATGGTAGTATTTCTGCGCCGCAAAGATACAAAATATAAAAAAAATGAGAAAATCGATGACCAATTATTATTTGATAGCTTCTGAAAAGATATATTAATAATATTGGTAAAACGCTGATAGCCATTATAAATACAACCTCTTCTTCTGTTATGAGGGAAGAGAATGTTTTAATTAAAACGGACGGAAAAGTGAAAATTGCTGCTATAATGACATGATTATAGCCAACTTTTTCCAAAAGATTGAATGTTACTTTATCCCGGTTAATCCATGAGAGAAGTTTAAAAATCAACTTTTTTGCCAGTCCGAAAAGCAATAAAAAGACAAAAAATCCAATCAGGAAAAAGGGAGGATAAATATTAAATTCCTGCGAAACGTAATTATCTGCCAGAAGCGTGATTATCACCGGAAAGTATAGTAGGGAAATTACAAAAACAACATTTCTCTGTTGCGTTATGGCAAGTTTCTCTTCCAGTTTGCAATGATTTCTCAAAGAGGTAAGAGCTTTTAATACTGCAGGAAGAGTACTTATAATCTCCCTGGAAAAAACGACAAGCAGTATAAAGAACGAAATTATTATTCCGGAAAGGAATACATCTGGCTTTTCAGAAGTGACATTTCCTGCGGGAGCAGGGACAATTGTCAGGTTTTTTGTTGAGCTTCTCCACAATGAATCTATAGGCAGCACATTTTCTCCCTGAGCAGAATATGTATTGTATACAAGATATCTGCACGACACACTGTCGGTAATGTATAGAGTATCGGTCTGAAACATCAGTTTCCCCTTTTTGCCGGATAGCCGAGTGATTGCAGGATAGAAATAATTCTGTCTCTGAAATCGCCCTGTATTATTATTTCACCATCTTTAACTGAACCGCCAACTCCGCACTTGCTTTTAAGGCTTTTTGCAAGCAACTCAAGATCGGAACTTTTGCCAATGAACCCCTTAACAAGGGTTACTTGTTTCCCTGCCCTGTGTTTACGGTCGATTGCAACAATAAGTTTTTGTTTAACTTCGGGCAACGTTTCGGTATCTTCACCGTTTTCTTGTCCTGAAAATTGGAACTCGGGATTTGTGGAGTACACTACTCCTAATCTGCTTTTCCAGTCGGTTGGGGACATAAAGTATTTATTTTGCTGCAAAGTTAGGCAGAAAAATTCAAAATAGTATCTTTGTCAATTATTCTCAATATCACCAGTATTTTTTATCTCATGGAATTGAAAAAATTTAGATTGATCGACAACATCCTTGGTGTTATCGTTTTATTAATCTCCTCTGCAACATACCTCCTTACAATTGAGGAGACAACCAGCTTCTGGGACTGCGGAGAGTTTATTGCATCTGCATTTAAACTGGAAGTAGGTCACCCTCCCGGGAATCCGGTTTTCCAGCTTTTAGGAAGGTTCTTTACATTATTTGCCCAACCGGACAAAGCGGCTATGATGGTGAATGCCATGAGTGCCCTTTGTTCTGCATTTACTATTCTTTTCCTGTTCTGGACCATTACTCATTTGGGAAGAAGAATTATTGAAAAAAGAGGAGAAGCTCTTTCCTCATCAAACTCAATAGCAATCTGGGGAGCCGGATTAGTAGGTGCTCTTGCATTTACTTTCTCGGATTCGTTCTGGTTTTCAGCTGTTGAAGGTGAAGTATACGCTATGTCATCTTTGTTTACGGCTGCTGTTTTCTGGGCCATGCTCAGATGGGAGGAACAGGCTGACCAGCCTCACGCAAACAGGTGGATTGTTCTTATTGCATTCCTTATGGGTCTTTCGATAGGGGTGCACCTGCTTAACCTGCTTGCAATTCCGGCTCTTGTATTTATTTATTACTATAAAAAATATGAGGTCAGCACAAAGAAAAGCATATATGTACTACTCATTTCAGGAGCGATTCTCGCGTTTATTCTATACGGAGTAATACCATATCTGCCAAAAATGGCATCCTGGTTCGACCTTTTATTCGTTAACGGAATGGGCCTTCCATTCAATTCAGGTGCCGTTGTCTTTATGGTTTTGGTTCTTATTGCATCTTTTTTTGGCATCTGGTATACATACAAAAAGCAAAATTATCTGTGGAACACAATCATTCTGAGTTTTACAATGATTGTAATAGGATATTCGTCTTTTGCCGTTGTAATTATCAGGTCGCAGGCAAATACCCCCACAAATGAAAATCAGCCCGACAATCCCTTCTCATTAGTAAGATATCTTGCCCGTGAGCAGTACGGGAGCAACCCGCTTATTTATGGCGAGAGTTACTCTTCTACATATGATTTGATTACTCAGAAATATTATGCAAAACTCGACGGAAAATATGAAAAGGTAAATGGCCCGGTTCAGGCAAAATATAAACCGGAATCAAAAATGCTTTTCCCCCGGATGTGGAGCAACAGTTCCAAGGATCATGTGAATTTTTATCAGACATATACCGAAGGCAGGGGAACTACCATCCCGGGAACCGATAAGAAACTGCCTCTGATGAAGGATAATCTGAGATATTTTTTCGATTATCAGTTGGACTGGATGTACTTCAGGTATTTCATGTGGAATTTTGCCGGAAGGCAAAATGACATTCAGGGCTCTACTCCGGGAGACGTGTTCAGAGGAAACTGGGAAACCGGGATTCCATTCCTTGATAAGGTCAGGCTTGGCGACCAGAGTGTTGGTCCGGATTATATTGTAAACAACAGGGCGAAGAACCACTTCTATATGCTTCCGCTATTGCTGGGACTCGTAGGACTGTTCTATCAGCTGGGCAAAGACAAGCATAACTGGTGGGTTACAATGTTGCTTTTCCTTCTTACAGGTATTGCTATTGCAGTTTATCTCAATATGCCTCCATACCAGCCGAGAGAAAGGGACTATGCATTTGCCGGCTCATACTATGCATTTGCAATATGGATTGGTCTTGCGGTCATGGCAATTCATGACCTGTTAAAGAGGTGGGTGCCTGCAAAAGTATCCGCGATAGCAGTGAGCTCAGTTTGCCTTATAGTACCTATTCAAATGGCAAGCCAGACATGGGACGATCATGACAGAAGCGACAGGTTCACTGCCCGCGACCTTGCCTACAACTATTTAAACAGCACAGAGAAAAACGCAATACTTGTTACACACGGAGATAATGACACATTCCCTCTCTGGTATATTCAGGAGGTAGAAGGTGTGAGAACCGATGTGCGGATAATGAATACATCTCTGCTGGGAACAGACTGGTATATAGATCAGATGAAATTCAAAACGTATGATTCCGACCCGGTTCCTTTCACAGTACCAAAGAGAGAGTACCTGTACGGAACAAATGACGTGATTCAGATTTATGACAAAGTGAACAAGCCGTTCCCGCTTAAACTGGTGGTGGATTTAGTTTCAAATCCCGATGCAAAAGTGAGGGGACAGGACGGTGAGCTCTACAGTTTCTTTGCTGCAAGACAACTTACCATTCCTGTTGACAGGGAGAGAGCAATTGCAAATGGCATTGTGAGCGTGGCCGATTCGGCACAAATAGTTGACACTATTGTTCTCAATCTTCCCGAAAACAAGGATCTGATGACAAAAGCCGAACTGATGGTACTTGATATGCTTGCAAACTACAAATGGGACAGGCCAATCTACTTTGTTGCAATGGGTGGCGATCTTGAAATCGGAATAAGGGACTATCTTGAATACACCGGTTTTGCATATAAGTTTGTTCCGATAAAGAGTAAAACTTCACTTGGCTTCCCGGGAAGGGTTCCTGCAGAAAAAATGTATGACAAGGTGATGAATGTATACAAGTGGGGAAATATGAACGACCCTAAGGTAAATATTGATTACCAGAATCTATTGACATTCACCGCGGTAACGTGTGTAAGAAACATTTTTACGCAAACAGCAAGAGCTCTTGTACTCGAGGGAAAGGCAGACAAAGCGATTGCCGTTCTGGACAAAATGCAGGCTGTTATGATTCCTTCACAGTTTCCTTTAAATGTATCATTGCTTGGCTCCCTCAACGAACACTCTGTTTTGGAGGCTATTGATATATATATTCTTGCCGGAGCGCGTGAAAAGGGACTTTCGCTTGCAGATGCCTTCATAAAGGACAGCTTTACATCAATAGACCTTTTTGCTCAAAAATATAACGGGTTTTATCTTTCAAAATCGGATATTGAGAGGAGTCTCTCATATTTGATAATGCTTGCAGATGCTCTTAAGAATCGTGGCGAGAAAGATAAGGCTGCAGATATTGAAAAGCAGGTTAACGATACAATTAAAGCAATTCAGGCAATTTAGCCCAATAGCAGATTGCAGCCCCTGAGTTCGGAATTTTTTATGCGGCCGAGAATCTTAAAACCATTCCCGGCCGTTTTTATGCCCATATCCTCTGTCTCAATAAATGAGCAGGAGTTTACATTTGCCAGGTCAATGATGTTAATGCCTCCACGGTTTCCTGCCTCGGCCACACGGAAAGGATTGTTGAAATCTCTTATAATAATTTTCATCCACGGAGGTGTCATAAAAACTCCGTTACCATTTGAATAGGCTTGTGAAAGCAGCTCTGCCATACCGTATTCGGAGTGAATATTTTCAACTCCAAAACAGTTTTTGAGGATTTTGTGCATCTCTTCCCTTTCGATTTCCACTCCCCGGCCCTTCATGCCTCCGGTCTCCATTACAATAAGGTCTGGAAATTCAATTTTATATTCGTTTGCAAAATCAAGGAGAGCAAAGCTTACCCCAAGCAATATGACCTTTTTATTACCCTTTTTCAGAGCAGAAAGCTTTTCATACAGCTCAAGTCTGTTATAGAGGTAGAAGCCGCTTTCGCTATTCTCGGTCATTCGGATGAGAGTATCTGCCATATAGACAAGCGAAGACCCCTCTCTTTCCAGATAAGAAGGCAGCATGGCGAGGATAATATAGTCAGAAGGGTTTCCGTAGAAAATTTGGAAACCGTTTATGAAACTTGTCTCATAAAGGGAGAGTTCGGCTACAGGATGTCTTGCCGGTTCCATTCCGGTTGTAGCACTACTTGTGAAAATTTTTTCAGGTTTGCCGGGTCCGCAGTATATCTCCTCGCTTTTAAAAAACTGTACGGGAAGAAACGGAATTTCCTCAATGGATTTTATTGACTCTGTATCTTTCCCTATGTAGTTTATATATCGTCTGTAAGGTTCGCAATTCGAATATTGATGACTAAACACTTTAAGCGCAATGCTCCCGAACAGAGATGCATCTTCCTGATACACACCGCAGGGCTTCTCAATAAAATTCCTGACACACTTTATTACAGATTCCATAGGTCGTAATTATTACTCCTCAGAATTTATTCTTATAAGGTCTTCTGCAATGTCTCTCCTGCTGCTCAGGCGGGGAATCTTGTTCTGGCCACCCAGTTTTCCTTTCTCTTTTTGCCATTTGTAAAAAGTTCCGCTTTTAAGATTAACTACAGACAGCCTTACCATGGTAGAGTTTTTCGTTCTCTTCGCTTCATAGTCGGAATTCTGTTTGCATATCTCAAGGTCAAGCAAGTCGGCAAATTTTTCTAAACTGGACGGTGTCCTGGAAAATTCTATTAGCCACTGATGGGAACCTTTTCCCCCTTCCTTCATGAACAGGGGTGCAACTGTAAAGTTTTCCACAGAACAATCCCCGGCGTCACAGGCAGCAGAAAGAGCCCTCTCTGCGTTTCCAATCATCAGCTCTTCGCCAAAAGCATTAATGAACAGCTGGGTGCGGCCGGTGATAATTAACTTGTGCGGGCGAAGCGATGTAAAAGACACTGAATCACCAATTAAATAACGCCATAAGCCACCGTTGGTTGTTATTACCATGGCATAGTTTACTCCGGTTTTAACACTTTCTACAGTGTCAAATTCGTTAAAGTTTCCGTCAAGAGCTTCGCTTAATTTGTCCAGAGGGATAAATTCATAAAATACTCCGCCATTTACCATCAGAAGCATAGATCGGTCACTGGGATCGTCCTGAAAAGCAAAATACCCCTCGGAAGCATTATAGTTTTCAAGATACTTCATGCTGTCGGACGGTATAATGCGCTTGTATTCACTTCTGTATGGCTCAAAATTGATTCCTCCGTGCATGAAAAGTTCAAGATTTGGCCACAACTCAAGAATATTGCATTTGCCGGTATATTCAAGTATTGAATTAAGAAGAATAAGATTCCATGATGGAACGCCGGAGATGCTTGTTACATCAACATCATTCGCAATCTTGCAAATCTCCTTAACCTTTTCTTCAAAGTCGCCTATCAAGGCTATATGTTTTGGGGGAGTTCTTCTGAGTTCTGCAATTGCCGGAGAGTTTTTGAGCAATATGGCAGAAAGGTCGCCGCATTGAGTTCCCCCCTTACCCGCCTCATCTTCCTTCGCACTGCCGCCGAGTGTAAGGGCCATTCCGTCAAAAAGGCGCGATTCCGGATTCTGGCTCATATAAGTCGCAAGCATATTCTGCATACCGTCGTAATGGCATGAGCTTATCGATTCATTTGTAATTGGAATAAACTTGCTTTTTGAAGAACTTGTCCCGCTGGATTTGGCAAACCACTTGATTTTTGAGTCCCACAACACATAATCCTCTCCGGAGCGGACTCTGTCAATATACGGTTCTATCTTGTCATAGTCCAAAAGCGGAGCCACTTTCTGAAACCCGGAAATATCTGATAAAGAACCAAAATTATGTTCTTTTCCAAAAGACGTATTTGAACCGGACTTTAAAATTTTGTCAAACCACTCTCTCTGAAAACGCCATGGGTCCATCCTGGTTTCATCCAGAACTTTTAACCTTTTATAGGAGTATAAATTAAAAACTTTCGTTACAACTGACATCTTAAACTTTTAAAGTTGGTGCAAATATAAACTATTATTCAAAGACCTCCCTGAGTATCTCAAGAGATTGAATATTTATCGGATGTCCCATGTGATGACTAAGGTATTTAAGCATTTCGCCTATAAAGCTGTATCTCTGCCTTCCTGATATTTTCAGAAGGTGAATGCACTTCTCTCTGGATTCAAGAATCGAATGAAGGATATGAGAGTTGGCCGCATCAAAGCACATTCCTTCCGAAACTGGAGAAGAACAGAAGCGGGCAGTAAATATGTCGAAATACTCATTTTTGGAGGAGTAGTTGTCTTCTGGGGAATAGCCTGTCATTCCTGCAAATCCTACAATAAACCAAAGATGGAAGTTTGAATAGTTCTCGTTCAGTTCTTCAAGCAGAATAACAGATTTTTTTATGAACCCGAAAAGTTCTCTGTTCTGCTCCACTTCCTTAATACTCCTGTATATAAGCTCACTAATGAATATTGCTATAGTGCTTTTTGTAACATTGGTGCGGATATCGGCAAGATTGAAAATTGTACGGTATTCCCGGATTGTTTTAAGATCTCCCTTTTCTCCCGGGGCCAGTTCGGCTTCAATAATACTAAGCGGGTGTAACTGAGAAATGGCGGCATAGTTTTTGGAACTCCCGGCTTTGCGGACAATAAAACCCTGACGGCCTCCGGTGTTTGAGTAACCGTGAACAATGAGGCCGGAGTCTTTGTACTTGGTTTTGTGTAAGACTATGATCTCCGTTTTGAGATTCATTTTCCCGGGAAGTTATTGTTGAGAAAATCGGATAATTTACGCATAGCAATGCCCCTGTGTGATATTCTGTTTTTCTCTTCCGCAGAAAGTTCTGCAAGAGTTTTGCTGTAACCTTCAGGCATAAAAAGGGGGTCATAGCCAAATCCTCCGCAACCGCTGGAAACTTCAAGAATAGAGCCTTCGAGGGCTCCTTCAAAAAGGAAAATGCGGTTTTCGTCAAGGATGAGTGCAACGACTGTTAAAAAGCGAGCCTTTCTGCAGTTGGCACCATTAAGTTCTTTTAATAGTTTTTGCATGTTTTTGACAGGGTCAGCCTCAATACCGGCATACCTTGCAGAGTAGACGCCCGGTCTTCCGTTCAGGAAATCCACTTCAAGTCCTGTGTCGTCGGCAAAGCAGGGTCTTCCAAACTTGTCCCAAAGGAATTTTGCCTTCATTATGGCGTTTTCTTTGAGTGTATCGGCAGTTTCCGGAATTTCTCCCGTGAGACCGAGCTGAGAAGGAACAACCAGGCTGAATCCTGTTCCCAGAATGGCCTGCGCTTCTGATAATTTATGTTTATTGGCAGTTGCAAAGATTAGTTCCATAAAAAGAATATTGCATCAAAGATACTAAAACTTTAAATTTGTATTAAAGATTATAAAATCCGAAACATGAACACAAAATTGAGATCACTGGCATTTGCAGCCGCCCTGTTACTCGCGTCGGTTTTAACCGCACAATCGAGAGAATTCAAAGCGGGCAAGAGCCTGGATATACAGTTCTCCGTACTCAGGGAACTTTCCCTGTTTTATGTAGATACAATTCAGGTAGACAAGCTTGTCCAGACCGGTATAAATGCTATGGTAGAGTCGCTTGACCCTTATACTGTATATATTCCCGAAGAAGATGAGGAGAGCATAGAACTGCTTACAACCGGTTCCTACGGAGGTATTGGCGCTCTTATTAAGAAAGTAGACGGAGGAGTGGAAATATCCGAAATTTATGAGAACTCGCCTGCAGCAAAAGCAGGACTTGTAGCCGGAGACATTATTCTCAGGATAGACTCATTACCGACAGCAGGGTTGAACGTGGAGCAATGCTCATCAAAAATGAAGGGTACTCCCGGAGTTGTTGTAACGTTTGTTATAAAAAAACTAAGAGGGGGAGAAACAAAAGAGATTAAGATTGCCCGCGAAAGAGTTCACTTCCCCGACGTTGCATATTGGGGAATGGTTAACGATACTGTCGGATATATAAGAATAACAAGTTTTACGCTTGACGGTGCGAAAGATGTGAAGAATGCAGTTGTCAACCTCAAAAAGAGTGGAAAAATTAAAAGACTCGTCCTCGATTTGAGAGGAAACGGAGGCGGGCTGCTTGACGAAGCTGTGAATATTGTATCCATTTTCGTTCCTTCCGGAACAAAAGTGGTTTCTGCGCTGGGAAGACAAAAACAGACAGATGCTATATACTATACAAAAGAGGAGCCTACTGATACTGCTTTACCGCTTATCGTTCTTGTCAATTCGGGATCAGCCTCATCGTCCGAAATTGTTGCGGGAGCCCTGCAGGATCTGGACAGGGCAACTATTATCGGTACCAGAACATTCGGAAAAGGTCTGGTGCAATCCATAAGAGATGTGGGATACAACAATAAAATCAAACTTACTACAGCCAAATATTATACTCCAAGCGGAAGATGCGTACAGGCAATCGACTACAGCAACAGGAACGAAGACGGAAGCGTAGGCAATATACCTGACTCACTTATCAGGCCGTTTAAAACCAGTAAGGGAAGAGTTGTATATGATGGAGGAGGAATTGCTCCCGATGTGAAAATCGAGGCCGAGTCGTACAGCAGGCCTTCGCTCTCTCTGTTGTACAACGATATCCTCAGGGATTATTCGATTATCTATTTCAGGGACCATCTTTCAATAGATTCTCCATCTAAATTTAAGCTTTCAGATGAAGAGTTTGAGAAGTTTACAGAATATGCGGTTGGACGGGAATTCGACCACAGGACTGCATCGGAGGTAGATTACGACAGACTGATGGCCACTGCTAAAAAAGAGGGCCTCATTACAGAACTGGACAGCGGCCTCAAGCAGCTGGAGTCAAAAGTTAAGCTCGGCAAAAGCGGCTCAATACGTATAAACGGCAAAGAAATAAAAGCTCTTCTTGAAGAAGAGATTGTAAACAGATATTACTTCCAGAGAGGAAGGATAGAGAGCATAATAAGGAATGATAAACAATTAAAAG
>Ga0316605_10000155_pt1 | contig 62616 bp, 35 predicted proteins | sample OWC_soil_day20_n_FD_207666 | JGI IMG/M metagenome (GOLD analysis project Ga0316605, IMG submission 207666) | Wetland soil microbial communities from Old Woman Creek delta, Ohio, United States - OWC_soil_day20_noCT | ecosystem: Environmental > Terrestrial > Soil > Wetlands | place: USA: Ohio...
TTACAAATGGCCATGTAGCATTGTTGTGATACGAGAACATATCGGAAATCTGAGGATAAAAGATACTTGGGCCAAAAGGAAGAACCGGCATGTTTTGAATAATTTGCTTCTGTTGTTCGGGCGATGCAATATCGAACAGGATACAAAGAGCCTCGCCTAATGTTTCGCTGCGTGGAGACAAGATGTTACTATTGCGTCCATACATATATTGAGCGTAATATCCTTTGTCGGGCATCCACAAATGCTTATTAATAGCAGCTTTTAAAGATTCAGCTTTCTGACTATATCGCAGGTAATCGTCTTGCTTATTTAACATTTTGGCCATTTTGCTTAAAATATTTAAAGCCTGATAATGAATGGCATTCGTTCCCAAACATTTCGATTTAAATATGTCGGCCGGTTGCATCCATTTCGGATAGCTTTGTTCGCGCCAATCGATAAACGACGACTCTCCCATAGCAAGTCCGGTTTCTTTATCATAAACTGTTTGCAAATCGGTTTCCATGGATTTTTTTATGGCAGGATATATACTTTTCATCCAATCAAAGTCTCCAGTTACTTTGTACAACTCCCATGCAGCCGTAATCCACACAACGCGATCGGTGGAAACAGGCCACGAACCTCCGGTGCCGGTATCTTGAATTATTCGACCAACCATATCTACTTTGCGTAACAGACTGTTTTTGGATACAGTTGGTTGCATGTAAGACATGCTCAAAAAGATACTGTAGCTAACATCGCGAGTCCAAACACCTGGCCAAAGTATTCCAGTACGCAAAGTCAAATCCGGTTCTACAGCATTCACCATTTCATCGAGTCCCATATTGTAAATTGCATTCTCCAGCAGGGTAGGACCGGAATATTGAGGATAAGAAGAAATATCATTTTTCTTAGCCCAGACATAGCTGATCTGATCGTCTTTGGAACTTGGACTGGAAAAATTACTATGGATTTTTGTAGTTGACTCTGCTGTACCTACGAAGTTTCCTTGCGTGATTTTGTCTGATTGCCAACGATATGCATTGTTTTCATAGACAACCTGAGTTTTTGCCTGATTTGCGATGCATAAATACAAAGTCAGTATTATGACGAATTTGAGTTGTTTCATCCTCTTTTATTTAGTTGATTCGTGCTATAAAGATACAATTATACAATTATCTCTCCTCGTTGGTTCAAAAATCCTATTCATTTTATATTCAACATATTTAGATTAATAAAACCAATAATTGAGTTCCTTTTATTATAACGTATCATTTCACATCATTAATTGATTTACGTAATTTATTATTTGTTGCTATATCGTTCAATTCTTTTATTTATCCGACACTACGGATATCTCTTTTTCTGCCGAATAAATCAAATGTCCAAGACTACTAACACCCTCCAACACAACCCGATAAGTTGTTGGAATATCTGCTGCATAAAACGACAAATTAACCGTTCCTGTACTATCTACCTGAACATTAGGATTCCAAAGCACGGTAGTTCGATAGTCGGGCGTACTACTGTTTTTTTCCTGTTCCGTACTATAAACAGGAGAATAAAACTTTACAGTTTGCTGATAACCAAATGCCTTGACTACTTTTATATTCGGATTTGTTATTTTGGTTTGAACAAATCCATTTTTAGTATTAATAACAATGGCTCCATTAGATCCCATCGTTCCGAAAAGGGCTCCCATTGTCGAACCTTGATTTATAAAAATATCCTGAATATCATCTATCATCAGCATACTATAATCAAAATCCTCGGTGGGAACATTGTCCAACAGCACCATTGGTTTATTGCCCCGGTACCGGACATCACTACCGTTAACAGTAACACCGGCTAATCTGCGCAGCAATTCATACGTAGAACTTACGTGCCAACCCTCAATATCTTTAGCCGTGATCACCTTGGATGAAGTAACCGAATAATAGGGCGACTCGGTGGCAGCCGCAACTTTTCGCTTAGCAGTTACCAACACCTCGCCCAGATGATAGGTTTTCATCCCATCAAGAACCGAATATCTCTTGTTCGAAGGCAACAATAGCGTATCTTCTAATGCCGGTTCTTTTCGGCTAATTATTTCAGAAATAGCCAACGAAGGGAAACGGGCAGTGCTATCCATTTCTAAAAAAGCCTTTTTTAATTTGCTATTGGAGGTAGCCTGTATTATATACCTTGTTCCATCGCAATATTCCAGATTTTTAAATACAAACCTTCCTTTGTTATCCGTTTTAGCAAGCAACATTCCTTCTACAGAGTCTTTCAATGCGAGCAAACTGATATCGCCCTCTTTCAGCCCGGAAAAAAGGCCTTCTGCCTTACCGGAAATTTCTTCACTTAATTCGACCGGATATTGTAAAGGTTTCGTTAGTTTTCCCTTCAGAAGGTTGGGAATATCGTATCTTCGCCATCCTTGCGTCATCATTAAAACATCCAATGCACCCTCCGATTCCTTACTATCTTGCCTGAGGTAGCTTGCCGGGTCTTCTATATATCCCTTAATTTCTGATGTAAGCAATAAGGTAGAAATAATGTTAGAAGTGCTGTCTATGTTCGCTCCATTTGCATCCACTACTGCCAAGGAGAAATTTCCAGACAAAGGTGCTTTGTTTTCATCCGTAAGGTGTACCGACAAGTTTATTTTGTCTCGCGTTTGGTACTTTTCTTTATCTAATTCGATATTAGTTTTGGCCAGAGCATTGCCATGCGAAGAAAACACAAGACGTTCACTCAGAATATTCCGGTCTTTGTCAACCAATAAAAAATGAGCAATTCCGACAGGGAAGAAATCTTTTTCGAAGCCAATACAACTTTTATTCTGATCCCACGGTTCCACGTAGATGGGTACTCCCCGCATGTGAACAATTAATTGCATTTGTGACGGCAACACAAAATCAGGTGATTTCAATACTCTGACAAGCAGTTTATCGTCCACCCAGACTGTTTTCAAAGAGACAGCACTGTCCGAAGGTTCGGGCAAATCAAACCGCTTTACAACCTTCTCTTTGTTGGTGCATACGGCATAATATTTTCTGCCGGGCTCATAGGAAAACTTGAAACTGCCCATCCCCAAATGAGTACTTTCAAACTCGGCACACAAATAATGTTGATCATCAAAAACCTGCCCTTTAACCTCTTCCGATCGTCCACCTGTATTGAGGGCTTTAAATGCGATTGTTGTATTAGCCGACGAGGGAGCATATCCACCTTCGGGAAAGAAAGAAACATCGAATGTTTTTTCTATATCGGGAATTTTAAAATACCGTTTATACATTCTGTTCTCGACCACTGTCTGTAGCAAAAACACTCTCTCTTTACTTACTTCTTTTCCCGTAAAAGAGCATGATCCTGTTTTCTCTTTAAATGTCACTGTTTTAGCATCCCCTTTCTCAGTACCCCCCAAATAAACAACGCACTGCCCGGGCATAAGTTTTTCCTTTCTTCCTTTTGCAGAAAAAAGCAGTTCCGCATTAACGCCATCACCTTCAGCTTTATAGTTAATATCAACAGACACTTTTTCTGATACCGGATTGGAAATATAAAGCTGTTTGGAGAAGAAATAATCTTCCCCTACGTTTCGCATAAATCGTGTATAAGCCCTTAACAGATAGTCCCCCTCCCCTATCTCCTCATCCAACGGTATTTGTCCGTAAAAGCAACCCGTACTATCAGGTCGTAATTTTACTCTTTGTACAAGATGCTTAGCCGGATTTATCAACTCAACATATACATACCGGCTGGCATTTGCCTGTTTCATAAAAATGGCATCTACCAAATGTACCCGCATCCAAATGGTTTCGCCGGGATAATAACTGCCTTTATCGGTTTGAACATAGATCTTTTCTTGAGGAAAAACAGATAACTGATCTATAAAAAGCTTTTTAACGGGGTTTTCTTCTGACTCTTGCGCACGAGAAACCGCTGTAATAACTATCAGTGCTAATAAGGTTAGGATCGATTTTGTTTTCATGTATTCTTTATTTTATCTTTTATAACCATCATATTCCTTTAGCTCTGACTCAACCGATTTTCGAAACGAAGCATGGAAAACAAAAATTTCTGCCACAAATAATAGTGCTGCAATTATGATTATAAATGCGAATATTTTTAAAATTATTTTTCCATTATTAATCTCGTCTTTAATTGTTTTAAAACAAAAAACTACTGAATGGGAGTCGCAGAAGGCGGTGCATCTTTTAAATTACTTCCCCAGTTTTTATTTGCTTTATCTCCCATAATTAATATCAACGATCCGCCATTGGCAATATCCGAATGATTAAACCAAGGTTTATTCCATTCCTTGCCATTCATTATAGCCGATTGGATATACTTATTTTCTTCAGAGCAATTTTTGGCAACAATTTCAAATATCTTTCCATTGCCCAACCGAACCTTCACATTTTTAAATACAGGGCTTCCGATATTATATGACATCGAACCCGGAGTAACCGGATAAAATCCCATGGAAGAAAATACCACAAAAGCAGTCATTCCACCACCATCTTCATCGCCGGGCACTCCCATTAAATCGTTACGGTACCAATAACGAAGCAGTTGACGAATTCGCTTTTGAGTTTTCCATGGCTGACCGGCATAATTGTATAAATACGGAATATGAAACGACGGTTCATTGGCCATCGAAAACTGACCTACATTGCCTGTATGATCGGGCAAAGAGGAATAAAAATCGTATTTACTTTTTCCCAAAGACTCCCGGAATGTCGCATCCAAATTTCGGGCAAATCTATCGGCTCCGCCCATTAGCTTTACCAGATCAGCAACATTGTGTTGTACATCCCAACGAAATGTCCAACCGTTATTTTCGTCGTAGTACTCTCTGGCTCCGGGTCCACCTGAAAACCGATAATCGAACGGTAGAATAAACTTCCCCTCGGCATCTTTCGGATGAAAAAATGAAGTTTCAGAATTAAACAAGTTCCGATAATTGTAAGAACGTTTCAAGAAATACTGATAATCGTCGGTTTTATTTAATTGTTTGGCTATTTGCGATAAGCACCAATCGTCGTAACAAGTGCCCAAAGTTACCGCTACCGGTTGGCGTTTTTCCCAGGAATGAACCTGAGCACAATTTTCTTTCTCGCCGGGCTTCAATGCCGGAAAATATCCGTTGGAATTATAAAACTGATCAAGCTCTGTGATTGGAACTTTCACCCAGGGAAGTAACGACTTCTCGGTCAATGCTCCTTTACATGCTTTGTAAGCAGCTTCCAGATCGAAACCACGCAATCCTTTTGAATAAGCATCCAGAATTACAGCTACGGCATGGTTTCCATTCATCCGGTGACTATCACCGGTGACTTCGGGAAAGGTAGGCATCCAGCCTTGTGGCGATTGTTGAGCCATTCGGATGTAAGAGTTTACCATATTCGCTTCCATTTCCGGCTCAATCAATACCCGTAACGGATGAGTGGCACGATAAGTATCCCATATCCAGTCGTCAGTGAAAAAGGCATGTCCGCCATCATCGTGTATTTTGCCGTCGAAAGCACTGAAGTACTTTCCCTCTTCGCTGATATTGATCATTCGTTCGTACGTGCGATACAAAGACGTGTAGAATACAGTTTTCTGATTCTCAGTGCCTCCCTCAATTTGAATTTTATTCAGGGTAGAATTCCAAACCGTACGACCTGCCAAAGCAACTTTATCTACATCGTAAACGGCTATTTCTTTGTTCAAATTTCTTTTGGCTTGCTCGGCGCTAATAAACGAAATCCCATACCGCAACCGAACAATTTTGTCATTTTTGTTAAATCGCAGTACTAAAGCTCCATTTTTTCCACTTTGCTTTAACTGATAGTTAATTTGATCTTTCCCCCAACGTCCAACATTTGTTGGAGTTTGTTCTGTTTCGAGATATAAGTAGATTTTAGAAATACTGTTATCAATTACCTGAAAACCAGAAATACTTCTGCCATCACTCTCCAGATTTCCGTTTCCCACGTTTACAACAATATAGTTGTCGTCTTCTTTATTAAACCCAAAATCATAAATTCCGGAGTGATACGAAGGTGCATAGTTTACGTTAATGTTAGCTTCGTCCAGAAATACAGAATAGCGATAGGGAGTTATCTTTTCCAAATCGTATGAATAAGCCTGAACACGAGAATTAGAAACTGAGTTTCCCTGAATGGGGCTGATATTAAAAGCAGAGCTGCCACGATGACTGGTTACAGCTACAGGTAATCCATTTATTACATCCGACGTATAATCGGCTCGTTCCGGATAAACGCGTAACATACTGTTTGGCAGATGCACAGTTGGGTAAGTTGGCACCAGTAAATGACTAATGTTTCCAATTAAAGGATTTACATAATCTACCGGTGATTTCACATTGCTTCCCATACAGGAGCTATAAGCCATAATGCCCAACAATAATAAATTCATCTTTAATCTCATGGTTATTCTTTTTTTCGTATTTTTATTTGATCAGTATTTTATTCAATGACTCATTGCGAAGGTAACCATCATATTGAAAATTACACCTGATTTACTACAATAACTATCAACATGAAGTATATTAGTGTTTCTCTTTTTTCAAAGCCGCATTTCGTTTCTCCAATTCTTCTTTTAGTTTAATAGCCATTTCAGTGGTATTTTTCCTGATTTCCGGCATCATTTTCTGCATCACAATAGTCATTATTTCACCTTGCATTTCAGGTGCCTTTTCAATCACTTTTCTTCCTGTTGAAGATTTATAAAAGGTAACCAGGTCTTGTATCTCCTTTTCGGTATAATACTTTTCATAAATTCCGGCAACATCTTCATCCATAATTTTCTTAGATATTTCTTTACCCGACTGCATCATTGAGTTCATAAGCTCTTTTGTCATATCCAATGCGGAGGAATCTTTCATTTCCGTGCTTATTTGTTTCATTATCGTCGGCATAATTGATTTATACACTTTTTCCATCATCGAATCGGTCTGCGTTAAATGGATGAGTTCCCTGATAGACTCTTGCTTGGTTTGAGAAAACACAGCAGAAGCTGCGATAAAAAGGACGGCGGATAATAAAATTGCTTTTTTCATTCGTAATTCATTAATTGTTGTTTGATAATTAGTTTCTCTGAAGGTGATTTTGTTAAATTTAAATACTATCGTATAATAATCTTTTGGGTACAAGTCTGTTGTCCGACTTTCAGCTTGATAAAATAAGCTCCTTTGCTCAAAAGAGACAAATCAATCTCCGAATCCGAGGATACTTTTGCTTTCTCACAAACTTTTATTCCCTGTAAATTATATACCGAAAGATCAGCCCTATCACATCCCGTGATCCGGATAATTCCATCAGTTGGATTTGGATAGATATTAATTCCGGGATCGACAGGAGTATTAATTGCGGTAAGGTTGCGTGGGCTCATTTGTACCGATTCGATTACACCCATATAATTACCCGAAGCATCAAAATAATGTAACTTAGACGTTGCTGTGGTTGGAGTAATTTCCAGCGTCAACAGGTGATTAGTCAAACCGTTATTAAAATTAGCAGGATTACCGGATTTATTTGTTCCAACAATTATGTGAGAATAAATCGTCGGACCAACACTTTCATTTATATCCATATAACTTGCGCCACCCTGAGTGATATATTGTACATCATCAAGTACGCCTCTTTCGTATCCGTGCATATGTCCGCTAAATACGGCATTAACACCATATTTTTTGCTTAGCAAAGGGATATTGGTTTTTATAAACGCCTGTTCGGCTCCCTGCCAGCGTTCGATAAAGGGAGGACAGTGAATGAAAATAAAACGAAAGGTTGCTTTCCTTGAAACTTCCGATTTCAGGAAAGTTTCCAGCCATCCGCCGGGAGCCAAATCGGTACTATAACGATTCCAATCAATGGTGATAAAAACCGAATTGCCATATACATAGGCATAGCTGCCACTCACTGCCGAAGCATCTGAATTATATGCAGAAGGTTGAGACACAAATCCTCGTATCAAGCTACCGTTGCTTACATCGTGGTTTCCAAACCCTTCGTAAAATGGCACTTTTGTGCCAATGATACCTAAAACAACCGGAATAAAAACATTTTGCAAATCAGAATAATTATTTCCGTCGTGGGTAGTAATATCGCCGGTGGTAACGCAAAAATCGGGACGCAGGGTATTTACCAGATATGAAGCCATACTGGAAAACGGATTGAAATTATGGCTATCACCCCAAATACCAACCTTAAATGAGGCATTGGTATCTGTAGTGACCGTTTTTAGTGTCTGTAGCGCATTGGAGGTAGTATTCTTCATAGCAGCCCTGAAATAATAGGACGTACTCTCCTGCAATGAAGGAAGAACAGCTTTGTGAATATAGGTATTTACACCCGATGGAGTTACAGTTGCGGTAACTGTATTACCTAATGCATCCGTTGTACCATAATTCACCTTACCGACTTCTCCAAAATCACTTTCCCAAAGAATTGTTGCCGAAGTGGGCGTAACGTTCTGAATGTAAGGTTGTGTTTTGAACGGTCTCGGTGCCGATGCTTCCTGTGTGTATCCGCCTAAACTTATAGCTTCATTTTTAGTCAGGGCTTTGTTGTATAACATCACCCGTGCCACATCTATCTCGTTGTCTTCCTTATCATCATCCCCAAGTAGTAAAGCGGTGGGTCTTAATGCAAAACGACCGTCGGTCGGCTGAACAGTACCGTTCAGACCTTTTACTCCATTTATATAAATTGAGTACTCATACCCATTGTCAACCACTACTACAGCACGATTCCAGGTATTTGGTTTAATAGCCAGAGTAGTATATCCGGTGGTACTTACACCAATATTTCCAACTTTATTAACAAACACAGCAGCATCGGCGTTGTTCTCCGGAATTGTTTGCAATAACGAATGCCAGATGCTGATATCACCTACTTTAAAATCGAAAACAAAAGTATATGAATTGACCATAGTTCCATTATTGGGGGCTATGCCATGATTACATACATAATGGCTGCCAACGCCTATTCGGGTAGCTCCATCGGTAGTTGCAGGGCCGCTCACAGCCGTTTGAGTTCCGACTAACACCAAGGGATTACCCACAGTAGCTGCCACCGGATTAGCCGGATTGTCGAACCGCCAATCGCCTACAAGACCGGAGATAACAGGAACAACCGTAAATTTTGCGCTATCGATGGGTGTGTAACCATCATTTGCCAATAAATAAATTTTATACTCACCTGGAGAAGAAACACCGGAACTGAAGGTAACCTCGCCCGATTCAATAATCGTGCTGCTTGCATTTTGTGTGCCACTGGTGTACACACGGCATATATTATTCATTGAACCCGGTACTGCGGTTAAAGGAAAAATTCCCAACCAGTCTTTTGCGGAAGTAGAACCACTAAACTTTACGCTTATAGCTTCACCTGTGATGTAAGATGTTTTTACTGTCGTAAGCTCTTGTGCTAAAATGTTTCCAGCAATCAGGAACAGGAAAGAAAAAAAGAAAAGTTTTTTCATGATTTATTTGTTATCCAGCTTTTTTATTATTTCTCTCAATAAGTCATTTTGCTCTTTCCTGAGAGAAATAAATTTGTTTACCCATGTGTAAATTAAATAAGATACTACTCCTATTATTGTTAAATAAAAAAGAACAATAAGTATCGGGAAAATAAAATGGTAAGATATTAGCTCCATAATTAAATAATTTAAAGTGTTTGTATTTGGTTGTTTTCATAAGGTTGCTGCACGATTTTATTGTATGGAAACGCAACTGCATCAATACATTACGCTGCAAATTCCTTGTCTTTTCACCAAGCGATAAAATCGCGCGGTAGCTGTGATTGCAAATGCAACCCTTTAATATTCAGCTATTCTTTAAATATTCTACCGCCTCTTTCAAAGGTGGAAGCGTATCATTATCCATATCAAAGATAAAATGCTTAAATATCTTAAGAAAATCCGGTTTATTCATTATACTCTCTTTTGGAATATAAGAGTCCATGGGAAATATGTAATCGTATATTAATGCTGGCTTTAAAGAGTTGTTTTTATTGGCAAGCTCACTTTCAATACAGTTTACATATGTTCTTTTATTTAATTTCGTATTTATTATCTTCTCCTTATATTTTTTCAAGGAAACTGCCGGTTCTTCCACAATAATTTTATTTAAAGAATCCACGTGTAATGCGGATTTAATAAAATCCGGACTCAAGGTCTCTTTTTTTTGTTGATACATTACAGAAGCCTCATAATTATGCTTTAATTTAAAGATATTAAAAACCTCGGCAATTAAGGAATCACAATTACATCCTGCGAATGCAGAATGAGATAATAAGCTAAATAAAAAGACAAGAAATGTTGCTTTAATTTTCATGTGTAAATAATTTATTTTTTAGTTGTCATATGGAACTCGCATGTCGGATTTTAACTCGAATGAGTTTGTCTTTTCAATTGTCTCGTTGATTTTCAATTCATCAACTTTGGTGAATTTTCGTGTTCATGCTCGTTTCATAATCAGACAATTAGTTACTATTTAACAGGAAAAATATTTAAATCCAAAACCTAAAATAAATACTGCAATTATAAGAAGCAGTGATACTAACGCATTTATTTTTTGGAGTTTTTTATCTAAATACAAGTACCCATGTAATCCGTTCAATACGAGAAGTGTAGAAAATCTTGTCGTCATATCTCCTTTCAAAGGGAAGAAAATGATTAATATAAGCATTCCCCAAATACATATCAATATCAAATAATTATCTCGTTTCATTATTTCTCAGTTTTATACTATTCTTCTCTAAAGCAACCCATTAGAAATCATTTCAATTACTTTTCAACATCTCCGGATTAATAATTTGCCGGGGTATTCCGGGTCCGGTAATTAAACAATTCAGGAAATAGCCTCCACCGGCATTGAAATACTCCACTCGTATCGTATGTTTCCCTTTATTCAGATCGACCGACCCTTGACGCTCCTGTACACCGTGATCCCCATCGTTATCCACTATTTGTTTGTCATCAATATAGAGCTTGCTTCCATCATCGGATAAGGTAGAGAAAGTGTAGTATCCATCCTTTTCGATATTGATAAGCCCCTTAAAAACAAGTGCTGTGTTCTCTTCTATTTTATTCCCCATCTCATTAGTACTTATTTCTAATGACTTGCCTTGCGAAACAGACTTTAACCTGGAAAAATCAGGTACTTTGGACAAATTAATTCCCTTGTAAAGTTTGAACGTTACTCCCATATTATCAGACACTTGCTTTACCACCCTGAAATAGCCTTTTGAGCAGTCGCTTTTTTTGCCATCGTTACCAAACCACGCTGCTTTTACAACGCCGGAAGAAGTTATTTCTAACGGATGCGTATATGTTTCGGATTGAGCTGTGGGAACACTGCCATCGGTAGTATAACGAATTTTACCATCGGTACCCGCACTTTCAATGGTCACCATGGCTTTTTTACGAACAAAAAGGCCACCCGTTTCGCCATTGGGTTTATGAGGAGATATTACGGGAATCGCCGTCGAGGGAGCCATAAATGCACCAATCAGGTGTTGAGGCTCAGCCGCACCTTCGAAAGCACATTCCACAGGACGACCTTCCCAAGCCTGAGGCATCTCAGCACGAAAGATAAAAGCGGTAGTGGCTGCCACATCGTAAAGCCGTACCAATGAAGGAATTTCATAGCCTTTTTTTACGCTTTTGCCATAAAGAATAAACGGAACTTCGTTGCCCTGAAGCGTTTCGTGCCCGTGATCTTTTCCTTTTCCGCCGTGATCGGCCACAATAATAAATAAGGTTTCGTCAAAAATTCCGGCTTCTTTGGTCGAGTTGACAATTTCAGCTGCCAACTGATCGGCTTCCTCCACAGATTTTAAATACTTGGGAGTCATGTGCCCATATACGTGTCCGGCATGGTCGCATTGATCGAAATGAATAAACAAAAAGTTGGGTTTTTCCTTTTTGATTACTTCAATCACTTTATCGGCAGTAGCTCTTTCGTCCTTACAAGTGGCATCAATATCGACAAACTGATGGTCGTACAAGTTTCCAAAGCCCTCCCATTGGTAAATGGCGGCTGTTTTTAATGTTGGGTCGGCTTTTTTCAGGATATAGAAAATATCGGGATATCGGGAATTTTCGGTCGTTACCACCGGCGGAAGGTTGAAATTATCGATTCGCCAATCATTGTCTGTAACACCTGTAAGTGCCACTCCGGAACTTGTCAGCATAGCTTCCCAGTTGGGAGCACTGCTGGTAGGCAACACATTACGCGTGCGTAAGGAATAAGCACCATTTTTCATGTATTCGTGAAAATGCAGCGTATTCGCCTGCATAATACCTCCCACCGACATGGCATCAACTCCAATCACAATAACGTGATTGATTTTACCCATTGCCTGAATTGAATTCAAAAACAGACAATTAGCTAAAGATACCAGAAAGATAGATAAAAGCTTGTTTTTCATTTTGGTCATGGGTCTTTTTTTACTTTTACTTAAAATGTCGGTGCATTCAACATTGGAATGGCACCGGGGTAAGTAAACTCATTCAGTAAGGTTTCGTCTTTTAACCGAACCCAGGATTTGAACTTTCGCTGTCCTTGTTGCAGCACAATCACCCTGGCACCATTTTCGTAATGCGTGTACGTGTTATTGCTTCCGGTAAACCGACCATAACCCAGGTAAATTCCGAATTTGTTGAAAACAAAATCGTTATCATGATCGTGTCCGGCAAAGCACGCCATCACATCACCACCATTTACCATCGCTGCAAACATGCCTGTGTTTACTACCGGAGTACACGGTTTTTCTTTATTCATGCCGATAAAGGAAGTAGATTTATCGCTAAGATCAGCGTATTCAAGTAGTGGAATATGAAAAAATGCCAGGGACGGGACAGGCTGACAGCGGTTTATGGCGGTCTGCTTTTTACTCATCTTTCTGTACCATTCAACCTGACCTGAACTAAAACCGGCATAAGCTCTTTTGCCAGCAATGGAGTCATAATCATTACTATCCATGCAGTATAATAATGCTTCTGTTTTTGGAGAATTTGCATTTTTCACTTCGACAAGATAGTTGTTTACGCCCTTCAGGTGTTTTTCCGGTCTGATATTGTAGTAACCGGGAAGTTCCCGTGTCATTTTCCCCAACTCTTCCCTGCTGATTTTCATGCCAGGTTCGGTATCATGATTTCCAAAAAGAATTATGTAGGGTATATGACGCGACACAACGGGTTCAACAAGCAACTGCAATCCTTCCTTCAAAGGCAAATCCACCACATTATCACCGGTAAAAATTACTAAATCAGGCTTTTCCAAATCCAGTACGGAACGCATTGTTTCGATGGTTTTCATGGAATTATCGAGCCTTGAGTAACAGATGTGAGTATCGGTAAACTGAACAATTTTAAATGTTCTGTCCGGATTAAACTTCAATGACTTTGGCTTAGCTGCAACGCTCCATTGAGTAAAGACACTGAAAGTAAGAAGAATGAAGAAAATACTTAATTTTTTCATTAGAGTGTATTAAAAGCCCCCTAACCCCCTAAAGGGGGAAGAGAGAGAAAAATGTCTAGTACCATATTAAATACGAGGCTGTATCAAAAGAGTTTCGTAAATTCCACTTTCAATACAGCCTCTTTACTAATCAAAATTAAATAATCACATCAAAAAAACAACGAACTATATCTGATTTTATCAAAGAATTTTACTTAGAGCTTTCTGAACTACCTGTTCCATCATCTTGTATCCTTCCAGATTAGGATGCACTTCGTCCCGCTGATATTTTATGTTTAAGCCTTGACGCTCATCAACCATAGCCGTATAATAATCGGCATAGTTAATTTTATTTTTAAGAGCGTAGTTTTTAATCTTTTCATTTAATTCTTTGATCTGATTAATCGATTCTACTTCGCCACGCCAAGGAAAATGATGAGCCGGCAATACGGAACATAGCACCACTTTAATTTTGTGTTGTTTAGCCAATTCAGCCATTGATACAATGTTTTCAAATATGTGTTCTACTGAAATATTGCCATTGTTTAACGCAATATCGTTTACTCCGGCTAAAATCACCACCGCTTTGGGTTTCAACTGAATAACATCCGCCTGAAAACGAACCAGCATTTGAGAAGTAACCTGTCCGCTAATACCTCTGCCGATATAATTATTATCGGTAAAGAAATCAGGATCGGCGCCTGCCCAACCTTCAGTTATAGAGTTTCCCATAAAAACAGCCTTAACTGGTTGTTTTACCGTTTTATTTGCCTCAGCATATCTGCCAAAGTTGGCCCAATCGTGATTACCTTGCGCTTGAACAAAAGTACTGCCCAAAAACACTGAAAGAAAAAAGATGGTTTTTGAAAGTTTCATATTTTTAAAAAATTAATTGATAGTTAACAACAATTCTATATTAACTCAACAACGACAGCCACATTTCCTTTTGCCGATGAACTCACAAAAGCTTTTGTCTGTTGTTTCCCGTTCAGTTTAAATGATTTGATACGTGTACCTTTGCCTTTTATAGTAATATCCAACCTTGCGTTGCGGTAACGTACCCCCGAAAGTTCTGCTACCTGAATGCCATTGGGCAGATGGGGCTGAAACAAAATGCCGTCGGGCATAAACCGAAAACCCAGTAATCCGGCATGAACCATATTAATAAAAGCCGTAGCCGACCAAGTCTGCAAGCGGCACGACACCCAATGATGCTCCGGATCATTCTCGCCAAACTGATAACCACCATCCGGCTTACCGGTATAAGGGTTATAAATTTCAAAGAAGCCATAATTTCCCTTATCCTCGTCTAAAGCCAACGAAATAAGACTATTCAGTTCGTGATCAAAAGTTTTATACTGTCCAACCGCAACGGCCGCTTTCGCAAAGAAACCATTGACCATCGGCCAGATGATATTGTTGTGACGACCTGGTTTCTGGTTCGAGAACCTTGGAAAATCGGGATAAATAGACGTAATTCCATAACTGGACACTACCGCATTGACAATAGCGTTGGCTGCCTGTTCCTTATCCACCACACCGAAAAGAACAGCAAACGAGAGTCCTAATCCTTCCTGTGAATGATCAATACCTCCATTCTGATCAATCAGGTAGTTGAATGTTCCTTTTTCAGGGTTGTACAGGTATTTCAAAATATTCGACTTCAAAGCTTCTGCTTTTTCTGTTATCGACACCGATAAACTAACGTCTATCTGTAGCTGTTTCTGTATTTCGATAAGCGTTTTATAGGCTCCGTAGTACACGCAATTCGTACTCAGGCATTTTGCTGTAAATGGCTTCAGATGGTCAACAGAAGCACTGGAAGGAATCTGAGGATTAAAAATGGGTTCATTGTAAGCTGCAATACCATCGTTGAACACCGATGGTCCTGTAAAAAGTCCGTATTTCGGGTCAAAAACGCTAGTTTCAAGCTCTTTCATGGTATTGGCGGAACAGACATAAGCCTGACGAAGAAAATCTTTATCTCCAGTTACCAGATAATGATTGTAAGCTGCCATTACCCAAATAATTTTATCCCAATACTGATGACCTATACTTTCTTTATTTAAAGTAACGCTCCACAAAGATCGTTGAGCAACTTGAGGACGTAACAAGCTAGCCCCAAACCATGAATTGATGGCAATGTCGCGTGTCCATTCACCACCATAATCACCACCAGCAGCCAAAATTCCCCGACGGGTATTGATATCAAGCGTATTTACAGCCAAACGATAGGCATCGTTCAGATGTTCGTTGTCGGAACTGAATGTTTGCGCTTGCAGAAGAGTCGCAAACAGAAAAAAGAAGAATAAAAGGGTATTTCTCATGTGATTTTTAAAAGTTCCCCAAGCTCCCTTCCGGGAAAGGGAATATATTATTGTTTTAATTGTATTTACGGCATAATTTACATTGCCTTCACCAGCTTTATTTTTTCCGTTATAGAGCAGTATAATTCCTTTCTTAGTCCAGATGGCAGGAGGTTCACACTCGGTCAGGTCGCTGTCAAAACAACCCTTACGAGATGCCATCAGTACTTTTAGTTCGTTTTTATCATCCAGAACGGACATCCAGTTTAGTAGGTCGGTGGATGTAGCTCCGTAAATAATAAACTCGCCCTAATACATAAAATATTTACCATCCACTTTCTTTATCACTAATTGATCGTTTTCAAGGTTGTCAGTATACTGGCTGATTTTGACTAGTTGTCTAAGAACCGACCATCATAAGACTCTGCCAAAGCAACTCTTGACGTCCTTTTACCAAGTCCTACAGCCGGATTGTCTTCGGTACGATAAAAAATGTATACTTTGCCATTTTTTACTACTGCACCAGGGTTGAAAGCATCGCTTTCTTCCCTGCGTATGAGGGCATTCTTCATCGGACGGAAAAAAACAGAAGTAGGATCGAAAGAGAGAATGGGGTTTATACCCGAAGGACGTGAAAATTCACCCAAAGGAAATACGGGCTGGTATTTCTTTGAAGAAACTCCATATACTGATGTTGACACAATAGTTACGAGAAATATGAATGACAAAATCTGTTTCTTCATAGGATTTGTATGAATGAAATCATTCCAATGACTGATTCAATATCTCTGTTGAATCAGCCACTGAAATCATTTATCACTGTATGGTTGACATTAATGGTGAAACAGCTTTCACATCATCGGTATAATTGTCGGAAAAAGTGACGGCAAAAACAGCTACCCGGTTATCATCCGGAAGTTGCAACTGTGTAGCTCCTTCGGGTATTTCAAGGCAAATACGATACATGTATGTGAACGTATAAGCTTCGTTACCATACTTTGAACTATGACGATGACTACCAATATATGCTAACGGCACATTCTTAACAAATGATTTTGTACAACCGGTTTGTCCCCATTGGCCATAAAAACCGCTGTAATAAGGGATATCGCATTTGATAACTGTATTACCGAATTTGAAATCAGCCTTAATATCACCATCCGTTGAGGCTGCCAACAGATATACTTTGTTATATTTCAGGTCATTAGGAATGTCAATGATATTATTCTTGCATTTCACAACATTCTTAGTTTCCATTTCTCCAATTCTGAAAGGAATTCCCTGACTCACAATCTCTTTGCCGATAAGCTCTGCTGCATAGGAGCAACCATCTTTATCAAACTCTCCCGCTTCGTTGAAAGCGTCGTAGGTAAAGGCATTATCGGTATAAGGCAATTCAACAGGTGTATTGTGAATTGGCTGCGACTTCACTGTATTCCCTTTTAACTTTACTGCAAATGTTTTTGGAGAGAATGCTGTTGTTGAGAAAGTCAACTTATTTCCACTAAAAGTAGCTTTTCCAATCTCATGTTCCACTCCATTTGTTTCTACTGCCGAAACAATCGCGGATGGAAATTCAACGGTAACATTTTTGGCTTCTTTTCCCTGGGTTTCATAGAACCGCAGAATGTAACTATCATCGTTCTGTGCTTTCTTCAGGGTTTTTAAAGCCACTTGCGAAGTGCTGAGTTTTACAAACGAAAACTCACGACCCAATATTCCTTTATGACGGGGAGTTTCAAACGCCATCAGCGGGTTGTTCAGTTCTTCTGATTTTGAAGGGATAGAAGCCTCTTGAAGTTGATTTTCATGTCCTACAATAGAATATGTAAACGTGTGATGTCCAAAATCCTGACGGGATTGGTAGGTATATCTGTCACTTGTTTTTGGAGTATGCAACAACGTGAGACGCAATGTATTGTCACTTGGTTTATCCCACCCATATTTGCAATCATTCATAATTGATATGCCATATCCGTTGTCGTCTGTAATATCTGCCCATTGTTGAGCATAAGTTTCATAAGCATTATTCTCATTATTTCCTCTTTTGATAAAGCCAAGTCCTAAATCATAAGTAGCTTTTGGATTACTAACCGACATCGGAAATTCTGCTTTTAGAAGGGCATCTGTTGTTCCCCAGTCAATTTCGTTCACAATATCAACTCGGTCATCGGCAGCTCCATCGGTCAGGCGGATATACTGCGTGAACTTCGAGCCACCATAGCTGCGTTTAACACACAAGGAAGCGCAGGCAGGACCGTTTTCGGCAATAGAGACAGAAACGCTGTCGGTAATTGAAATTGGTGTGGCATCAATCGTTTTTTTAGATATTTCCCATGCAGGCCATTCATATGATTCGTTATTTGTGAAAAGAGCCAGCCTAAATGTTTGTCCGTTCTTCACCAGTTCTTTATTATTCCGCTTGTCAATCAGCGATGCGATGTCTCCATTACTGTTTAATACAATTTTATAAATACGGTTTTCCAATGTATTTGCCGTAACCTTCAACTGACCGGTATTTTGAGTTTTGCTTGTACGAACATCGTAGACTGCATAGCCTATGGGCGCAACTTCGGCACAAAATACAACTTCCGCTTTTCCATTTATGTTTTTAACAAGTTGAGCATTCACTTCTTTTCCGTTCGGATCGAGAACACGAATACCCTGACTTCCTTGAGGCACACTAATTTCTGCTCTAACTAATCCTTTGTGTGTAGTTGAAAGCGGATTATAAACAACGATTGGAGTTCCCTTTGTATTCGTATTCATTTCTTTAGCTACCTGTCCTACGGATGAAGTAATCACATCGGCAAAACAAGATTGAGAAATCAATTCATCGTTCCATGAAAAAGTATAGGCTTTAGGGATACTGGTTCCGGTTAAATCGTCATGAAACTGATGCCAGATAAAACGTTTCCAGGATTCATCAATTTCATTTGAAGGATAAGCACTACCGGTAAGACAGTTTGCCACCACGGCTGCTTTTTCCGACGCAACGGCAAGTTGCTCATTTCTACGGTTGAAGCGTTTCATAGCTGCCTGAGAGGTATAACATCCGGTGCCGTGAATATCCATCAACAATTCGCCATCAAAAACAGGCAATTCGGGATGGTTTTTAAACGGAAGATACTCCTTAAACAACTGGTCTGATGTTGCACTGATTATTTGAATATCACCATCTCCTTTTATTCCTTTTTCCAACGAAATTACCGACTTAATGGTAGGAGAACCACCCCTATCGCCGGTTCCATAGTACTTATAGGCAGTTTTATCGGGACTGCCATCAGCTAACTCCCGTATTTCTTTATCATTGCTAATATCCTGACCATCCCATGAATGAACATAATTCTGCGAATTCAGCGAAGCCATTATTTGCGAGCCATCCAAGCCTTTCCATAAACCAGTATAAAACGGCAATTTAGAATTTCTCGTATTTTTATAAAAAGGATTGTGCCTCCATTGAAGTTTTTGTGTAGAAAAGCCAATGAGTCCGCAATGCGAAGCAATGGTCGGGAGAGCATACCCAAAACCGAAGCAATCAGGCAGAAAAATATCGGTCGATTGAATTCCGAACTCTTTCTGGTAAAATTCTTGTCCCAACAGGATATTCCGGAAAAAGGATTCGGGAGATGGAATATTGGGATCGGTTGCATCCCACGAGCTACCGCTGACATGCCAACGACCCTGACGAATATATTCCTTAACTCTTTTGTATTTTTCGGGATAATACTCCTTCATCCATTTGTATTTTATGCCACCTTCGAAATTAAACACATAATCCGGGTATTTTTCGAATAACAGGAAATTCCTGTCCATGGTATGGCGCACAAACTGGTTAATGGATGTCTGTACATCCCAGTTCCATTGAGTATCGAAATGTGCGTTGGAAACAAGGTAGGCTTTGTATGGCTTCTGAGCATTTGCCATTAATCCACCGAATAGAAAAATGAGTAATAATAATCTGGTTAATCCGGTACGTTTCATCTGATAAAATATTTTGACTTCTTTTTTTGTATTTCAGTAATAAATGTAATTGCTGTTGTTATCCCAATATGTACTTTTTTCAATGCGTATTAGAGTTCGTATAAGAACCAACATTCATTGCTGCTCCATACCAATAATTCAGATAAAGAATGGATCTTAGCAATGAAGTTGGCTACACACAAACAACTAACTGTTATTGTAATTTTCACAAGCAATACAATAATGAATTGCTTGTGAAAATAATGTTTGTTTAAATTATTAAAACCTGTGAGAAATTAATTAATTAAGATTGTCTTCGTAAACTCGTTTTGTCCTGCTTTAAGTTTTACCAGATAGGCGCCTTTCGCGAGGTTTGATAAGTTGATTTCCGTATTCGGTGATACGTTTAACTGACCGGCAACTTTTACACCTTGTAAATTAAACACTGTAAGGTCAGCATTTCCGGAGGCATTTATTCTGATAATTCCCTTTGTCGGATTTGGAGAAATGGAAAAACCAAAGTCATTTGCAGAAACAACCGCATCAGGGTTTTCAGGAACACGTGAAACCATATCGACAATTTCAATTACACCTATGTAATTACCTAAAGCATCAAAGTAGTGAAGATACGCGGTAGCAGATTCGGGAGTTACATCCATAGTTAACAGGTGATTCATCATACCGTTGTTGAAATTGGCCGGATTGGTTGCTTTATCTGTTCCAGAAATAATCTGATTGTAGATGGTTGGTCCTACAACACTGTCAACATCCATCGTGCTGCAGCCTCCCTGTGTGAAATATTGTACACCGTCAACAACAGCTCTTTCGTAACCGTTCATACGACTACCAAACACGGCAGTAACTCCATATTTTTTGCTCAAAAATGGAATATTTGTTTTTACAATATCTTGTTCTGCTTTTTGGCAACGTTCGTGGAACGGAGCATTATTGATTACAATAAAGCGGAACTTAACATTTTTTGAAACATCTGATTTCAGGAAAGTTTCAAGCCATCCGTTAAGAGCTAAATCGGCATCATAACGAGTAGGATCAATACATATAAATGCTGAATTTCCATGTACATAAGCATAACTGCCACTTACAGCTGAAGGATCGGAGTTGTACATAGTAGGTTGTTTTATATAGTTACGTATATAATCGGCCTCTGTTTTAGCATCGCGATTTCCTAAACTTCCGTAGAACGGTGTCTTTGCACCAACAATTCCTAATGTTGCTGGTATAAATACTTTCCGTAATTCAGTAGTATCATTTCCATTGAGGGTAAGATCGCCCGTGGTAATACAAAAATCAGGATTAAATGTATTTAACATATAATCAGCCATCTTAGAAAATGGATTCAGGTTATAACTATTACCCCAGATACCAACCGTAAACACAGCATCAGCACTTGTTGTGGCTGTTTTAACATTTTGAATCGCATTGGGTGTGCTGTTTGAAATGGCACGGAAATAATATTTAGTATCAGCCTGCAATGATTTAATCACCGCTTTTTGGATATAGGTGTTTGCAGATGTTAATGTAGCTTTTGCAATAACCTGACCACCACCTGTTGCGTCGGTATTCGGACCGTAGTTCACTTTATTACTACCATCTTTTAGAAAATCGCTTTCCCACATAACTGTAATAGAATCCGGTGTCACATTTTGAACATAAGGACTGCTTAAGAATGAGCATAGAGGGCGTACGGCCTGTGTATATCCACCTAAACTTTGAGCTTCATCTTTATTAAGCGCCTTATTGTACATCATTACTCGAGCTATGTCTATTTCGCCGTCTTCACCATCATTGTCAGCCGCGATCAAAAATGTACTTTTCAAGCCATATTTATCATCAACTGGCTGAACATAACCAGTCAAACCTTTAACACCATTCAAATAAACAGAGTATTCTGAACCATTATTAACAACGATTACCGCACGGTTCCATGTATTAGGTCTGATAGTCTGGCTGGTATATCCTGTAGCACTTACACCTATATTTCCTAATTTTCCAATGAAAACGCTGGCATCTTTGTTGTTTTCCGGAACTGTTTGCAAAAGTGAGTGCCAGATATTAATCTCGCTTACTCTAAAGTCGAACACAAAAGAGTAACTATTTGCGCAATTATTCGCGTTAAGAGGCAAACGGTTAACTCCCATAAAATTGCTGCCTGCACCAATATGAACAGCTCCGTCAGTAATGGTCGGGCCATTTACTGCTGATATCAAGGTTCCGTTTGCCTGCAAATCATCGCCTACGGTAGCCTGACCCAAATTACCGGGATTATCAAACCGCCAGTCGCCCACAAGACCTGCAACAGCATCAGTTACGGTAAACTCGAGACTTTTTGCAACATCATATGAGTCGTTGGAGTGGAAACAAATTTTGTAAGTACCCGGAGTTGAAACCCCCGAACTAAAGATTACCATTCCTGACTCAATGGCATTACTGCCGGCATCATGTGTGCCACTGGTATATGCCCATCCAAGATTATTCATATACCCGGGTACGATTTCTTGCTTATAAACAGCCAACCAGTCTTTTGCCGTCGTTGAACCAGTAAATTTAACTGTAATAGGTTCGCCTACCATGTAGCTGGTTCTAACCATAGTAAGTTGTTGTGCCTGAATATTTCCAAACATCAGGAGCAAAAAAGAAAAGAATAAAAGTTTCTTCATAATAATTAATGTGTTAAATTTAAACTAGAGAATTAAATTTTTTAAGATTAATAATGGTAATTATTTATTTTTTTTGATCAGTTTTATTGTCTGTGATTGATTACGAAAAATGACATTTAACATATAAATTCCCGTTGGGGCTTTCTCTATTTCAAAAGAAGAAGATTGATTGGCTAACAAATCCATTTTTTTACTTAAAATTTCCCGGCCAGTAAGGGATGAAACAGAAACCGAAATTTTCTCATTTTCGGAAGAAATCAGAGAAAACTGCCCCTTTGTCGGATTAGGAAAGACACGGATCTTTGCTGCCGGTTTATTTATGATACTAACAGCAGTTGGAGCAAATGAAAAGTTAATAGTAGCTGTTACTGCTTTATGATCCGATGGCCAGGGCATGGAAGACGCTTCAAAAATATCGTTACCATTGCCTTCAGCTGATGACAAATTCTTTACATAACAAGCTTTGGGTCCTACAAGCGAAGCTTCAGTGGCTGTAACACCTGTACCTTTATAAAAGATATAATCAATCCTGTCACGTTCGTCGCTTAAAGGGGCCCACGAGGTACTTCCTACTCCGGTGGCAACAGCTGGCCAGGTTATTCCCGGGTTCAATACCTCATCCGGATACACCTGCCGATAAGCATCTACAAATCCGTTGTTTTTCAATGTCTGCGTAGTATTCCATTCAAAAACAACACCATTATGATCGTAAAGATTAGCTTGTCTGGCAGTCCAATCCAGGCACGATGGTTCGTTAAAGTCACCAATCAAAAGAACCGGACGTGTTTCATTTTTTATATAATCAATAAAAGCAGCAATCTGCTCGTCTCTTCTTGAGGCTAAATTCTGAGACTCAATAGCCGCCAAATCAGTTTCCGGAGCAAATGGTGAGAATGCATTCCAACCTGCATATTTACCAGATCCTCCGCAGGCATATCCTCGAGGTAAATACGTTGAATAAAAAGTATAATCGAGGTGTGAAGGGCATACAACCAACGACGCTCCATTAACATTAACCGTAAATGGTACTGTTCTTTCGCCAACAATCGGGTCGGAAGAAATGATCGGATATTTACTGATAAGCGACACATCAGAACCCGTTACATATCCTCTGTAATAAGTTTTCCCAAGCGTGGCAAGTTCATTTACAATCTTTGTTGTCCAATCTCCAGAGCTATTGGTAACTTCTGAGAAACAAACCATATCAGGATTTACAACATTAATCACATCCCGAATATAAGTTAGTCCATTAGCTACTGAAGTTCCTTCGCGCCAGATATTAAATTGCATCACTTTCAAATTCACGGAAAGAGTTTGATTAGAAACTCTTATAAATCCTTTTTTTTGTGTCTGAAGAGTTCCGGAAGCACCTGTTGCACTGAGCGACACATCATAAATGCCCTCCGAATCATAAGTAACCGATGGATTTTTCTCTGTGCTACCCGAAGGTGTTCCTCCGGGGAAAGACCACAACCATGATGTAGGAGAATTCGCAGATTGATCGGTAAATTTCACCGTTCCACCGGGAACAATAAAAGTTGGAGTAGCGTTGAAAGCAGCTAATGCCACGGAATTTGATACCGTAAAACCGGCCGATTTCAAAACGGTGTAACCATCGTTGGATAAAAAACATACTTTATAGCTACCTTCTGTACTTAATCCATTCTGAAAAACAACAGAGCCGTTGGGTACTAAAGATGAACCCGATTTGGTTCCATCTGTATAATTCCAGTCGATGGAAGGAGAAGCCGAACCCGGAGTGGATGTTGAGGCATACAAACCAACCCAATCTTTGGCACTGGTTGCACCAGTGAAACAAACAGTAATAGCCTCTCCCACTTTATAAGTGGATTTATCTGTACTAACTGTTTGAGCCAAAAGTCTCACAACCAGAAATAATAATGTAAGGATAGAAATTGTGTGTTTCATGTGTTTTTTTGTGTCTTCATACCTGCCTGACATCCCCCAATCCTCTATAAAAGAGCGGGAAAAACCGGAGGAAGATATCTGATCATTTTAGCTTCACGTCGTTCTTACGTTCTGTTTTGTATTCGATACTTCCACCCTGACGAATGCTTTCCCAATCAATCCAGTAAGAAGTATATTTACGGTTATTGATTTTTACTGATTTTATAAATGCCGGTGATGACGAACCTCCTTTAATTTCCAGCATCTTACCCGAGAAATCTATTTTAATATTTTCAAATTGTGGTGTATTAATACTAAATCCGGCTACACCAGGTATCATGGGGTAAAGCCCCATTGAAGCAAAAACATACCAGGCTCCCATCGATCCTCCGTCGTCGTTTCCGGGCAGACCTCCTGGTTTGCTGGTATACATCTGATTAAGAATGCTATAAATAACCTCTGACGTTTTCTCGGGTTTATCTGTCCAGTTATAGATCCAGGGAACCTGAAAATCAGGTTCATTCCCTGCAGCAAAGTAATGATCATCGTATCCCGCATCCAACCTGACAAACAGGCTGTCAAGGCGTTTTGTCGCTGCTTCTTTGCCACCCATGGTGTCAATTAACGTTTTCAGGTCAAAAGGGACCATCCAGAAATAGTTTTCCTTTGTTGCTTCACGCCAATCATCATCCGGGTTTTTCCACGTCATATCATTCGTATCTCTTGAACGAAGCCAATTGGTTTGCGGATCATAGAGGTTTTTCCAGTTGCCCGCACGCTTCATAAAATAATCGGCATCTTTTTTATTGTTCATTGCCTGCAAGGCAAACTGACCGATGGCAAAATCGGCTGAAGCATATTCCAGACATAATGAAGCATTTTCAAATCCTTTTCGGATATAATTATGCAAACCGGGTCGTACTTCTACGTTTTGTGAATAGGTACCCGCTATCATGGCTCCACGTTTCATGTGCTTATAGGCAGTCTGTGCATCGAAGTCCCTGCCTCCGAAAGCATAAGTATTGGCAATTATAATCGGCATCGGATCTCCTTGCATAACCCCTGTTTCAATATTAGCCATCACCCAGCGGCCATATCCTCCGCCATGTTCAGCAAAGTCGACGACCGACTGCATCATATCCGAACTTTCTTTTGGAAAAAGCATGGCCAGCAACTGACACTGAGTACGGTAAGTATCCCAGCCACTATAGGTTGTGTAATAGTCCCTGCCTTTATCCATTTTGTGTTTGTTAAAATCCGAACCAATATACTCTCCGTTGCAATCGTTGAAAACATTGGGATGAATAATGGAATGATAAAAATGCGTATAGAATTGTGTGACACGATCAGAATTGCCCGACTGAACATGGATTTTACCCAGACACCGATTCCACTCTTTCTCCGCATCATTTTTCATCGTTTCAAAATCACGTCCTTTATTGTCCAGCCGGAGGTTTTCACGTGCATTCTCAATTGAGACATAAGAAATAGCTATTTTATATTCCAACTCTTTACTGTTCTCTGTGTTAAAAGTAAAATATGCTCCGGAGTTTCTTCCACTTATTTTTAACCGATCATCTCTCATGTCAGAGTTTATCCAGGTTCCACGCAGCTGAGGTTCACGGTTAAATTCGGCAGCAAAATAGACTTTGTAATCGGTCTGATAGCCACAAAACTCACCTCCTTCTGCATAGCCCTCACAAGTATAAAGAGATGTAATCTTGATTTGTGCATTTGAAACACTGGTTGAACTTGTTCCTGAGCCTATTATAACCGTTCCATTACTTGCATTTTCCGGAAACTTAAACCGGATAATACCGCTTCTTTTCGAAACTGTCGATTCGCATATTACCTTATCTTTCATTGTCATTGAGAGATATCCTGCATTAGAATTATTAATCGTTTCATACCGGGGATAGCCATTCATGTCATTCGGTGAATCCTGAAGATCACCAACCATCGCTAACACCGGAAAATTGCCCATATTGGGGCATCCGGCGCCTGATATCTGATTAACAACTATACCTTTATGAGCAGAAAAGAAAGAAGGTGTAAGCTGCATCATTCCAAACGGATATGCTGCGCCGACAAATGTAAAACCACATGCAAGTCCATTACCTTCTGTTCCAATACGTGTATCTACGAGTCGGGCGTAATTCACTTTCTCTTCAGCTGTGAGAGAAAAAGAGGATACAAAAACACTGGAAAACAATATTATTAAACCTTTTAAAAACTTCATCTTATTAAAATTTGCCTCCCCATTCTCAGTCTTTCTCATTATGAATCAACACAATTATTTATTGAAGAAAAAACGAATGCGAAATGAATTATATATTAAATTTGTTATAAACGATATTGAACTACCGATGTGTTTTTAAACAACTATTTCCATTGAGCCCAAAAACTTAATTCTCCAAGAAGAGCCATGTTACTTTGAGTGAAACTATCTAAAAACACAAACCTAATATACCTTATTTCGGGACGAGGGAATGGTGTATCGATCGAGAACATAATTCCTTTGGTTGCCGCCTGAATATCTTCGGTGGTAGATGGTTCACCCGTCTTTCGACCCGACGGTCGTATTACTTCAAATGTCTTATCATTTAGTTTGATCCAGCCTTCCAGCGGACTTGCATAATTTACGGTTGGCAACTTAGCTGCTCCATATACATCAAAATGGCGGATGCAATCATAGTTAAACACGTTTCCGTCTCCCAAGCGCTGCTGGAATAAAATACGTCCAATAGGTACAGTCTCGCCTAAATCGATACATAAATAGTGAGGATATCTTCCGTCCGCTCCGGTTTGAGCAAAGTTCCATTCCCCAACCACGTCATCCCATAAATTTTGCGGTCTGCCCATCCAAGAGAACCAGTCGTCGTTATCAACCACTTTAGGTTTTCCAACATATTTGAAATTGTTTTTATCCAGATATTCCTCTCTCCAAGGCTTATCTTCAAATTCCAACGTGCTGGATGTGTTACCAAATCTATCTCTTACAAATACTTGAAACTTATTGGTTTCATTAGGTAAACCTACCACCTGATAGATTCCCTGGGCTTGAGAGAAAACCCTTGCCTGATAAAAAATCATTTTTTTGGTAACAGTATCTTGTCTCAAAAAATAAATAGACAATTCTGATTGAGAAGGATTCTGATATTCAATTTTGAAGCCTCCAAAATCGGCTACAACTTTCAGGCTCTCACGCATGACTTTCACTGGAGATTCTTTGGGTACAATTGTTAAATGTACAGGCTGTGATTGATTATTGCTTTTGTCAACGCAGTACAAATCCACCAGATATTCTCTCTTATCAGGCAGTCCCTCTATGGTAAGCTCCGCCTTATATTGCGACGATACTACACTTTTTTTTACACCATCGACCATGTATTCTGCCATTACATAAGACAAGTCTTCATCAAGTGGCAGTGTATAACTGAACTTAGCCCCGCCGGGTATCGCAGTATAAGCAACACTCGTCATTGCTCCCGGAGCAGTAGTATCTTTAGGACCAAAAGGTTTCAAAAGATTCTCATCAGTGCAGGATAAAAGAAATACCACTGAACCTAATATTAGAATTAACTTTCTCATAAGAAATAGTGTTTCTGAAATTCCACATAAAACAGATCAAGAAAAATCTATATATTCGGAGTTTCTTTTCATAGGAGAACATTTTTGTATCGCTGACAATTGAGTTCTCCTATGAAAGTTTGTAACCTAACCTTATTTAGTTTGGATAATATAAGACATTCCGAGGGCTTTGAAATTTAATTCTCTGATACAGAATGCACGATTACCAGAATTTACTCCATCACCATAATAAAAACCGCCTTCATTACCAAAGTACTGAACGTCAGGCACCGGCACTACATCAGGAGTTAGCACGCTCATTACCCTGAACATAATATAACGTGGTTTGAAGGTATGGTTAACTTCGGTAAGAGTACACTTGCTTGTTTGAGGATTTGAGCGTGGACTGCCATATTTAAACCATCCGTTACCCACCTTTTTCCATTTACGTTTAAGAGCCTCTGTCTCGAAGGTTGGAGACTGGCTTGAAGCCATAATATAATAGCCGGTGGAACCATACATTCCATCATCCAGAGATTCGCGTCCCCAAACCTGAAATTTCACAACATCCCATCCGGGATAATCCATACGTCCAACAATCGAAGCTCCGGATAAATAGGCTTTGACACCCAAATCGAAGCAAAAATGCCCGGGAGCGCTGACATTCAGCCCCCAACATTCTGAGGCTGCATTATCAAATAGAGCTGCCACTCCTTTTGCACCATAAGCAGTACCGGGGTCATCATTTTTTGTCAATGTCATTGGGACAATTCTCGATCTATCAACATCATTATCAACAATAGTTTGAGAAGCTGTTTGTATTACATCGGTCAATACCAAAGTATCTACACCCATTTTTTCGGAAGGCAAAATATAGGTTGTAACCTTCATGTTGAGATTATTATACCCTCCCCAATTTGGAACGGAAAACTGTCCTCCCGTTCCATTAATTTCAATCGTTTTTTCAGCATCGTTATCGCCCTGGTAGGTCAGTTTAAATTTCACTGCCATTTTAGAAGTTGACATGGAAAAATGTGCGACATTATCATCATCGACATTGATTGACGAAACAGCTATTTTGGGTTGGATTCTTATATATTCATCACCGTAAGAGAACCCGTGGCATTCGACTGTCAACGATTTATTTCCCCATTCATCCATATTATAGATATAAAAATCATAATCATCTTCTTTAAGACCTTCGATAGGCATACGGGTGTAACTGCCTGAAATATAATCTTTAATGGTAAATGTTTTTTCGCCTGTTTGACCTTGATAACCAACCCATTTCACTATACATTGAGTTGCTGTACGCAAATAAGTGTTTTTCGCTACAATGATTGCCCTGCCATGCCCTCCAAGCGCTACGACAGAATCCATTTTACCCACATAGGTTGTTTCACCCAGATCCAAAAATTTACGTTGTGTGTCTGTAATATCCGAACATGCGGCAACTATCAATAAAACAGCTAATAAGCTAAGCCATTTTTTCTTTTTTATAATATTATATTTTGTCATATCTGTCTATTTAATTTATTTCCATTGTCCCCAAAAACTTACTTCAGATAAGTAAATCGAGATTTGACCGTCAAACGCATCTAAGAACACAAAACGCACATACCTAACGGCAGGATGAGGAAACGGCTTGTCAATGGTAAACATGATTCCCTTAAAAGCGGCTTCCGTATCCTCGGTAGTATTGGGTTCGCCGGGTTTACGTCCCGAAGGGCGAACGACTTCAAATGTTTTGTCGTTCAATTTTGTCCATCCTTCCAAAGGACTGGCATAATTTACGGCAGGCAATTTTGCAGCTCCATACACATCAAAGTGTTTTGGACAAGCTCCTCCAAATACGCCACGTTGTTGTAATAAAATACGCCCAATAGGTACAGTATCGCCTAAGTCAATACAGAAATAATGCGGGAATTTTCCCTCCGGGCCGGTAGATGCAAAATTCCAGTCTCCAACCACATCATCCCAAAGCACCTGTGGACGTCCGCTCCAGGAATACCAGTCGTCATTATCAACCACTTGTGGTTTTCCAATATACTTGAAATTGTTCTTCTTTACATATTCTTCTCTCCATGGCTTATCTTCAAACTCCAATGTGGAGGAAGTATTGCCAAATCTGTCCCTGACAAACACTCCAAATTTGTTCTTTTCGTTAGGTAAACCTACGACCTGATAGATTCCCTTCGCTTGAGAGAAAACTCTCGCCTGATAAAAAATCAATTTTCCCGAAACACTATCTTTTCGCAGGAAATAGATAGACAATTCCGATTGTGACGGATTTTGATAATCAATTTTGAAGCCTCCAAAATCGACATTAACTTTCAAACTGGCAAACATCACATTTACCGGAGGTTCTTCAGGACAAATTGTAATATGTACGGGCTGAGACTGATTGTTGTTTTTATCTATACTATATAAGTCCACCTCATAATTTTTCTTCTCGGGAAGTCCTTCTATCGTAAGATTTGTATTGTATTGCGAGGAAACAACACTTTTCATTTCGCCATTGACAGTGTATTCTGCTTTTACATACGACAAATCCGGATCAAGCGGCAATACATAGTTTATCTTTGCACCGCCCGGAATAGCCGTATAAGAAACTTTTGTCAAAACGTCCGGGGCTGAAGTATCTTTAGGACCGAAAGGTTTCAATAGATTTTCTTCCGAACAGGCAAAAAGAAAAATAACAACACCCAGTAATAAAACTATTCTTTTCATATATTTATATTTGTTTTATAGGATTAGAAATTACCAACCTAAATTTTGTACCAATTTATGATTTGAATCAATCGATTTTTGACGAATAGGCCAGAAGTAATCTTTTCGAGCAAATTTTCGCTGATAAATATACGTTTCCAAATAATAGTCACTTTCTGCGGTTCCTTCCGTATTCCATCCGCGAATAGGTTTATTTAGATATTCTGAGGCTTTCATCCAGCGTTTCAGATCCCAGTACCGTTGTCCTTCAAATGCTAACTCCACCATTCTTTCGTTACGAATAATGTCTCTCATACCTTCTTTGGTTGTTGGTTTAGCAGGATTGGAACTGTATTTTGCCCATGTCTGAACCAGACTTCCCGTTTCGGTGTCTAATCCGGCTTTAGTTCGTATCGGTTGGATGTATTGATAGACTTCAGCGTCCGGCTGCGGTTTTGATTCGTTCAATGCTTCGGCGCACATCAGATAAAGATCGGATAAACGGATGACAGGGAAGAAATAGATTACTTCACCAATATTGTCGGTAGAATTTATGATCCATTCTCTATTCCATGGAATAAGTTTTTTGCAAGTATAACCTGTAACAGAATACATCGTATTCTTAGCGCCTGCAAAATCATTGGCTTTTGAGTGAATTACATAGCTATTACGATCATCGGATATTTCTTTAGAATAATATCGTCCCTGGTCAAAACCTAAGTAAGCGTAAAATCTGGGTTCTCTATTTGTATTATAATAGGGCACTCTGATAGTAGTATCGGAATTGAAATAAAGACGATCTTTCACAGGCACGCGAATCAAACTAAAGCGGTTAGAGTAATTATAAGTTTTATCTTCCTCAATCGGAATTCCGTTTTCGGTATAGAATTGATCTACTACATTCATAGTAGCTCCGTGAAGATTATTAAACCCTAATGGACGGGCGCTTATTTGCATAGCGTACAGCGGACAAGACGCATAATAAATCATACGTTGAACATCCTGGCGTTGTCCCCAGATTAACTCGGGATTGTCAACATTTTCCGTAATCTGTCCGCGTAAGTTTAACTCAAGCTGTGTTGTGTCAGAGATGTCATCTAAACTATTTGCCTTCTTATCAAAGGTATAGAAATTTATAGAAGCATTGTGAGCTGCTTCAATAGCTGCTTTACAAGCTTCTGCGGCAACTTGCCATTTTTTTTCGGAGTAAACAGGGTTAATAAAAGGCTCGCCTTTCGAATTCACGAAGCTACTAAATTCAGTATTTCCGTTGAAAATCGGGCTTGCCGCTAAGACCAGCACCTTTGCTTTAATAGCTAACGCAATCGGAAGATTAATGCGCCCTAATTCTGCGCGACGAGCTACATAAGCAGTTTGCAGACCATTGCTCTTAATGGCGTCATCAAGTACTGCTACTATTTCACTTACTACCTGATCTACCGGTTCTCTTTCACGCTGAACTTGTTCCGGAGATAAGGAAATATCAAGATTTTCGCCCATAAACGGTATAGGACCGTACATCTGAAGTAGATAATAATGGTAATAGGCTTTCAATACTTTTGCCTCAGCTTTCCATTGCGCTCTTTCATCAGGCATCATATCGGGCACTTCATCTATCTTATCAATGAATGTGTTGCAGTTTCTTATCCCTGCCCAAAGGCTTTTAATTCTTGTTTGTTCATTCCCATCTCCAAACTTTTGATCTAAGTTTGAATAATCTCCTCCATCCCAGTAATTTAACAATGGATCAGTTTTATTTAGTTCTCCTTTAGCAATTAATACGGTGCTTTTATTCCTGTAATAATAAAAGTTTGGATCAACAAACTCCGGATTCCAGTTTTCATCACCACATAAGAGTGCCGGATTTTGGAATACGTTCGCTGCTCTTGGAATATAATCGTAGCAGGTATATAGCATTTTGAACGCATTCGCACGTGTATCGAACACTTGTTGAACACTGGGAATGTTATCCGGTACAATGTCTAAATAATCAGAGCAAGAGGCGCAAATAAAAATCAAAAGCGCAAATATCGTTGAATATATTATTTTTTTCATGATTCTAAATATTAAAAGTTTAAGCTTAAACCAAGGTTAAAAATTCGTTGGATTGGATAGTTTAATCCACTGCCTCCCATTTCCACATCCCATAATTTAAAGCTGTTAAGACTAAGTAAATTCATACCACTACAATATAAACGCAACTGTTGTATATTCGCTTTTTTTGTTAGTTTTTCAGGCACTGTATATCCAATTTCTACTGATTTTAAGCGGAGATAACTTCCATCTCGTAACCACCAGGTACTTGACTGTTCGTTATTTGGCCTTGAAGTATCCGATAAACGTGGCCACAAAGCGTAGCAATTTCGGTTTGTTTCCGACCAGTGATCGTCTGCCCAGGCTTTCAGTAAGGAGTGATTGCCAATAAATGGTGCCGTTCCTAATTTACCACTTCCCCAATCTACATTGGCAGTAGGATCCATTAAAAATGAAACCCGCGCTGCTCCTTGCATAAAAAAGTTAATATCAATACCATAGAAGCCGAATGAGGCACCAAATCCACCTTCAATCTGAGGAACATTGGAATAGCCAATAGGAACTACGTCGTGCGAATCAATGATACCATCTTTATTAATATCTTTATATTTAATATCTCCGGGCATTACAGGAATATCATTCACTTTATCAAATGTTTGAGTTGGTGAGTTTGCAATATCTGTTTCATCGATAAACAAACGTTCTGCAATAAGTCCTTTTTGTTGTCCTAAATAAGTTCCTTCTGTTTTTAACCAATACATTTCTGCCGGAACCATTTCCTCAAAAGAAGTATATTTGCTGACTGCATACGTAAAGGTCATATTGGTTCTTAACCACACATTTTTATTAAAACTATGGTTTTCGGTAAGCGTAGATTCAAATCCATAGGATTTTGCAGCACCAACATTAGCGCGGACATCCGCCGGGGCAAAACCTTCTGCTGCAGGAAAATCTGATAATCCCATAGTTGTAGGAATGGCAGTTCGGTTGATAAGGATACAAGTTCTTCGTTCGTTAAACCAGTCGAACTGAAAATCAAGTTCTTTAAACAAACCCAATTCAAGTCCAAGATTCGTCTTTGCTGCTTTTTCCCAGGTTATACTTGTATTTGCAAAACGGTTAAATGAAATACCGGAGGAATTACCGCCTCCCGATTCTCCAAAATCATTGCCAAGGCCTTTATCCATTGATACCCTGTCCAGATAGAAAAAGCGGTCGTTAGCATCACCGATAGCATCATTACCCACCAAACCATAAGTGGCTTTCAATTTCAAATTTGAAATAATACTGGATTTTTTCCAGAACTTTTCATTGGAAAGAATCCATCCAGCTCCAAAGGATGGGAAAAAACCAAATTGGTGGTTTTTTGCAAAACGTTCAGCTCCGTTGTATCCAAAGTTTGCTTCCGTAAAATATCTATGATCATAGCCATACGTAAAACGACCTGAAACACCGATATTTCTCGTAGGAAGAGAAAGTTGTAGATCATTACCGAAATCGGAAGTAACTACTTCTCTGAGTGTACCTACCAACATGGCTGAGAAGTCATGTTTTTCATTAAATGTTTTTTCGTAATTGATGGCATATTCACCATAAACTGTTGAATAAACATTTTTTGCCTTATCATTACCTGAGAAACCTAACGACTCATTTCCTACTGAAAAATTACCCAACTTAAAGTATCCGGTAATCGGGTTGTAGGTACTCATTGTATAATAGTACGGCGTGTAAGACCGGTTAATGGAATAAACGGACTGACGGGTGGTACTTGCCATGAAACGGGTAAATAAGCCCTTTGTAATAAAATCAAGTTTTTGTCTTAACTCTATCTGAGCCACCAAATTGGTTTGAGTTGACTGCTGATAACCCTTCACCATATCGGCATAAGGATTGATAAAACTGTAAGAAGGTGTTCCTCCAAACAGTATGTGTTTGGTGTTCAGATTAATTTCATCGGGTTGATAATAGGCCGGAAAATCAACGGGATTGGACAACATTACGCGTTGATACATTTGATTCCCCGTGTACATAGGACCGCTTGCATCGCGGAAGTTGGCGTTAAATTTAATGGAACCCATTGTGGTGGGGGTAAATTCAATATCGGTATTCGAACGAAGATTTACGTTTTTGATGCTGATATTGTTGTTAAAATTATTGCGTTTATCCACTTTCAGAATTCCATTATCGTTGGTAAGCGAACCGGCAACGTAATATTTCACCATTTTGCCACCTCCGCTTAAGTTCATATTGAAACGATCATTTTCTGCAACATTTTTAAACAGTAACTTTAACCAATCGTTTGCAGGGTAATAATATGGGTTTATACCCGATTCTACTCCTGCAATTTGCTCGTCACTATACCGGCGGGTGTAGTCAGGATGACGTGTTACAATGGCTTCATTGTTAAGTCTCATATAAGTCAACGGATCGGCAAAATCAACAGTGCGGGTAGGCTGACTGGTCGATTTTTCGTAGCGGAAGTTTAACTTTGTCCTTCCTTCCAAACCCATTTTAGTAGTCACCAAGATAACCCCATTAGCTCCGCGTGATCCATAAAGTGAGGTAGCAGTTGCATCCTTCATGATAGAGAAACTCTGAATATCGTCAACAGACAAACGGGCTAAATCATTGGAAGATAGCTCCATATTGTCAATTAAAATCAGCGGTCCTCTTGAAAAATTATTGAATGTGGCTACACCACGCACGAAGAATTGTGCATTATCTGCACCCGGTTCACCGGAGGTTTGCATAGTAATTAAACCGGCAATACGTCCACCTAAAGCAGTTGTCAGGTTACTGGTAGGGACGCGCAGGTCTGCCGGTCTTACAGTGGATACTGAAGCTACAACACTTTCTTTTTTCTGTTTACCAAAAGCTACAATCGTAACTTCATCCAGTGTCTTCAGCGCCTCATCCAGGGTTATTTTAAGGTCCTCAGGTCCTGTTACTTTTACAGTCTTGGTTTCATAACCCATAAAACTAATCTCCAGTACATCTCCAATCGCAGTATTTATGGTGAAAAAACCATTTTTATCAGTGGCAACTCCGGTTTTTGGATTTGACCGGGCTACAACTTTGGCGCCAAGAATAGCTTCTGACTTGTCTCGTACGACACCTTTTACTACTATATTCTGCGCAGATATCTCTCCTGAACACAATGCAGAAAACAACATAAGTAAAACGGCAAAAGCATATCGTTTTTTTTGTATTAATTTACTCATTGAAAATTTGATTGACGTAACTAAAAAAATAATTAATGTTTCATTCTATTTGATATGCAGTTTTAACTACATATTTTGTGATGAAAAGAAGAAATCTTAAGTCGGCTTGTGTTTCATGAATTTGATATTTTATTAAGATTAAACTGAATTATATGTGTCGTTTTTAATTTCCGCTGAATTTAAATTTTTACACAGCTTTTCCCGTTATGGAAATATTCATAAAAGAAATTACGTTGGCAAATCTTATAATAAACTTGACACAAAGTAAAATTTACAGAATTAAAAATCGGGTTAAAATGGGATTAATTTATTCTGCAATCTTATTAATCCACAGGCTTTTTAAACATTCAGACAATTTGAGCAGGTCTGCACTTCATTCTTAAACGCGAAAACAATTTATTCGTTCTACGGAATTGAATTAATTGCAGATGACATAAACTCTTTGTTACTTTGACGGAATGCATTCAGGTGACCGGGTATTATGCAGCTTTACACTGCTTCGTAAAATCGGATTAGGTATGGAGAAACGCACACAATAAAATATTTAATTATAGGAGAACAGCACTATTGCTCATAGTGACATTCTCCTATAAAAATTTAAAGATCTAAATGCTGCATTTATTGAATGACATAAGTCACACCGGTGGCTTTCAAACTTAATTCTCTAATGCAAAAAGCATGATTTTTAGTATTTACACCATCGCCTTTATAAAAGCCACCTTCTAATCCAAAATATTGATCAGCAGGAGCCGGTACAATATCAGGAGTTAGAACACTCATAACTCGAAGCATTCAACTTCAGTCAATTCACACTGACTGGTTTGTGGATTTACGCGTGGTTTGGCATATTTGAACAAGCCATTACCAATTTTCTTCCAGTTACGTGTGGTGAAGCTTTTATAAAAAATTTCAAATAAATATTATTATCGTAATTCAACCTTTTTTGCATCACTAAAATCATCATATAAAGGCTGAAGAGATTTTGTTTGCGAAAAATCTTCTTTAACGGCTGTGATTGCAAAGATTCTAATAAATTTATTTTCCGGCAATTTAATGCTATTCACATTTTCCGGCAAATCAATTCTATATTTAAAAATATAGCTGTATTCGTATGTTTTATTTTTAGACGGATAAGCATAATGCCTATGAGATGAGAACCAAGCAATGTTGTCTTTCTTAACATAAGGAGACTTAATAGATTTTACCGTTACGTCATCTTGTTCAAATTCACGATTATAATGTTGTCCAATATATCCGGACCAATACTGAACAGGCAAAGCAACTTCTTTTCCTCCTACAACAAAATTTCCAACAGTTTCTTTTGTAGCTGCTGCCAAAATATAAATGGAATTATAGCGTCCTTCGGGCAATTGTATTTCCTGACCTTTACATGTTAAAGCATTTTTTTCTTCATCTACTTTGCTTCCTATTTTAAATGCGATATCATTATTGAATAGTGTATCCGAAATCAACTCGGCTGGAATACTTAGTCGTCCGTCCATGTTTCCGTCATCTCTGTTAGCATCGTAACTAAACGCATCAATATCATATGGTAATTCAACAAAATTCTGTTTAGAAACAGCATTCTCAGGCTTTTTTGCAAATTTTATGGCATAAGATTTTATTGCATAATATGGTACACTGAAATTAAGATTCTCACCAGAGAAACTAGCTTTTCCAATTTTTTCTTCTTGCCCATTAACTTCGTAGGCATCGACAATGTTCATTGGGAATTTTACATGTATATTTTGAGCATTTTTACCTAAAAGTTCGTTTACTCGTATAACATAATAATCAGAATGTTCCATTTTCTTAAGTGCCATTAATCCAACTTGAGAAGAACTAATCTTAACCAAAGAGATATATTTTCCGGAATTTCCTTGATGTTTATCTGCTGAAAAAGCCAACATTGGTTGATTAAATGATTGTCCCTGCCATGGCGTTAATGCTTTTTTCCAATCACCGGCGTGAGCATAAATTCCATATTTAAATTCATGAATTCCCCAATCCTGAGATTTCTGAACTACAAAGTTATTTTTAACTTCCGGAGTGTACAAAAGAGTTAAACGAATTGTATTTGCATCAGGTTTATCTGAGCCGAATTTACAGTCTTCCAGAATAGAGACACCGAATTTCCCGGATTTATCTGTTTGATCAAACCACTTTCTGGAAGGTACTTCAAATTTCTTTTCATTATTTATTCCTCTTTCAATCGTACCGACTCCTTCATTATATGTCGTTTCATCGTTTTTTGCAGTCAAAGGGAATGCAGCTTTTAAACTGACTCCGGTAGATTGCCAATCAATCGTATTATCAACAACCAATTGTTTTCCAGATATACCGGCAGAGAGAGACAATACTTGTGTGATTGTTGAATTTTGACCTTTACGCTGTACTTCTAAAGCAACACGTAGCGGTCCATTTTCAACAACATGCATAGATGCATCTTCATCCATATAAGCAAACGGAGGTTTTTGTCTGTCGCTCCAAAGCATATTCCATGCAGGATAAACATACGATTTTTCAGACTGAAAATCTAACGTAGCAGGCTTGGACAACAATTGACATTTATTCTTTTTATCATAAATACTTGCTATATTACCCTTATCATCTACTTCAACTATATAATATTCATTTTCAAGAGAACGATCTGTAACTTTTAATGAAGAGTTGACATTTTCTTTTTGAGAACTTTCTCTGACATCAAATACTGCTAAACCAACAGAAGGTACTTTACCTTGAAATATAAATTTAACGACATTTTCTTTTTTCTCCAAAATCTGGCTTGGTACAACCTTGCCGTCACAATCAACAACTACGAGATTCTCAGGTATTTTATCAAAAGATAACTGAGCTGTTATTATATCATTTCTGTCTATTGCTACCGGATTGTAAACAACCACCGGTGTTCCTTTAACCATTGTGTTCAAATCACGTGAAAGAACATCAACTGAATGCTGTAACACATCTGAAAACATATTTGCTGAGATAAATTCGTTATTCCAAGCATATTCATAAGCTTTTGGAATAGAAGTTCCGGGAAGTATATCATGAAACTGACTTTCCAAAAGTAGTTCCCATGCATTATTTAACTTATTACACGGATAAGAAAAACCTTCACAGTCAGCAAACACCGCCAATTGTTCAGTTGCTTTAGCCAAAAGCTCATTTTTGCGGTTCATTTTCTTCATAAAAGCTTGAGATGTGGCAGAGCCGGCACTATGCTCTGTTAAAAGCAAATCTCCTTTATATTCAGGTAAACTCTTTTTTATCTCAGGTGTAATATCTTTATACATCTGATCGGAAGATGTTAAGAGTACTTTAAATTTACTGTTGGAATCATACAAACTTTCTTCGGCATGTTTAACATCATTTTCACGTGGAGCACCACCCATATCTCCAACGCCATAATACATGTAATCAAAGGCATAACCTGTTTTAGACTTATCTTTGTCTAACCTTTTATTCCACTCTTCATCCAAATCAAGATTGGGTTTAACATGTCCAACGTAAGTTCCGGCATTTAATGCAGAAATAAGTCCATTACCATCAGAACCTACCCAAACGCCAACATTAAAAGGAACGCCAACGGCAGAGCCCCAAGTTAACTTTTGAGTAGAAAAGCCCTTGATTCCTGCATAATTAAGAATCGTTGGCAAGCATGCCGGAAAGCCAAAACAGTCCGGAAGTATGTAATCCTCGCTTTCTTTTCCAAATTCTGTCTTAAAATAATCATTACCGTATAATACCTGACGAATAATGGATTCGGGATCAGATATTATAGTTTCAGCCTCATCAACAGATGAGCCTGATACGCGCCAACGTCCTTCTTTAATATATTGTTTTACTTTTTTATATAATTCAGGATAATATTCTTTCATCATATGATAACGATAAGAACCCGTGAAATTAAATACATAATTAGGATACTTATCAAAAAGATAAAAATTCTCAGTCATAATATTTTTTATATATTCGTCAATCGTTCTGGGATAATCCCAATTCCATTGAGTATCCAGGTGAGAATAACCGATTGTATATAAAACTTTGTCTTTACTGATATCATAATCAGTCTTTTGCTTAAGACTCTGTGCTACTGATGCTTCTCCACAGCAAAACAAACAAAGAGATGCTAAAATTATTCTTGATTTTAATTTCATTCCATTCTTTTTAATTAATTAATTGATTCCGTTCAGATAGGTTTTTCTCTTAGAAAAATACCTATTCATAAGCCTTGTGTGAGGGGTAAAAATTGCAAAATTGGGGTTTTCGGAGTGGACTCATTATTTAGCTTTATTAGACATTTACTTCAGAACAAATTCAGTTTATTTTTTTCATGACAGATTACACATCTTGCAAATAAAAAAACTTTTCTACAAAAAAAAAGAAGGAGAAAATATAAACATATAATACTCCTTCTTAAAAAATTTTAGTTTTTTACCATCCAGGATTCTGAACAAGCGAAGGACATCGTTTTAATTCACTATCCATAATAGGCCAGAAATAAGAACGAGGACTGCTAAAGACGCGGTCGTCATTAACCTCAAATCTTTCCATTTTATATTTCTTTCCATTAACAACAATCTTTCCATCCGGATCTTCTACAGGTCTCATACCAAACACACGTCTTTGTGTTTTAGCATAAGGGAAACTATTAACAGTTTCTGAATTTTCTTTTGCCGACTCAGATTCCGGTTCCAAATATAATCTGGCAGACCAATAACGGTCATTTTCATAGAAAAATTCTACTCGGCGTTCACGCTGAATATACTCTTGCATCAAATTTGCACTACTCTTAACTTCAGGAGGCATAGGAGCCATAAATGAACGTTCTCTTACTTGATTAATCAAATTATAAATTTCTTGATTTGGTCCACTCAATTTGTTCACTGCTTCACAATAGATATATATAAATGTCGGAAGTCTCCAAATAGCCGGTCCATTAATAACATGGCTTCCTTTATTTTTATTCCATCCATCTTTATAAAACTTTCTTAAATAATAACCACTGTGCGAAGCGGCTTCAAGGTAACTGCTGCTTACAGCATCTTTACCTGAGGCTGTATTCAATTGTGTTCCTCCATACCATGAACCATGATATCTAATGTCACGATAAAAACGCGGGTCACGTTTTACACTCTCATACGGATTCTCATCATCATAACCATCTGATTTTGCTCTGTCATCATAAATAGGATAACCATAACCATTAGAACTTATATACTCATATTCATCAACCTGGTTTTGCAAAGGGCGCTGACGAGCATGTCCGTTTTGTGAAGGAGGAAGAACATCGCCACTCCATCCGGTATCTTTATCACGTGTAACAAACCAAACCCATTCCTGCTGAATAGCATCCATTTGATAAAACATCTGCCACAAACGTTCCTGTACTTTCTGATTATTAGTAGTTTGCTTTCCATCTACGTCTTTATAATCATCTACACCCATTGAAGATGGAGCATATAAAGAATATCTTGTTTCTCCACTCGCATTTTTTGCATCCATAACTGCTTTAGCAGCATCTTTAGCCAATTGCCAACGATTTTGATTGTATGTAGTATATTCACTTTTAAAAACCCTGGTATCATTAGGTATAGTTCCTCCGTTCCACATTGGAGTAGCATCCATCCATCTTACCATAGCTTTTAATCCAAGACATGCACCTTTATCTACGCGACCAAAATCTTCTCCGCTGTATGACGCATCTACACGGTTATACGCAGAATCTGCATCAGCACATATTTTTTCAACCACGGCATGAAAAGATTCCTTTTGAAAAGCCATATCGTCTCCTGTTCCAACAACATGATCTAAGAAAGGAACTTCTCCATAAGCTCTCAACAACAGATAATGCAAATAACCTCTAAGAAAAAATGTCTCTCCTATACGACGCCTCAAATCACCTTCTCTACCTTCCAGTGGATTATCCGGAGTATTGTATTTTTTCACTCCTTCAAGAATAACATTGGCTTTTCTAATATTTGAATATATACTCCACCAATATTCACCGGTATCGCTATTTGAAGGCATTCCCTGAGAAGGACCGTAATTTCCTATATGAAATTGATGCGGAATAGCTTTCTCATGATTTGAAGCAGTACATTCATCTGTAATTGATGCGAGCCCAAAATCCTTGAGAAAGATAAGTGGTCTATTGTCAGATTTTGCGCTTGCATACAAATCCGTAACAAGGTTATTAACTTTCTCGTATCTTGTAAACACTTCGCTTTCAGTAACTTTATCGTCAGGCATTTTGTTCAAATAATCTTCACTACAAGAACTTAGCAGTAATAAGGAAAAGCCAAAACTTATATATTTTAAGAATTTCATATTATGTCTGTTTAAAATTATTATTAAAAATTGATTTCTACTCCGAAATTAAATACTTTTTGTATTGGATACCAATCTCCAGATCCTTCTTTTGTTTCCGGATCTACATCTACCTCATCCAAATTGTCGAATGTTATCAAATTTAATCCTTGTGCATAGAATCTTACTTTTTGAAAACCGGCAAATTTTATTAGATTCTTTGGCATATCATATCCGACTTCTATGGTTTTCACACGGAGGTAATCTGCATTGTATAGAAACAAACTGCTATTGCTGTTTTTATTGTTCTCATAAGAGCCATACGTCAATCGTGGATAAGTCGCTGTTTCTTTTGTTTCTTCCGTCCAATGATTCAAATGCATTGCTTTAACTTTTCCATACTGATCCTGTTCATAAGAAGGGAAATCCCATACGGCAGCATCACTTAACATTACACTTGAATGCATTGATCCTTGTAATAAAATACTTAAATCAATGCCTTTATATTGAGCCCCAAATGGAATACCATATTGAATTTCGGGTGTACGTGGATAGCCAGATGCTACACGATCTCCATAATTATCAATTTTCCCATCACCATTCATATCTTTATAAACGCAATCTCCAGGTTTGACAGTTCCCCATGGTTGAAATCCGTTTCCATCATTCATTTTATTTAATTTATCTGCTTCTGCCTGATCATATACGAAGTGGTCAAATATATACACAAAATGTTCGCCAACTCGTTTTCCTGTATTTTGGCGTGATTCAATTCCATAATCGATTTCGTTCATGAAAATTATCTTATTACGTGCGTATGTTAAATTCGGTTTGATATAATAACTGAAATTTTTACCGATACGACCATTCCATCCAAGTTCAAGATCAATACCATGATTGTTCACAATACCTGAATTAATGTACGCAGCACCTTTACCTACAACATCTGGATATCCCAATTTGTTGCTTCCACTTAAATTAGTAATAATATCATATCTGTGTTCTTTGAAGAAATCTACAGAAACAGTCAACTTATTATGAAGAAGAGATGCATCCAAACCGATGTTAAATTTGCGGGATTTTTCCCATGTAAGATTTGGATTTGCAAGACTACCTTCTTGTATACCTGAATAGCCGGAACCGAAATAATTGTCTCCAAAACTATAACCGGAACCACCTACATAATACTGAAGATAAGCAAAACGGTCACTTCCTCCTAACATATCACTTCCGACCAAACCCAACGAAGATCTTATTTTTAAACTGTTCAACCAATTCTTTGTACCTTCCATGAAACTTTCACGTGAAATAACCCATCCAATAGATCCGGCAGGGAAAAACCCATAGCGTTTTCCGGGAGCAAAATTCTCTGAACCGTTATAACCGGCATCAAATTCTGCCAAATATTTATTGTCGTACGAATAAGTTAAACGACCACATAATCCTTGATATCGATAATTTACCGCATTATCATAAGTTCTATCAGAACGATTGAACAAGAACAAAGCTGTAACATCATGTTTGTCAAAAGTACGTGCATAATCTAATTTAAGTTGATAATACGCCTTACTTTGAGCAGCATTATGACTAAGACTGTTCCCTATTGTTTCGTCTGTGCTATACCATGGATTTCCTAAAACATATGCTCCTGTATAGTCTTCTGTAGAATGCAAATAATGTGAACCATAGACGCTCTCTGATGGTTGAAATGTTGCATATCTGCCATAATTTGCATAACCAGATCCTCTTGTAGATAACGAACGTTGAATCCAGCGTCCTTCTTGTGCATCATATGAAAAAGTACCTTCTATTTTTAACCCCTTTGTTATAAAGTCCAACTTGTGCCCCATAGCGAAAGATCCGTTCAAATATGTGTTCTTTTCATCTAAATATCCTGTACGCGATAATTCGCCTAAAAGATTGAATCTGTGTTGCTCATCGCCATACAACATTCCTTTCGGATTGTTTAATGAATATGTTTGGTTTGCAGAATTTCCATTATCAGATAAGGTTATTGGTAAATATGGAGGTTGTGTATTACAGATAGCAACTACACGACTCGCTGTTGTTCCAGGAGCATTCCTATCTGTAATGCGAGCACCCAAATCGACCTTAACATAAAAATTTTTTGTAATATCCACATCTATATTGGTACGGAAATTATAACGTTTAAATACAGCCTGTGTATTGTATTGCGACAAATTTGTATGTTTATAGTTACCATCCTGTTGATAGCTATTTGCCATTACATAATATCTTGCACGTTCAGAACCACCTCGTATAGACAAACTGTAATCTTGCTGTATACCTGGTTTAAAAGCATAATCAAAATAATCCCAATTATAACCTAATCCATCTGAATTATCTCCTTTTGCTTTTTTAAAGTTTTCAATAACTTCTTGAGAGAAAAGATCCGAAGAGGTTGTACTTGCTCCTGAATTAATGCGTGCTTCGTTATACAAAGTAGCATAATCGGCAGAACCTAAATATTGAGGGAATTTTACAGGCTGATTTGTTCCGACTGAAGCCTTAAAGCTAACACTTGGTTTCTCTGAAGCTTTTCCTCGTTTGGTATTAACGACAATTACACCGTTTGCACCACGAATACCGTAAAGTGCCGTAGCGGAAGCATCTTTCAAGATAGTAAATGTTTCAATTTCTTCCGGAGCCAAATAACTCATATTTCTTTCAACACCATCGACAATAACGATAGGAGATTGATCTCCGTATGTAGAAATCCCACGTATATTTATAGTAGCGGCATCCACTCCGGGTTCACCACCACTGAACTGATTTGCCATTAAACCGGGAAGACGACCGGCCAATGCATTGTTCAAATTTGCCGTAGGACTTTGCTTCAAATCTTTTGTGGTAATTGTTGAAACAGAACCTGTAACTGTAGCTTTCTTTTGTGTTGCATATCCAACGACTACAACTTCTTCCAAAGCTTTTGAATCTTCAACCATAGTTACATCTACAACTGATTTTTCATCCAATTTTATTTCTTGAGGTTGATAACCAACATAAGAAAACACCAAACTGGCTTTAGAATATGGCGCCATAATTTCATAATTACCGTCTCTATCGGTAATGTTTCCAATCATACTACCTTTAACCATAACGTAAACACCAACGAGAGGGCCGTCCTTGTCAATAACTTTTCCTTTAACTTTGAAGCCTTCTTGCTTTTGGACTTGCTTAATGAGCGTTGCATTGTTTTGAGAAAGATTAACTTGTGATTTTAAACCATTAGCAAATATGCTAATTGAAATACAGCTGCATAAACCAATTGAGAGGACACGTTTCCATCGTCCTCTTACAGGCAATTCATTTAGTTTTCTTTTTTTCATAAAAATTTTAATTAATATTTAGTATATGGTAAGACATTATTTAAGGTTATTATTGTCTGTTGTCTTTCGAGGCATCGAATTCCTTCTAATAATCAATTTTGGGGACCATCGTCCACAATTAGGTTCTTCCTCTATTACTTTTTCAGTACAACTTGCGAGCACTAAGAGAATAAAATAAAAATTTTCTCATTTCTAAGATTTCTAAGCAAAGTAATTGTTATAGAATTAAAAAGAGGATTAAAAAGAGATTATTTAATTCATTAATCTTATTAATCCTCAATCATTTTTATCATTTTTTTCGTCTGCTCCGGTTTGTATTTCATACTTATCCTCCATAGTAATTCATTCACCGAAATTGTCTTAATTCCTTCGAACAATAAACTCTTTGTTACTTTGACGGGATACATTCAGGTGCCCAGGTATTTTTTTGCTTTACCCGGTATTGTAAAATCCGGTCAGGTATGGGGAATCGTCCACGATAAAATACTTATCTGTTTGTGGGTGATTAGTTCAAGATTTTTAGAAGTGTTAACACAGAACTGAGTTCACAGTTGGGGACGTATGGTGCTCACTTTTATTCCACAGCGTATACGTGACAGTTAAGACAGGGCGTCTTAACCGAGTAAATATTTGAACAAAATGATGCTAAACAGTTTCAGCATTCAGCCACTTCAAGGCTCAATCAGAAAATGTCCGGTTGTTACTTTACTTCGAAGGAATCAGTTAACCGGATATCTTCCGAAGAACTACCCAGCATTATCGTAAATGTGCCTGGTTCAACCACAAAATGATTATCCTTGTTCCACAGACCAAGTTCCTGAGGAGTTAACTCAAAGTTAACCTCTTTTTCTTCGCCCGGCAACAAATGTATGCGTTCGAAACCACGCAAATTTTTCACATAAGTTGTTACCGAGCTATAATTATCTCTGATATAAAGTTGTACCACTTCATCTCCCACAACTTTCCCGGTATTTTTAATGGTGCAGCTAAGTTCATTGTTGGCTAACTGTCCAATAACAGGATATTTAATCTTCAGATTTTTATATTCGAAAGTAGTGTAACTCAACCCATATCCAAACGGGAAAAGAGCACCATCCACCCGGACATTCCCTTTAGAGTCAGAACCCGGTTTAAATGGGAACGCAAAAGGGATTTGTCCCACCGTTTTTGGAATCGTAATTGGTAACTTTCCACCGGGATTATAATCGCCGAACAATACCTGTGCTACTGCGTCACCCATAAATTCACCGGGGAAACCACTATACAGAATAGCTGGAATATACTTTTTTGCCCAATTTATCGTAACGGCACGACCATCAATGAGAAGAAGCACAACCGGAACTCCCGTAGCATAAACCGCTTTCAACAACTGTTCCTGCCTTCCGCAAAGATTTAACCCCGAACGGGAATACTCTTCACGCACCGTTTTTTCGTTGCCGCCAAGCACTAAAATCGCCACTTCCGATTTTCGGGCTTGTTCCACAGCCTCACTGATCATTTTCTGCTCAGCAGAATCTAACGGAACATCGTACAATTCACTTTCGGGAAAATGACGGTCAATAATATCACATCCTTTAGCATAAAGAATCTCTGCTTCCGGTAAAAAGGATTTAATACCCTGATATACCGTTTTGATGGGTGCATTAGCCGGTCCGTACCTGCAAATCAGGTTTTTACTTTCGTCGGCATTAGGACCAATCACTGCTATTCTTTGAATATTTTTGTTCAATGGCAGCATATTCTTATCGTTCTTAAGCAATACCATCGATTCCAAAGCTGCTTTCATCGAAACTGCCTGATTAGCTTGTGTATGCACTGTCTTTTCCAACAGCTCCACATTCCCTTTATACGGGTTATCGAAAAGTTTTTCTTTAAATTTCACCTTCAGCACATCGAGCACCCGACAATCAATGGTTTTTAAAGAAACCTTGCCATCGGAAATTGCTTGCCGTAAAGGCAAAATAAAATTATGTGGACCTGAAAAATTGGTTCGGATATTCAATCCTGCATTGATCACCGAAGCAACTGCATCTTCCATTGTTGGAGCTACTTTGTGCTTGGTATTTAAGAATTCCACGGCTTCGCTATCCGACACCACGTACCCTTTAAATCCCCATTCATTCCGGAGAATTTGTGTAAGGAAATAATAACTGCCCGAAACAGGTTCGCCATCATAATCGTTGTAAGAGCTCATGACACCCAAAGCACCTGCTTCCTGTATCGCTTTTCGGAAAGGTTCCAGATACAAGGTGCGCATTTCGCGTGGAGCCACATGCGGATCGGTACGCGTACCTTCGTCACGCCCTCCTACCGGTATGCTGTACACGGCAAAATGTTTGGGAGTTGAAACTAATCCATGGCTTTGCAGTCCTAATACCATTTGTTTTCCCAATTCACCCACCAGATAAGGGTCTTCGCCATAGCATTCCACTACCCTTCCCCAACGTGGATCCTGAGCCAAATCCAGAATTGGTGAATAAATATTGGTAAAACCCAGCGCATTGGCTTCCTGAGCGGTTACACCGGCTATTTCTTTTATTAAAGCCCTATCCCAACTGGCTCCCTGTCCGCACTGAGCCGGAAACAAGGTAGCTCTTTCAGCACATAAACCCCGTATTCCTTCGTTGGTAAAGTCAACCGGAATGCCCAGCCGGGTTTCTTCCACAAACCAGCGCTGGATTGCCTGCCGGTTTTGCACCCCAACAGCGTACGGAAACGAAATGGAGGAACCAAACTTTCCAAGTCCGTTGGCCTGCTCGTCGATATTTCCAATTCCATCCTTCCAGATTGCTTTTTTCCATTCAGGAGTCGGTGCTACATCTTCCAGCACCCTGCCGGAGCCATATAGCGTGGCAAGCTGACAGGTTTTTTCTTCCAGGGTCATTTTTGAAAGAAGATCTTTTGCCCGTTCATCAATGGATGCTGATGGATTTTCAAATACATCCATCACGCCATTTTTGTTAAAATCTATCCAGCCTTTTTTATAGATATTCTTATTCTGTGTAAAAGCCGGCATGCTTAACATCAGCATAATACACATCAGTTCCGGTTTACACTTCGTCCGGTTAAAAAGCGTTGCGGTAATCTTTTCCAAAAGATCGGGAAGGAAGCATAAAGCAGACGCGGTATTTGATCTATTTTTCATGATAAATTGCAGATAAAAGTCATTTTTCTAATACTGTCGTTGCAGTAAAGCCGGATGTCCCTGCTGTATTTTAATCAGCAATTCACCGAAAAGTGTATTAGCCCAGGCAAACCACGAACGGGTATAATTTTCGGGTTTATCCTTATGAAAAGATTCGTGCATGAGACCAGTGGAAGCATGTGTTTGTTTGAGCATTCGCAGACAGTCGGCAATCTCGGCTTCGTTGTCCGAAGTAAGCGCTCTCATAATAATGGACATTGGCCAGATCATATCCACACCCACATGCGGTCCCCCTATACCCTCAGCGGCTGTTCCTTTGTAGAAATACGGGTTATCCAGGCTCCACACAAAACGTCTCGTGTTTTTATAAATCTTATCGTTTGCCGGTAAATAGCCCAGATATGGCAGCGAAAGCAAAGAAGGAACATTGGCATCGTCCATCATCAGATAGTTGCCATAACCATCCACTTCGTAAGCGAATATTTTACCATATACGGGATGGTTCACCACCGCGTATTTTTTTATTGCCTGATCCACCTCGCTGGCCAAATCGTTACATTCGGCAGCAAAGGCATTGTCGTGACGGATGGCGGTTTCCATTTCGGCAAGCTGACGCAACGAAACCACCGCGAAACAGTTGGATGGAACCAGGTAAGCATAAGTGGTTGCATCGTCGGAAGGGCGGAACATGGAGCAAATCATACCTGTAGGCCGCACCGGGTTGCCATAGCCTCCGCCAAATTGCGTGTCGGAAGCTTTGTCGGTATTCCGGGTAAAACGGTACGGTCCCCTGGAGGTTTTACGCTGCTGTTCCTTAAAAGTACTGACAATGGTTAGCATGGCTTTGTGCCACTGAGCGTCGAAGCAACTGTTGTCGCCGGTGATTTTCCAGTAGCGATAGGCTAACCGGATAACGTAGCAAAGCCCGTCCACTTCCCATTTGCGTTCGTGCAATTCGGGCCGCATTTTTGTGTTATCACTTTCCCATCCGCTACCCTCTTTTCCAAAGTTAAAGGCATTGGCATAGGGATCAATCAGCACATATTCGACCTGACGGTTAATAACTCCCTGAATTAGATGTTGCAATTCCTTATCTTCCTTTATAAAAGGCATATACGGCCAAACCTGCGCCGAGCAATCGCGCAACCACATGGCATGAATATCGCCGGTAATAACAAATGTATCATATTTACCGTCTTTTTTCCCAAATCTGACTGTACGGTCGAGGGTATTGGGAAAACAATTGCCAAACATCCAGGCCAGTTCTTTATCCTGGATGGTTCGCTGCATTTGCAGGATTTTTGCTTCGATGGGTGGACTATTAAAATTCCGTTTTGATTTGTTTACTCTGACTTCGGTAAAATTCTGAGAAAAAACCGACTGTGCGATCAATGCTGAAAACAGAAATGCTATTTTCAACTTTACAAGAAATTTTTTCATCTTGTATGTTTACTTGTTTATTATATATTTACTTCAAATTCATCCGGTTAACCAATCCTCAAACACATTTTTCTGTCCTGGGTTAAAACTTTACGGACGAACAGGTTCCCACAACTGAAGAGCTAAACCTGTTTATTTATCCGAGAATGAAAAAGGAAAACTTTCCTTACTCGTACCACGCCCGTAATTGGGTTTACCAGTCATCCGGAAAACTACACTCCCTCCTTTTTGTAACTGTTTATGAGTGAAGAAATTCTTCGTATATGCTTTTTTATCCCAACTTATATTATCTACATAAACGTTTTCTTTCGTGTTATTCAATGCTTTCAGTATAAGTTTCCGGCCATCTTCCATGGTTACAGCCAGTTCGGTGAATAGTGGTGAACCTAAGGCGTATTCGCCCGAAACCGGACAAACCGGATAGAATCCCAAAGCCGAAAAAACATACCAAGCTGAAGTTTGTCCGTTATCTTCATCGCCACAATAACCATCGGGAGCAGGTTTATAAAGTCGGTTCATAATCTGCCGTGTCCGGTATTGTGTTTTCCAGGGTTCACCTGCCCAATTGTACAAATACGTCATGTGCTGAATTGGCTGATTACCATGCGCGTACTGTCCAAAATTCATAATTTGCATCTCGCGAATTTCGTGAATTACCTGTCCGTAATACGACTCATCAAAAACCGGAGGAAGAGTGAATACAGAATCGAGCATGGCAGTGAATTTCTTTTGCCCTCCCATCAAGGCTGCAAGTCCTGCCGGGTCATGAAACACCGACCACGAATAATGCCAGCTGTTGCCTTCGGTAAAATCTCCGCCCCACGAAAAAGGATTGAAATTACTCCGAAACTCTCCTTTCGAATTCCGGCCAGCCATTAAATTATATTTCGGATAAAAAAGATTTTTATAGTTCAACGACCTTTTAGCAAAGGTTTCGATAGTTTTCGGGTCTTTGTTCAGCTCTTTAGCTAACTTATAAATACAATAGTCGGCGTAAGCATATTCCAGCGAACGTGCAGCGCTTTCCTTTATACCGATATCATTTGGAACGTATCCAAGTTCCCCGTATTCTTTAGCACCGGCTCGCCCCACCGAGCCAATTGTTGGATGCGCATTAAAGGCGTTTTTCATCACGCCTTCCCACAACGTATTGATATCCAAATCTTTCACCCCGTTCAGATAAGCAGAAGCAACCACCGATGTGGAATTGGAACCGACCATAATATCGATATGTCCCGGAGCCGCCCATTCGGGCAACCAGCCACTTTCTTTGTAAGTATTCGCCAGGCCTTCCAGTATGTATTTGCTTTGTGTCGGGTAAAACAGATTAAAGAAGGGATGAACAGCACGGAAAGTATCCCAGAAACCGTTATCGGTGTACATGCGTCCGGAGCATATTTTGCCATTATACGGACTGTAATGAATTATATTTCCTTTGGCATCGAGTTCGTGAAACTCACGCGGAAAGAGCAATATCCGGTACAAACAGGTGTAAAAGGTTCTTATGTTATCTAAATCGTTCAACTGTGCATTTTCCACAGAAAAACGGCTTAAATGGCTGTTCCAAACGGCTTTACTCCTGGCGCAGACTTCATCGAAACCGCGACCGGCAACTTCTGCTTTCAGATTTTGTTCGGCTTGTTCCCAGCTAATAAAGGAAGAAGAAATCCGGGCCTGCACAGTTTCTCCCCGATGGGTCGAAAACGTAACAACAGCCCCGCTCCGTTTTCCTTCCGTCTCTTTTTCTTTTATAAGCGCATCTTCTTTCCAAACAGAGTAATTCCTGATTGGTTTGTCAAAATAAATGACAAAATAGTTCCTGAAATTAGCAGGTACACGCTGATTTTCGTACCCGATACGATCGGTAGAATATCCTATTACCTTATTTTCCTCCGGAATTACCTTAACATAAGAAGCTCTGGCAAAAGCATCAATCACTACATTTGCCTGTTTGGTTTCGGGAAAAGTAAAACGCATCACGCACGAGCGTTCGGTTGGGGTGAGTTCAGCGGTTACATCATAATCGGCCAGGTAAACCTGGTAATAATGAGGTAAGGAAGTTTCTGCTTTGTGTGAGAACCAGCTTTTGCGGTCGTCTTCACGAAATTTCTTCTCACCAACGGTAGCAAACAGCGAAAAAACGCCATAATCACCTGTCCACGGGCTTGGTTGATGTGTCTGCCTGATTCCGGTAATGTAATGACTGTTGTAGGAATAGAACCAGCGCTCATCATTTTTAGTTGCTGTTTGAGGCGACCAGTGATTCATTCCCCAGGGAAGAGCCGTTGCCGGGTAAAGATTCCCGTTTGATAATGCAAATTCGCTCTGGGTTCCCATGAGCGGCATCACATATTGCGTGTAATCCCGCTGAGCCGACACGTACAGAGATAATAATGTCAAGAATGACAGTAAGAAGATTCGTTGTTTCATGGATATAATGTTAGTTAGTTGATCTGTGCCTTTTTAATTTAAGTTACAAAAAAAAGACTGAACGGTTAAAATAACGATTAAAATGCATTTAAGCAGCCCCACAAATACTTTAACCGGTTGCAGAAATCAAAATCTAAAGATATAAAAAACACTTGAAACAGAATAAAATGATACGTATGAATCCATCGTTTATCCAGTGAGAATTTATTTTTGTTTTTTGAGAGGAAACAGGATAGTGGCTATTTCTGGATTCAACTTCACATTGCACTTCATCCTGTTTCTCAAAAGTGAGTGGAAGAGGTGTAGAAAGGTATAAAAAAATATGATTATTCCTACTTTACTAAATCAGGTAATATTTTGTAATTCGACAGAATCTACAGAATTAACATATTAGAAATGACATCTATTTTACGATGGGAAAACAAACCATTTTCGCCCAATATGTTTTGGGACAATGGGGTTTATTACAATGCCGGAAGCTGGATGCGTGAGGAGATTTGCGGATATATTGCCGGAATGAAACATGGATGGAAACCTGCCGAAAAACGAATTAAAGAGAGGTTTCACACTGAAATAACCCTTAACCCCGACGAACCGTTTAGTCACGAATTTTTACCTTACGATGTTTCTGTCCCAAATTGTTGGTGCCCCAGCACACGGATATTCTCGTGGAATGTATTTGTACTGAAAGCGTTGGAAGTTGCCAAAATGCGAACGCCTGAACAAGATCCAAACTATTTGACAGATTGTGTCAAAGAATAGGATAATTGGTAAAACAAAATCTTAACAAGAGAAACCGTTCTACTTATCGCAAGTAAAACGGTTCGAAGAAAACTAAATCAACATTAATCCAATCATTTCACCTCAAAAAAAGAAATGCAACTATATTAATATTGCCAATCAGCTCCTTTTTTCAAAAGCCTGAAACAATAAGATTTCATTATATAGTAAGCTTTTTATTTGTAAACCAATTTGTTTGGTTTATCTGAATAAATTATAGCTTCTGTAATAATTGCCTGTGCATCAGGCTTTACGTTCAGCCAGTTGAATGTGACGGTGTGTTTTGATTTTGGCAACTGATACTTCCAAAACAAATCTACCCGATGCGAATTAACAGAAGCAACAGGTAATTGTGCAGTTTCAGCTAATTTTCCATCTAAATATACTTCCACCGTAGCCACATAGTTGGTATCCGGACATTGCACATATCCCTTCAGCACCACTCCAATACCTTCAAAATCAATTTTTGGTTTATCTTTAATACTTTTATTTACTGTTATTTTTTTTACCGGATAATGATTTTCAAACGACTTTTCATATTTTACGGCTTTGGGTTTTTGACGGCGAATAGAAACCTGTTCCTTTTCAACTTTTCCTCCCTGTTGTGCTATCACTTGCAGGGCGTGTTTCATTCCAATATCATAAATTTTAGTTAAAGAAATATCTGTATAGATAAAATTAATATCTTTCACCTGATCTAAACTTTTCCGCCAATATTCGGGTATATTTTTGTAGCCAACCATGGTACCGAGAACACCTGCTGCAGTAGCCGGATTGCAATCTGCATCTTGTCCGCAACGGGCTGCGATATCTATGGTTTTGAAGAAATCTTTTTCTCCGTATAACAAACCGATAACGACGTAAGCAGAATTAAGTTTCGCATCTATATCAAAAGGAGTGAAAACTCCATCCGGGCATCCGTTCTCCGCACTCCATTTTTTTTCACACTCGAACCAGGTACGTTTCCAATCGGACGGATAGGCTGTGTGCCATTTAATAATATCAGAAATACACTGATAAAAACTACTCTGCTGTGGAATGGTTTTCAACGCTTCTGAAACTACGAAATTAATATCAGTTGAAGTAAAAGCCATTGAATACAATGCACCTACAAATACGCCTCCATACCATCCGTCGCCATAGCAAATCAGATGTCCGACTTTATCGGAAATTTCGCTGGCGGCATTTGGCATTCCGGGCGACATAAGCCCTGCAAAATCTGCCTCAATCTGATAATCGATATCATCAGCATGAGGATTATTTAGCCAGTTTCCGGCTTCTGATGGTTTTACTCCGTGCTGTAAATTGTAGCGTGCAACCTGATTGGCATGCCAAAGCGGATAGGGTGCGTGAGCAAAAGCAGTGGCAAAATCAGTGGGCTGTGCATTCAAACCCATCTTTTCAAAAACTTCCACAAAAGTGAGGTTGACATAAATATCATCGTACAGTCCTGGAAAATTATCAAAATACCATTTCACGCGGTTATCATCCCACGGTATTGGCACATAATCCTGAATCATGGTACCGTTATACTGAAACTCAACCGGACCACCATACGTGCATCCAATCGTTTTAGCAGCCCAACCGCCCTTTATCTTATCAAATAAATCTGTTTTAGTTATTGTCAGGATATTTTGTCCTGAAATATTTTTTTGTTGACCATTTGCGAAACTGAGTGCTCCTGCAAAAATTGTCATCAGAAAGCTTAATATTACGGTGATTTTTCTCATATCTTGATTTTATTTTTGTTGAATTTCTTTTTGTTTATTTTTGTGATTCTTTTCCCAAGCAATTAAATGCTTTCACTTCATATACATTTTCTTTTGCTGTTGATGGCTTTTTATCCGTAAATTCTGTTTTGCACTTTCCTTCTTTATCAGAAATCACGCTTCCTATCTGAACTCTATTCCGATAAATCGAATAACCGGCAAGAGTTGATTTCTCGGAAGGAGCATCCCATTTTAGCATTACCGAATTATTTTTTCCCGTAATTTTGAGATTGGAAATCGAAGAAGGTATTTTTACCTCCGGCAATTTACCTGTTTTTACGTATTGCAGATAAGCATTGTGATAGCACGGATTTACTTTAACAGGACTATAATAATGGCTGTAAGCAAAAGTGATGATTTTACTGACATACGGGCTTTCAATCTTCATTTGTCTTACAAATCGTTCCAAAGGAGCCGGACTCCAAAAACGATGATCAAACGTCTCTGCATCAGACCAAAACCTCAGTCCGGGTTTGGAACAGACTGCTTTGTTTATTTCATCAAACCACTCAGGAACCATTTCCAGTTCGAGACCACCAGCTCCAACACAATCCTGTGGAGCAAAAATGTCACCATTTTTGAAGTGTGTTTCCTCAAAAACTGATTTCCACAACTCTCCATTTTCTTTTGCTGTACCAATTTTATAGTTCATAAACGGACAAAGCATAAAGGGCATATCGGGAGTCAGTTTATTCAAATGATCCAAATTGGAGTTAAGTGAATGAATTAAAGCCTGCCTGTACTCAGGCGAGTTTAGTTGTTGAACATTGGCTACTTCCCAAACCCAATACCATCCATACATGGTTTCGGGATATTTTGCTTTGTATTTTTCAACTAATTCATCAGCCACCCGATTTCCTATTTCCATCTGATGTATCAACCATTTTTCATCGAAATTCACCGTCCACCATTTTTCATCAAAATTAAGTCCCAAAAAGACTTTAAATCCTGCTTTCTGAGCATTCCGAAGGCAAATATCTACCAAATCTCGTTTCGAATCGCTCGTTTCTTTTGCCAATTTTGTAGGATAAATACTTGTAGGCTCATTATTCGTATCGGTATGCAGTGTGGGTGCAAAAACCAGATACTTCATCCCAGCATCTTTGAGATTTTTAAATTCTTTCTGCCAGTCGGCATCATCCCAGTTTCTTACCAAATCATTCTGTATAAATGTACCTTCAGCTACAGGATAATTAGCTGCATCCGATTTTTGTTCAAAGCTGTATTTCAATAACTTATCTGACGATGTGCGAATATACGAATCAAAACGTCTGTCATTTTCATAAAGATTGATAACACGTGCTCCTCTTTCCAAAACCTCGTGATAGGCTGCATTATATCCTGTTTTTCGTCCGTAGGCAAAACATATTCTCCCTTCGGGTCCAACAATAAAATCATTATTGTGATCATGTCCTACAAACATTCCAAGGATATCTTTCTTTTCAATAAACGAAGCTACCAATCCGCTGTTTATTGCAGGGGAGCACACGTCTTCATATTTATTTCCAACAATATATGGAAGCTGGCTTGCCTGACCAAATTCAGGAACCGGAATATGAAAAAAAGCCAGTGATGGTAAAGTATTCCCGTTTTGTTTTGTAAAATTGTCACTTGTTTTCCGATACCATTGGATTTGGCTGTTCTGAATCCAGTTATAAGAACCTAACGTTCTGTTTTCGGGATATGCATGTGAGTCAAATAGATACAACACCCATTTATCTTTATCACCATTGGATGATAAGATGGGAAGGGCGCAGTTTCCTACTCCGTCAATTTCGTCGTCGGCATTATATGATATACAATAAGAATTTCTCCGAATAAACTCCAACGCCTGTTTTTTTGTTATGTCAGTTTCTGTATCGTGATTTCCAAAAGTAATCGCAAAAGGAACTTTTGCATCAGTCATGGGCTGTGTAACTTCTTTCCAGCCTTCCAATGCACCTCCGGATACCACAATATCACCTGTTAATATAACTAAATCTGGCTGTTCCTCTTTAATAACAAGACGCATTAACGAAATTGTACTATCGTTACCTTTTTGGAAATCTGGACCTTTGACCCAGTGCAAATCTGTAAACTGAACAATTTTAAATTTACCGCTATTAAATTTTAATACAGGCAATTGAGCTTGCGCACTAACACATAAAGCTATTAAAAAGAGAATAGAAATTCGGAATGTTTTCATGAATAACTAAATTTTTAAAAAGTGCCTTTTTTGTTATCAGTCACAATAGTACGAATTTTTTCCACCCATTTACCGTATGCTTCGGGTAATAAATGAAGTCCATCGGCTGTAATTTCTTTTTGAAGTTTTCCATCATTATCTTCATAAAGAGGGAAAAGATTGATAAAGGTAATTTTCTGTGAATCAGCAAGTTTTTTCAGCTTTGAGTTAAGCGATACTATCCTGCTCTCTTTTCCTTTCAAACGGGCATAAATATTAAAATCGTTGTTGATTGGCAGTAAACTTTGAATATATATCTGCGTTTTAGGAGATTGCTTTTTAATGGATCTGATAATTTTTCGATAATTCCCTAAAATTTCCTTGTTCTGCCGGCCAAGTGAAATATCATTTATACCCACCATGATAAAAATCTTGCTTGGTTTTGCATCGGTAATTTCTGAGATACGAGCCAACATTCCCTGTGTATTGTCACCGTTAATGCCTCTGTTTGCCGGTTGTTGTTCCGGGAAATATTTATCCCATTGTCCTGCTTCGGTTATCGAGTTTCCCAAAAACACGATTTGTCCTGTGGTCAAGGGATGTTTCGAGAAATAATCCATTCGGCTTATATATGATTTTGTATGAAAATCTTCTTCAATACGTTGTGCTACAATTGATAACGAGAAAAGCTGAATAAGGCAAATTGCAATTATAATTTTCTTCATTTTTTTTTCTTTTTAAATGTTTAATGCGGTTTATTGCGGATGGTATTCGTTTTCATACCAGTTCCTATACTGATTATATAATCGAACAGATTCCTGATTTCGGTGTCCGGCATAAGCTTTTGAATTAGGTTTATTCATACATCCGAGGTATTGATAGATTAGAATCTTATCAACAAAAGGTGATATATCTTCCATTTGTTTCAAAATACGCGTATTAAAATCGGCAGGCAGCAAATTGTTTTTTGTTCCTTCTTCGAAATAGAAGACTTCCATATCAGCCCAAATTCTTGCTCTTGATGCTTTTTGATGTGCTTTAGATAAATTTTCAAAATATTTAGCTGTTTCGCCTACTCTGTTGGAGTTAACACCCACACCATCCTGATAAGCAATGATTTCGATATTCATTTTCTCCAATTGTTTTACAAAAAAATCATCGGATTTTTCGGCTTTAATATTATAAGGTGCGATAAGATTGACCGACTCTGGCATTAATGATTTTGCCACGTGAGCACATTCGTTCATATATTTTATAAACTTATCTTCAAAATATGGCATTAAATATGATTCATTGGGGAAATACCAACCGTAAAGACATGAATGATGACCATATTTTTTAGTGATTTCTTCCATGGTTTTGTTCCTCAGTTTTTTCACTCCCGGGTCAGTCATCAGGAAATCGCCTTTCTGGCAATCATCCCAGAAATCATTACTCAGAAAAAACTTAATCCCGAACTCATCTCCAGCCGCAAGTACAGCTTCCAACGGGTCTGAGCATCCCAATTTATACTGTGGTGCATATTTTGATGGATAAATAGCTTTCCCATCGATGGCCACTTCCTGCAATACAAGGTATTCAAAGCCTATTTCACTTATTTCTTTTACTTTTTCACGCCATTGATCTGCTGTAAATTTTGCCAAATCAGGATCCCAGTATTTGCCTTCAGCTGGCAGTAAATGCTGAAATTCAAACCAGGAGCCGGAAATCTTCTTTATTTTTGAGTTTTCACTATTTTCAAATTTATTGACATTGCTTAATGCTTTTAAAGGATTTGAAAACAATAATCCTGCTGAAGCAAGTCCTGAATATCTTAAAAAATCTCTTCTTTTCATTCGAATATGAATTATTATTTTTTGTACTTTTAATTATTTTTCTGGTATCAACCTAACAAAAGATACTCCATGGTAGGGTACTTCTGTCGAAAATGAATCATTAAATAATCCAAGATCCTGTTGCCTCCATAAATCGCGCACGGTATATCTTCCCTTCAGGTTTATGTCATTAAAATTCAATGTCATTTTGTGTTTTTCGATTTGAATTTTTTCATTTTCGTTTTGATCCCATAATATAAAATAAGGATCAATATTAAAAAGACCTACCGCCACCGAGCCATCTTCCAGCTCTTTGTACCAGATCTGACCTTCGGGTGTAATAATCTTATTTGCAGGTCTGACCAACGGATCTTGATTTACAGCGATTACTTCATCGTTCGTTAAAAGATTTAGTGTAAAATCATCCATATCGTTCATATCACACCCAATCAGTAACGGACTTGATAAAATACTCCAAAGACTAACATGCGAATACTGTTCGTCGGGTGTAAGTTTTGTTTCATGTACTTTTTCTCCCCAACCCAAACCAAGTTTCCCAACTACCAACATATCTGCATCATTATAATTTCCGGGTTTTGTTTTAAAGGCACACACATCCTGAAAACAACCGATAGCAGTAACGATATTCCATTCATCCGTAATATCTCGAGTTGTGCGCCACATATTACCACCAGCTTCTTGTCCCCAATACCATACGTTAGGAGCGCCATAGCCAATACAATAGGTAATATCCCGGTTAGCATTATCCAGTGCTTCTTTCATTTTTTGATATGGAGCCTTAATAAGGTTCTCTGTTTGAACAGAAAGAAGTTCACGATAATAACAAAAATCATATTTCAAGAAATCAACGCCCCATTTTGCCCAAGTTTGTGCGTCTATGTCTTCATACTGATATGATCCCGGATAGCCACCGCAAGTGGCAGCACCAGGCGATGAATAGATACCGAATTTCAATCCTTTGGAATGAATATAATCACTTAATTTCAGAAAATCAGGGAACTTATCATTTCCACTTATCACTCCATCTTTCGTTCTTGTCTTTGACTCCCATCCATCATCGATGTTGATATACGTCCAACCATGATTTATTAATTCCCTGCTCATGAAGTCGGCAGCATCTTTTACTTTTTTTTCATCTACCTGCGCTCCCCAGCAGTTCCAGCTATTCCATCCCATTGGAGGAGTAAGGCATATTTTATCGCCGCATTCGATAATCACTTTCCGGTAATCACCACCCAAATCATTGTCTGCTCGAACTACGATATAATATCTTCCCGGTTTTTCGATACGTCCTGTGATAATACCTGTTTTTTCATCAATAACCAGACCTATCGGTAACTGATATGCTGTAAATTTCATGGGTCTTTTTCCTGTTGCAACTACAGTATATAAAAAAGGGCTTTCCGGGCGTACCCCAAAAACTTTCGGGGAATTAATATGTGGTGTATCTTTTGATTTTGGAGTAAGTATGTAGTTCTCTTTCTTAATATTTTCAGGAACCACCGGCAAAGGAGTTATATTCCCTTCGGTTTCAAATTTTGCGTCCAACCAATCGGCATGGTCATACATAATTCCATCTCCTGCTTCCATCACTAATAGCACTAACTTCTGAACTCCTTTCAAATCCACATCAAATGCTTTTGGCGCCATTCCTTTTCGCATAATATTGCTTGTCCAGATTACTTTCTTGTCAGCTAACAGTCGAAACTCCATGTTTCCCGAAAAATCGTTGTGATCATCGGCGCCAACAAAACCGGAAAAAGAAATAGCTTTACCATCCAGATTTACTAATAAACGACTAATCGAATGCGTTCCAATTCCTCTTTTGAATTCGGCACCTCCTACCTTTAATGATGTTCCAACAACGGATTTGTTCACCTGTGGCGTCCCCCAGTCCTGTAACATATATTTCATACTCAGTTCGTCCAAGTAAACAGTTTTGGAGAAAACTGATAAAGGGAGTAAGAAACAAAAGAACAGTATCAATTTGCTTTTCATTTTCATTCTTTATTAATTTGTAATGTTTTATTTTTTAATTTTATCTAATTTATACATCACAACATCTTGTGCCGGAACAATTACTTCTTTGTCCTTTTTTGTTGTTCCTTCGTTTGTTTTTGTCCAAAGATTTCTGATAGAATAAATCGTATTGTAGAAGTTGGTTGATTTTTTTGAGAGTTTGTCCTCAAAATTAAATTGCTGCCAATGAATAGGATAATTTTTAGGTTCTGTGGTTCTGTTGAGAATACAAAATGCCCAACTGTCATTTGTTAATGGTTTAAACCATATTTCCAGCCCATTTTCTGCTTTTATTTTTATTGCTGATATTCCTAACGAATCCTGGTCAATAGCAATTACTTCTTTATTCATCAGAATATCTTTTGTCTCCGTGTTCATACTTCGTACATCATTTCCTAACAGTAATGGAGCTGCCAGCATACACCACATTGAAAAATGTGCCCTGTCCTGATTAGCAGTCATTCCATTTCCCACTTCCAGCATATCGGGGTCATTCCAATGTCCGGGTCCGGCATACTCTCTAAGTCCATCCTGCATATCCAATATCTGTAATACTCCATTGCCATTTTCCTTAGGACAGTCGAAACAGCAGGTGATATCTCCTGTGGTACGCCATAAATGTCCCGTTTCTTTTGCCCAAGTCCAGGGTTTACTTGAACCCCATTCACACAAACTGAAAACCATAGGTCTTCCGGCATTACGAATCGCATCACGCATCAGCATATAAGCTCCAACCGGATTAACGTCCTGCGTATAACACCAATCATATTTCAGATAGTCGATACCCCATTTTGCATAGGTGAGAGCATCCTGATATTCATGCCCCGCAGAGCCTGGTTTGCCGGCGCAGGTTAATCTACCGGCATCCGAATAAATGCCTAATTTCAAACCTTTGGAATGCACATAATCGGCTAATGCTTTCATACCCGAAGGAAAATTTTCGGGATCAGCATTGATAAATCCCTGACTATCTCTGGCACCATGCCAGCAATCATCAATATTTATATAAATGTAGCCCGCATCTCGCAGACCGGTTTCTACTATTTTATCGGCAATCTCCCGTATCATCTTTTCATTTACATTACAACCGAATTTATTCCAGCTATTCCATCCCATAGGAGGGGTTAGTGCAAGCTCTTCAAACTTTTGAGCATTTAATGCAAAGCTATTAATTATTAATATAAATAAGACTAATATTTTTATGTTATTTTTCATTGTATTATAATGAATTAGTTTTTGATTTAATAAGATATGCAAGTGGGCGATGATGTTGTTCCTACCGAATTGTATGAGCAAACAGAATATGTTTTCTTTCCATCCTGTACGGGGTTAATCAAAAGTTGTGTAGTACAAACTTCGTGAGCATTGTACTGAAAATTACCAATCAAAACATTGTTTTCGTACACATAATATCCTGCTACATTTTCTTTGGCTGAAGGTTCGTCCCAGATAAGTATAAATTGATTATCGTGTTTTACCACTCTCAGATTACTGATACTTTGCGGTGCATTTTCTTTTAGAATACCTGTTTTAAAA
>Ga0316605_10000156_pt1 | contig 62534 bp, 58 predicted proteins | sample OWC_soil_day20_n_FD_207666 | JGI IMG/M metagenome (GOLD analysis project Ga0316605, IMG submission 207666) | Wetland soil microbial communities from Old Woman Creek delta, Ohio, United States - OWC_soil_day20_noCT | ecosystem: Environmental > Terrestrial > Soil > Wetlands | place: USA: Ohio...
TGCGGGCATGGTTCTATCACTTTCGGCCCAGGGGCCGACTTATCGCCGCTTGCGACTTATTTCCGTTGCGGGACGGTGATTTGAACCTCAGGTCGTGGCAGGCCGGTGGCAAGCCACCATTTGATGGTGCGAGGTGAGGCCATCCGGCAGTTCGCCCTCGGGGGCGAGGGTCCATTCCCAGTGGGCATAGGACATGCCACCGAATCCAAGTGCTGTGGCCAGATCGGTGTGTTCCACGATATTGCCGTCGGCATCGTGAAGCGTCTGCGCCGCATCGGCAATCAGGCAGACCGGTGCGTCAAAGCCCTCAAGCCACTGCAGATGTCGCCGCATCAGGCGTCGGCCAAAGGCCTCGATGGCGGCAGCGTCGATGGCTGGGCAGCGACTTTCCAGCCAGGCGGCGGGAAGTAGCGGCAACTGCGACAGCAGGTTCGCCGAGAGCACCCAGTCGGGACGCAAAGCATGCAAGCCAGGAGGTGCGATGGTCAGTTGTTCGAGGTCGCTGGCATGGGCTGTTGGCGGCAGGGAGGCGAGTCCGGTAATGGCGCCGGAGAGGTCGAGGCGCAGCAGGCTTACATTCGGGTAGCGACGGATGGCGCGGCGCAGACTGGGCAGGTGCACCACGTCCACGAGGATGACCTGACGGAATTCAGCGGCCAGCTGTGCCAGGGAATATTCGAGTCCTAGCCCCGATCCCAATACCAGCGCTGTGCCGCGTCCGGGGCTGCGGTGCAGGGATTCGGTTACGGCTCGTTGCGCCTGTTCCACATGGGGCGCCCAGGCCTTGCGGCAACGCTTGGCACGGGCTTGCAGGCCGATGGCGGCGCTCAGGTAGCCCAGGCGCTTGGCTGCCTCGTCGCAGGGCGTGATAAACCAGGTCAGGGCTTCGAGGATCACCGGCCAGGCTGGGCGAGGGCGGCTTGATAAAGGGGCATCACCTGAGTCAGATGTTTTTCCATCTGCTTGATGCGGTCCTTGCCGGCGGGGTGGGTGGAGAGCCAGGAGGGCGGTCCGTTGCGGTTGGCGGCCATCATTTTCTGCCACAGGGTGATGCCGGCGCGGGGGTCGTAACCGGCCCGGGCGGCCAGTTCAAGGCCGACAGCATCGGCCTCCGTCTCGTCGTCGCGGGAAAACTTGAGGGAGAGCAGGCCACCGCCAGCCTGGAAGGCATCGTAGTATTTGCCGCCACCGACGTATTGGCCGAGCAGGGAGGCGCCGAGCTGGGTCAGCTCGCTCTTTGCCAGACGCTCGCGGGCGTGTTCGCGCAGGGCGTGGGCGATTTCGTGGCCCATCACCATGGCGGCCTCGTCATCACTGAGTTGCAGGGTGTCGAGAATGCCGGTGTAGAAGGCGATTTTTCCACCGGGCATGCAGAAGGCATTGATCTGCTTGGAGCCGATCAGGATCACCTCCCAGCGCCATTGGCGGGCCTGAGGATTCCAGCGCTCGACGAGGGGAATCATGCGCTCGGCCATGGCTCGCAGCCGCTTCAGTTGCGGATGATTATCCGGCGCCAGGGCGCGCTGGGCGGCGGCTTGGCGCTTGAGGTCGTCGTATTGCCGGGCCGACTGGCGCTCCAGTTGGCTCGCCGGCACCAGATTGCGCAAGGCCGAGGGCTTGCCGACGTCAATTCCCTCGGCCCGGGAGATGGCGGGCAGGGCTAGCAGGCAGGCGCTTAGGCTCAGGGTTGCAAACAGGGTGAAGGTACGCATGACGGTCGTTGGTTGCTGGTCGCTAGTCGTTAATGTCTTGCCAAAGCAGCTATTCTCGCGCATTGTCGGACTTTTAAATCGAGGCCCTGGCAATCCGTGTTTCCCATTCGTTATGTCGATCCGGTTTACCGTCCGCCGAGCGAGGCCGAGTCGCTGATTCTGCCCTTGACCGATGGGTGTTCGTGGAATCGCTGCACCTTCTGCGAGATGTACACCGCACCCCAGAAGCGCTTCCGGGCGCGGGGCGAGGAAGAAACCCTGGAAACCATTCGTCGCTGCGGCGAGCGCTTTGGACGCGAGATACGGCGTGTGTTTCTCGCCGATGGTGATGCCCTGGTGTTGCCGACACGGCGCTTGCTGGCCGTCCTTGCCGCGATTCGCGAACATTTGCCGGCGGTGCACCGGGTTTCGAGCTATTGCCTGCCGCGCAATCTGAAGAAGAAGTCGCTTGCCGAACTGCAAGAGCTTGCTGCCGCCGGTCTGACGCTGGCCTATATCGGTGCCGAATCCGGCGATGACGAGGTGCTGGCACGGGTCAACAAGGGCGAGACCTACACGTCCACCCTTGAGGCTCTCGACAAGCTGGGTCAGGCGGGCATCAGCCGTTCGGTGATGATTCTCAACGGTCTCGGTGGCCCGGAGTTTTCCGCGCGCCACGCCGAGAATTCGGCACGGCTGGCGAATGCCGCCCAGCCAGAATATCTGGCAACCCTGGTAGTCAGTTTCCCCAAGGGCGAGGAACGCTTTCGCGCCACTTTTCCCGGCTGGGCGCCGTTGGTGCCGACCGACCTGTTCCGGGAGATGGAGCGTTTTCTTCAGGCGCTGGACCTGCGGCGTACCGTGTTTCGTTCCGATCATGCCTCCAACTGGTTGATCCTCAAGGGGACTCTGGGGGCGGACAAGGAAAGGCTGCTGACCCAGGTGCGGCAGGCTATCGCCACGCCGGATCAGGCTCCGCTGCGTCCTGTTTGGGCGCGCGGCCTGTAACCTTCTGGCATGGGACGGATGTAGGGGTGACAAAGAGGGGAAATTCCCCTCTATTCCGGTCGCAAGGATGGGGCTGCTTTGGGCACGATGGCACGGTATCGCTGTTCAGGAGATAGCCGTGATTATTCAATCCGTCGAACTGGTGGCGTTGCCGAATGCGCCAACCTATCAGGAAAAGATCTACCGGGCCCATATGGACACCGGCGAAGATGTTGACCTCTTTCAGCAGCATTGGGACGTGCTGTTACCCCCCGAATCTCTGGTCGGACTGACCCTCGAAGAAGCGTGGAAGAAGCGAACGGCGAAGATGCTCGCGGCGGCAAGCGGCTGTCATTGACGCGCTCAAGAATTTCGACCCTCGGCCGATAAAAAGGAGTCGGCACAAGCCAAGGGAGAAAAGCGTGGTCGTCACCAACAACCACCGTACCACCGCGATTGTGATTCGCAATGATGGCGCCAAGGTCACCTTGGTGCCCATGAAGAGCGGCAAGCTCTCGGCTCAGACCCTGAGTTTCAAGGAGTTTCGCGAGGGCTGGCGGGAGACCGGTTATGCCTTGCCTCTGGCGCTCACCACGTTTCTATCCCACGTCATGAAGTGGGGCGCCTCGATGGAAGTGGCGCGGGGTCTGGAAAGGCTGGCCGCGAGAGATCGCTTCGTGGTCGCCAGCCTGTTCTAGCAGGCCAGGTTGTCCTGGCCTGGTAAGCAACAAGGCTTACTGGCTATTGGGCGTACGCGGCGGTCCCTTTTTCGGCGGCCGCTGCGGGTTATTTCCCGGCGGGCGACGGTCGCGCTGCTCACCGCCACCACCACCGCCGATGCCCTTGTTGGGATTCGGGCGGTGCTTTTTGTGGGGATTGAAAGGCTTGCTGCCCGGATTACCCGGCGCATTGCTCCCGGAGCCCGGATTGCCGCCGGCGGGGAAGACCCGATTTCCCGGCGCCAGTTGAATTTCCAGCTCGTTGATCTCGTCCCAAACGGCGTCGGAGCGGTCGTACTCCGGAATGCTCAGGAGTTCCCGCAGCCGACGACGCGGGTCGAAGGGCGGCGGCGCCTGGCGAACGGGGGCCACAGCAGGAGCGGGCTCCGGGGCTGGCGCCGTTTCCTGCGGGGTGATTTCCGCACGGGTTTCAGGAATATCGTTTGCCGGAATTTCTTCCGTGCTGGCTATCGCTTCAGATGGATTTTGCATAGTTGGGCGGAGAGGGCGGAATGCTCCGCGCTGAATAAATAGTTCAATCAATTCATCTGGTTGCAATATTTGTTGGGTTTATTACGTTTGCCGCCAACGTAAATAACCAGCGCAACCAGACCCGATTCAGCGGTGGCGATTGTATATCAATTTTTTGCGATTGATGCGATATGCCGCGTTCTAGCCGATCACGGTCAAAACAATGTCTCGTTTGTGACTTCCGGTGCGGTGTTCCCAGAGAAAAATGCCCTGCCAGGTGCCCAGCAGCAGGCGCCCGGCGCCGATGGGGACCGTGACCGATTCACCAGCCAGCAGGGTGCGGGCATGGGCGGCCATGTCGTCGTCGCCTTCCTGGTTGTGGCGGTAGGCCGGGTCGTCGTCCGGCGCCCAGCGTTGGGCCAGGGTTTCCAGGTCGGTGCGTACCGCCGGATCAGCGTTTTCGGTAATGCACAGGGAGCAACTGGTATGGCGTACGAAAACATGGGCGATGCCGACGGATATCCCGGCAGCGGCGACGAAATTTTCGACTTCATCGGTGATTTCGACGGTGCCGCGACCGCGTGTGGTAATTTGAAACGTCCATTGTTGGCTCATGTTGTTCTTCCTTGCGGCAATGGGTTCGGATAACGAAGGATACGGCGCGATGGCTCTCATTATGGTGGAGGCGATAGCCGCAGGACGACGGAGTATGATCGGCTCCATGCTTGAACTCGACATTGTTTCCGACGTGGTTTGCCCCTGGTGCTTCATCGGCAAACGCCGCCTCGAAAAAGCTCTGGCCATGGTGCGGGAGGAGCTTCCGGAATTCTCGGCGCGGATTCGCTGGCAGCCGTTTTTCCTCAATCCCGATACGCCGCCGCAGGGTGAACCCTACTTCCCCTTTCTGGAGAAGAAGTTCGGCGGACGGGCCGAGGTGGAGGCCATTTTCGACCGCGTGAGAGCGGCCGGGGCGCCCTATGGCGTCACCTATGCCTTCGAGAAGATCGCCCTGCGCGCCAATACGCTGCTGGCCCATCGGCTGATTCATTGGGTCCAGCAGCAGGGAGATGCCAGCGCCCTGGTGGAGCGCTTGTTCGTCGCCCAGTTCCAGCGTGGCGAGCATGTGGGCGACTTGCCAACCCTGGTGCGGATTGCTGTCGAGTGCGGCTTCAACGGCGCCGAGGTGGAGGCCTACCTGAGATCCGATCAGGACCAAGACCTTGTTCTTGCCCTGGAGCGGCAGGCGCGGCAGCGGGGCATCACCATGGTGCCCAGTTTTGTCCTCGGCAGCGGCGAGATTATTGTCGGCGCCGAAGATCCAGCGATTCTCGCTGCCGGTCTGCGCCGCACCCTGGCTTCCCGCTAGTTACCGGCGTTCATACGTTCATATGGTGCGTCTGGCCTTTGTCGACCTGGAGACTACGGGAGCCACGGCGACGGCCGATCGCATCACGGAAATCGGCATCGTTCAGGTCGATGAAGACGGAGTGCGGGAGTGGTCGACCCTGGTGAATCCCCAGACGCCGATTTCATCCTTCATCGAGCGCCTTACCGGCATTAGCAACGACATGGTGGCTGCGGCGCCGGTGTTCGAGGATGTCGCGGCGGAGGTGCTGGAGCGTTTGCAGGGGCGTGTTTTCATCGCCCATAACGCCCGTTTCGACTATGGCTTTCTGAAAAGCGAATTCAAGCGCCTGGGGCGGAGTTTCCGCGCTCCCGTGTTATGTACCGTCAAGCTCTCGCGCAAGGTTTTTCCCCAGCATGCCAAGCACAATCTCGACAGCCTGATTGAGCGCCATGGCCTCCAGGTGGACGGACGCCATCGTGCTCTGGCCGATGCCAAACTCATTCACCAGTTCTGGCTTCAGCTCGAAACACACCTCGCCCCCGAGATCCTGGCCCAGACCCTCAAGGAACTGATGGCGCGGCCGAGTCTGCCGGCGCACCTTGATGCCGCGATAGTGGATGAACTGCCGGACACGCCGGGTGTGTATCTGTTTTATGGCGACAACGATCTTCCCCTTTACGTCGGCAAGAGCAAGGACATCCGCAGCCGGGTGCTGGCGCATTTTTCCGCCGAGCATGTCACGGCCAAGGACATGAATCTGGCCCAGCAGGTGCGCCGCATCGACTGGATTGAAACCAGCGGCGAGATCGGCGCCTTGCTGCGGGAGGCGGCGCTGATAAAGACGCTACAGCCCCTGCATAACCGGCAATTGCGGCGCAATCAGGAGGTTTGTGTTTGGCGGCTGGTGGAATCGGGGGAGGGGGCCTGGATACCTCGATTGGCCTCTGCCGCAGATGTGGAGTTCTCCGCCGCCGATGACTGCTTCGGCCCCTTCAAAAGCCCCCGCGAAGCCAGCAAGGCGCTTCAGGGCATCGCCGACGAACATGGCTTGTGTCTGGGCCTGCTGGGGTTGGAGAAGCTGAAGCCGGGGGCGCCGTGTTGCGGTCATCAGGTCAGAAAATGCCTCGGCGCCTGCGTCGGTCGGGAGCCGGTTTCAGTGCACTCGGCGCGTCTCATGGCAGCCCTGGCGCGGCTGAAGATGAAGGTCTGGCCGTTTGCCGGGCCGGCGGTGATCCGGGAGGGCGACGAGCGCCATGTGGTGGATGCCTGGCGCTATCTCGTTACAGTGCGGCAGGAAGCGGACCTGTGGCCGGTGCTGGATGCGCGGCGGCCCGATTTTGATCTCGACGTTTACAAGATTCTCGTCAAGCTGGTAGCGCGCATGAAGCCCTTGCGGGTGCGGCCTTAGACGCCAAACACGTTGCCGAGGCGGCCGATGCCGTCGATGCTGACTTCCACGGTCACGCCATCGGCCATGGCGCAGGCGCCTACCGAGGTGCCACAGGCGATGACATCGCCCGGTTCCAGGGTCATGTCCTGGGAGAGGCGGCTGACGATTTCATGGGGCGGAATAATCATGTCGCTGACCGGGTAGTCCTGCTTCACTTCTCCGTCCAGGGTGACCCGAACCCGCAGTGTGCTCGGGTCGAGACCGGTGGCGATGGCCGGGCCGAAGACGCCAAAGCGGTCAAAGCCCTTGGCCCGGGTCCATTGCACGAAGGCCGGATCGAGGCGCATCAGATCGCGTGCGGTGACATCGTTGACGCAGGTGTAGCCGAAGATGGCGGCAGTGGCATCAGAAGGGCTGGCGTGGGCGATGCGGCGACCGATGACGATGCCCAGTTCGCCCTCGAATACCACCTGCCCGTCATAGCCCAGGGGGCGGGGAATGGCCTCGCCCGGACCGGCGAAACTGTTGGCCGGCTTGAGGAAGTACAGGGGATGCTGGGGCGGCGTCAAGTTCTCCTTGATGGCCCGTTCATGAAAGTTGTTCCACAGGCCGATCATTTTCGTTGGCTGGCAGGGCGCCAGCAGGTGCAGGTCGGCGAGGGGATAGCGTCGTGTCGTGGCGACGGGGGAATGGAAAAGTTCGCCTTCCCATTCGGTGACGGTGTCGCCATCGAGTGTGCCGAAGGCGATGCGGTTTTCAAGTTGGAAGCGGAGCCAAAGAGACATGGTGCGCGGGGCCTGCGGCCGTGGTTGCGGAGAGGGCGGAATTTTACCCGTGATGCAATTCAGCCTTTCAGGTTTAACATGGTGTTTCCCTATCAACCCGTGGAGGATGGATACCATGCAGCTTGGAAAAGTCCTGGTCGCCCAGGGGGGCGGCCCTACCGCCGTCATCAATCAGTCGATGGCCGGCGTCGTGCTTGAAGCACGCAAGTTCCGCAACGTTGAATTGGTGTACGGCGCCTATCATGGGGTGCGCGGCATCGTTGACGAGGAGTTTCTCGATCTCACCCAGGAAACCAGCCACAACATCGAGATGGTGGCCAACACGCCATCCTCGGCCCTGGGCTCCACCCGTGACAAGCCCGACCTCAAGTACTGCCAGGAAATCTTCCGCGTCCTCAAGGCCCATGGCATCAGCTACTTCTTCTATGTGGGCGGTAACGATTCCTCGGACACCGTGCGCATCGTCAGCGAAGAGGCGAAGAAGGCGGGCTATCCGCTGCGCTGCATTCACATTCCGAAGACCATCGACAACGATCTGGTGGGCAACGATCACACGCCGGGCTTTCCCTCGGCGGCACGCTTCGTCGCCCAGGCCTTCATGGGCGCCAACCTGGATAACGCGGCCTTGCCCGGCGTTTATCTGGCGGTGGTGATGGGGCGTCATGCCGGTTTCCTGACCGCCGCTTCGGCCCTGGGCAAGAAGTTCCCGGACGATGGCCCGCACCTGATCTACATTCCGGAGCGAACTTTCAGCATCGAGCGCTTTATCGGCGACGTCAAATCCACCTATGAGAAATACGGTCGTTGCGTGATTGCCGCCTCCGAGGGTATTCATGACGAAAAGGGCACCCCCATCATCACCCAGTTGGCCAGGGACGTGGAGAAGGACGCCCATGGCAATGTCCAGCTTTCCGGTACCGGCGCCCTGGCCGACCTGCTGTGCGAGGAAATCCGCAGCAAGCTCGGTATCAAGCGGGTGCGCGGCGATACCTTCGGCTACCTCCAGCGTTCCTTCATGGGCTGTGTTTCCGACGTCGATCAGCGCGAGGCCCGGGAGGTCGGCGAGAAGGCGGTGCAGTTTGCCATGTGGGGCGACCGCGACGGTTCGGTGACCATCAGGCGCACCGGCTTCTACTCCGTGGATTATCAGCTTGCGCCGCTTGAGTCGGTGGCCGGCAAGACCCGAGTCATGGAGGAGGAGTTTATTTCTCCCTGTGGCACCGATGTCACCGATGCCTTCCGCCTCTACCTGCGTCCCCTGCTCGGTTCCGGCATGCCCGATGCCTACCGGCTGCGCCTGAACAAGGTGGACAAGATTCTGCGTTAAACCCGCATGGACCGGGAGCCCCGTTCTCTGTCCGCGGCCCTATACTTGCGCCTATTCTTCGCTTTCCTCACTCAACGCCTATGAACACTTATCTCTGGATTGCGGTCGGTCTCGGCATGGGTTTGCTGTCGTTCATCAGAACCTCCGGTCTGGCGGGCCTGATCCAGTTGCTGGGCGTGATCGGGTTGCCGATCTCCATCCTGCTCTCGGAACATTGGGTGTGGTATCACTTCGCGGCCGCCTACGGTGGCTTGTTCTTTGGCATCAAGTTGGTGGACTGGTTCGGAAAAAAGAGCGAAGACTCTTCCATAAAGAAGCCTCGTCGATAAATAGTATTTCGGGATATAGCCATTTCCTCCACCGACAAGCTGGCGCATCAACGCCCGGAATTGCCGGACTTCTGGGACCATCGCTTCCGGCAGGGCGTCACGCCTTGGGATGCTGGCGGCGTTCCCGAGGCCTTGCAGAGCTTCGTCCATCATCAGGCCATCAAAGTGGTGTCGCCGGCGGAACACCGGGTGCTGATTCCCGGTTGCGGCAGCGCCCACGAGGCGGCTTTTCTTGATCGCCATGGCTGGCCGGTGGTGGCCCTGGATTTTTCCGCTGACGCCCTGGAGGTGGCCCGTCGCAATCTGGGCAACTGGGGCGGGGCCTTGCTGCACGAGGATTTCTTCAATCACGACGCCGAGCCGCCCTATTCGATGATCTACGAGCGGGCCTTCCTCTGCGCCCTGCCGCGCAAGCTGTGGGCCGGCTACGGCGAGCGCATGGCGCGCTTGCTGGCGCCAGGAGGCATCCTTGCCGGCTATTTCTACTTTGGCAATGAACTCAAGGGGCCGCCATTTCCGATCTCGCGCCAGCAGTTGGACGAGCTTCTGGGTCCGTTTTTTGATCTCATCGAAGATCAGCCGGTCAGCGACTCGCTGCCGGTGTTTGCCGGCCAGGAGCGCTGGCTGGTGTGGCGACGCCGCTGACGCGACCGAATTTCCGAGACACACCCTTGAGCAGAATCTTCCTGGCGCCCATGGAAGGGCTGGCGGACGACGTACTGCGCGACGTTCTCACCCGCACCGGCGGCTACGACTGCTGCGTCACCGAGTTCATTCGCGTCACCACAACCCTGCTGCCGCATTCAACTTTTACGCGTGTCTGCCCGGAGTTATTGAACGCATCCCGTACCGTCGCCGGGACCCCGGTGCGGGTACAACTGCTGGGGTCCGACCCCATGCTGCTGGCGGAAAATGCCGCCCGTCTGGCTGAGTTGAGGCCTGCCGGCATTGATCTGAATTTCGGCTGTCCGACCCCCCTGGTGAATCGAAACCGGGGTGGCGCGGCGTTGCTCGACGAGCCGGAGTTGTTGCGGCAGATTACCCATGCCGTGCGCAGGGCCGTACCGGCGTCGATTGCCGTGACGGCCAAGATGCGGCTGGGCATCAGCGATACCGAACGCGCTCTCGATTGCGCCCGGGCGCTGGAGGAGGGTGGCGTGACCGAACTGGTGGTCCATGCCCGTACCCGCGATGACGGCTATCGGCCACCGGCCCGCTGGGAATGGATCGCGCGCATTAGCCAGACCGTGAGTCTGCCTCTGATTGCCAATGGCGAAGTCTGGAATGTTGCCGACTACCGGGCGATCCGGGACGCCACCGGCTGCGCCGACGTGATGCTCGGACGCGGCGCTGTCGCCGATCCGCTCCTGGCGCGACGGCTGAAGGAGGGCGGCGAAATGCCCTTGGCCGCCGAATGGCAAACCATGACCGGGCTGATCGCCATGTTCTGGGGCCGGGTCCAGGAGAAGGTGATGCCCCATCAGTCACCGGGACGGCTCAAGCAATGGCTGGGTCTGATGCAGCGCAACTACCCCGAGGCGGAATCGCTGTACCGGGACATTCGCGAGCTGCGCCACGCTGCCGAGGTGAGCCGGGTCCTCGAAGCGCACGATATTGCAGCCGGACTGCCGATTGAGGCGTGAAAACCGGAATTGGTAAGCGGATGTAACAGGAAGGAACCTTTGGGACGTGGCGGCACTCCTACCTAACGAGTCAATGATGGACTCACCTCTTGCCCCCTCGGCTTCTCCTCCCTTGGCCGTGGGGGCTTCCTTTTTTGATCAGCCCAAAGCAAAAAAAGCTGCAATCCCCTTTGGGGCCTGCTTTTAGCGGGCATTTTTGTTGTCTAATCTGTTGTCGCAAGTGGCGTGGTGTCGCTCGAATTCAGTGGAAAGTTAACATGGATTTCAGTGCTTCCGATTGGGTGAATGTCGGCCTTACCGAGGCGGTGTTGTCGCGTCATGGGCCGCCCTTGTACGTGGCGGCGAAGCTTGGCTGTATTGCTGCCGTTAGGGTGATGACCGAGGCCGGGTCCAATATGGAAGTCACTGGCGAGAATGGTCAGCGTCCATTGCATGCTGCTGCTGCTGCGGGGCATGCGGGAATTGCGGGTATCTTGGTCAGCGCCGGATGCGAGATTGATCCTCAGGACCACGACGGCAACACGCCGCTGATGACGGCGATTCTTCACAGTCAGGCCGGGCCGGTGGAACTGCTGCTGGCGGTGGGGGCGAGTATTGAGATTGCCCGGGTCGACGGGTTGACGGCGGTGCATCTGGTTCAGTTGCCGGGCGTCCCGACGGTGATTCAGGAACTGATTGCCCTGGGCTTGTTGCGCGAGTAATTGGTGCAACGGTGAAACCGCAGCGAGATGGAAAACCTATGACATTAACCCGCATTGTTCTCTCGTTAGTCTTCGCTCTGGCTCTTGCCGGGCCAGCCCAGGCAGTCGAGCGGGAAGATCCACCGAGCAACGGGCTCGGTGCGGGAATCGGTACCTACATGTCCATTCTCGCCGTGCGGGAAGGCTGTAATTACGGTTTTCCGCAGTCGGTACTGGTTTGGGAACAGGCCTATTCGGCCATCATGCGCGACAAGGCGACGGCGCTGGTTACGTTGGAACGGGTTTGGGGCACCACTTTTGGTCAGGTTTATCCCCTGGCAGAGATGCGCGGCGAAGTCCAGGCGGCGATCTGGGCCAATTATCGCGAACACCTCAATGAGCGTCAGCTTTCGTGGGTGTGTCTTGCCCCGGAACAGTTTTTGTCCTCGTTCGGCAAACTGCTGGAGCCGCTGGTGTTTCAGGTGCAGCGCTGGGAGCGTAGCGGCGAGTATGACCGGCTGGCGCGGGACATGCGCCGCGATCTGGCGGCGATGAGCGAGGAGCAAAAGCAGGCGCTGCGGGCGAGCCTGCGCACCAGTCTCGTCAATGGCGTGAGTCCCGGCGGTCGTTAGGCTACCGGGTCGCTAGAGCGTCGGGGCGGCTGCCCCGACACCTCGTGAATCAAATCACTTATACGGCGGCGAGGGCCTGATCCAGGTCGGCCTTGATGTCGTCGATGTGCTCCAGACCGATGGAGAGGCGCACCATGTCGGGCGAGACGCCGGCCTTTTCCAGTTCTGCCGGAGAAAGCTGGCGATGGGTGGTGGAGGCTGGGTGGCAAGCCAGACTCTTGGCGTCGCCGATGTTTACCAAACGGGTGATGAGCTTGAGCGCATCCTGGAACTTGCCGCCGCCTTCGATGCCGCCCTTGACGCCAAAGGACAGGATGCCTGAGGCACGGCCACCCATGTACTTCTGCACCAGGTGATAGCCCGGATGGTGGGGCAGACCGGCGTAGTTCACCCAACTCACCTTGGGGTGAGTCTTGAGGAAGTTGGCCACCGCCAGGGTGTTCTCGCAGATGCGGTCCATACGCACCGCCAGGGTCTCGATGCCTTGCAGGATCAGGAAGCTGTTGAAGGGTGAGATCGCCGCTCCGGTGTTGCGCAGGGGTACGACGCGGGCGCGGCCGATGTAGGCGGCGGGGCCGAGGGCTTCGGTGTACACAACGCCGTGGTAGGACACGTCGGGGGTGTTGAGGCGCTTGAAGCGTTCCTTGTGCTCGGCCCAGGGGAACTTGCCGGAATCGACGATGCAGCCGCCGATGCTGTTGCCGTGGCCGCCGAGGAACTTGGTCAGGGCGTGAACCACGATGTCGGCCCCATGCTCGAAGGGGCGGCACAGGTAGGGCGTCGGCACGGTGTTATCGACGATCAGGGGCACACCGGCCTCATGGGCGATCTTCGCCAGGGCGCCGATGTCCACCACGTTGCCGAGGGGGTTGCCGATGGATTCGCAGAACAGGGCCTTGGTGCGGCCGTCGATCAGGGGCTTGAAGCTCTCAGGATCGCGGTAGTCGGCGAAGCGAACCTCGATGCCATACTGGGGCAGGGTGTGGGCGAACAGGTTGTAGGTGCCGCCATACAGGGTGCCGACCGAGACGATGTTGTCGCCAGCCTCGGCAATGGTCATGATGGCATAGGTGATGGCCGACATGCCCGAAGCCACGGCCAGGGCCCCCACGCCCCCCTCCATGGCTGCCACGCGCTGTTCCAGCACCGCCGTGGTGGGATTCATGATGCGGGTGTAGATGTTGCCCGCCACCTTGAGGTCGAACAGGTCAGCGCCGTGCTGGGTGTCGTCGAAGGCGTAGGACGTGGTCTGGTAGATCGGTACCGCTACTGCTTTGGTGGTAGGGTCGGGGCTATAGCCGCCATGTACGGCAATGGTTTCCAGCTTCATTCAGGTTTCTCCTCCCTGGGTTGTCAAGCACGAAAGTATAGCCGTCCAAGTGGCGTTGTTCCTATCCCCATTCAAACTCGCGATGAGGTAATCTGGACTCCTTGCGCGCTACCTTATTCGACCGGCCATGAAACGAGTTTTGATGCTGCTGCTGGGCCTGGGATTTGTCCTCACCAGCGTTGCCCAGTCCCTCGAAATTGTCAGCCTCCATTACCGGACGGCAGATGAGATCGTGCCCCAGCTTCAGCCCTTCGTCGAGCCGGGTGGCACGGTGAATGGCGTCAATGACCAGATTTTCTTCCGCGTCAGCCCCCGCAACCGGGCGGAACTGATGAAGCTGATTGAATCCCTTGACCGTCCCGCCCGCCGTCTGATGATCTCGGTGCGCCAGGACGGTGACAGCAGCCGCCAGCGCCAGGGCGCCGGGGTTTCGGGTGATCTTGCCCTGGCCCGCAACGCCCGCATCATCGTTCCCGGTGGCAATAGCAGTGGCAGTTCGGTGGAAGTTCGCCGTGGCGAAACCGTGGTGCGCGGCAATGTTTATGATAGCCAGCGGTCCAGCAGCGAGCGTATCGGCCAGCAGGTGCAGACCATCGAGGGCGGCCGCGCCTTCATCAACGTCGGCCAGATGGTGCCCGTTCCATTCACCCAGTGGGTGACGGGGCCAAACGGCACTATGGTTTCCCAGGGCGTCGTGTATCAGGACATCGGCACCGGCTTCTACGCCGTGCCACGCCTGGCCGGCAGCACGGTGATGGTGGAAATCAGTCCGCGCCACGACACGCCGGGCAACATTCCAGGCAGCGCCAACATCCAGCGCCTCACCACCACCGTGCGTGGCCGTCTCGGCGAGTGGATCGCCCTGGGCGGCAGCGGTCAGGAGCAAACGGGGCAGGGTAGCGGCGCGGCCAGCTATTCCTCCCGCGACGCCCAGCAGAACCGCCAGGTCTGGCTCAAGGTGGAGGAATTGCCATAACGCCAGATTCAGCGGCGGCTGGCAAGGCAAGGGAAGTCCTGCAGCGCGTCTTTGGTTACACCGCCTTCCGCGGCCCCCAGGAAGACATCATCGGCCACGTTACCGGCGGCGGCGATGCCCTGGTGCTGATGCCGACCGGCGGCGGCAAGTCCCTCTGCTATCAGTTGCCTGCGCTACTGCGTAACGGCTGCGCCATCGTCGTCTCGCCACTGATCGCCCTGATGCAGGATCAGGTGGATGCCCTGCTACAAGCCGGCGTGGCGGCGGCCTTCCTGAATTCATCGCAGGATTTTGATGCGGTCGTGAGTACCGAGCGAAACCTCATGACGGGTAAACTGGATCTGCTCTACGTCGCCCCGGAACGCCTGCTGACTGACCGCTTCCTTGGTCTCATGGATCGCCTTGATGGGGAAGGGCGCCTCGCCCTGTTCGCCATAGACGAGGCCCATTGCGTGTCGCAATGGGGCCACGACTTCCGCCCGGAATACATCCAGCTTTCCGCCCTTCATAATCGCTACCCGGCGGTACCGCGCATCGCCCTCACCGCCACGGCAGATGCCCTGACCCGGGGTGAGATCATCCATCGCCTTGGCCTCAACGAAGCGCGTATTTTCGTCTCCAGCTTCGATCGACCCAACATTCGCTACACGGTGGTGGAGCGCGACAACCCGCGCAAGCAACTGTTGGCCTTCCTCGCCGACCATCGTGGCGAGGCCGGCATCGTGTATTGCCTGTCACGCAAGAAGGTGGACGAAACCGCCCTCTGGCTGCGGGAGCATGGCGTCGACGCCGTGCCTTACCACGCTGGCCTCGACACCGAGACGCGCCGTACTCATCAGCAGCGCTTCATCCGCGAGGAGGGCGTGGTGGTCGTCGCCACCATCGCCTTCGGCATGGGCATCGACAAGCCCGACGTGCGCTTCGTCGCCCACCTGGACCTGCCCAAGAGTCTCGAAGCCTACTACCAGGAAACCGGCCGCGCCGGCCGTGACGGCGAGCCCGCCGAAGCCTGGATGACCTACGGCATCAACGACGTGGTGATCCACCGTCAGCGCATCGACGAGTCGGTGGCGCCGGAGGAACAAAAGCGCGTCGAGCGCCAGAAGCTCGACGCCATGCTCGGCTACTGCGAGGCCCCCGGCTGCCGGCGCACGGTATTGCTAAATTACTTCGGCGAACCGGCCACGGCCTGCGGCAATTGCGATACCTGCATCACGCCGCCGGAGCTTTGGGACGGCACTGTGGCAGCGCAAAAGTTCATGTCCGCCGCCCTGCGCACCGAGCAACGGTTTGGCGCAGGGCACCTGATCGACATCCTGCGTGGCAAAGCCACCGAGAAGGTGGCCCAGTTCAACCACGGCAGCCTGCCCACCTTCGGCGTCGGCGCCGATCTTGACGACAACGCCTGGCGCGGCGTCGCCCGCCAGCTTCTTGCCGGCGGCCTGCTCCACGCCGACGCCCAGGCCTACGGCGCCCTCAAGCTTACCGACGCTGCGCGGCCGGTGCTGAAGGGCGAAACTACCCTCATGCTGCGACGGCAAATGGCGCGCAGCAAGAAGGAAGCGGGGCGTAAAGCCACTCGCGCTACGTTCGTCGCCGATCTTCCGCCCGCCGCCGCCGGGCTGTTCGAGGCCCTGCGCCAATGGCGTACCGAAACGGCGAAGGAGCAGGGCGTCCCCGCCTACGTCATCCTCCACGACAAGACCCTGCGCGAACTGGCGGTGTTGCAGCCGCGAACCCCGGGTGAACTCCTCGCCGTAGCCGGCATCGGCGAGGCCAAGGCCGCCCGTTACGGCGAGTCGCTACTTGATGTCCTGAGGGCCCAGGAGTAGCGCCAAGCCGTGGTCTGCCCCGTGCTACCATCCCCCGCCCTCATGTCTGCCCCCACTCCCGACCTCTCCCGCGTATTTGCCGCCGATGGCCTTTTAGCCGCCGCGATACCCGGTTTTCGCCATCGTCCGCAGCAGGTGGAGATGGCAGCCAAGGTGGCCGAGGCCATCGCCGGCTGCCAGGTGCTGGTGGCCGAGGCCGGCACCGGCACGGGCAAGACCTACGCCTATCTCGCCCCGGCGCTGCTTTCCGGCGGCAAGGTGATCGTCTCCACCGGCACCAAGACCTTGCAGGATCAGCTGTTCCAGCGCGACCTGCCGACGGTGCGCGAGGCCCTCAAGGTGGGCGCCACCATCGCCCTGCTCAAGGGCCGCGCCAACTATGTCTGCCCCTACCATCTGGAGCGGGCCTTGGCCGGCGAGGGTCGCAACACCGCCAGCCTCAAGAGCCGCGAAGAAGCCGGCCACCTGCGCGCCATCGCCCGTTTCGCCAAAACGACTCACACTGGCGACAAGGGCGAATTGCCCGGCGTGCCGGAAGACTCCGGCGCCTGGATGCTCGCCACCTCGATCCGCGACAACTGCCTCGGTCAGGACTGCCCCAACAACAAGGAATGCTTCGTCATCAACGCCCGCCGCGAGGCCATGGCGGCCGACGTGGTGGTGGTGAATCACCATCTCTTCTTCGCCGACGTGATGCTGCGCGACGACGGCCTGGGTGAACTTCTGCCCGCCTGCAACACGGTGATCTTCGACGAGGCCCACCAGTTGCCGGATGTGGCCGGCCTGTTTTTCGGCGACAGCGTCAGCACGGCGCAGATACTCGAACTGGTGCGCGACGCCCGCAACGAAGGCTTGGTCTCGGCCAAGGACTACAGCCCCTTGCAGGATGCCTGCCGCGTTCTCGACAAGGCCGTGCGCGACCTGCGCCTGGAAGTGAAGGCCGAGAACGCCCGTCTGCCGGCGGCCAGCGTGACGCGGGAGCAGGGCTTTCTCACCAGCCTCGATGGCGTCAGCCGCGCCCTCGATGACCTGGCGCGCCACCTGGAAAGCCAGGCCGCCCGCGCCGAGGGCCTTGCCAACTGCCTCGCCCGCAGCCAGGACGTAGCCTACCGCCTGAAGCAATGGAGCCGGGACGATACGGCCGTGGCCGAGGCTGATGTCGACGAAGCCAGCGTCAAGTGGGTCGAAGTCTTCAATCACGCCCTGGCCCTGAATCGCACCCCCCTCTCGGTGGCGCCGATCTTCCGTCGCCAGCGCGAAGGCCATCCCCGCGCCTGGATCTTCACCTCGGCCACCCTCGCCGTGGGCAAGGACTTCGGCCATTACCGGGGCGAACTGGGGCTCGACGAAGCCGAAACCGGCCTCTGGGGCAGCCCCTTCGACTACGAAGCCAACAGCCTGCTCTACTGCCCCCTCGGCATGCCGGAGCCCAACACCCCCGGCTACGAAGAAGCGGTGGTGGAAAAAGCCTGGCCGGCGATCAAGGCCTCGGGCGGCCGCGCCTTCGTGCTGTGCACGTCGCTACGCGCCATGCGCAAGATTCACGGCCTGCTCGCCGAGCGTCTGGAAGAAGCCGGCGAACCCTGGCCCCTGCTGCTGCAAGGCGACAGTTCCAAGACCGAATTGCTAGAACGCTTCCGTCGCGCCGGCAACAGCATTCTGGTAGCGAGCCAGAGTTTCTGGGAGGGCGTCGACGTGCGCGGCGAAGCGTTATCGCTGGTGGTGATCGACAAGCTGCCCTTTGCCCCGCCCGACGATCCGGTGCTCTCGGCACGCATCGACGCCATGAAGAAGGAGGGCGGCAATCCCTTCTTCGACCTGCAACTCCCCCGCGCCGTCATCAGCATGAAGCAGGGCGCCGGCCGCCTGATCCGCGACGAAGCCGATCGCGGGGTGCTGATGGTGTGCGATAAGCGGCTGGTGGATAAACCCTACGGACGGCGCATCTGGATGTCCCTGCCGCCGATGCGGCGGAGTCGGGATGTGGCGGATGTGGAGGCGTTTTTCGGCGCCTAGCGCGGCGGTCTCAAGTTCCAAGTGCAACAGCCTGATCAAAAGTCTTGCCGGCGAGCATCGCATGCCAGACCTCTTTTGGCGTCGCCCAGTTCAGGGTTTTGCGCGGTCGATCATTCAACTGGTTTGCGATCCATTCCAGTTCATTCTGGGTCACCTCGCGCATATCCATCCCCTTGGGCAGGTACTGGCGCAGCAAGCCGTTGATGTTCTCACAGCCACCACGCTGCCCCGGCCTTCGGCTCCCCTCCCTCCGGCTCACCGGCCCGGCCGGTCGCTAAACTCGCCTGCGGCTCGGACAACGCGACCGGACTTCCCCGGTCCGGCAAGCCTCCGCTCGGCGGGGCAGAGGGGATGGGGCCGCGTCAATTTTTGCGCCCGTGGGGAAAAGCTGACCCTCATCCCTTAAATCGAATCGTGCATACTTGGTTTGAGCCGGGGATTTCTTACTCAATAAATACATCCATACTCTATATCCCCATAAAGTAGCGATAGAATTTTCGTCATTTCAGAAACGATAATTTGAGAAGGATAAATAAAGCATGGGACTAATGGATGCTCTCACGACAAACTTAACAGTAAAGCGAACAAGTAGTGCCTCCGTCATGTCGCAATGTTCGACTCTTGCTGAGATTCCTGGCCGATCTGTTGTTCAGTCATTTGGATTAGTACAGTACACGCAGACTGGTGTCATCGACAAAATCTGCGATGACGTCGAAGGTGCTCTGAAGGGATTGCTGGTCGCTGCTACGAAGTCTGGAGCTAATGCAGTAATCAATGTTCGACTATCGACCGGTACATACCAGCAAAGTCTTTCAATTGGGAAGGGCGATATTCCAAGCTACATCGTTGCGATAGGCGAAGCAGTGGTTGTTGAATAGCCAGAAGGCCGTGGGAACCGGGAAGCGCAGGAAAAAGGTTCCAGGGGAAATGAGCCAGTCCGAAACACCTGGCCGCAAGCGGTAAACTCCGGCCATGCCCTTTTCCCTCCTCCCCCCGCAACTCCTGGCCGAGCGGCCGCATTTGTTTTCTCCTGTCACCTTGCCTGTGGCGCAGGCCGATTTGGCGCGCATGGCGGATGTGGTGGCGGCTATTGGGAGGGTGGTGGCCTTGCCGGCTTATCAATCGCGGGTGCTGGCCGAAGCGCCAGAGATTGCCCGCTTTGAGCCGCGCGGCGACGGGGTGTTCTTTGGCTACGACTTTCACCTGTCGTCCACCGGGCCGAAGCTGATTGAGATCAACACCAATGCTGGCGGCGGCTTGCTGGCGGCGCGGCAGGCGGGGAACGGGGGGGCGGAGGAGGCTTTCGTCGCCATGTTCCGCGCCGAGATGGGCGGGGCGCCGTTGGCGACCGTGGCTATCATCGACGAGGCGCCGGAGACGCAATATCTCTACCCGGAGTTTCTGCTGTTTCAGGACTTGCTCGGCCGCCACGGCATCCGGGTGGTGATTTGCGATGGCGGCGAGTTGATGCTCTGTCATGGCGGGCTGTGGCATGGGGAAACGAAGATTGATCTGGTCTACAACCGGCTTACCGATTTCGCCTTCGAGCAGCCGGCCCACGCCGTGTTGCGCGAGGCGTATCTGTCCGGCGCGGCGGTGTTTTCGCCCCATCCCCGCGCCCACGCGCTCTACGCCAACAAACGGAATCTGACCATCCTTTCGGATTCGGCGTTGCTGGCATCCTGGGGTGTCGATGCGGCGACGCTGGCGATTCTCGCCGGCGGCATTCCGGCCACCGAGGTGGTGCGGGCGGAGCAGGGCGACGACCTCTGGGCGCGGCGCAAGGGGCTGTTCTTCAAGCCGGCGGCGGGCTTTGGCTCCAAGGCGGCGTATCGCGGCGACAAGCTGACCAAGCGCGTGTTCGAGGAAATCCTCGCCGGCGACTATGTGGCCCAGGCTCTGGTGCCGCCCACTACTTGGCAGGGCGAGGTGGCGGGGGAATTGGGAGGGGGGGGGGAATTGACCGAACTCAAGGTGGATCTGCGCTGCTATGTCTATCGTGGCGCGGTGCAGTTGGTGGCGGCGCGTCTGTGGCAGGGGCAGACCACCAATTTCCGCACCCCCGGCGGCGGGTTTGCCGTGGTGGTCGAGGGAGATGTCGCCGCATGAAGGTATTTGGTCTGGCCGGCTATTCCGGCGCCGGCAAGACGACGCTGATCGAGCGCCTGCTGCCGCTTTTCGTGGCGCGGGGCCTGGCGGTTTCGCTCATCAAGCACACCCATCACGATTTCGACCTCGACCGGCCGGGCAAGGATTCCTTCCGCCACCGGGAGGCCGGCGCTTCCCAGGTGATGCTGGTGTGCGACCAGCGCTGGGTGCTGATGAACGAGTTGCGTGGCGCGCCGGAACCGACGCTGGAAGAACAGTTGTCGCGCCTGACGCCCTGCGATCTGGTGTTGGTGGAAGGCTTCAAATACACGGCAATTCCCAAACTCGAAGTCCATCGCCCGGCTCACGGCAAGCCGTTGATCTACCCGGACAACGAATGGGTGGTGGCGATTGCCAGCGATGCCGCGCTCGATGCGCCCCTGCCGGTGCTCGACCTCAATGACGCCGAAGCCATCGCCGGTTTCATTCTCAATCACGTCGGCCTATAGTCTGCTCATGACCATTACCGTTCTCTACTTCGCCAGCCTGCGGGAAGCCGTGGGCACTGCCAGCGAGAAATTCGACCTGCCGGCCGGGATTGCCACGGTCAGCGAACTACGCCGCCATCTGGCCGCTCGCGGCGAGACCTGGGCCGCCCTGGAGGGCATGAAAAATCTCAAGACGGCGGTGAATCAGACCATGGTGGCGGGGGATACGCCCCTGGCCGATGGCGACGAGGTGGCGTTTTTCCCGCCGGTGACCGGAGGCTGAGATGAGTAGCGTGTCTGTCTCGGTGCAGGAAGCCGATTTCGACCTCGGCGCCGAAGTCGCCGCCCTGACGTTTGGAAGAGACGATGCCGGCGCCGTCGCCAGCTTTGTCGGCCTGGTGCGCGGCGGCGAGGTGGCGGAAATGAGCCTCGAACACTATCCCGGCATGACCGAGAAGGCTCTGGCCGAGATCGTCGCCGAGGCGGAGAAGCGCTGGATTTTGCTCGGGGTGCGGGTGATCCACCGCATCGGCGCCTTGCAGCCGGGGGCGCAGATTGTGCTGGTAGCGGTGGCCTCCAGCCATCGCCAGGAAGCCTTCGCCGCCTGCGAGTTCATCATGGACTACCTGAAAACCCAGGCGCCGTTCTGGAAGAAGGAAACCACGCCCGAGGGCAGCCGCTGGGTCGATGCACGGGAGAGCGATGACTCTGCCCTGCGGCGCTGGCAGGGTGGTAGCTGACGATCCGGCATTGCAATCTCCGGCCCGGGGCGATAAAAAAAGGCGATCAAGCGATCGCCTTTTTGCTGGGGCAAGGAAACTTACTTCTTGCGGCTGGAGGCCTTTTGCGCGGCATCGGTCATGTTGCTGAACGCCGTGCTTGAGGCGCGGGTGATTTGCTCGAAGGCCGAATTGGCATTCGCCATTGCCTGCTGCATGGTCTCCATGACGTTGGAGTTCTGGCCGGGCAGGTTCTTCAGGAAGCCCTGGAAGGCGTCCATCATCTCGCGGCTGCCGGAAGCCAGTTGCTCGGTCAGCAGGCGGGAGAACTCGGCACGGCTGTCGTTGCCGATCTGGGCCATCTGCTGGGCGGCTTCCATCATCTTCTGGGCGGTGTCCTGGGCATAGGCGGTGCGCTTGGTCAGCACATCCTGCGGATCCTTGGATTCGGCCAAAACGCGGGCGCTGGAAACGCTGTCTTCAAACAGCTTCTTAGCCAACTCGGTCTGCAATGCCATGATCTTTTGCGAGTTGTCGATGGACATCTGCGCCAGCCGCATGGCAGCTTCCATGTTCTTGCGGTGAATTTCGCTGAATTGCTCGGTATTGTTAGCCATGCGTTATCTCTCCACTTATAAAGGGGTCTTTCCCGATCTCACTGTAGCATGACACCCAACAAATGCCATGATTCAGATCAAGTCACCTGTCCTAAGCGGCGGCAGGCTTCCTCGGCGTTATCGAAGATCTGGGGCGGCGCCTGATGACGGCTGAGGGCCTCGCCGAGCTTGAGACGCAGGAAGGTGCTGGTGGTGTAGCGGGTGACGTCGTGGTAGTGTCGGTCCATCAGCGCCTTGACCATATCGACATAACTATCCACCAGTTCCGGCACGATGGTGAAGCGGTCGTAATTCACCACGGCATAGACCTTGTGGGGTATCTCGGTCAGGCGCTTTTCCACACATTGCTGGATGCGCTGAATGTCTTCCGTGTTGCGCACCGCCATGCCCTCGAAGTTGACGAAGAACAGGTTCTGCTCCGGGTCGTAGGAGAGGCGCTGGTCGAGGGGGATGTCTAGCAGTTCGGTGCGGATGCCCATGGGCGCCGGGTCGAAAATGCGTGGGTCCATGGGGCGGGGTTCCCGGCGCAGCAGGGGGCGGAAGCCCATATGGTCGAGGATGTCCTTTTGCAGGTCGATGCCGGGGGCGATTTCCGTCAGTTCCAGCCCCTCCGGCGTCAGCTCGAAGACGCAGCGCTCGGTGATGTAGAGCACCGGCTTGCCTTGCCCGGCCGCCAGGGGGCCGCTGAAGGTGCGGTGTTCCACCTGGTCGATGAACTTGAAGGACTTGCCGTCTTCGAGGATGCGCAGCTGGCCATTCAGCAACTCGATTTCCAGCTTGCCGGCGGTGAAGGTGCCGACGAAGACCACCTTCTTGGCGGCTTGGGAGATGTTGATGAAGCCGCCGGCGCCGGCCAGGCGCGGGCCGAACTTGGAGACGTTGAGGTTGCCTTCCCGGTCCGCCTGAGCGAGGCCGAGGAAGGCGATGTCGAGGCCGCCGCCATCGTAGAAGTCGAACTGGCTGGGCTGGTCGATGATGGCTTGGGTGTTGGTGGCCGCGCCGAAATTCAGCCCGCCGGCCGGCACACCGCCAATGACGCCGGGTTCGGCGGTGAGGGTCATGAGGTCGAGAATGCGCTCCTCGGTGGCCACGGCGGCGATACCCTCGGGCATGCCGATGCCGAGGTTGACCACGGCATTGGCCTTCAATTCCATGGCGGCGCGGCGGGCGATGATCTTGCGCTCGCTCATTTCCATGGGGGCCAGGGAGGAAAGGGGGACGCGGATTTCGCCGGAGAAGGCCGGGTTGTAGCTTTCGAGAAAGGTCTGCATGTGGTATTCGGGCTTTTCCGCCACCACCACGCAATCCACCAGCACCCCGGGAATCTTCACCTGACGCGGATTGAGGGTGCCGCGCTCGGCGATGCGCTCGACCTGGACGATGACGATGCCGCCCGAGTTGCGCGCCGCCATCGCAATGGCCTGGGCCTCCAGGGTCAGGGCCTCTTTTTCCATGGTGACGTTGCCGTCCGGGTCGGCGGTGGTGCCGCGAATGATGCCGACGTGGATTGGGAAGCCCTTGTAGAACAGATAGTCCTCGCCGTCGATGGGCATCAGGCGCACCAGGTCGTCGGTGGTGCATTCGTTGAGCTTGCCACCACCGTGGCGTGGGTCCACGAAAGTGCCGAGGCCGATGCGAGTGAGGGTGCCGGGCTTGCCGGCGGCGATGTCGCGGAACAGGTGGCAGATCACCCCTTGCGGAAGGTTGTAGGCCTCAATGCGGCCGGCCACCGCCAGTTCCTGTAAACGTGGCACCAGCCCCCAGTGGCCGCCGACGACGCGCTTCACCAGGCCTTCGTGGCCCAGATGGTTGAGGCCCCGTTCCTTGCCGTCGCCCTGGCCGGCAGCATAAACCAAGGTCAGGTCGCGGGGGCCGGGGTTGCCGCGGTCGCGGGATTCAATGAAGCGCTGCTCCAGGGCGACGGCGATGTTCTCGGCGAAGCCGATGCCGACAAAGCCGCTGGTGGCCAGGGTGTCGCCATCGCGGATCAGGGCCACGGCCTGGCGGGCGCTGACCACCTTGCCGCCGTCCGAGGCGCGCAACGCGGCAATCATGGGGTGGGTATTAGCCATTGGGGGCCTCTCCTGGATTTTTCTTATGAATATTGAAAACACTACTCCAGTCCCCACCTTGAGTGCAATACAGTTTTGGAGAACCCCATGCGCTTCGATAAATTCACCACCAAGTTCCAGCAGGCCATATCCGACGCCCAGAGCCTGGCCATCGGCCAGGACAACCAGATCATCGAGCCCCAGCACCTGATGCTGGCGCTGCTGAATCAGGATGACGGCGGCACGTCTTCGTTGTTGCAGCGGGCCGGCGTCAATGTCGTACCGCTCAAATTCACGCTGGAGAAGGCCATCGAACACCTGCCCAAGGTGGAAGGCCATGGCGGCGAGGTGACCATCGGCCGCGACCTCTCCAACCTGCTGAATGTGACGGACAAGGAAGCCCAGAAGCGCGGCGACCAGTTCATCGCCTCGGAGATGTTCCTGCTCGCCGCCGCCGGCGACAAGGGCGACCTGGGGCGTCTGCTGAAGGAGCAGGGTCTGGCTCGCGCTCCCCTGGAAAAAGCCATCGACGCCGTGCGTGGTGGTCAGAATGTTGGTAGTCAGGACGCCGAAGGTCAGCGCGAATCCCTGAAGAAATACTGCCTCGACCTCACCGAACGCGCCCGTCAGGGCAAGCTGGACCCGGTGATCGGCCGCGACGACGAGATTCGCCGCACGATCCAGATTCTCCAGCGCCGCACCAAGAACAACCCGGTGCTGATCGGCGAACCCGGCGTCGGCAAGACCGCTATCGTCGAAGGCCTGGCGCAACGCATCGTCAATGACGAAGTGCCGGAAACCCTCAAGGGCAAGAAGGTGCTGTCCCTGGACATGGCGGCCCTGCTGGCCGGCGCCAAGTATCGCGGCGAGTTCGAGGAGCGCCTCAAGGCGGTATTGAAGGAAATCGCCCAGGAAGAGGGGCGCATCATCGTCTTCATCGACGAACTCCACACCATGGTCGGCGCCGGCAAGGCCGAAGGCGCCATGGATGCCGGCAACATGCTCAAGCCCGCCCTGGCGCGGGGCGAACTGCATTGCATCGGCGCCACCACCCTGGATGAGTATCGCAAGTACATCGAGAAGGACGCGGCTCTGGAGCGGCGTTTCCAGAAAGTGCTGGTGGATGAGCCGAGTGTCGAATCCACCATCGCCATCCTGCGCGGCTTGCAAGAGAAATACGAAATCCACCATGGCGTGGACATTACCGACCCGGCCATCGTCGCGGCGGCGGAGCTTTCCCATCGCTACATCACCGACCGCTTCCTGCCGGACAAAGCCATCGACCTGATCGACGAGGCGGCGGCCCGGATCAAAATGGAAATCGACTCCAAGCCGGAAGTCATGGACAAGCTCGACCGCCGCCTGATCCAGCTCAAGATCGAGCGCGAGGCGGTGAAGAAAGAGAAGGATGAGGGCTCGAAGAAGCGCTTCCGTCTGATTGAGGACGAAATCGCCAAGTTGCAGAAAGAGTATTCCGACCTGGAAGAAATCTGGAAGGCCGAGAAGGCTCAGGTCCAGGGCTCGGCTCACATCAAGGAAGAGATCGAAAAGGTGCGCGGTCAGATGGCGGACTTGCAGCGCAAGGGCCAGTTCGACAAGCTCGCCGAACTGCAATACGGCAAGCTGCCCCAGCTCGACGCCCAACTCAAGGCCGCTGAGAAGGCGGGCGAGGGCAAGGCCACGACCAACAAGCTGCTGCGCACCCAGGTCGGCGCCGAGGAAATCGCCGAGGTGGTGAGTCGCGCCACTGGCATTCCCGTGAGCAAGATGATGCAGGGCGAGCGCGAAAAGCTGCTGACGATGGAAGACAAGCTGCGCCAGCGTGTGGTGGGCCAGGACGAGGCGGTGCGTCTGGTTTCCGATGCCATTCGCCGCTCCCGTGCCGGCCTTTCCGACGAGAATCGGCCCTATGGCTCTTTCCTCTTCCTTGGCCCCACTGGCGTCGGCAAGACCGAGCTGTGCAAGACCCTGGCCGAATTTCTCTTCGATGCCGAGGACCACCTGATTCGCATCGACATGAGCGAGTTCATGGAGAAGCATTCCGTCGCCCGCCTGATCGGCGCCCCCCCCGGCTATGTCGGGTATGAGGAGGGCGGCTACCTGACCGAGTTGGTGCGGCGCAAGCCCTACAGCGTGATCCTCTTCGACGAAGTGGAGAAGGCCCACCCGGATGTCTTCAACGTGCTGCTGCAAGTGCTGGACGACGGCCGCATGACCGACGGCCAGGGCCGCACCGTGGACTTCAAGAACACGGTGATCGTCATGACTTCCAACCTTGGCAGCCAGATGATCCAGCAGATGTCCGGCGATGACTACCAGGTGGTGAAGTTGGCAGTGATGGGCGAAGTGAAGACCCATTTCCGGCCCGAGTTCGTCAATCGCATCGACGAGATCGTGGTGTTCCACAGCCTCGATGAGAAGAACATCGCCTCGATTGCCAGGATTCAGCTTGGCTACCTGGAAAAGCGCCTGGCGCGGATGGAGATGGCGCTGGTGGTGGACGACGCGGCCCTGGCCGAAATTGCCCAGGCCGGCTTCGACCCGGTGTTCGGCGCTCGGCCCCTGAAGCGGGCGATCCAGGAACGCATCGAGAATCCTCTGGCGAAGGCGATACTGGAAGGCAAATTCGCCGCCAAGGACAAGGTGCATGTGTCGGTCGTGGGCAGCCAACTGCAATTCGGGAAGCAATGATGAAACGACTCTTCAAGAAGCTCTTCGCCGGCCTGTTGGCCGGCTTTTTCTTGTTGCCGGCCGTCGCGGCAAACACGCCAGCGGTGCGGGCGGTCGCCCCGCGCGGCCCGCTGGCGGCGGACGAGTTGGCGACGGTGGACATCTTCCGCAAGGCCAGTCCGTCGGTGGTGTTCATCACCACTCTGGACCGGGTGGTTAACCTATGGACCATGAATGTGCGGGAGGTGCCCAAAGGCACCGGTTCCGGTTTCGTCTGGGAGGAGCAGGGCGGCGGCCATCTGCTGATTGTCACCAACTACCACGTGGTGGCCGGGGCGCGGATTGCCCAGGTGCGTCTTTCCGATCAACGTACCTTTTCGGCCGAACTGGTGGGGGTGAGTCCGGATCATGATCTGGCGGTGCTGCGCATCAAGGTGCCGGAGCGGCGGCCGGCGGCGATTCCTCTCGGTTCCAGTCGCGACCTGCTGGTGGGGCAGCGGGTGCTGGCGATTGGCAATCCCTTCGGCCTCGACCACACCCTGACTACCGGCATTATCTCGGCATTGGATCGCTCCATCGACGGCGAGGAGGGGCCGATCCACCGCCTGATCCAGACCGACGCCGCCATCAATCCCGGCAACTCCGGGGGGCCGCTGCTGGATTCAGCGGGCCGGCTGATCGGCGTCAATACCGCCATCTACAGCCCCTCCGGCGCGTCGGCGGGGATCGGCTTTGCCGTGCCGGCGGACACGGTGAATCGGGTGGTGCCGGAACTCATCGCCTACGGTCGCTTTCGCCGGCCCACCATGGGCATCACCAGCATCGACCAGGTGGGCGCCGTCGTTACCCAGCGCCTTGGCATCAAGGGCGCTCTGGTGCTCGATGTGGAGCCGGGGTCGGCGGCGGCCCAGGCCGGTCTGCGCGCCAGTCGCGTCGGCCGGGATGGCAGCGTGGTACCGGGGGATGTGATTCAAAGCATCGACGGTCAGCCGGTGGATGGCGCCGCCGGGTTGGACCGCCTGCTCGACGGCCGCAACATCGGCGACCGCTTGACCCTCGGCCTGTGGCGTGAGGGCAAGACGCTGACGGTGAGCCTGACCCTGGGCGCACCAAAGCGCTGAGGGCTCATGCTGGATCGTAGTCGGTGTTGAGGATTCTGTTCAGATCCCCATGGGCCGCGCTGGCGAAGAACATGGCATTGCGGCCGGCGGCCTTGGCCTGGTACATGGCGTGGTCGGCCACGCGCATCAGGGTGTCGATGTCCTGGCCGTCGTCGGGATAGAGGCTGATACCGATACTGGGCGTGACATACAGCGCCAGGTTGTCCACCAGATAGGGGGCGCCAATGACGTCGAGCAGCTTTTCGCCCATCCGCGCCACTTCCTCGGGGTTCTGAACTTCCGGGGCGGCGATGACGAATTCGTCGCCGCCGTTGCGGGCCACGGTGTCGGAGGCGCGCACGTGATCGCGCAGGCGCTGGGCAACCTGCTTGAGAACTTCATCGCCGATGGCATGACCGTGGTTGTCGTTGATCGGCTTGAAATGATCGAGGTCGAGGAATAGCACGGCAAAGCGGCGCTGGTGACGACGGGCATTGGCGTGAATCTGGTTCAGGCGGTCGTAGAGCAGAACGCGGTTGGGCAGGTCAGTCAGATAGTCGAACTGGGCCAGGCGGCGGATGTTTGCTTCCGCCTCCTTGCGCACACTGATGTCGGAGAAGATGGCAATGTAGTTCTCGGTGTTGCCGCGTTCATCGCGCAGGGCAGCGATTGAAAGCCATTCCGGGTAGATCTCGCCATCCTTCTTGCGGTTCCAGATTTCCCCCGACCAGGCGCCGGTTTCGCCCAGTTGCGCCCACATGGCGGCATAGAAGGCCGGGCTGTGACGCCCGGAGGAGAGCAGGGAAGGCGAGTGGCCCCGGGCCTCTTCCGGCGAGTAGCCGGTGATTTCGGTGAAGGCCCGGTTGACCGAGACGATACGGTTGCCGCTGTCGGTGATGACGATGCCTTCGGTGCTGACCTCGAACACCCGAGCCGCCAGCCGCAACTGGTCCTGGGCCGATTTGCGCAGGCTTTCGTCGGCGATCACGCCCACCAGTCCCTGGAGCCGGCCGTTGTCGTTTATCAGGCGACGCCCGGTGAGATGGCCCCAGAACTGGCTGCCATCGTGCCTCCAGTAGTGGCGCTCCAGGTCCACGTGGTCGATCTCGCTGGCCATCAGGGCGAGCATGCGGCAGCGCCCGATTTCCCGCTCTTCCGGGTGGATGTGCTGGACGTATTCGGTGCCGATCAGCTCCTCCAGGGACCAGCCGAACATTTCGGCCATGCGCTGGTTGGCATAGGTGATCCGCCCCTGGGAATCGACGAGAAAAATGGCGACGCTGGAGGCATCGTAAATAGTGCGCAACAGCCGCTCGCGCTCCTTGAGGGCGAGTTCGGCTTCCCGCTGCTCGGTGATGTCCCAGCAGGAGCCGGTGTAGCCGAGAAACTGGCCCTGGCCATCAAAGCGCGGCGCGCCTTGGTCGCTGATCCAGCGATAGGCGCCGGAGGCATGGTGCAGCCGGTAGTCCATAGAGAAGGGGCGGCGGGCATCGAAGGCTTCGTTGTAAATTTTGAGGCAGCTTTCGAGGTCGTCTGGATGAACGCCGTCGGCCCAGCCATTGCCAAACTCCTGTTCCATGCTGTGGCCGGTAAAGGTCAGCCATGCGTTATTGAACCAGGTGCAGAGCTTGTCCGGCCCGGACACCCAGATCATCACCGAGGCGGATTCCGCCAGGGAGCGGAAATTCGATTCACTGGTGGCAAGGCGGGCTTCCGAAAGGCGCAGGGCCGCTTCCGTGGCGCGTCGTTCCGCCAGCAGGGCAGCGATCATCATTCCGGAAATATTGGCGGCGAGACAGAACAGCCAGACCTCGGTCAGATTCTCGTTGCTTACGTCACCGGCAAACAGGCCGACGTTCAGGCTGTCGCTGAGTATCGCCAGGGCCGCTACCACGGCCCCCACCAGGGCGGTGACGTTGCGCCCCAGACCCATGGCGGCCCAGACCACGAAGGGGAAAATCAGGTAGCCGCGCGGGGCGGCGCCAAACGCCGGCGGCCACCATTGGCCGAACAGCATGGCGCAGATGGCGCTGAAGGAAAGCCCGAAGCCCCAGAACAACAGGCTGGCCGGCCAGGATGCCAGGCGCGGCAGATCGTTCCTGACGTTGGCGCATAGTATCAGCGGCGCGATGACTACCATGCCGAGGGCCTTGCCCATCCACCAGGAAATCCATATCTCGTTGAATTCTTCCCAGGGCGCGAGTTCCATGAACACCAGGACCAGAGTGTTGATCGACGCGCCAAGGAGGGATGCCAACCCCGGACCGGCAATCAGAAAGGCGTTGTAGTCGCGCAGACGGGATAGCTTGGTATCGAACCCGGATACGCGCCCCAGCAGCCAGAGGAAGCAGATGGCCTCGATGGTGTTGCTGGCCGCCACCAGCCCCGCAGGCAGGGCCGCCATGCCGGTACTGTAGCTGCCGAGAAACGCGCCGAGCAGGACGCCGGGCCACAACTGGCGGCCAAAGGTCAGCAGGGCGCCTGCCGCCAGACCGGAGACCGGCCAGATCAGCGACGCGAGATGGGAGTAGGTGGCGTAATACTTCAGGCTGGCAGCAGCCACCAGGCTGTAGACGCCGGCCAGAAAGGCTATATTGATGAAGTCCCTGGCCTGGGGAAGCCAGGAACTCCGTGTGATGGCACTGCTCATGACATAGGCCCGATGAATATGCCGGGAACTGGCGCGGGGCCTTGCGGGTCTCCTCCCATCAGCTACCTCCCTCCTGTTTGATCTAACCATAGCATCAATCATGACGGGAGGAAGCGGTTTTTTTCAAGGATTCATGGACTTGAGGCCAGGAACGGGTAGCGGTGGCAGCTCACCAGATGGTCGTTCACCATCCCGGTGGCCTGCATAAAGGCATACATGATGGTGGAGCCGACGAAGGTGAATCCGCGCTTTTTCAAGTCTTTGGAGAGGGCGTCGGAAATCACTGTCGATGCGGGCGCCTGATCCAGGCGGGTCCAGGTGTTCTGGAGCGGCCGGCCGTCCACAAAACGCCACAGATAGGCGTCGAAACTGCCGAATTCCTCTTGTACGGCAAGAAACCCCCGGGCGTTGCGGCTGGCGGCGGCAATCTTCAGGCGGTTGCGCACGATGCCGGCGTCGCCCAGCAGGCGGGCCTGATCGGCCTCGCTATAGCGGGCGATACGCTCAGGATCGAAGCCCTCGAAGGCGCGGCGGTAGGCTTCGCGTTTGCGCAGAATGGTGATCCAGGCCAGCCCGGCCTGGGCGCCTTCGAGAATCAGAAACTCAAACAAGCGCCGGTCGTCGTGGAGCGGAACGCCCCACTCCTCGTCGTGGTACGCGGTGTAGAGCGGGTCGTTGCCGCACCAGGGGCAGCGTTCGGTCATTTCAGGTTCCCTTGGGTTGGCGGGGTTTCTTGGGCTTGGGGAGCGGCAGTTCGGCATCGGTGATCTGAATCAGGCGCGAGATCCATTCCCGGTCGTCCAGTTGCTCCGTGACGAGAAACTGGGGCTTGGCGCCGGGGTAGGGCAGGCCCTCCGTCACCTCGCCGATGTAGGCCCGCCCCCCGGCGGTGGGCTTGACGAACACCTGGTTGTCGCATACCAGGGCGACCACCTTGCCTTCAAGATAGAGGGCGTACTCGCCGAACATCTTGCGGTAACTGATGCGTCCCGCCCCGCCCATCTGGTCGCAGACGTAATCGACAAAGTCCTGATCGGAAGCCATGGCGACTTACTCCGGGCGGTGGGCGAAGGGCGGATGGAAACGGGGCGCGGGCATCATGGGCGTCAGTGTAGCGAGTGCAGGCCGATGCGGTTGCCTTCGCTATCCTGGAATAGCGCGAAGTAGCCGATTTCCGGTGTGATGAGGGTCTTGGGCAGCAGTATCTTGCCACCGGCGCTCCAGACCCGTTCCAGGGGCGCGGTCAGGTCGTCGCCGCCATCCAGATAGATGATGACGCCGTTGGCGCCGGGCGTGTAATGCTCCATGCAACAAACGGCGCCGCCGGTGGCCGGGTCGGCATAGGGGAAGATGCCCATCTGGCCGCCGCCGAAATTTTCGCGCCTGAGGCTGACGGCAAACACCGTTTCGTAGAAGCCCACGGCGCGTTCGAAGTCGGTGGCGGGAATTTCAAACCAGTTTATGAGGCGGGACATGGTAAAGCTCCTTGCTTGTGTTGTGGAGCGCCCAGTATCCGCCCCCGCTCCTGACAGCATTCTGTCAGGAGTCTTGCTGGGGAGCCCATGGATACGGGTATCCTGACACTTTATTGTCAGGAGTGAAGGGTGCGACGGGCGGATCGGCTGTTTCAGATCATGTTGTTTCTCGGGCGCGGCACGGTGGTGCGGGCGCGGGAACTGGCCGCGCGTCTGGAGGTGTCGGAACGCACCATCTACCGCGACGTGGCCGACCTGGGACGCAGCGGGGTGCCGATCGAGGGCGAGGCCGGCGTCGGTTATCTGCTGCGTGGTGGCTACCGACTGCCGCCGTTGATGTTCGATGCCGATGAGCTGGAGGCTCTGGCCCTGGGCAGCCGCATGGTCAAGGGCTGGACCGATCCGGCCCTGGGCAAGGCGGCGGAGCGGGCCTTGCTGAAAATCGAGGCGGTGTTGCCGGCTGACCGGCGCAGCCAGTTGGCCCAGGAAGCCCTGATGGTGCCCGACTTTCATGTGCCGCCGGCGATGGTGGCGCCCCTCGGGCAGTTGCGCCTGGCGATTGCCCAGGGACGCAAGGTGCGCTTCGATTATGTGCGCGCCGACGGGGCGGCTTCTTCGCGTACCGCCTGGCCGCTGGGGCTGTTTTTCTGGGGTGGCACCTGGACCTTGGGGGCCTGGTGCGAACTGCGCGGCGAATACCGCAGCTTCCGCGTTGACCGGCTTTCCGCCCTGACGGTATTGGATGAAGTCTTCGACGGCGCCCGGGAGCGCCTGCTCGAAGACTACATCCGCGTTGTTTCGGCGGATTGAGAGCCGAGCCTAGAGGGTCAGCACACCGCGCTTGAGGCCGGAGTCTTCCGGGTGGGAGGAGAGCACGAAGCCGAGGCTGGCGACGAACTTGAGCATGCGGGTGTTTTCCGCCAGGAAGTCGCCGTTCATGTATTTGAGGCCGGCGCTGCGGGCGGTTTCGATCAGAACGCCCATCAGACGCCGAGCCAAGCCACGTCCTTGCCAGTCATCGGCAACGACGATGGCGAATTCGCAGGACTCGCCATCCGGATTGGTGGCATAGCGGCAGACGCCGACCTCGATGTCCTGGCCGGCCTGCTCGCCTTCGCCTTCCACGTCGGCGACGAAAGCCATTTCCCGGTCATAGTCGATCTGGGTGAGGCGGATCAGTTGCGCCTGGGTCAGTTCGCGCAGGGTGTTCATGAAGCGCATGTACTTGGCTTCGGGCGACAGCTTGCGCACGAAATCCTGTTCCAGATCGGCGTCTTCCGGTTTGATCGGGCGGATGGTGACGGTCTTGCCGTCGGCGGTCTGGTAATGGGTGGTGAGGTGGGACGGGTAGGGGTGGATCGCCATGTGGTCGTAGCGACCAGCGGTGATCGGCAGATTTTCGATGACGATGCGGGCATCCACGGCGACGGCGCCGTTCTCGTCCACGATCAGCGGATTGATGTCCATCTCGCGAATCCAGGGCAGTTCGCAGACCATTTCCGAAACCCGCAGCAGCACGGCTTCGAGGGCCTCCATGCTGACCGGCGGCATGTTACGGAACTCGCCCAGGCGCGCGGCAGTGCGGGTCGATTCGAGCATGTCGGCAACGAGGAAGCCGTTCAGCGGCGGCAGGGCGACGGCGCGGTCCTTGCTGCCGGATTCGACGTCGGTGCCGCCGGGCCCGAAGATGATGGTGGGGCCGAAAATTTCGTCACGGGTGATGCCGACCATGAGTTCGCGGCCGTTGGGCTTCTGGATCATCGGCTCGATGGCGATGCCGTGGATGATGGCGGTGGGCCAGTTCTTGCGCACCTCTTCGATGATCTCGTTGTAAGAGTCGCGCACCACCGCCAGGGAATTCAGGTTCAGGCGCACCCCACCGGAATCGGTCTTGTGGGTGATCTGGGGCGAGTCGATTTTCATCACCACCGGCAGACCGATCTCCTCGGCCAGCACCATGGCTTCCGAGGGCGAACGGGCGATCACGGTCTGGGCGATGGGGATGTGGAAGGCGGCCAGCAGGGCCTTGGATTCCATTTCGTTGAGCTGGCGGCGGCCTTCCATCAAGGCGGTTTCGATCAGCAGCTTGGCCGATTCCAGACGCGGCGCGGCGTGGTCGGAAATCGAGGCCGGCGTCTGCATCAGCAACTGCTGGTTGCGATAGTAGTTGGAGATGTGGGAGAACAGCTCCACTGCCGGTTCCGGGGTGCGGAAGCTGGGAATGCCGGCGCCCTTGAACAGCAGGCGGGCTTCACGCACTTGCGCTTCACCCATCCAGCAGGTGACCACGGGCTTGTCGGACTTGGACGCCAGCTCGATGATGACGCGGGCGGCCTGGGTCGGGTCGGTCATGGCCTGGGGCGTCAGAATCACCAGTACGCCGTCCACGTTGTTGTCTTCGAGGCAGGCGGTAAGTGCCGCGCCGTAACGGGCCGGATCGGCATCGCCGACGATGTCGAGGGGATTGGCCTTGGACCAGGTGGGCGGCAGAACCTCGTTCAGCTTGTTGATGGTGGCCGGGTCGAGGGTGGCGAAGGGAATGCCGATGTCCGCCGCGTGGTCGGCGGCCATGACGCCGGGTCCGCCGCCGTTGGTGATGATGGCGAGGCGCTTGCCGCGCGGGCGGAAATGGGAGAACAGGGCGGAGGCGGCGGCATACATCTGGCCGACGGTGGCCAGCCGCACCACGCCGGCGCGGCGCACGGCGGCGTCGAAGACGTCGTCGGCGCCCACCATGGCGCCGGTGTGGGACAGTGCAGCGAGTTCGCCGACCGGGTGGCGACCCACCTTGATCAGCAGCACCGGCTTGCAGCGGGCGGCGGCGCGCAGGGCGCTCATGAAGCGGCGCGCGTTTTTGATGCCTTCGATGTAAAGAAAGATGCTTTCGGTGCGCGGGTCGGCGACCATGTATTCGAGCACTTCGCCGAAATCCACGTCGCTTTCGGAGCCGAGGGACACCACGTTGGAGAAACCGACGTTGTTGGGCAGCGCCCAGTCGAGAATCGCCGTACACAGGGCGCCGGACTGGGAGATCAGGCCGATGGTGCCGGGGTTGGCGGCACCGTGGGCGAAAGTGAGGTTAACGCCGGAATGGGGCCGCATGATGCCCAGGCAGTTGGGGCCGAGCAGGCGCATGCCGTGGCGGCGGGCATTTTCCAGCATCGCCCGCTCCAGGGAGGCACCCCGGGTGCCGACTTCGGCGAAGCCGCCGGCGATGACGATGCAGTTGCGCGCACCGGCGCGACCGCAGGCATCGACGATGTTGGGCACTTTTTCCGCCTTGGTGCAGATCACCACCAGGTCCAGGCGTTGTGGCACGGATTCGACCGTGTCATAGCATTTCTGGCCGAACAGGGTCTCGAACTTCGGGTTGATGAAAAACAGCTTGCCTTTGAAGCCGGCATCCAGCATGTTGCGGACGAGAATCTCGCCGATCGAGCCGGAGGACTCGGAAGCACCCAGGATGCCCACCGACTGGGGGGCAAAGATTGAGGTCAGATAGTGTTTTTCGTAGTTCATGATGCTGTTCTCCGCTCTCGCGATGTTGTTGCGTCGGGGTATTTAACCCACTTATTGAGTATGGCTTTGCTGCATTGCAACAATGAGCGGAGGTTACCACTTTCCGCCTTCGCCGTCTTTGCGCTAAAGCAGTAAATACGGCCCTAAACATGAAACAATTCCCCCCATGAATACAGAGTCTTATGGAGAGCCTTCGGTGTGGGTGCGGCGCTTTGCGCCGCTGATCGGCGAAGGTGGCAGGGTGCTTGATCTGGCTTGCGGCCGGGGCCGCCATGCGCGCTGGCTGGCGGGCCAGGGCTGGCAGGTGGAGGCGGTGGATCAGGACGCCGAGGCCCTGGCGACCCTGGCCGGCGTGAATGGCGTCAATTGCCGGCAGGCCGATCTTGAAGGCGGCCCCTGGCCCTATTTTGGTGAGGCTTTCGATGCCATCGTGGTCACCAACTACCTGTGGCGGCCGCTCGTGCCCTATTTGCTGGGGGCGCTGGCGGAGAGCGGGGTGTTGATCTACGAGACCTTCATGGTCGGCAACGAGCTGCTCGGCAAGCCTTCCAGTCCCGAATATCTGCTACGCCGTAACGAATTGCTGGATTTGGTCAATAAGCGTTTGACCGTGGTGGCCTTTGAACAGGGCGAGGTGGCAGTGCCGCGCCCGGCGGTGATTCAACGTATCTGCGCCCGGCGTGGCGCCCGCTTCATCCTGCCGCCAGAACCTGCTGCGCCAGCGCCGTAACGGTTGCGGGCGACAGATCGTCGGTTATCAGGGGTCGGGCGGCTTCGTAGTCGGTGTAATTGCGGCTTTGGGAGCGCTGGTAGAGGGGGTCGTAGTGCAGTTCCAGCAGTTCCCGCACCAGGGGGGCAAATTCCCGTTGTTCCACCATCGTCCGCCAGCGCGCCAGAGTTTCGTTGCTCTGCATGCCCTGGAAGCGGCTAATGGTTTCCGATAGCCAGGCCGGATCGGCGAGGTAGTAGTCGTAATCCTTGAGCAGAAACGCCACCCGTGCCTCCAGGGAGGCTTCAATCCGCAGGCAGGGCGCGGCGCGAATCAGCGAAACCAGGCTTTCCGGCAGGTTGATGGCGCCGATGCGGCGGCTTTCGGCCTCGACGAATACCGGACGTTGGGGATCGAAGCCTTCCAGGGTGGCCAGCAGCGTTGACTCAAAGCCGCGTTGGGACGGTTGTGGCATATCGGGCAGATTGCCAAGCAGGGAGCCCTTGTGGGCCGCCAGGGCTTCCAGATGCAGCACCTGGGCGCCTTCGGCGGCAAGCGCCTCCAACAGCCGGCTTTTGCCGCTGCCGGTGGCGCCGGAGACCACGGTGTAGCGGAATTTTGCCGGCAGAGCGGCGAGTTGCGTCACCACATGGCTGCGCCAGGTTTTGTAGCCGCCTTCGAGGCGGTGGGCGTCCCAGCCGATTTCGCGCAGGATGTGGGTGAAGGCGCCGGAACGCTGGCCGCCGCGCCAGCAATACACCAGGGGGCGCCAGGTCTTGGGTTTTTCCAGGTAATGGGCTTGCAGATGGCTGGCGATGTTCTTCGCCACCAGGGCGGCGCCGAGCTTTTTCGCCTCGAAGGGGGAAACCTGTTTGTAGAGGGTGCCGACGCGGATGCGCTCGTCGTTGTCCAGTACCGGCCGGCTTTTAGCCCCCGGCACATGGTCGTCGGCGAACTCGGCCGGCGAACGGGCATCGAGGATTTCGTCGAATTCGGCGAGTTGTGCTAGGGTTGCGACCCCTCTTTGTGTGCGGCTCGACATTGGCATGGCTACGGAAAAAATTCGTCTGACCTCATTCTCCCACGGCGGCGGCTGCGGCTGCAAAATCGCGCCCGCTGTGCTTTCGCGCCTGATCGCCGAATCGCCGCTGAAGATGCTGCCGCCCGACCTGCTGGTGGGCACCGAAACCTCCGACGACGCGGCGGTTTATCGCCTCAACGACAGCCAGGCCATCGTCGCCACCACCGATTTCTTCACGCCCATCGTCGATGATCCACGCGACTTTGGCCGCATTGCCGCCACCAACGCCCTCTCGGACGTGTATGCCATGGGCGGCAAGCCGATCTTCGCCCTGGCCCTGGTGGGCATGCCCCTGGATAAACTGCCGGAAGAGGTGATTCGCGAGATTCTGTCCGGCGGCGCGTCTATCTGCGCCGAGGCCGGGATTCCCATTGCTGGCGGCCATTCCATCGACGTGCTGGAACCGATCTACGGCCTGGTCGGCCTCGGCGTCGTGCATCCGGACAAGGTGAAGAAGAACAGCGGCGCGAAGGATGGCGACGTGCTGATCCTGGGCAAGCCCCTGGGCATTGGCGTTCTGTCCGCCGCCCTCAAGAAGGGCTTGCTGACCGAAGCCGGCTACGCGGAAATGCTGCGTTGGACCACCAAGCTCAACGTCACCGGCATCGCCCTGGCCGAGATGGACGAGGTCCATGCCGTCACCGACGTGACCGGCTTCGGCCTCGCCGGTCACCTGCTGGAAATCTGCCGGGGTTCCAAACTGGCGGCGACCGTGGAATTCGACCATCTGCCCCTGATTCCCGAGGCCGTAGCTCACGTCCAGGCCGGCATCGCCACCGGCGCGTCAACCCGTAACTGGGCGGCCTATGGCGCGGACGTGGAAATCGGCGGGGGGCTTGCAGACGATGAGTGGCGGCAGAAGATAGTCACCGACCCCCAGACCAGCGGCGGCCTGCTGGTGGCTTGTACCCCCTCGGCCGCAGAGGGCGTCCTAGCGGCCTTTCAGGCCGATGGCTTCCAGGAAGCCCGTATTATCGGGCGTCTGGAGCAGGGGGAGCCCAAGGTCCGCGTCATTTAAGGCTTGCAAGCGAAAGGACGCCGCCGATTTTCACTCATGGCGTCAGATCTTTTTCCTGGGCGCTTCCGCAGGCTGGCGCATGACCCAGGCCTTGGCAAACATGCCGAGGACGATGCCGGCGGCAAAGACCAGCCAGAAGGCGAATATCGGCATATCTTCGAAGCCGCCGCGCAGGTTCATGCCGAAGACGGCCGCCAGCGTCATCAAAGGGAAAGTCCAGGCGGCCAGGACATTGAGTTTCTGTTGGGCTTTGCTGGTCGCCAGGGCAAACTGCACCTGCTCCTCGGCATTGCGCGCTAGCCGGAAATCAAGCGCCAGGCGGCTGTCGCTGACCAGCAGTTCCATGCCCCGCGCGAGATCGACGGCGCGATCGCGCAGATCGATCAGCAACTGATCCAGCTTGACCATTTCTCGCGCCGATTGCAGAGCATCCTTCAGGTTGCTGGCTGCCCGCGTCAGTGGCACGGCCCGGTCGAGCACCTGGAACAGTTGCTCGGCTGTCTTGGCTTTGTCGACCATCCGCTCCAGTTCGCCGAACTGTTTTTCGTAACGCTCAAGCAATTGGCCCAGAGCATGCTGTCCGTTATCGACACCTTGATACAGCCACTTGCCATCGGGCCGGCGCAGAAAAACCGCGTGTTCGCGGGCATTTCCGTCTTTTACGGGCGGTTCGTGAAGGATCAATAACAGATGCTCTTCTTCGTGGATGGCCCGTTGCGGACCATAACTATCGCGGCCCAGGCGCTGCTCGATGGCCTGCGGCAATTTCCAGTCATAACTGCGACGACTCATGATGAAAAAGGCTCCCGGTCTTCGCTCAAATTCCGCCAGAGCGATTCGAACTGCGCGGAAAATCGCTCGATGAGCTGCGGATCATTGCTGACCACCAGATTTTCCTCGTTGTATTGCCCGGCGCTGCGCGTCCAGTTGTAGCTGCCGTTGAGGAGTTTTCGGCCATCGAAGATGGCGAACTTGTGGTGCATGTGGGCCGAGGTGCGATCCACTGCCACCGGAATACCGGCATCGCGCAGGCGGCTGATATCGCTGCCGGCGTCATATTCCTTGTCGTTGTCGGTGACGATGCGAACTTTCACGCCGCGACGGTGCGCGGCCAGAACCTCTTCGGAAATCCGGTCGTCGGACAAGGTGAAGACGCAGATATCGGCTGTCTCACGGGCGCCGCGCAGGCAGCGCTGGATGGCCTGCAGGCACTCCGTTCCCGGACTGAACGCCGCCTCCTGGACAATCGCAACCGCTTGTGGACGCCCGTCCAGTGTGCGAATGACGCCCTCCAGCCATTTGAGCAGGGCCAGTTGCAGCGGGTCGGAAAGGCGTTCGCGGACCAGCGTGAAGGAGTGATTGCGCAGGCGCCGCAGATCTTCGTCGCGCAACGAACTGGCTTGCAAGGCGCCGGCCAGTTCGCGGCGTTCATCGTCGCTGAGCTTTCCGTCGGCAATGCCGCCGGCCAGTAGGCTCAGGATGTCTTCGATCGACAGTGCGGAGGCGCTCATGGCTTGGCCTTTGGCTTGGCTTTGGGCGTCGGCCTTTCACCGGTCGACTGCTCCTCGATTTTTTCGATCAAGCTGGTCATCCGCTTCATCTCATCCCACATCGAATGATCCATGCGCAACTTATGATAGGTCGCCTTGACCAGGGGCATCAGGACTTCTTCATAGGCCTTGGCCATGTCGCCGACGACACCGGCAAATTGCGACAGATCACTGGCTTCGACGGTAACCGAGGGCTTGACCGAGCGCAGCCCGGCTTCGATGCGCTCCAGCCCGCTCCCGAGGCGCTCGGCCAGGGCGTTATCCGGCTTCAGGCCGTCGACGGCGCGGGCTACATCGAGCAGGGATGCGGCGATTCGTGTGCCGGCATCGCTTTCGTCGCCGCCCAGCTTGCGTTGGCGGACGAAGGTGTCCTTGATCGAAACCCAGCGCAGACCTTCCTCGGGCGTCGCCGTGCCGAGCAATTCGGCCAGTTTGAGCAGGTTTTCCTCGGCGCCGGTGGTCAGGGTCTGGGCTTCGCCGCGATAGTGGTCGCGCAGCAGGGCATCGATCTCCTCATCACGCATGATGGCGGTGACCTTGCCGGCCAGCTTGGTCATATTGCGGTAGCTGCCTTGCAGTTTGAATGGCGGTTCGGTGCGGTAGGCATCCTTTTGCGCCGCCGACTCGATATAGGCCAGATTGACCTTGAGCAGCAGGTTGCGGATGCGGAACAGGCGCTTCATCAGGGCGACCAGTTCTTCCTGTTCGAGGGCGCTGTAGGGGTGACTGAAGGCGCTGCCAGGAATTTCCTCGCCCTCGGCCAGGCGGACCAGCAACTGGACATCCTTGGGGTCGCGCGACGCCAGGGGCAGCAGGGCCGGATTGGCGGTCAGGCTGTTTTCGATATAGGACAGGGCGAACAGGGACTCGCGGCCGTCCAGCACATCGCCGAGATTGTAGATATCGGCGCGGTTGGCCAGCATGTCGGGAATCTTGAAGACGTCGCCGGATTCGGTATAGGGATTGCCGGCCATGACCACGGCGAAGCGCTTGCCGCGCATGTCGTAGGTGCGCGGCTCGCCCTTCCAGACGCCTTCGATGCGCCGTGTGCCGTCGGCCAGGGCGATGAATTTCTGCAAAAACTCCGGGCTGGTGTGCTGGATGTCGTCGAGGTAGAGCATCACGTTGCTGCCCATGGCGAGGCCGAGATTGAGCTTTTCCAGCTCCTGCCGCGCCGCGCCGTGACTGGCTGCGGCCGGGTCGAGCGAGGTGACGTCGTGGCCAAGCACCGGGCAGTTGATGCGCACGAAGACCAGGCCGAGACGGTCGGCGACGTATTCCATGAGCGTCGTCTTGCCGTAACCCGGCGGCGAGATGAGCAGCAGCATGCCCATGCGGTCGGTGCGGTTGCCGGCGCCGGCCGTGCCGAGTTGCTTGGCCAGGTTGTCGCCGAGCAGCGGCAGGTAAACCTCGTCGATCAGACGATTGCGGACGAAGGTCGACAAGGGCTTGGCCTGGAACTGGGCGATGCCGAGCTTGGCTTTTTCCGCGTCGAGCATCTCGCGCCGCAATTGGTGGAACTGCTCGAAGGCCGGCACGATCTGGGTGCGGTGGGCATGGAAACGTTGCCAGAAGTCGTTGAGATTGAGCAGCAGTTTTCCGTCGGCGATGCGCGAATGATCGCTGCGCAAGGCCTCGACATTGACCGATAGCGTCGCATTGACCCGGCGCCGGGGCAGGGCGGCGGCGACCAGTTTGCCGGCGGCATCGTCGATCCAGTCGCTGGCTTGCGGCATCTGCGCGGCGGCAAAAGCGGCCACCCAGGCGCGGACCAGACGCCAGCGCTCGGCCGGTTCGGCGCTGTCGATATCGCGCTGCCAGTCTGTATAAGTCTGGCTGCGTTCGAGTTCCTTGAGCAAGGCTGCGGCGAGATCGTCGCCAGGACCGGAAATGACCCAGTTGGCCTCGCCCCGTTCTATAGCCAGTTGACGAACCAGATAGGCCGCCGACTGGGCCAGCAGCACCGGCAACTGATTGGCCGTCGTGGCAAAAAACCGGTCGGAATCGGACTCGCTGGCAAATTCCGAGGCGAAGACCTGCAAGGCGCGCGCTACGTCCGTTTCCAGCCGGGCCAGCGCTTCGCCGGCGGCGAATTGTTGCTGCATCTGCAAGGCGGCCCGGGCCTGACGCAGCAGGGCCTCGCGCTCGGCGACGAAACAGCCGTGCTGCCAGTAGAGCAGGGCCAGCACACGTTCGCGCGGTCCCCAGGCAAGCAAGCCGGCTTCGCCCTGCATGGCGATCAAGGCAGCCAGCAGGCGCGCCGCGTCTTCGTCGTGGATGCCTTTCTGATAACCCTCGCGGTAACGGGCGGCGGCAAACTGGCGAACCAGATCAAGCAAAGCCGTGTTTTCGCCGCTTGCCGCCTGCTGCAAAGCGCTCCAGGAAAAACCCTCCTGTGTGTTCAGGGCCAGATGCAGGAGGTTGCCGGCCAGGTATTCCGCCCGCGCCAGATCGGGCGATTCGGAAACCAGCGACTGATCCCAGAGGAATCGGAATGGTTCGAGATTTTGCGCGTCGACCGTGGCAAAGTAGTCCGTGCCGGACAAATGCCACGCTAGGCTTCCTTCCTTCGGCACCAGCGTCAGATCCAGCGCCTGCTGGCTGACGGTGAAGGCATGCCGGCCGAAACGCAGGGTGTTGCCGTCTTCGCCGAGTAGTTCGCTGCGGTCGCGTACCGTGCGCAGAGCCTGGTCGCGCGCTGTCTTGATGCGCGTGTCGAGATCGTCGGCAGCGACGCCATCGCCGAGGGCGCGCAGGTCGTCGACCAATTTGTGCAGCTTGCCGATCAGCGGATCGGCGGCGAAATAGCCATGCACTTCGGCGATTTCGGCGAACTGGGCAACCCGGCGCGGGACGCCTTCAAGAATACGGCTGCCGGCTTCGTTGAGCGAACGAACGCGCCGCTGACGCGCTTCGAGCAGGCTTTGCCGACGCGCCGAAAGGGCTTCATAGACGGCCTCGCGCTTGCTGGCGATATCGGCGACGAAGGCTTCTTGTTCGGCAAAACGTCCTTCCAGTTCTTCCAGGCGGGCGAGCAGGCGGGTCAGGGCGTCGTCGCATTTTTCCGGGGTGTCGGCGAATTCCAGAGCACTTTCGACGGTCTGGCCGAAGAGCTTGAACTGGGCGCCGAATTCCGCCGCCGCCTCGGCGCTGCCCAGATTCCGCTTCCGGTTGCGCGCTTCGGCGCGCAGGCGGTTGATTTCGGCGTAGAGCACCGAAATGCGGTCGAGGATGTCGGTGCGCACCACCGCATCACCGCCCGGCAGGCCGCCGAGTTGCTCGCTGAGCAGGTCGAGGCCCGCGGCGGCGGTATCGAGTTCGCCAACCAGCTTTTCGAGCGCCTGCGCGGTGGCGGCAACCGGCACCTGCGCGGCCAGACCTTCGAGCAGATGGCGCTGGCCGGCAAAGGCGTCGGGCGTCGCCAGAAACTGCATGGCCCGCTCACCGACCCGGTTCTGCTCGTTGGCCAGTTCGCCGTCCATCGCCTCAATGCGCGGCAGGTCGGCATAACGCAATTCCTTCAGGGTTTGCAGTCGGCCGCGCCGTTCGCGCAGGCGGTTCAGGGCCGTGACGAAATCGTCCGAGCGCTTCCACAACATGCCGGCAATCTGGTTCAGCAACTCGCGCTGCTCGCCCTCGGCGGCGGCCAGGGCCTGCGCCGTTTCGCGGCGGATGCTATCGACCTTCTCGAATTCGGCCAAGGTCAGGCGGGCGCCTTCGGTAATGGCCTGCAACTCGGCGCCAAGACCGCCGGCTTCGGGCTCGCCGAGCCAGAAATAGGCGTCCTGGGCACGACTGCACTGACGGATCAGGTCTTCGTAGGCGGTGCGTGTCGGCGCCTGCTCGCGCACGGCACGGGCGATGCCGTTCAGCTCGGAAATGCCGCGTACCAGGTCGGCATTGCCAATCCGGCCGAAGAAGCCCTGCCCGGCGCTTTGCTTGCCGGCATGCTCCTCGCTGAAGAAGGGCGTTTGCCACAACTGCATCGGATGTACCCGTGTCGGTTCGCCGCCGTCGGCCTGGAAAACCAGGATGCGGCCGTCCGGGAAGCGGGCGTAGCCGTTGCCGAGAATCGGCGCGCCCAGGCTCTTGTCGATCAGGTTGTAGGTAAATAGCGCGTAATGGCCGAGGCCCGGCTGGTAGAAGACGTAGAGGACGTCTTCGCCGTTCGGCGAACGCAGGACACGCTTGAAGCGCAGGTTGTCGAGCATCGCTTCCGGCAAGTCGAAGCGCTTGTACTCGCCGGACTGTAGGTAATAGCCGCCGGGAAAGATGATGCCGTGATCTTCCGGCAACTGGATGCAGGAAACGCCGATGGCGTCGATGCGCGTGACGCTCTGTGTGCGCGTATTGAAAACCAGATAGCGCACCGTCTGTTCGCGGTAGGGCTTGATGCGCAGCAGGATCAGCAGGCCGAGCCGGGCATAGGCGATTTCCGCGTCGTCGAGGGACTGAGTCTTGTCCTCGACCGGTTCGCTGTAAATGCCGAGACCGCTTTCGGTGTTGTTTTCGATCTTGACCGTCAGGTCGCCGCCCACCGTTTCGACAAAGACGGTGTCGAGGATATTGATGTGCGGATGCCGTCCGCCGATCTGGTCTTCGCGCCGGGTCGGCGTCCATTCGAAATCGTGACTTGGCGGCAGCGCCATGTCGCGCTCGCCCCGATTGTCGATGTAGCGCAGCTCGCCATTGTTTTCCAGGCTCCAGCGGAAAACCCGCAGGTCGTGTAATTGCTGGCCGATCTGGAAGGCGGCCAGCAGCTTGTCCTGGGTGACGCGCAACTGGATCAGCGTCGCCTGCTTGTAATAGGCATGCAGCTCGCGGAAATCGGAAACGAAACGTTGGTCTTCGAGGAAACTGCCGGCCAGCGGCAGGGCCTCAAGTTCGTCAGCGGCGCCCGTCTCAGCCAGCCGATACAGGGCGAATACATCGCTGACTGCCGTTTCCTTGCGCAAACCGATGAAGACGTTGTAGCCGAAGAGCAAGCGGTCGCCGATACGGACGATATCGCGGGCAACACAGTTGTTCTCGGTCCGCGCCCGCGTCCGCAGGATCAGGGATTGTTCGTTGCGACCGAATTCGGCCACGCGCGCCGCGTTGAGCGCCTGAGCCTTGGTCAGCAGCGCATCGCCATGGCTGCCCAGGCGCTTTTTCAGCAGCTCGTAGCTACCGCTGTCGCCGACCATGCTGTCGGTCTGCTCGGCGGAGGTTTCGGATGCAGGCGTGTTCGTGGAAGCCATTGCGTGGGTCGCCCCTAGATTCGGTTCACATGGGCTCGCTGCTCAGGAGCGCGAGCAATTCGTCGATAAGCTTGCTGTTTTGACGCGGGCAGAACGTTGCCAGAGAAGGCCTTCGGCCAACTCCCTGGCAATCAGTTCGGCGCCGCAGCCGCCGGTCAGCGACTTGGCGAGCATCGTGTCAGGCGCTGGGCTTGCCGATGCCGGCGAGCAGGGTGCGTAGTGCATTTTGCTGTTCAGGGCTGCCGTCGCGCATGACCTTGGTCAGCAGGGCTGCCACCGACAGGTTTTGCAATTCGCCGGCAGAGCCGCCCAGTGCTCCGATGATTTCCCGCACATCGCCGACCATGTCGCGTTCGCCGCTCAAGTGATCCTTCAGGGCGACCTGCAAGGTGCTGCTCTTGCCAATGGTCGCATCAATGCCCTTGCCGATCGACAGCGCATTGACGAAGCGATCGAAGTAATCGCCCTCGCCGCCAACGATATCGATCTTGGCATTCGCCAGCGCCGCGCCGAGTACTTCGGCCTGTTCGCGGGCAATCGAGGTCTGTGCGTCAATGGCTTTGAGCGTGGCGATCTGGGCATTGTCCAGGCGCATGCGGAATTCTTCGTGCTCGCGCGCCGCCTGGCTCATGGAACTCATCGCCCCGAACTTCTCGCGCAGGCCCTTGGCTTCGGCCTGGAAGCGCGCCTCGATGACTTCAGCTTCGGCATGGCCTGCTTTGGCCGTGGCATCAGCATCGGCCGTGCGCACTGCAACCTCGGCGAGACCAATTTTTTCCTTGCCCTGGGCTTCGGCTTCAAGCTTGGCGCGCAGGCCCTGGGCTTCGGCCTGGAAGCGCGCCTCGATGGCTTCGGCTTCGGCATGGCCTGCCTTGGCGGTTGCATCGGCATCCGCTGTGCGCACACTAACATCGGCCAGACCAAGCTTTTCCTTGCCCTGGGCCTGGGCTTCGAGCTTGGCGCGCAAGGTATCTGCTTCCGCCGTGCCATATTTGATTACGGCTTCGGCGTCGGCCATTTTTACCTTGGCAGCAACCATACCCTGCTTTTCTGCGGCATCGGCGGTGACCATCATCACCCTGGCTTGAGCCAGACCCGTCGCGGCAGCCATGGCTTCGAGGCCTTCGGCTTCGCGTTTCTTGCCCTCGGATTCCTTCTCGGCGACCTTGAGATGCGCTTCGGCCAGCGTCTGTTCCTCGGCGGCCTTGTGGCGCGCGCGGCGTTCCTGGGCCTCGGCGGCCTTGACTTCCAGCACCAGCTTTTCCTCGGCCTGACCTTCAGCCAGGATGATGGTCGATTTCTTGGTACGGTCGGCCTCGGCCACGACGCGGACTTCCTTGATGGCCTCTTCCTGCTCGGCTACCGTGCGCTCGACGATGACGCGTTCGCGAATGACGTCGGCAATCGCCTTCTTCTGCACTTCGACGGCCTTGTCCTTATCGATGCGCTGCAAGGTGACTTCCTTCTCGCGATCAACGATTTCCAGTTCGCGGGCCCGGATAACCTTTTCTTCTTCGACGGCAACGGCACGCTTGCGGTTGTTTTCCGCCACTTCCTTCTCGCGTTGGGCGTTTTCCTGCTGCACGGCAATGGTCTGCTCCGCCTGTAGGCGCGCGACTTCCGACTTGGTCAGTTCCTCGGACTGGATCTTCGCTGTCTCGGCTTCTTCACGGGCCCGTACCGAAGCGACTTCGCGCTTCTGGCGTGATGTTGCATCGGCCTGCTGACGTTCCAGTTCGAGCAGGGCTTCCTGGGTCTCGACGTCCTTTTTCTTGATCTGCATTTCCTCGTTGCGGCGCAGTTCATTAGTCTGCACATGTTCGACCGCCGTCAGCTCGGTGATTTTCTTGATGCCCTGGGCGTCGAGAATGTTGTTGGTATCGAGCTTTTGCAGCGGCGTCTGCTCCAGATAGTCGATGGCCGCGTCTTCCAGGACATAGCCTGAGAGGTCATCGCCGATCTGGCGTACGATTTCGTCGCGGAAGCGGTCACGAGCCTGGTACAACTCAATGAAATCCATCGCCTTGCCAACGGTCTTCAGCGCTTCCGAGAACTTGGCGGAAAACAGGTCTTCGAGAATTTCGGGACTGGAAGCGCGTTCGCAGCCGACGCCCTGAGCCACCTTGAGGACATCCTCGGCTGTCTTGTTCACCCGGACGAAGAACTTGACCTTGATATCAGCCCGAATGTTGTCGCGACAGATCAGGCCCTCACCGCCTGAGCGATCGATTTCGATAGTCTTCAGCGAGATTTCCATCAATTCGGCCTTGTGAATGATCGGATAGACCATGCGCCCGGTGAAAGTGACTTCGGGTTCGGCTCGCAGCGTATTGACGATCATTGCGTAGCCTTGCTCGACCTTGTGATAGAACTTGGCGAACAGGGTGATCATGCCAAGGATGAGCAACACCAGCACACCAACGGCAACTAGAACCGGCTCCATGAATTTCCCCTTGCTTACGTTTGAATGATTGAAAAAATGATGAATTACAAATGTTGCTCTTCGGCGACGATGAGGTAGCGCTCCCCGGCCTCATCGTGTTCAAGAATACGGGCCGTCGAGCCCTTGCTCAGGCTGTTGGGCGTTTCGGCCCACACTTTGATATTGACGCTGGCGCCCCGTGTTGCCACTTCGGCGCGACCGAATTTTTCGTCAACGCTGGAAGTCAGCACCCGGCAGGTTTGGCCGACCAGCGCCGCATTGGACATTGCCACATGCGTGACGAACAGGCCGCGCATCGGGCGAATCAGGCGGGCCGTGAGAGGCAGGGAGACGGCGAAGGCAACCAGCATGATGACCAGGCCACCCACCAGACGCAGCAAACTGGTCGGCACCAACGGCAACAGCCACATCGCAGCCAGACACGTCACGGTCCAGGAAAACAATACGAGCAGCGTCACGACGACCGAGAACGGCACGCCATTCAGGCCGAGGGCCACGAGATAGCCTGCCAGGTCGCCAACATCGTCAGCATCTGCATCCGCATGCAGATCAGCGTCCACTTCCAGACTGCCGGAATCGAAATCGACGATGCCGACCAGGGCCAGCAGCCAGTACACCAGGACTACGCCCAGCAGCGTTGAATAGATAACGGTCGGAAAGGATGTCGCGGCATCGTAGAAACTGGTCATGCTGTTTTGCCTTTTGTAGTTGCGCTGGCGAAATCGATCAATTCGCGGGTCACCCGCTCCTTGATCGCCAGTCGGTCGTCGACGGCTAATTCATAACGCTCGGCCAGCAATACGTAGTCGGCAGCCGTCAGTGAAACCGTCAGACGCGGCCGTTTCGGGCGGCTGGCCGTAGACAGGCCAAGCAGGTGTCGAATCTGGTCGGAGGTCGAGCGATTCTCCTCGAAGGCCGTGCGACGCACGGTTTCAAGCACCTTCTCCTCGACATCGAAAGCCACCTGCACGGCCTTGATCGCCGCATCGGAACTTTGCCAGCGCGGCGGTTTCTCCTTGACGCTCATTGGCCTTCCGTCGGCGCCGCCTGACGCGCCCGAATGCGCTCCATGACCTTACGCTGACGATTCGCGTCCTGCCCGATACCGGCCTCGGCCAGTTTCGTCGCCAGCGCCTTTTCGCCCAATTCGCGATCCAGCTGTTCGGTGGCCTGCATGCGATCCGCCAAGTCTTCGTGGCGCTGCTTGATGCGCTCCAGCGACTCGCGGGCGCTGCTCAAACGTGAACCACTGTTGCCGATGTTGTCGGAAATTGATTGAGTCGCTTTGTAGACGCTTTCCGTTGTTTTGGCGATGGTGATTTCGCGCTCGTGCTCACGAATTTTCGCCTCCGACGACTTAATCAGTTCCTTGAGCTTGCTGACCTGGCTGGCGAACGACTGTTGCGCCTTGCGCTGCTCTTCCAGATCTTGTTCCAGCGCCGCCACCTTGCCGGCAACTTCCTCGGCCAGGGCTTCCTGGGTCTTGTTCAGGGCTTCCAGCGCCAGCCCTTCATAATGCGCAACCTCGCCTTCCAGCCGGGTCACCGCACGGCCCGCCTGCATTTCCTTGGCCATGACATCGGCCAGACTGCTGCGGGCTTCCAGGATGCTCTGCTTGGCATCGATGATTTCCTGTTCATAGATGCGCGTCGCGTTGGCATCGACGACGTTTTCGGCAATCTCGCGGGCGCTGCCGCGCAGCAGGGTTACCACTTTCTTAATTACGGACATGATCTTCTCCTGTCACTTCAAAAATTCGGACAAAGCTTCGAGGGCATCGAGTGCGTTATCACTGAGGGCAGCAATATCCTGGGCGATGTCCTCGGGCCGGGCATCCAGCGTCAGGGCGCCGAACAGGACGTAACGATCACCGATCCGCCCGAAGGACGACAAGGGCACGGAAGGATTTAGGTCAAGCAAGGTTTCGAGCAATTCAGTGCGGCGCGCCTGCAGGACTTCGGCATCGGTCCAGAGGTAGCACATGCACAAGATTTGCGAATCGGAACACGTCACAAAAATCGGCAATTCTTCCCGCGTCTCGATGCTGACCTGAACGACCGGCACCGGGCCGGGAATCGGGTGCAATTGCACGGTCAGACCACCCATCATCACGCTGGCCAGCATATCCAGGCCACTCAGCTTTTCCTTCAGTGTCTGTTTCATATTGATCCTCGTTGTTAGCCGCATAGCATCCAGAGTAGATGTGGCGACATAAAATGTCAAGACATTTTATGTCGCCATGACGATAATTGCGATGAGTATGACAATTAGTAAGTCATTTGGGGTGTGTGACGCGCCATTTCGCCGAATAATCTGAAAATTGAACGGGCTACCCTATTGGTGCGCTGAGGGAATAATGCCCCGCAGAATCGACGGCCGGGGCGAATTTCGATTAACGGCACGATTCGCCGGCGCCAACGGCCCGGGGCATCCGATGGAAATGGACAACAGTCCCAAGGTCCGCGTTATTTAAGGCTTGCAGCCAAGGCCGGCCAGAGATGGCCGAGAATGCGCGGCTGGGCGGCGGCCGTCGGGTGCAGGCCGTCAGCTTGAAAGGCTGCCGCATCAGCGGCGATGGGTTCGAGCAGGAAGGGCACCAGAGCGGTCTTCTCTTCCTGCGCCAGTTCAACAAACGTGGTCTCGAAATCGCGGGTGTAGGCCGCGCCATAGTTGGGCGGCAGCTTCATGCCCACCAGCAGTACCTGGGCGCCAGCCTTCTTCGCAGCGCGAATCATGGCTTGCAGGTTGGCCCGCATCTGCGCCACCGGCAGGCCCCGCAGGCCGTCGTTGGCGCCGAGGGCCAGCACCAGCAGGGTGGGCTGCTGCCGCTTTAGCGCCAGGTCTAGCCTCGCCCGGCCGCCGGCGGTGGTTTCGCCGCTGATGCTGGCGTTGGCGACGATGTAAGGCCGCTTCTCCCGTTCCAGTCGTTGTTGCAGCAGCGCGGGCCAGCTTTGCTCCACGGCAATGCCGTAACCGGCGGAAAGGCTGTCGCCGAGGATGAGGATGGTTTTCGTCCCTGGCCCGGCCATCGCCAGCACGGAAGAGCCGAGAAGGAACAACAGTGTCAGAATGCGCGCCATGAACAATGCCATCGAAGCCGAAAACCTTTGCAAGGAAGTCGCCAGCGGCGACGGGGTGCTGACCATTCTGCACGAGATTTCCTTCCGCATCGCGGCCGGCGAGGCGGTGGCCGTGGTCGGCGCCTCCGGTTCCGGCAAATCTACCCTGTTGTCCCTGCTGGCCGGCCTCGATCTACCAAGCCGGGGCAGGGTGCTGCTCGACGGCCAGGATTTGTCGGGCCTCGACGAAGACGCCCGCGCCGCCCTGCGCGGCCGTCTGCTCGGCTTCGTGTTCCAGTCATTTCAGTTGCTGCCGACCCTGACGGCCCTGGAAAACGTGATGCTGCCCCTGGAACTGATGGCTCTACCCAATGCCCAGGCCACTGCTCAGGAAATGCTGGCGCGGGTCGGGCTGACAGATCGCCTCGGCCACTACCCCAAACACCTTTCCGGCGGCGAACAACAGCGCGTCGCCCTGGCCCGCGCCTTCGCCGTCAAACCCAAGCTGCTTCTGGCCGACGAACCTACTGGCAACCTTGACGTCGCCACCGGCAGCCAGATCATCGACCTGATCTTCGCCCTCAACGCTGAGCAGGGCACAACGCTGCTGCTGGTAACCCACGACGAGGCGCTGGCGGGGCGGTGTGGGAGGCAGTTGCGGTTGGTCGGCGGAAGGCTGGAGTAGGGGCTGCAACCGGCCACAAGCGGCCGCTCAAGAAACCGCCACATAGCGGACGTTGGCTCCGTCCATATGATTGATAAGGAGACCCGAACGGGATAATCTCCATACCATTCAAAACCCTAGGGGCGATTTAATCGTGTCCGTATTATTAGCAATAACCCAGACGTTTCAGCTCGTGAATAACTGTTGGGCCTCACGAGAGGCAGGTGGCAGCACATGTATTGGGTAACGAGACCGCCCAATCTGTTGATCGCGGCAGCCTTTGTCATGGGTGGCTGCGCACCTGCAGGGGTTGTCGGAGGAGCCGGCGCTGGGGCTGTTCTTGGACACACGTTGCATTGCTACGGCCTTGGGATGGTGAATAACTGCCCGACTCCCACTCCACCGGAGATTGTTGCCGCCAGAAAAAATGATGCCGAGACCTTAGGAAGACTCATATCTGAACAGCCAAGAATCGTAAAGGACGCTGGCCGCCTAGATCCAATTCTTGCCGCAGCAGCGGGATCTGACGCCTTAGATGTGGTCCGACTTCTAGTTCCAACGTATGCCGCCGTAGATAGACAGCTTTCGGAGCCGACGGGAGGAACGATGCTCAACAAAGCGGTGCTTTCTGGTGGCTGCAATACCGTTGTGCAGCTGCTCGATTGGGGGGCTAAACTGCCCGCCTTCGATTCATTGAGGCACCTAGTCTATTCCTCGACAATTAGACGCAAGTCCGACGCTTGCCTCATAGCAGCAAAGAAGGTCATTAGCATCGGTTACCAGCCGTCTTCCCGAGAGCTCAGCACTTCGCTTGGGATAGCATTGGGAGACGGATGGGAGGGAAAGACAATTTCCGATCAATGGAATGTGCCTAATTATGAGATGGCAAGCTATCTCCGATCCCTTGGTGCGGTCTACGTGCCGCCACATTCTCACTAGTGAGTATGCCGGGGATCACGCGAGGCCCAACCCATCATTCCACCGGACCTGCGCGAAAAGCCGCGCAGGCCGGTGAACTTAGATGTTCCTGAACGTCCGCTTCTCCAGGTCACCTACTTCTGCTATGGGCACGTTGCTGACAGTGAGATCGGCACTGTTAGCCGGAATATCCCGTAGCTGCGTTAGCCGCCGCAATCCCACTCCTCACCGCCCCTTCCAGCGTCGCCGGATAGTCCCCTGCCACATAGTCGCCCGCCAGCCAGAGGCCGGGGTGGGGCGTTTGGGTGGTGGGGCGCGACAGGTTTGGGGTGCAGGCGAAGGTGGCGCGTTGTTCCTTGATGACTCGCTGCCACAGGGGCGGCGGCAGGTTGGGGCGGAGGCGGCGGATTTCTTCGTGGATGTGGTGGGCGAGTTGTTCTGTCGGCAGGTCTTCGTGGCGGCCGTGGGCGCTGATGACGCAGGCGATGACGCCGGCTTGGCCCACCAGTTGCCCGCGGTCGAACAGCCACTGGCCGTAGCTGTCGAGCAGGCCGAGCATGGGGGCGGGCAGGGTGACGTGGGCCGGGTAGCCCAGATACACGGTGACGATGGGTTCCCAGGCGAAGGCCGTGATTTGGGCGACGACGGGGGCCATCGAGGGCAGGTCGGCCAGCAGCTTGGGCAGGTGGTAGGGGGCGACGGCGAGGATGACTTGGTCGAAGCTTTCGCTGCCGTCGGCGTGGCTGAGTTGCCAGGTTTTGTCCTGGCGCTGGAGGGCTTCGATGCGGCAGGAGCGGCGAATCTGGCCACCCCGGCGCTCCACGTAAGCCGCTGCCGGTTCGGGGAAGAGGGCGGAAAAATCCGTGGCGGGCAGCAGCAGGTCGCTGGCTTCGCGCTTGGCGGCGAGGCTGTCGCGCAGGACGTTAAGGAAGACCTGAGCCGAGGCGGTGTCGGCGCCGGTGTTGAGGGCGGCGATGCTGAGGGGTTCCCAGAGCAGGCGGCGCAGGTTTTGCGGCTGTTGATGGGCCTCCAGAAGGGCCGCGACGGTCAGGTCGGCGGGCAGGCGGAAGTGGGCGGACTCCATCTCGCGCATGAAGCGGATGGCGGCCCATTTATCGGCCCAGGTGAGGCCCTGGGCGAGGAGCAGGGCGGCGGCCAGGTGCAGGGGCGCGGGCAGACGCGGCGCGGCGAGGCGCAGGTGGCCGGGGAATTCGAAGGTGAGGGGAATACGCTTGAGCAGGGTCTCGGGATTGGCCCCGACGCGGGTCATCAGGCGCAAGGTCTCGCTGTAGGCGCCGGCGAGGATGTGGGCGCCGTTGTCGAGGGTCTGGCCATCCACGTCCACCGCGCGGGCGCGGCCGCCGAGGGTGCGTGAGGCTTCGAAGACGGTGACGGACTGGCCTCGCGCGGCAAGCTCGGTGGCGGCGGCGAGGCCGGCGTAACCGGCGCCGATTATGGCGATGCGTTGCTGAACTGAACTCAAGCCGTGACCCATGTGCGGGCGGCGAGCCAGAGCTTGCGCAGGGGTGTGAGCTTGACGCGATGCTCCAGTACGCGGCAGCCGTCTTTGACCACTTCTTCCAGGGTGGCGCGGTAGATGGCGGCCATGATGAGGCCGGCGCGCTGAGCCTTGCAGTCTTCCGCCGGCAGTTGCGCCAGGGCCTTGGCGTAGTGGTCGCGGGCGCGTTCGATCTGGAACTCCATGAGGGCGCGGAAGGGCTCGGAATGGCGGCCGGCGAGCAGATCGGCTTCGCTCACGCCGAAGCGGGTGAGTTCGTCCTGGGGCAGGTAGATGCGGCCCCGTTGGGCGTCTTCGCCCACGTCGCGGATGATGTTGGTGAGCTGGAAGGCGAGGCCGAGATCGTGGGCGTATTTGAGGGTCTGGCGATTGGTGACGCCGAAGATCTCCGCCGCGAGCAGGCCGACGACACTGGCGACCCGGTAGCAGTAGAGGTGCAGGGCCTTGAAGTCGGCGTAGCGGGTCTGGTCCAGGTCCATTTCCATGCCGTCGATGATTTCCAGCAGCAATTCCTGGGGCAGGTTGAACTGGGGCAGCTTGGCGGCCAGGGCCTGGGTGACCGGGTGGCTCGGCTTGCCTTGGTAGATTGCGGCTACTTCGGTGCGCCACCAGGCCAGTTTGGTGCGGGCAACGAAGGGATCGTGGCACTCGTCCACCACGTCATCCACCTCGCGGCAAAAGGCGTAGAGAGCCATGATGGCCGCCCGGCGCTCTGGCGGCAGGAACAGGAAGCTGTAGTAGAAGCTGGAGCCGCTGGCGGCGGAGCGCTGCTGGCAGTATTCGTCGGGGGTCATGGTGCGGGATATCCAACCGTGGCGCGCCAGGCGATGGCGAGCCAGTCGGGTTTCTTGAGTTGCGGGCGGTGGCGGAAGACGTCGTAATTCGCGGCTTCGATCTTGTCCAGAATGCGCAGGCCGCCGGCGACGATGGCGCGGATTTCGAGGCCCATGCGGCCCGGCAGGCGGCGACCGAGGGGGGCACCTTCGAGCATCATGGCCCGGGCTCGATCCACCTGGAAGCGCATCAGGGCCTGCCAGTCCGCATCGGCACGGCCCTGGGCGATGTCGTTATCACTGATGGCAAAGCGCTCCAGGTCTTCTTGCGGCAGGTAAACCCGGGGCTTGACCCAATCCACGGCGACGTCCTGCCAGTGGTTGATGAGTTGCAGGGCGGAGCAGACGCAGTCGGACTGGTGCAGGTTCTCGGGGGTGGCGGCGTCGAACAGGCGCAGCATCAGGCGGCCCACCGGGTCGGCGGAGCGACGGCAGTAGTCCATCAACTCTGCGAAGGTCGCGTAGCGGGTTTTCACCACATCCTGACTGAAGGCGTCGAGGAGGTCGTAAAACAGTTTCAGCGGCAGACCAAAGGCGGCAATGTGGGGGCGCAGGCGCAGGAAGATCGGGTGATTCGTGGGCTTTTGACTGGCAATGGCGTCAAGTTCGCGGCGGTAGGCGTCGAGTTGCGCCAGCCGCTCTTCGGCCGACATGCTGCCTTCGTCGGCGAAGTCATCGGCGCTGCGGGCGAACCAATAGATGGCCGCCACCGGCTCCCGCAGGCGGGGCGGTAGCAAAATCGAAGCAACGGGGAAATTCTCGTAGTGATCGACGGACATGGCTGGGCACCGGCGCGGACAGTATAGGGGTGAAACTGTTAAAATAAACGGTTGGCGAAGGTGGCGAAATTGGTAGACGCACTGGATTTAGGTTCCAGCGGGGCAACCCGTGGGGGTTCGAGTCCCCCCCCTCGCACCATGAAGAATGCTCCGTTGAAGGCTCCAATTTTCCGGCTGTTTTTTGCCATTTCCGATTTTCTCCTGATTCCCCCAAGGATTTTCCATGCAGAACACTGAAGTCGCCACCAGCTCCCTGGAACGCCGTATCGACATGGCTGTTTCCCTCGCCGATATCGACAAGGAAGTCGAAGTTCAACTGAAGCGGCTTTCCCGCACGGTAAAGATGGCTGGTTTCCGTCCCGGCAAGGTGCCGATGAAGCTCGTGGCGCAGAACTATGGCCACCAGGCCCGTTCCGAAGCCCTCGGCGCTGCGGTTGAAAAGGCCTTTGGCGAGAAGGTACGCGAGCAGAATCTACGCGTTGCTGGTCAGCCCCGTATCGAAGCCAAGGAAGGCGGCGAAGAAGGTGCGCTGGGATTCTCGGCAGTTTTCGAGGTGTATCCCGAGATCACCGTGGGTGACATGTCGGGCCAAACCATCGAGAAGCCGGTGCTGGCCGTGACCGATGCCGAAGTGGATCAGACCATCGACGTGCTGCGCAAGCAGCGTACCACCTATGTTGCTACCGACCGCGCCGCCGAAAAGGGCGACCGTCTGGTGATCGACTTCACCGGCCGCAAGAACGGCGAGGAGTTCCAGGGCGGCAAGGCTGCCGACTACCCGGTCTTCGTTGGTGGCGGCATGATGCTGCCCGATTTTGAAGCGGCGCTGGAAGGCCTGACCAAGGGCGCGACCAAGACGTTCGATGTGGCTTTCCCCGCCGACTACCATGCTGCCGATCTGGCCGGTCAAACCGTGCAGTTCGAGGTGGTGGTGAAGTCGGTCGAGATGGCCAAGCTGCCGGAACTGGATGCTGAATTCGCCAAGTCCCTCGGCGTGGCCGATGGCGATCTGGTGAAGATGCGTGCCGAAGTGACCTCCAACCTGGAACGCGAAGTGAAAAAGCGTTTGCAGGCCAAGGTCAAGCAACAAGTCATGGATGCACTGCTGGCAGTGAACGTTTTCGACGTGCCGAAGTCGCTGGTGGAAATGGAATCCCAGCAGATGGCCCAGAACGCCCTGCGCGACCTGGAATCCCGTGGCATGGCCGCCAAGAACGTGCCGGTCGAACCCTCCTGGTTCACCGAGCAGGCCACCCGCCGCGTCAAGCTGGGCCTGCTACTGGCTGAGGTGGTCAAGTCCAAGGATCTTCATGCCAAGCCGGAACAGGTGCGGGCCATCGTTGACGACTTCGCCTCCACCTTCGAGGATCCCCAGGAAGTGGTGCGCTGGTACTACTCCCAGCCTCAGCGTTTGGCCGAAGCCGAGGCTCTGGCGATGGAAAATAACGTGATGGACTGGGTTCTCGGCAGCGCCAAGGTGACCGATAAGACGGTGGCCTTTGACGAACTGATGGGGAATGGGGCATGATCGTTCCCATGAGCACGATAAATACCCCTACCAATAGCCTGGATCCCCAAGCCCTCGGCCTGGTGCCGATGGTCATCGAGACCAGCGGACGCGGCGAGCGCGCCTATGACATCTATTCTCGCTTGCTGCGTGAGCGGGTTATTTTCCTGGTTGGCCCGGTGAATGACGCGACGGCGAATCTGATAGTCGCCCAGTTGCTGTTCCTGGAGTCCGAGAATCCGGACAAGGACATCTACCTCTACATCAATTCCCCCGGTGGTTCGGTGACGGCTGGTTTGGCCATCTATGACACCATGCAGTTCATCAAGCCGGACGTGAGCACTCTGTGTATTGGTCAGGCGGCCAGCATGGGCGCTTTCCTGCTGGCAGCGGGTGCCAAGGGCAAACGTTATTGCCTGCCCAACTCCCGCGTCATGATTCACCAGCCCCTGGGCGGCTTCCAGGGCCAAGCCTCCGATATCGCGATTCATGCCAAGGAAATTCTCTATATCAAGGAGAAGCTGAATCGCATGCTGTCCGAGCATACCGGCCAGCCGATTGAGAAGATCGAGAACGATACCGACCGGGATAATTTCCTTTCTGCCACGGCGGCCAAGGAGTACGGTCTGGTGGATGACGTACTGACCCAGCGCAAAGAGGCTGGCAGCGCCTAAGTAGCATTAGCGCGGAGAACGGCGATGACAGAGAAAAAATCGGGCAACGAAAAACTGCTTTACTGCTCCTTCTGCGGCAAGAGCCAGCACGAGGTGAAGAAGCTCATCGCCGGCCCTTCGGTATTCATCTGCGATGAATGTATCGAGCTGTGCAATGACATCATTCGCGATGAGGTGGTGGGTGAGCAGTCTGCCAAGGGCGGGCGATCCGATCTGCCGACGCCGAAGGAAATCAGCGATATTCTTGATCAGTACGTGATCGGGCAATATCCGGCAAAACGTAATCTTTCCGTAGCGGTTTACAACCACTATAAGCGCCTGCGTCACCAGCAGAAGAATACTAACGACGAGGTGGAACTGGCGAAGAGCAATATTCTTCTTATCGGCCCCACCGGTTCCGGCAAGACGCTGCTGGCGCAAACTCTGGCGCGCATGCTGAACGTGCCGTTTGTGATGGCCGATGCCACCACCCTGACCGAGGCTGGCTATGTTGGCGAGGATGTGGAGAACATCATCGCCAAGCTGCTGCAAAAGTGCGATTACGAAGTCGAGAAAGCCCAGCAGGGCATCGTCTATATCGACGAAATCGACAAGATTTCCCGCAAGTCGGACAACCCCTCCATCACCCGCGACGTCTCCGGCGAAGGTGTGCAGCAGGCGTTGCTGAAACTGATCGAGGGCACCGTTGCCAGCGTTCCGCCCCAGGGTGGCCGCAAGCACCCGAACCAGGATTTCATCCAGATCGACACTACCAATATCCTGTTTATCTGTGGCGGCGCCTTCGATGGCCTCGACAAGGTTATTCGCAGCCGCTCCGAACAGAGCGGTATCGGTTTTGGCGCCGAGGTGAAGAGCAAGGACAACAAAAAGGCCGTGGGCGAGGTATTGCGTACTGTCGAGCCCGAGGACCTGATTAAGTTCGGTCTCATCCCGGAGTTTGTCGGCCGTCTGCCGGTGGTGGCGACGCTGGAGGAACTCAACGAAGAAGCGCTGGTACAGATTCTCGTCGAGCCCAAGAATGCCCTCATCAAGCAATATCAGAAGCTCTTTGCCATGGAAGGCACCGAGCTGGAAATCCGTCCCAGCGCGCTGCAGGCGATTGCCCGCAAGGCAATCAAGCGCAAGACCGGGGCACGGGGTCTGCGGTCCATCCTTGAAAACACCTTGCTCGACACGATGTACGAGCTGCCGACCATGGAGAATGTCGCCAAAGTGGTGATTGAAGAGTCCGTGATCGAGGGTAGCGGTAAGCCGATCCTGATTTATGAAGATCAGCCCAAGGTTGCCAGTTCCAACTAGGCTATTGCGGTCTTCGGGAATATTCTTCCGTCTGCTTGAACCTCTCTGGAGTCGTCCCCATCTAACGGGGACGGCCCACCAATAAAGAAGGATACGACCATGTCAAGCGAGCTTGACCTCCCCCAAGAGAAACTAGAGCTTCCCCTGCTACCGCTGCGCGATGTGGTGATCTTTCCCCACATGGTGATCCCTTTGTTCGTCGGCCGGCCGAAGTCGATCAAGGCCCTGGAAACGGCAATGGAAGCTGGCAAGAGCATCCTGCTGGTAGCGCAAAAGTCGGCGGCCAAGGATGATCCGGAGCCTACCGATCTTTACCACATCGGTTGTATTTCCAACATCCTGCAAATGCTCAAGTTGCCGGATGGCACCGTCAAGGTGCTGGTAGAGGGCGCCCATCGTGCCCGCGTCGAGAGCATCGAGGACAAGAAAGAGCTGTTCGTTGCCGTGGTGACGCCCGTGCCCTCCGAAGATCGGGAAAACCATGAGGTGGAGGCCATGCGCCGCACCATCCTGGCCCAGTTCGACCAGTACGTTAAGCTCAACAAGAAGATTCCTCCGGAGATCCTGACCTCCCTGTCTGGTATCGAAGATGCCGGCCGGCTGGCCGACACCATTGCCGCCCATCTGCCCCTGAAGCTGGAGCAGAAGCAGGATGTGCTGGAGGTTCTGGATGTGGGCGAGCGTCTGGAACGCCTGCTGTCACAACTCGAAACCGAACTCGACATCCTCCAGGTCGAGAAGCGCATCCGTGGCCGCGTCAAGCGCCAGATGGAAAAGAGCCAGCGCGAGTATTACCTCAACGAGCAGGTCAAGGCGATCCAGAAGGAATTGGGTGAGGGCGAGGAGGGCGCCGACCTTGATGAGATGGACAAGAAGATCAAGGACTCGGGCATGAGCAAGGAAGCCATGACCAAGGCCATGTCCGAGCTCAAGAAGTTGAAAATGATGTCGCCCATGTCGGCCGAGGCCACTGTGGTGCGCAACTACATCGAGACCCTGCTGGGTCTGCCGTGGAAGAAGAAGTCGCGCATCTCCCGCGATCTCGCCGCCGCTGACAAGGTTCTCGACAAGGATCATTACGGGCTGGAAAAGGTCAAGGAACGTATCGTCGAATATCTTGCCGTGCAGCAGCGTGTGGACAAGGTCAAGGCGCCGATCCTCTGTCTGGTTGGCCCTCCCGGTGTTGGCAAGACTTCGCTCGGGCAGTCGATCGCCCGCGCCACCAATCGCAAGTTCATTCGCATGGCCCTCGGCGGCGTTCGTGACGAGGCCGAGATTCGCGGTCACCGTCGCACCTACATTGGTTCCATGCCGGGGAAGATTCTCCAAAACATGACCAAGGTGGGCGTCAAGAACCCACTGTTCCTGCTCGACGAGGTGGATAAGCTCGGCATGGACTTCCGTGGCGACCCGTCTTCTGCGTTGCTGGAAGTGCTGGACCCGGAACAGAATCACACCTTCCAGGATCACTACGTCGAGGTGGACTTCGACCTTTCCGACGTCATGTTCGTGGCCACGGCAAACTCCCTGAATATTCCGGCGGCTCTGCTGGATCGCTTGGAGGTGATTCGTCTTTCCGGTTACACCGAGGACGAAAAGGTTTATATCGCCCAGCGTTACCTGCTTCCAAAGCAGATGAAGAATAACGGCGTCAAGCGTGAGGAACTCACGGTGACCGAGGATGCGGTGCGTGACATCATCCGCTACTACACCCGCGAGGCCGGTGTTCGCGCTCTGGAGCGTGACCTGTCGAAGATTTGCCGCAAGGTGGTGCGGGCGCTGGTGCTGAAGAGCCGCAAGAACAAGATCGTCGTCAACGCCAAGAACCTCGATAAGTACCTCGGAGTTCGCCGTTACAGCTTTGGCATGGCGGAGAAGGAAAATCAGGTTGGCCAGGTCACCGGATTGGCGTGGACCGAAGTCGGCGGCGAGTTGCTGACCATCGAATCCGTCGCGGTACCCGGCAAGGGCAAGACCATGACCACCGGCAAGCTCGGCGAAGTCATGCAGGAGTCGATTCAGGCCGCCCTGACGGTAGTGCGTCGGCGTAGCAAGGCCCTCGGCATTGCCGAAGACTTCTATCAGAAGTCGGATATCCATATCCACCTTCCGGAAGGTGCTACACCCAAGGATGGACCCTCTGCCGGTATCGCCATCTGTACGGCTCTGGTGTCGATTCTTACTGGCATTCCGGTGCGGGCCGATGTCGCCATGACGGGGGAGATCACACTGCGTGGTGAAGTGCTGCCAATTGGTGGTCTCAAGGAGAAATTGCTCGCTGCTGTTCGTGGCGGCATTCATACCGCCTTGATCCCCGAAGAGAATGTAAAGGATCTGGCAGAGATTCCCGAGACCATCAAGAATCGCATCGAGATCATTCCGGTGAAATGGATCGACAAGGTGCTGGAGCTGGCCCTGGAGCGGATGCCGCAGCCACTGGCCGATGTGCCCGCTTCCGTCGATGCGCCCAAACCCTTGGCAGTTGAGGGTTCCGACCCTTCGGGGGCGGGTTTGCTTCCGCACTGACTTCTCCGATTAGAGGAGTGAATCCGGGATATAAAATGGCCGCATTCAGCGGCCATTTTTATTTCAATATTGCTACTTCCATTTCCGTCCAACACCCGGGAAACCGCTTGACATAAGGCTTTGCGGCTTGCTATAAAGTGCGCACAAGAAGTTGTCTGCCCCGTCAGCGGGGCTTATTTTTTACTACTCGAATCCGAGGGGACATACGTGAATAAGTCTGAACTCATTGATCAAATCGCCAAGTCTGCTGACATTTCCAAAGCTGCCGCCGGTCGCGCTCTTGACGCCACCATCGCCGCCGTCAAGACGTCCTTGAAGAAGGGCCAGATGGTTACTCTGGTGGGCTTTGGCTCCTTCTATGTCGGTAAGCGCGCTGCCCGTACCGGCCGCAATCCCCAGACTGGCGCAACGATCAAGATCAAGGCTGCCAAGGTGCCGAAATTCCGCGCCGGTAAAGGTCTCAAGGACGCCGTTAACTAAGATACAATCTCGCGCTTCGCATGGATGCCGCAATTGGGTGTCCGTCGTAGCGGGTGCTTAGCTCAGTTGGTAGAGCGTCTGCCTTACACGCAGAATGTCGGCGGTTCGAGCCCGTCAGCACCCACCACACCGTCTGCTCCAACGTCTTTTGAGCCGGTGGTGTTTCATGGGTACCGAATGGAGTGGTAGTTCAGTTGGTTAGAATACCGGCCTGTCACGCCGGGGGTCGCGGGTTCGAGTCCCGTCCACTCCGCCAACAAATCAAGCAGTTAGAGATGCCTGTCACAGGCATTTTCTAATAAAAAAGCCGATTTTCTAATACGAGAATCGGCTTTTTGCTTTCCGTGTATTACTTTCTGTCTAGCGAACCGCTTTCGATTTACGAATCCGACGGCGGTCATAAACTTTCGCCACGGTTGCCTCGAGTCGATGTCCGGTTAGCTCGCTGGCAACTCGACCTTCCTCCTTCAGTGTCGAAATTGCCTTTGCCCGAATATCGTGGAACGTGAAGCGTTCGCCGGGAGGCCTTTCGGTCCCATCCTGCCATTTCCCGCCTTTTACCCATTCGGCCATCAGTGTAGTGGTCAAGAAATTTCGGACACTGCGATAGGATGTTCATAAGCATTGGGCGGTAGGTAACCCAAGGTTGAGTGCAGGCGAACACTGTTATAAAAGCAAACGATGTAATCCGTGATGTCACGA